>Ga0315283_10006649_pt1 | contig 10344 bp, 8 predicted proteins | sample YL17G09_0_MG_FD_204541 | JGI IMG/M metagenome (GOLD analysis project Ga0315283, IMG submission 204541) | Sediment microbial communities from Yellowstone Lake, YNP, Wyoming, USA - YL17G09_0 | ecosystem: Environmental > Aquatic > Freshwater > Lake > Sediment | place: USA: Wyoming | collected...
GCCGACGAGGAAGGCCAGGACCTCACGGGCAAAGATCTCAGCGAGCCGCGAGTCGTCGATCCGCGGGATCTTATGGAAGACGCCCGCCTCGTCCACGCCGCCCTCGGTCACCAGAAAATGGAGGTGCTTGGTCGAGCTCCGCCGGCGGGTCCTGGCCTTCCGCTAACTCACGGCTCGGCCCTTCCCCTTAAGATCTTGAGCGACGAGACCGCCAACTGGGAAGCCCACGCTCAAAACCGGCCTGAAGATGAACTCGCGGAAAACGCCCGGATCACGGCTACCTTTCCGGAGGGCGGCCGGTCACTGCCTGCCACCGAGGCTCTAAAACCGCTAAATCCCGGGCAAAAAAATCTCTAACGGCAATTTTGGGTCTACTTGATTTATGCTTTCAGTTGTGTTCTGCCATATGCCATTAAAATAATATTCATTTACTACCCTTTGGCTATTATGAGACTCCGATTTATTACGCCAACTGTTCACATTAAATCCGATATGAAGAAATCCGAAAGGGCGCGCACTGAAGGAGAACACAAATGCGTGAGTCCCTCCCTTCAACGCTACATCCTGTGTGATGTCCTGATGCACACTTTCGCCGGTTGATGCGACTGTATCGATGGCATAATTAAAAGAGTAATCGGCAGTATCTGCGAATTTTTTTTGATAGGCAAAACCGAGAACTACCGGGATTCTTGCAATCTCAAAGGGGATGACTGCTCCAGCATAATCGAGCGAAGGGCTACCGAACTTAATTGTGTATGGGCTCCAGGTATGAGAAATATGTGCCGCAGGATCGTACCAATCGTACTCATAGAAGGCCTCGGGTACTTTAACATTTTGCCCCCCATAGCTGCAGCCAAGAGAGAATTCTGGCTTTCTGAGTTGAGACAAGCCTGCAGGGTTATGGCTTATCGCTGCGATGTCATCCGCGATTGCAATGAATGCTCCTCCCATCCCCATCGACCTCGCACCGAATCCGATACCCCAGTTCGACATGGCAGAACTATCGCTGAGGTGCGCAAGTTGACCCGACGATGGTAGCGTGAAAAATAAAAAAATAAACCCTGCCACGAAGACTACGAATACGGCTTTGCTCATATGTCCGTTCCTCCCTCCCACTCCTGAAATCAATAATTGCGCTTTCGAAAATGACTTCACTTCTATTTCATCATCCTTATTTTGCACCTCGTCTTCAACTCTTATTTTTTATAACTGAACTTGCTCGCAACCGAGAATTCTGCCTGGGCCAGCATTTAAATAGCAGTTCTTATTGACATCGGATGGGTGCGTCGATATATTCAAGGAAGCTCTTGGAGGGAGCGAGGTGGTTTCCACTCGAGCGATTATTTTTACGTGGCGTAGCAAGGCCATTTATAATACCCGGGTATGGCTTCGCCTGAAATCCCTCCAAAAGCCTATTGTTATTTTCATAATTCTACTGATCATCTCCGAAATTGCCTTTGCGGCAATTTGGTACGAAGCCTATGCTAAGGCCGAAGACGCAATTCGCGCCAAGCAATGGCTGGAAGCAATCAAGTATATCAATCAGGCGATTGAGCAAAAACCTGACTCAGCCGCTCGAGCTCGAACCTATGGTTTAAACTTTGCCGCATATTTTCCTTACCTTAAGCTTGCGATCGCTTACTATAATCTGGGCCAGTTGGATGCTGCCTTCCGTGGTCTCGATACTGAGGAGAAGCTTAAGGCAATTAATAGCTCTGAACCCGACCTCGCCGAGCTAAAGAGGGTCCGTGATCTAGTAACGCAAGCACAAAAAGCTCGAGCGGCAGACGCGCAGCGACAGATTCGAGAATTTGTTTCTAAGGCCCTTGATCAAGCGTCTTCGTTAGAGGCCAAGGGACAACTAGATGCTGCGATATCGGAGGTGGGCAGGGCGTTAGCTTTAGCTCCAGAGGATAGTGCAGCTAAGGGCGCTCTATCGCGTCTGCAAACTAAGGTTGTTCAGTTTAATAAACAGCGCGAGCAGGAATATAGGGCCGGGGCTCTAAAAGACGAAGGCCAATTTTTCTTGGCTATCGGTCAATACGAGGCCGCTTCCGGTAAGTTTACCGAGGCCCTATCTATCGCACAATCTGATAGCGTGCAAAAGTTACTGGAAGAAGCCCAAGAGAAACTGCGCTCCCAATTGGTGGCGGCGCCCCTATCCCGAGAGGAAATGATTACAAAGATCCTAGAGGACTCCAGGAAGCTACAAGCGGAGGGCAATTTTAACGAGGCCCTCGCCAAATTGCAGTCGGCACTTGCTATTGATCTATCATACAAGGGTCTTAAGGATTTCCAGCAGACCCTCTTGACCGCAATAAGCAAAGCCTCGGAAGTTCAATCAAGGAACCAAAGAGTAAAGCCATTATTACAAATGGCTGAAAAATACTTTGCGGCAGAAAACTACGTGGAGTCATTGGCCAGCGCCAACCAGGCGTTGGCCTTGGAGCCTGAAAATGGAGAGGCAAAAGGCTTCGAGGTAAGGGCGCATCTTGCTCTTAACAAGTTATTCCTTGAGAGAATCTACAAACCACCTGTGATCTTCTGGAGAAATAAACCGAATTTTGAACTTCAACCTGGCCACATAGTTGAAAAAGTGAATAAATCGGGCTTCAATCTATCTGGTTTTGTAATTCTCCCGGCCCAGGCCGAGTTGTTCGCAACGCTCAACCATTATGTAGGGGACAAGAGAGCACTGAAAAGCCCGAATAATATGCCCCATCAGGAGCGGGGCGGCCTAAAACCCAGTTTGATTGTCCAGGATATTCCCGGGATAGGTTACGTTACGAATTTTGAGATTTCAGAAAAGATCATGCCCGGACTCTCGATCCTTTCTTTAATATCATTAGATCCAAGAATCGGACCTATCCTTTTAGAGAGCACATATGAAGTTTATTATGTTGCTCCATTCTATTCAACCACCTGGTTCTTGTGCGTGGTGATTGGGCTTATGATGACAGCGGCAGGGGGAGTGTACGGATTGACACTGAACCATCGTAATAGAGTTTTCAAACGGCGCTTTAATCCATATATAGCTGGCGCACCAGTGCTCCAGGATGACCTATTCTTCGGCCGTGAACAGCTGCTCCAGAACATCCTTCAAACAATCCACAATAATAGCATCATGCTTTTTGGAGAACGCCGAATTGGCAAGACTTCCGTCCAGCATCATCTCAAAAAAAGGCTAGAGCAGCTGAAGGATCCTGATTATACCTTCTACGGCGTATTTATCGATCTCCAAGGCATTCCCCAGGAACGGTTCTTTATTACCTTAAGAGAAGAAATCGTCCGCGAACTTGCTCCCATGTTCGAAAACGCTCACACTAGCCCATCGGCACTCCATGGTTCTGAATACGACTACCGTGAGCTGGTCGAGGATATCCGTCAAGTACTGAAAGCGCTCGCAGCCGGAACTAATAAGAAAATCAAACTTGTGCTGCTCATTGATGAGGTTGACCAGCTAAACAGCTACGATCCCAGAGTTAATCAGCGTCTCCGGAGCCTCTTTATGCGCAACTTCTCAGAGAACCTTGCGGCCGTTGTCTCTGGCGTATCGATCAAGAAGCACTGGGACGGGGAAGGGAGCCCCTGGTATAACTTTTTCGAAGAGATTGAGGTCAAGCCATTTCGGTATGAAGATGCCAAGGACCTTATAGAGCGGCCGATCAGAGGAATCTTCAGGCTCGAGAAGGGGGTGACAGACCGGATTATAGAGATCACCGAGTGCCGGCCATATTTGATACAAAAAATGTGCATCTCTCTCATCAATAGAATGCATGAAGAACGCCGCCGGATGGTTACTCTTGCTGATGTTGATTCCGTAGGACGGCCTAAGGAGACGTGACGAAATGTCCGTAACTCCTTTTGTTGTCGGTCAATGGGTGCGAGGCGATAAGTTTTACGGTCGTTCCTCTCTCATAGATGAGATCTTAGATGGGCCTCGCAACTTACTCTGGCTCCTCGGTACCAGGCGAATAGGAAAGACGTCTCTCCTGAAACAGATAGAGCATCTAACCGTTTCGGGGAAACTGGGATATTTTCCTCTATTTTGGGACTTTCAGGGAGCCTCAGACCCCAAAGAGCTTCATCTGGGTTTTCATGACTCGTTGCTAGATGCCGGAGACGGATTGAAAGACTTGGGGATACAGCTTGAACAGGTCGAGGATGCCGATTTATTCTCCTCATTAAACAAGGTTCGTCGCCAACTGCACCTCTGTAATCGCAGATTACTCCTCTTATGTGATGAGGTGGAGGAGCTTATTAAGCTGGACCAACGGGATCCCTCCCTCCTTGGGAAGCTCCGCCGGGCACTGCAATCTCCCGAGGACATCCGGTCCGTCTTGGCTTCGACAATACGCCTGTGGGCATTGGTTGATCAGCGTACCGACACATCACCGTTCTTACACGGATTTACGCCGCCGCTCTATATCCATAACCTGTCAAATGAAGAAGCATTGTCATTGATCCTTCAGGCCAATCTGCCCGACGACGTGCGGCCACGCTTTGATGATCAAATGGTCCAGGGCATCAGGACTCGCTGTAATAACCATCCCTACCTAATACAGCTCCTTTGCAAGAGATGTATTGAACTCGGGAACCTGGACGAAGCCATTGACCAAGTTGCCATGGATCCCATGGTTAGTTATTTCTTCTCCGTCGACTTTACAATGCTCTCAAAAAGCGAACAGGCAATCCTTCACCTCATTGCGGACCAAGACTCCTCGACAAGCAACTCGATACAAAAGCACATCCCTATGGAATCTTCAGAACTTGGGGGTAACCTCCAGCGTCTTGAGCATTTGGGTTACATCCACAAAGATGCGGAGCGGCGCTATGTGCTCGCGAATTATTTCTTCCGAACGTGGTTCTGTGCCCGGCGAGAAGCCCCGACGTTCCAAAAAGCATCGCTCCAGCTGCCACTCGCCGAACTAGCAAACAAGGACTCTACTCTAAGCCTGGAATCCCAGCCGCTGCTCCTGGACGATCGATATGAGCTAATTGAACGAGTGGGCATGGGGGCTCAGGGAGTGGTATACAAAGCTCACGACCGACTACTTCGCTCGACGGTGGCAATCAAAGTCCTTAGGAATGAATACGCTGTGAGCGAGGAGGCCCTAGAGCGGGTACGGCGAGAAATACTCCTGGCTCGTGACATAGCCCATAAGAATGTCGTCCGCATGTACCATCTTGGCCTTGCGGGCGGCAAGACATATTTGATCATGCAATGGATAGATGGTCAGACACTTTCGAAACTAATCGCCCAGCGGGGCCCACTCCCGTGTGCCTGGGCCAAGAAGATAGCAGAAGGGCTTGCAGGGGCCCTGGAGGCTGCCCATGCGCTGAAAGTATTGCATCGGGACATTAAGGCGTCGAACATCCTCATGGACAATGCCGGTGAACCTCATCTTAGTGATTTTGGATTAGCGCGCTTGCTCGAAGAAACTGGCGGGACGAGTCACGGCATCTTCATAGGTACTCCAGATTATGCTTCCCCGGAGCAAGCAAACAGCCAGATTCTTGATGAGCGTTCGGATCTTTACTCTTTCGGTGTTGTTATGTTCGAAATGGTCACGGGGAAGCGGCCGTTCGTTGGTAGGTCAATGGGGGAGGTTCTAGAGCTCCATCGCCACGCCACACCTCCCGATCCGAGCGCATTACGTCCGGAAATTCCGAGGCCCCTTTCACGGCTCATCCTAAGCTGTCTTGAAAAGGACCCCTCACGTCGTCCTCAACGAGCCCGTGATCTGTGGGACGCCCTAATTAAGATTTAATTTTCCCGCGGGCCTTTGCATGACCTGCCCCCCTCAAAGGGATCCAGTCCTTATGTTAGGATTAATCTGAATCGAGGGAGGTGGACATGGCCAGGAAGCGGTTCACTCCGGAGCAGATCATCACTATGCTCCGGGAGGCGGAAGTTCTTCTCAATCAATCCCATCCGGTCGCCGAGGTCTGCCGCAAGCTGGGGGTATCCGAGCAGACCTATTACCGCTGGCGTAAGGAATACGGCGGGATGAGGGTCGACCAGGCGAAGCGGCTCAAGGAGCTCGAGCAGGAGAATACGAGGCTCAAGAAGCTGGTGGCCGACTTGTCCCTGGACAACGCCATTTTGAAAGAAGTAAACCGGGGAAACTTCTGAGCCCGGCCAAGAGAGGCCGGGCAATCGAACATGTGCGAGACGTGATGGGCATCTCAGAACGGAGGGCGTGTCGGGCGATCGGGCAGCCGCGGTCGACCCAGCGGCATGAGCGCAAGGTCCCCGATGACGAGGAGCGGCTGACGAGCCAGATCGTCAGGCTGGCCACTCAGTACGGACGCTATGGTTATCGGCGGATCACGGCGCTGCTCAGGAACGACGGTTGGCAGGTGAATCACAAGCGAGTGGAGCGGATATGGCGGCGGGAAGGTCTGAAGGTGCCGCAGAAGCAGCCCAAACGCGGCCGGTTGTGGCTCAATGACGGATCCTGTATTCGTCTGCGGCCCGAGAGGAAGGACCATGTCTGGAGCTACGACATGGTGATGGAGAGGACGTCCGACGGCCGGCCCCTGCGGATCCTGGCCGTCATCGACGAGTACACCAGGGAGTGCCTTGCGCTCCATGTGGCCCGGAGGATCCGGTCCGGGGATGTCCTGGACGAGCTTTATGAGTTGTTCCTGAAAAGAGGGATGCCTCAATACATTCGGTCCGACAACGGGCCGGAATTCGCGGCCAAAGCTGTCCGCAAATGGCTGAACCGCCTCGATGTGACAACGCTGTTCATCGAGCCTGGAAGCCCTTGGGAGAACGGCTATATCGAGTCGTTCAACGGCAAGATGCGGGACGAGCTTCTGAACGGAGAGCTACTGGATACGCTGGACGAGGCGGAAGTGCTTATGGAGGCTTGGCGAAGGATTTACAATCGTATCAGGCCGCACAGCTCGCTGGGATACAGGCCGCCGGCGCCGGAGGCGCAGGCGGTGGGAACGTTCACTCTAGGGCTGGTACAATGTTAGGGGGCAGGTCACTGGTTTTTGAGCTTGGATGATGCCCGGGATAAGGTCGAAGCTTGGCGACAGGATTACAATGAAGAACGGCCACACAGCGCTCTTGGCAATGCGACGCCGACGGAGTTCGCGGCTCATGTCGAGCCCCCAAAGGCACCTCTTGAGCGGGATCTCGAGGCGATCAAAAATGGACTTGCATATTCAAAAAGTTGCTGACAGAATGGACGAGAAACGGGGTGCGGGTCAATCCAGCAGAATTTTATCACAGGGGCTGGATCCCTATGAAGGGGGCAGGTCAGGAGACGCAAAGCGCGGTCCTCTTCATGCCCCGGGCCTTGAGCTTACGGAAAAAGAGGCGCCAGGAGTCCTCCGACTCGTCGAACATGGGCTCCACGGCCAGGATCTCCCGAGAACCAGCAGGATTGACCCCGCAGGCGATCATGACGGCCACAGAGACGACCCGCCCCTCGACCCGGACCTTCTGGTACAGGGCGTCGATCCAGAGGAACGGGTACTCCTCCTCCAGGGGCCGGCCCTGAAAATCGGCGACCTGAGAGTCGAGCTCCTTGTTGAACTCAGAGACCTGGGAGGCGGAGATATTCTCGATGCCCATCGCATGGGCCAATCGCTCGATCTTCCTGGTCGAGACCCCGTTGATGAAGGCCTCCTGGACAACCGCGATCAGGGCCTGCTCGGATCTTTTCCTCTCTGAGATGAAAAACGGCACATAGCCGCCCTTGCGGACCTTGGGCACAACAAGATAGACCGTTCCCATCCGGGTATCCACTCTCCGGGCCCGCCCGCCGGAAAAGTGGGTCGTGCGTTCTTTGCTGTGCTTCCCCTTGGCCGCTCCAACCTTGGCTTCCGTCTCGATCCTCATCATCTCCGTCATCACCCACTTGAGCATGGCAAGGTACGGATCAGGCTCCGTGATGAACTGCAATAGCGCCTTTTTGAAGAGTGCCTTATAATGCTGTTGGGCCATCGTAGTAAAAATCCTCCTCTCTTTCGGGTTTGCGTTCGAAGAGAGTTTACGATGGCCCGCCTCTTATGCCAAATTGCGAACTTCACTGTACACTACCAGGCGGATAGCGGGCGGATTTTATTTTCGGTTAGCTGAATCAGGCTAGTTGCCCAAAAGAAAGCCGTTTTGTGTAAACGCTTTTCTGTTTTGATCAACTTCCCAAGCGAACTGATATTGAAGTAAGAACCCTCCAATTCGATATTTTAGCCGAAACCAGACTTTGGGGATACCCCCCAAACCAATGTGACGAAATATCAAAGGAGGGAGCATAATAAATCGCTGAAACATCGAAAGCGACGTTCTTGGACACAAGTCCCGTCCCAAATGTAACTGCGTAATAAGGGACTCCCTCGTTATTTACATCAAGTCCATAAAGCTTATCTTTGAATCCCCCAATTCTAATTGGGATCGCAATCTGCTTTAATAACGCCACGTATTCTACTCCCGCGCGAATTTGCCGTGTGTCCTTAGGATTGTCTATTGGATAACCATTCGGAGCATACACAGCATCCGGGTTCCAAACAACTCCACATTTCGACCATTGCGTGAAATTATAGTCAGCTGATAGGGTCAGTGCATCTAAAGGACGGAAGGAAATTCCGAAACCATAGCTAAGCGGCCAATTGAGCTTACCTGCACTTGACCATGAATTTCCCCCGTTAGTAACAGTGCCATCGAAGTCGGTGACCGTATAGCTGGCTGCAGCCCCAAAAGATGTATCAGCCTTGAAAGAGGTCTTATACACAAAGCCTATAGATAGCATCTTGACCTTTATCAATATTCCGAGATCGTAGCTTACCCCCCCACTCGAGCGCCATGTTTCCTGCGTATGCACTTCCTCAGAAAAACGCTCCCCAGTAATATAGTTATCATTAACATACAGCGTCAGAAGGCTTGGCCTTACTTCTTTCCATAAATTCGTGTTGGCTCCAATATAAAGAAATTCTAATGGGCGAATTGCAAGTGATAATGTGACGATATTTATCCCACCAGTACTGGCCAATTTTGATAGGGCGGAACTTGTCATGGTGGGTTCGGAACTGCCATAATATGTTTCGTAAAAATCAAAACTGCGGAAATATTCGAATTTTGCTCTGTTAGAGACCTTCGTCTGATAGGTAACACCAATAGTCATAGGAAAATTAACGAATCTGAGCGGCATAGCTAAGCCGACATAGTCGAAGGCAAAGGTATTTAATTTGGTTTCTGAAGGATTTGTTTGGACAGATTGCCAATCCGGCGAAAAAAGAGGCGACAGGTCAGCCCCTGGTATTTTCGTCAATTGGTTTTCACTATTTACGCCAAAAGAAAATTCCGGCCTGATTAGCTGCGCCAATCCCGCGGGATTATAGCTACTTGCGGTAATATCATCAGCTATAGCGATAAATGCTCCTCCCATTGACATCGCCCGAGCACCGAATCCAATGCCGATATTCCTAAAAATTCGCGCGCTTTGCCATTCCAGTGTGAAGCCGATAGCCTGGCAATAAAGAGGAATTGTGGAAAAAAAGAGCCCTGATACACCAAAGAAGACTGACATTATCAACCTTTTCATGCGCCCCTCCTTTCTTATTTAATCCACTGCACTGTGCGACTATAACACTTAAGAAGCAAGTTTCTGAAGGCGCAGATACAGGATGGAAAAGTAAATCTCGAATTAAATAGGTTCCTAATACCGCCAGGCGAGGACAACCTGGGACAGGCTTCATGGTGATGAAAGTCGTGCCCTCGGCCTTGCCCATGACCTGCCCCCTAACATTGTACCAGCCCTAGAGTGAACGTTCCCACCGCCTGCGCCTCCGGCGCCGGCGGCCTGTATCCCAGCGAGCTGTGCGGCCTGAGGCGATTGTAGATCTTTCGCCAAGCCTCCACAAGCACTTTCGCCTCATCCAGCGTATCCAGCAGCTCTCCGTTCAGAAGCTCGTCCCGCATCTTGCCATTGAACGACTCGATATATTTTGATAAGAATTTCCTTTTTCTTCGATATGGTGAATTCCTGCTCCGGACAAAGAATCTACCCTCCTAACTATGCTGGAAGTATATGGCCGGCTGCACGGCGCTGTCAATAACCACGAAAAGCCACAAGGATCGGCGCTCGAAGAGCGTGTCAGTACAAGAAATCCCGCCACACCGGCTAAAGGACGATAGACTTCCGCTTCTCGTGATCACGAATAATCAAGAATATTCCCCGCTCTCCTCGGCCGCCATGAGCGCAACCTGCTCGAAGACATGAGACGGCGGCGGCTTCGCCGCCACAAACCGAAGCTTCAGGTGATCGATGATGCGGTCCACGACGGCAACCTCCGTGAGGAAGGCGACGACCTTCATCCGGCCGCCGC
>Ga0315283_10006650_pt1 | contig 10343 bp, 8 predicted proteins | sample YL17G09_0_MG_FD_204541 | JGI IMG/M metagenome (GOLD analysis project Ga0315283, IMG submission 204541) | Sediment microbial communities from Yellowstone Lake, YNP, Wyoming, USA - YL17G09_0 | ecosystem: Environmental > Aquatic > Freshwater > Lake > Sediment | place: USA: Wyoming | collected...
GGCTCAGGCGCAGTGGGAGCGTGGCTTCGCCTTCCCCAACTACACCGTCGCGCGGGCCGTCATCACGCTTGTCTGGGGGCTGCGGAAGCTTGTTTCCGCCGAGTTCTACCGGGTGTTCTGGGAGGTCCCCCGGCCGGGCTCCGAGTACGGCGCGGCCGGCACCAACATCATCAACATGGCCTTTCTGGTGGGCGCCGCTCTGCTGCTCTGGTACGGCGCCCGGCGACTGCCGCGCGCGTACTCGTGGTATGCCCTGGCCGCGCTCGCCTATCCGCTCTTCTTCCCCTCGCCGGATGTCCCGCTGGTGTCGTACCCGCGCTTCACGCTCACCGTGTTTCCTCTGTACGTGGCGCTGGCCCTGTACACGCGCGACAAGCCGCGCGCGCACAGAGTGGTGGTGATCGGCGGGCTCGTGTTGCTGGTGGCGCTCACCGCCAAGTTCGCGACGTTCAGCTGGGTGGCCTGAGCGCCGCGGACGGCTAGGGCGTCGCGGAGACCCCGGGCGTGGGCGACGCTTGGGGCGCGCCGTCGCCCTGCGGAGTTCCGGGATCCGGCGCGACCCGTTTGAAGACGTACACGCCGTCCGTGGCGTAGACCGAGACGAAGCTGTTGTCGAGCACCAGCTTGCCCAGCGCGAGCTGGTGCATCTGGGTGTCTTCCCTGTCGTAGAAGAAGGGGTGCTTCTCGTCCACCAGCACCCAATCGGCGCCGGCGAAGTAAGGGAACACGAAGGCGACCCGTCGCGCCGCGAGCTGGGCGCCGGCGTTGTTGTTGGCCGACACCCTGGCGCCTTCCGGGATCATGCGCACCGCCTCGTCGAGCGCGGCGGCGTGAGCGGTTCGCGCGTAGTCCTTGCCGTCGTACGCGGCTCCCGGCAGCGAGAACGGGAGCGGCCCCATGAAGTAGTTGCCGGCGAGCGCCGCGAGCAGCACGAGCAGAGCCAGGGTCTCGCGGCGCACGCGCTGCCCGGCCATGGCCTTCTCCGCGCGCCGGAAGCCACCGCCCAGCCAGCGCCAGAGGCGCATCACGCCGAGCACCGCGGCGGCGAACAGGAACGGGATCTCCAGCGCCGTGTAGTGGAACTCGATGCGGCGCTGGTAAACGGTCGCCGAAAGAGCGTTGAGGAGCAGCTCCGGGGCCGCGATGAGCACCGTGAGCGGGCTGAGCAGAGACGCGAAGCCGAGGGGCCACAGGAGCTTGAGCCAGTAGTCGAGGTTGCCGGGCGCGGCGACGTCGGCGACGGTCTGGCCCGGATGAGTGAGCGCCGTCTTGACCACCTCGCCGGCGCCCTGCCCGTAGTCGCCGTAGCGGGCGATGAAGGCGCTCTGCCCGCCGTTGTAGTGCGGGATGATCACCCACACCGCCACGGCGAAGTAGGCGGCGGCGGCGGCCGTCAGGATCAGCGGCCGCCACGACCGTTTGCGGATCGCGAAGTACACGCCCATCGTGCCGATCACCAGCGGCACCGTCTCCTTGCAGGCGGCCGCCAACACGAGGAACGGTAGCGCCCACAACCAGCGGCCCTCTTCGAGGTACAGGAAGGCCCAGAGGAGCAGAGGCGTGGCCAAAGCGACGGGGTGGAACTCGTTGAGCACCAGAAAGCCAAGGGCCGGATACAGCAGGTAGGCGCCGGCGAGCAGCGCCCCGGCGTGCGGGTCACGGGTGACCCGCATCCCCAGGCGATACGCCGGCCAGGCGCCCGTGGCGACGATGAGGGCCTGCAGCACGAGGAGCATCACGGGGCTCGGCCACACCAGCCAGGGGAGCGCGAAGAGCGCCAGGATGGGGTCGACGTGCGCGCCGAGCCGCGACATCTGCCGCGGTCTGAGCTCGCCGGTCGTGATCTCGAGAAAGCGCCCGTGGGCGGTATTGTAGACCGCCTGGACCATGTTGCCCAGGTCGAAGCGGGCGTCCATATAGGCGCGGTACTTGAGCCACGAGAGCAGGGCGTAGATCGCCGCGAACAGCACCGCGCCGCCGATGACGTAGACGGCGTTGCGGCGGAAGAGATGGGAACGCTCGACGTCCTCGAGCTCGGTGACCGGCGCGAGGGCGAAGGAGCGGGCGGCGCGCTGCCCGGCCGCGGCCGTACCGGCCGCGGACTGCCTCCGCGCCGCCTTCTCCGTGTGCCCGCTCACGCCGTGCCCCTTCGGCGGCGCAGGAGCACCTCGCCGGCCACGACCAGGCCAACGAAGGCCAGCTCGATGACGGTCACCCACACGCGCAGCAGCAGAGCCCAGGCCAGCGCGACGCCGCCGGGGAGCTGCTTCGCGAGCGACGCCGTGAACACCGCCTCGCGCACCCCGATGCCACTGGGAAAGATGAACGCCGCCATGCCCACCACGTAGGCCAGAGCGTTGGCGACGATGACGAGCGGCAGCGCATCGACGGCGAGACCGGTCACGGCGCGCGCCAGGAGCCACGCGCCCGCGCCGGCCACGAACCAACTGACCACGAAGGAGCCCAACAGCACGAGCACCGCGCCGAAGCCCAGGGTGACGTCCAGCGGGGGCCGCCGCAGCACGCGCAGCGCCCGGGCAGACAGCGGGGCGAACACGCGCGGGTGTAGAAGCGCTATCAGCACGGGGACGGCGATGAGGCTGAGCGCCGTGACGCCGGGACGATACTCCCAGAACGGGAACAGGACCGCCATCGTGATCAGCGCCGCGCACACCCCGAGGGCCTGCTCGTACACCATCGCGGCGGTCACCCGGTCAACCGGCATCCCCTGAGCGTGGCTCAGCCAGGCGCGGCTCAGGTACATGAAGACGTTGCCGGGGATGTAGCGCGCGAGGATCGACTTGGCCCACGTGGAGGCGGCCACCGGGAACGGGCTGCGCAGGGCGAACCCGCGGAGCAACAGCCACCAGAAGACGGTCTGCATGAAGTAGAACCCCAGAAACGCCACGGCCGAGAGCGCGAGCCACCCGGGGCGCAGCGTCCAGTCGTAGTCCTTGACACTCGCCCAGGAGCGCACGAGATAGGCGGCGAGGTAGTACACGGTGGCCGCCACCAGAAGGATCTGGGCGACGCGCAGCAGCGGCCGGAGCCATGGGCGCGCCGGACGCTGCGGCGCCTGGGGCGACGCGGCCGGCGGCGTCTCGAAGGCGCCGCTCACGTCGTATCCAGCGCGGCGAGCAATCCGCCGGCGATGAGCGGCGGCGTCAGCGCCCGCCGGTACAGGGCGAGAGCGGCTGCGCCCAGCCGGCCGCGCTCGTCGAACTCGAGCAAGCGCCGCAGGGCCGCCGCCAGGGCGTCGCCGTCGCCGGCCGGCACCAGCAGCGCGTCCTCGCCGTCGTGCAGAAGCTCACGGGCACCCGGCGTGCCTGCCGTGACCACCGGGCGGCCGCAGGCCAGCGCGTCGTACACCTTGTTCGGGACCACGCGCGCGGCCTTGTCGGAGCCGCCGAAGACGCCAAGGCAGATGTCGGCGGCCAGGGTATGAGCGCGGAGCTCGGGGAGCGACAGCGCGCCGAGCCACTCGACGCTCGCGAGGCCGCGACGGGCGATCTCGGCGCGGAGCGCGCCCGAGAGCTGCCCCTCGCCGGCGAGCACGAAGCGGAACGGCTCGGCGCGCAGCAGCTCGGCCGCCGCGAGGACGGTCCCGGCGCCGTGCAACGGGCTCCACTTGCCGTACTGGAAGACGGTGACCGGCGCGCCATGATCGAGAGGGCGGGCGCCACCGGTGGCCTGCGGCTCCGGCAGCGCCCCCACGGGCACCACGGCGAGCTTGCGGCGAGGGAGCGCGAACTCGGCTTCGTAGTACGCCGCGTGCGCCCACGTGTCGGCGAGGACGAGGCCGGGCAGAGCGAAGGCCGCGCGGTCGGCGGCGCGCACGGCGCCCGCCTTCCAGCCGCCGGCTGCGACCAGGCCGCGGTCTCCGGCGAACGTGTCCCAGAGCGACACCAGTGGGTCGAACACGAGGCGCGCGCGACGAACGGCGGCCAGCACGCGCCCCAACGGCACCAGGAAGTGCCCCGGGTACCCGACCACGACCGCGTCGAGCTGAAGACGGCGACGGTGCTGCAGCAACAGCCGCACATGAGCCTCGAGGACCCCGGCCGTCAGTCGCGCGGCGCCGCCGGGGGTCGCCATCTGCGCCGCCGTCAGCGCCGGCAGCGGCGCCTGGAACTCGTGCACCGAGACGCCCAGCTCTCGCAGCCCGGCGATGAGCACGGCGTTGCGTGGGTAAGCGGGGTCGTACGTGCCGAAGTAGGCGATGGCGCGGGTCACGGCTTGTCGGCGGCGCCCGCGGCGACGGGAGGCGGGGCGGCCGCGGCGTCTTGTGGAGCGGCGCTCCCGCGAGCAGCCGCTGCCCCGGGCGCTCCCGCGCCCGCCCCGCCGGCCCCCACCACGAGCGCGACCTGGGCGTCGTCGGGCCCGCCGCGGGCCCGCGAGTTGGCGATGAGCTCGGCGATCAGGCCCAGCGAGAGCAGCTGCACACCGACGATGATGAGCAGCGCGCCCAGCAGCAACAGCGGGCGCTGCCCGATGGGCTTGCCGAAGACGAGCTTGTCGATGCTGAGATACAGCTCGACCAGCACGCCGATGAGGATCAGCAGGGTGCCGATGCCTCCGAAGAGGTGCTGCGGGCGGTGCTGGTAGCGACCGAGAAAGAGCACCGTGAGAAGGTCGAGATAGCCGCGCAAGTAGCGCTGCCAGCCGTACTTTGACTTGCCGGCTGTGCGCCGCCGGTGACCGACCGGCTCCTCGGTGACGCGAAAGCCGGCCTGCGCGGCCACTACGGGGATGTAGCGGTGCTGCTCGCCGTAGATATGGATGGTCTCGACCACGTCGCGACGGTAGGCCTTGAGCCCGCAGTTGAAGTCGTGCAGAGGGATCCCCGAGGTGCGCCTCACCGTCCAGTTGAAGAAGCGCGAGGGGAGGGTCTTGTTGAGGGGGTCCTGGCGGCTCTGCTTCCAGCCCGAGACCAGGTCGTACCCCTCGTCCAGGCGCGCGATGAGACCGGGGATCTCGGCGGGGTCGTCCTGGCGGTCGCCGTCGAGCGTGACCACATAGTCCCCGCGCACGGTCTCGAAGCCGTGCGCCAGCGCCGCCGCCTTGCCGAAATTGCGCCGCAGCTTGACGACGCGTACGTCGTCTCGGGCGGCGGCGAGCCGCTCCATCGCGGCGAACGACCCGTCTGTGGACCCGTCGTCGACAAAGACGATCTCGAAGGCCACGCCGGCGGCGCCAAGCGCCGCGTCGATCTCCGCGACGAGCGGCTCGATGCTGTCGGCCTCGTTGAAGACCGGGATGACGAGTGAGGTCAGGGCAGGCATGTCGGCTCACTAGGATACATCGTCGCGACGTGCGGCGATGGGCCGGGGGCGCGTTCGCGCCCCCGGCCCATCGCCCGGCGTGGCAGCTTCTCGCCGGGATCACTCTTCCTGGCGTTCGTCCTCTTTGATCACTCGCACGCTGCTGCCGTCGGCGCTCAACGGCCGGCGGTGATCGTCCTCGCAGGCTGCGCGACTGCCGCCCGCGAACACGTCGCGGGCCCGCCGCTTGTCTCGTCAGCCGCCATCATGTGCACCATACCGTCTCTATCGGCGCCCCGGGCTCCTCGGTCTAGCCGCCAGCACACATGTCCCTGCCGCGCGAGTCCGAACCACGGCCGCGCGGCCCGCGTCCCTTTGGCAGCTTCGACACGCCGTCACGCATCCGTTGCCACGGTATACGCGGCCACAGGGGCTTGGTACGATGGACCATAGCCTCCCGCACCGGCGCGGCTGAGTTGGAGGATGAGGATGGGCAAGAAGATCTGGCTTGCGCTCGCGCTTGCCGTCATCGTTGCAGTGTGCTTCGCCGCCGGCGCCGTGGCGGCGAAGCACAAGGCGGCGTCGGATCCGCGCCCGAAGACGGTCACCAGGGGCCTCGACTACTTCCACGCCCGCCAGAAGACCGACGGTGGGTTCGGCACCATGTCCGCCACGGCGTGGGTGATCCTCGGGGCCGTGGCCAGCGGCGAGCGCGTCGGCTCCACCCAGTGGACGGTCGGCGGCAACGACCCCTTCGGCTTCTTGCAGGCACACAGCCACGAGACGGCCGCCACCGGCCCCGACGTCGACAACGCGCCCGTGTACTACGCACGGGCGATCATGTCCTACGTCGCGGCCGGCCACGCCGAGCGCGTGTTCGTCGCCGGCACCCCGCGCATCGACCTCCTGGCCAAGCTCCACGGCTACCAGGATCTGGTCGACGGCTCGCCCACGAAGGGCAGCTTCTCGCCGGCCACCTCGAGCCGCACGTTCCAGGCCGTCCACACCACCGTGTGGGCGATCCTCGCCATGCAGGCTATCGGCGAGAAAGGGAACGATCGGTTCGCGCTCGCCGAGCAATGGCTGGCGACCCAGCAGCGTGCGGACGGCGGCTTCCCGGCGCAAGCCGGCGATCCCTCCAACTGCGAGGACACGGCGGTGGCGATCCAGGCGCTTGAGCTCGCTGCGGGCGGCGCCCTTGACCCGGCCATCATCCCCGCGGCCCGTCAGTTCCTCCAGGCCAACCAGCGCGCCGACGGCGGCTTTCCGTACAGGCCCGGCACCGGTACCGACGCCTGGGCCACATCGGCCGCTGTCCAGGCCATCCTCGCCATGCGCGAGAAGCCGGACAGCGCCGACTGGAGGGTCGGCGCGAACTCGCCCAAGTCCGCACTCGGCGCGCTTCAGCAGCAGAACGGCGCCTACGCCAAGAGGCGTGGCGACGCGACGGGGCCGTTGCCGACCACCGGCTGGGCTCTGGTCGCGTTGCGCGACAAGCCCTTCACGACGTTCCCAAAGACACGGCCCCCCGCCCTCAAGGCCTTCGTGTTCCGTCCGCAGTTGAAGTCCGTCTCGCCGAAGAACGGCACCAAGTACACGAACACCCACTCCGTGCTCATCCGTGCCACGTACACCGACGGCGCCAAGGGGACGGGCGTGAACCCCAAGGCGTGCCGCGTCTACGTCGACAACGTCAACAAGACGAAGCCGGCCGACATCGGGCGCTACGGCCTGCACCTCCAGCTGAAGAACGTCCCCAACGGGGTCCACACGTACAAGCTCGAGATCGTCGACTACGCCGGCAACGTCAAGAAGGTGGAGCGCCGGTTCACCATAGCCACGCCGACGCCGACGCCGACCTTCGTGCCCAACCCGAACCCCACCTACAGACCGCCCGCCACGATCTACCCCACACCCCAGCCGACGTCCACGCCGACGCCGCTTGCCACCTTGACGGCCACCGCCTATCCGTCGACCGGCACCCCGACGCCGTATCAGAGTGGCGGCTACCCTGTGACCGGCGTGCCGGTCGCGTCGCCAAGCCCGTCCGGCAGCCCGGGGACCGCGAGCGGCGGGGACTCGGGTAGTGCGGCGGGCTTCCTCGGTGGTACCCTGCTCGCCATGCTGCCCATCGGCGCAGCGATCGCGTACCTTGCCCTCCGCCGCCGCGAGCAGGCGCTCAGCGCCGCCGGTGAGGGCACGGTGCTGAAGGGCAGCGGCAGCACTTGGGAGCGCCTCAAAGGCACCCTCGGCAAGTCCAAGGACCTTGTGAAACCGGCTGGGAGGTAAGCAGAGCGTGAACGGGCTCCAGCAGGTGATCTACGACGTCTCGCAGGTGCTGCTCTGGCCGGTGCTCATCGCGGCGCTCGCCTGCCTTCTCTGGGTGCTCATCGAGCTCGGCTTCTTCCTCTACGAGCTCTACCTGCGGTTCCGGTACCGAGATCTCGACGCGCTCGAAGCGCGCACGTTGCGCGCGCGCAGGGCCTTCCAGGACGGCAAGCCGCGCACCGCCTACCGGTATCTGCAGGAGAACAACTACTCGATCGTCGTCGCGCGCTTCCTCTTCGACCTGATCCGCAACTACCAGACCGAGCGCCTCGCGGCCAAGCCGCTCAAGCTGCTGCAGGAGTACGAGTTCTACACGGTCAAGCGGCTCGAGCGCACGCGCATCCTCGTGCGCGTGGGCCCCATACTGGGCCTCATGGGCACCCTCATCCCGCTGTCGCCGGCGCTCATCGGCCTGGCAAGCGGCAACACCACCCAGCTCGCCGAGAACCTCACCACGGCGTTCTCGGTCACGGTCGTCGGTCTGCTCATCGGCGGCATCGCTTTCGGCATCAGCATCGTCCGCGACCGTTTGTACTCGCAGGACATCTCCGACATGGAGTACCTGCTCGAGCTGCTCGAAGGCGGCGACGAGCGCCTGCAGTCGGGCCGGCGGCGCAACAAGAAGGGCGTCTGGGACGCCGACCCGGTCGTCGAGTACGAGGCAGTCGTCGACGACGTAGAGAACACGGCGGCCATCCCTGTGTTGCCCGAGACCCCCAGAGAGCCGCTCATCCCGTTCGCCTCCGGCGACGGTGTCGAGGAGCCTGTCGTCGCCGAGCCGGCCGCGACCACGGTCGACCCGTTGGCTGCCGCGGCCGCACCGGCGGACGTGGCACCCGCTCCGGCGGCCGGCGCAGCGTCGCCGCTCTCTTTCGACGACCCCGCCATGGACTGGCGGCGCGACGAGGACCCCTTCGCGGACCTTGGGCCTGTGGATCCCAAGCCGCCGGCCGGGGGCGCGTCCGCGCCCGGCGCCGGCGCACCGCCTGCGCGTCGCTGAGGCCGCCATGCCGGCGTCCGACGACCATCCCACCATCAAGAACCTCGGGACTGTCTACGAGCCCCGCGGCGACGGTCTGCGCTACATGCGCCGCCGCCGCGTCGGCACGGCCGACCGCAACGGCGATCCGCTCGACGGCCTCGTCAACCTGTTCGTCGTGGCCCTCGTCCTCGCCGTCGGGTTCCTGGTCGCGGCGCTCACGGCCGCTGGTCTGAGCGGGCTCCTGACCGACCAGAACATGACCATCGTCACGAACCCGGGTACGCCGCAGATGCAAGTCATCGTGAAAGAGGGCGACCAGATCGTGAAGATCGACATGGCGAACGGCGCCCAGGTCCAGGGGCTCGGCACGCTCGTCGGGTCCTTCTACAAGCTGGCGGATGGTACCGTGGTCTGGGTGCCTGCCGGGGCGCTTCTGCCGGCCGACGCGACGCCGGTCCCGGGCGCCTCGCCCACCCCCGGCGCGACCACGACGCCCGCGCCCACCACGACGGACTACCCCACCACGGACCCGTACGCGTCGCCGACGCCGCTGCCTACCGCGCCCCCGACCACCCAACCGACGCCGGGTGTGACGCTCACGCCCGACTCCCAGGCTCCGCGTTCCTGAGGCTGACCGGGTTCGCCCGCCGGGCAGCGGGCGCGGGTGAAGGCGCTGCGGACTTCTGCAAGCGGTGCACCTGGTCTGCGGCCTCCGAGCCGGCTCCCCTGCTCGTTGGCGCCCCGCGCGTTGGCCCGGCTACGCCGGTCGATCTCCGAGCGACCGTAGCAGGCCGACGAGCCGCTCCAGTTCCCCCCTGCTCCTGAACGCGATCTGGATGGTCCCGCCACGCTTGCCGCTGCGGATGCGCACCGGCGTCTCCAGCAGGCCGTAGAGTTCGTCGACGAGATCGCTGAAGTCGGGGCCGGCGGGCGGGCGGGCCGCAGGCGCGGCAACTCCCTGCGCCTCCTCGTTCAGCTTCTTGACAAGCGCCTCGGTCTGCCGCACGGAGAAGCCCTGTGAGGCGACGAGGCGCGCCACCTTGCGGCGCTGCCCATGGTCGGGCAGCGCCAGCAGGGCGCGCCCGTGCCCCTCGCTGAGCTCGGCCCGCTCGATCATCAGCCGCACGTCGTCGGGCAGCTCGAGCAGGCGCAGGAGGTTCGTGACCGCGACGCGGCTGCGGCCCACCAGCTCGGCGATGCGTTCGTGCGTGAGCCCGAACTCATCGACCAGCGACGCGTAGGCCTGAGCCTCCTCGATGCAGTTGAGGTCCTCGCGGGCGACGTTCTCGGCGAGGGCGATCTCGAGGGACGCGACCTCGTCGGCGGGCCGCACCAGCGCCGGGATGTACTCGAGGCCCGCCAGCCGGGCCGCGCGCAGCCGGCGCTCGCCGGCGATGAGCTCGTAGCGGTGTCCGGCAGACGCCGAACGGGCCGGCGTGGGCGCTTCGCCGGCCGGCGCGGGCCCTGCACCGCCGGCGGCCGCTGGGGGCGCTACCGGCTGCAGCGGCCGCACCACCACCGGCTGCACGACGCCGAGCGCCCTGATGGACGCCGCCAGCTCCTCGAGCTCGTCGGCGGCAAAGGTGCGCCGCGGCTGGCGCCGGTTCACGGCGATCTCGGCGAGCGGGAGTTCGCGCAGGCGGCCCTCGCCGCCGGCGCCGCCGGCCCGGCCGAGGGCCGATCTGCCCTCGCCGATCAGCGCGCCCAGACCCTTGCCCAGCGCTTTCTTCTCACTCACGAGACACGACCTCCTTGGCGAGATCGAAGTAGGC
>Ga0315283_10006651_pt1 | contig 10340 bp, 4 predicted proteins | sample YL17G09_0_MG_FD_204541 | JGI IMG/M metagenome (GOLD analysis project Ga0315283, IMG submission 204541) | Sediment microbial communities from Yellowstone Lake, YNP, Wyoming, USA - YL17G09_0 | ecosystem: Environmental > Aquatic > Freshwater > Lake > Sediment | place: USA: Wyoming | collected...
CGGTATATTTTGATTTTAGGAGCACTTCGTGACCACGTTGCCTGAGGGACGCCTCCGGGGACTCCTGGGGAATTTCAAGGGGAAGAAGATCGCCGTTGTGGGTGACCTGATGATCGACCGGTACTACTGGGGGTCGGTCCGCCGTGTCTCACCGGAGGCCCCCGTGCCGATCGTGGAGGTGGAATCCGAATCGGTCCGTTTCGGCGGCGCGGCAAATGTTGCGAATAACATTCAGGCCCTCGGAGGCGTGCCGATCCTCGTCGGGCTCATCGGGGACGATCACCCCGGGGCCATGTTTACGGAGATGCTGCGTGAACAGGGGCTCGACGCCTCGGGTATCGTGGTCGACCCGGACCGTCCGACCACGATCAAGACACGAGTGATCGCGGCCGGCCAGCACGTCGTCCGCATCGACAACGAGTCGAAGCAGGACTGCCCCCTTTCTCTGCAATCACGGATTATCGATGCTGTCCGTGCTGACATGGCATCGATCGACGGGATCATCGTCGAGGACTATAACAAAGGGACGGTCACGCGCGATGTGATCAGGGCCGTCGTCGCCCTGGCCCGGGAACACGGCAAGCCGGTGACGGTCGATCCGAAGTTCAACAATTTTTTCGAGTACAAGGGGGTCACCGTCTTCAAACCCAACCGCCGTGAAGTCGAAGACGTGGTGGGGGGAAAACTGAAGACCACCGCCGATGTGGTCCGCGCCGGGAAGACGCTGCTCGAAACCCTTGGCGCGCGCAACGTGCTCCTCACCCGGGGCGAAGAAGGGATGTCGCTTTTTGCTTCCGATGGATCAATCACGCACTTCCCGACCATGGCACAGGTGGTGCAGGACGTGTCGGGGGCGGGTGACACGGTGATCGCCACGCTGACCATGGCGCTGGTCGCCGGTGCGGGGATCAACGAGGCATGCATCCTCGCAAATTGTGCAGGGGGGGTGGTCGTGGGTGCGGTGGGCATCGTACCTGTCCTTCCCGAGCAGCTGCTGCAGGCGGCGTTGAACGCCGGTGGCAGGGAAAGGCATTGATGGCACGAATCGTCACGCTGAGACAGCTCGTGCGGGCCCGTGCGGCGCATGCGCGGCGGGGCAGCACGGTCGTCTTCACGAACGGGACCTTCGACATCCTCCACCGCGGCCACGTCGAGTACCTCGCCGCCGCGCGCCGGATGGGAGACGTGCTGGTCGTCGGCCTGAACACCGATGCGTCGATCCGCCGCATCAAAGGGAAGGGACGTCCGGTCAATCGCTCGCGCGACCGTGCTGCGGTGCTTGCCGCTCTGGCAAGCGTGGATTACGTCTGTCTTTTCGGCGGGGACACGCCCCTGCGGATGATCCAACGGATCCATCCCGACGTCCTGGTGAAGGGGGCCGACTGGAAAAAGGAGCAGATCGTCGGCCGCGGGGTCGTGGAGGCGCATGGAGGCTCCGTGCGGACGGTCCGACTGACGCCGGGACGATCGACAACACGCGTCATCGAGAGGATCCTGCGTCTTCACCCGGGACGCCGGCGCTGAGGAACGCTCCGTTTGCGGAGGAGGGGAGGATGTGAGGAAGACTCGTATCATAACGGTGTATGTCCTGTTCGGCCTGCCGCTGTTTCTGGCGCTCGTCGGCGCGTTCACCCAGACCCGGATGTTCCGCGAGCGTCTGCGCGCCGTCGCGCTCGCGCAACTCGATTCCCTCCTGAATGCCGATATCGTTCTGGGTGAACTCCATGGCAACCTCTTCAGCGGATTCTCACTCGACAGCATCCGTGTGGACGTCGGGGGTGAGGCCCTGCTCCGCCTTGATCGGCTCGACCTGGAGTACAATCTTTTCTCCCTTCCCGGCAACACCATCTCTCTCAGGCGCATCACCCTCGACCATCCGCAGATCGTCCTCAAGCGTCCCGCGGGGGGACAGTGGAACGTCGAAGCGTTGATCCGTCGCCAGGCGAACGACACGTTGACAACGGGTCCGTTCAACAGGACGATCGTGCTCGGAAATCTTACGATCATCGACGGCACGCTGACGCTTGTCGACTCCACCGCCCTCGGGAGAGAGGGGCACGCCCCGCCGGATGGCCGCTCTGTGGAATACCACGCGTTCACCCTCCGCAATTTCAATCTGGCCCTCTCCGGCGCGTGGCGAACGGACCAGAAACGGGCGACGATTGAGTCGTGTTCCTTCACGGCCGGCACACCCGAGGTCCGGCTCCGCCGGCTGAGCGGCGTGTTCACGCTCACGCCGTCGGAGGCTCGCATCGAGAGCCTGCGGATTGTCACGGCGCGCTCAGCGCTTCGGCTCGACGCGTCGATGAAGGACGTCGACTTGATGCGCGGGATCGAGCTGCACGCCCTGCGTTCCGCCCCCGTAGACCTTGTCCTGCGTACCGCGCCGGTCGACCTTGATGAGTTGAAGGAATTCCTGCCTGAGCTCGGGTTCCTTACCGGCAGGGTGACCACTGATCTCCGCGCGAACGGAGAGTTCGGCAACCTGAATGTCCAGCAGCTGGATGTCCGGTTCGGCTCGTCGTCGCTCTTCGTGCGGGGAGGCATCGCTAATCTGGATGACCCGGAAAATCTGTCGCTCAGCGTGAAAATGACGGAGAGCACGATCGTGCCCGCCGACGTCCCCGCCCTGATGCCGCCGTTCGACCTCCCCGACATGAGTGCCGTCGGCACCGCAACGCTTAACCTCGAGTTCGACGGTCGGCCGCTCGACTTCAGAACCAAATTCCTCCTGGAGACACCGGCAGGGAAGGTGCAGTCGTCGGGTCTTGCCTTGAGGATCGGGGGACCGTCGACCCTGGCCTATGACGGCGCGTTGCTCGTCGGGAACCTTGATCTGAGCCGTGTCCTGGACGATCGACGGATGACGAGCGATCTGAACGGGTCGGCGGCCGTCAACGGCGAGGGAGTGCGCGTCCATCAGCTCGCGTCGGCGCTGACCCTGGACATCGATTCGTCGACATTCCGCGGACTCCCCGTGGAGAACACACACGTGGTGCTCAAAGCCGCGCGGCGGAATATCACCGTGCAGGCGAACCTCGCGCTGGGTGAATTGCGCGCCGAACTCCACGGCGCGTTGGACGAGCCGGAGAACGGACCGCCCGCCTTCCACATCGACGGGAACATTGCGGCGTTGAACCTCGAACACATCATGCACGATTCGACCTACAACAGCGACATCACAATGAAGCTGAACGCCGACGGGTCGGGACTCACGTGGAACACCGTGAACGGGGAGGTCGTGGTCGACCTCTCGTCGTCGCGCTACCGCGACTACAACGTGACCGAGGGGGAACTTCATCTCAGCGTCGATCAGAAGGACTCGCTTCAGAAGACAGTGCGGTTTGTTTCGAACATTGCGGATCTGACGCTCACGGGCGCGTTCGATCTCGGGTACCTGGCCCGGCTGATCCCCTTCGAGGTCCGCAGCCTGCGTGCAGCCCTCGACGAGAAAGCGGCGGTCATCGATTCGTCTCTCGCATTTGCCGTCGACAAGAAGGCGCTCGAGGCGGCACGGCGCTCGCTCGCCGCGTCGAAGAGGCACCTCGACGCCCGTTTCGTTCTCCACGTAAAAGACCTCGAACCGATCTCCGTTGCCGCAGGGGAGAGGACGTTCAACGGATCGGGGATGCTGACGGGCGCCATCCTTGGGGGGGATGACGACCTCGCGCTCAGCGGCGACCTGACGGTCAACGATTTCTTCTACGGCAACGCGAACGCCGGGATCCTCGTCCAGGACGGCAGGGTGAGGCTCGACCTCCATTCCCTGAAGCCCGTTCGCCCGCTCAAAGACCTTGCTGTCCACCTGGAGTCGACCGCAGGCAAGGTGCTCGTCAACCGCAACGCCATGGACAGCCTCGGCGTGACGCTGGACTTCAGGGAGGAAAAGGCGGACTATGACCTCCGGGCACTCTTCAACAAGAACTGGCGGCTCCGCCTCGCGGGAAAAGCACGCGTGGAGGAGAACGGTGTCACCGCCAGCTTCCAGACACTGGAAGGGGCGTATCAGAACTTCACATGGCACGCAGACCCCGGGGCGACCGTTCGCGTCAACCATGCGTCGGCGGGATTGACCGGCCTGGTCATGCGCTGCGACACCCAGACGGTCGCTCTGCAGGCATCGATCGGCCCCGGCCGGACCATCACCTTGACGGTCGATGGAACGCACCTCGATCTCGACGACATGAAGTACTTCCTGGCCGACGAGGAACTGGGACCACAGGGGACGGCATTCGCCGGCGGCGCGACGGTGCATGCGACCGCCGCCGGCACGCTCGCCAGTCCGGTGTTGAGCGCGTCGGTCGCCGGGGAGAATATCTCCTTCCGGACGCTGCCGTTCGGGCGCCTGGCGAGTGAGCTCCGCTACGAGAACGGCGAGGTGGACGCGCACGTTCGCGTGAACGCAGAGGGTGATCCCCCGGATGCCCCCCCCGTGATGACCATCGACGGGACGCTGCCGGCGGACCTGCGGCTCGAAGGGACGGAGAACGGCCTTCCCGACCGGGTGATGAACCTCAAGGTGGTGTCGCGCCGGGTGCAGATGAATGTGCTGGACCCGCTCCTGCCGACATTCAACCAGTTGCGGGGCGTGATGACATGCGATCTGACGCTGGGCGGGACGCCGCGCGAACCGACCTATGACGGCACGATCGCGATTGCAGACTGCGGGTTCCTCTTTGTGCCGAACAACATCTATTATACTCTCGCGGGGACGTTTCATTCCTCGGGTGAGCGCATCGCTACCACCGACTGCACTCTACGGAACGTGCCGGAAGACCAGCTTTCGGGACGCGAGGGTCTCATGCGGATCGGCGGCGACTTCCGTCTCCGGAACCTCAAACCCGGAGATTTCAACCTGCGCGCCGAGGGAAAACTGCTCGTGGTGAAGGAAACAACGCGGCAGTCATCGCTGGCGGTCTACGGAAACCTGTTCGCGGAGATCGGCCCCGGTCCCCTCCGCTTCACCGGTGAAGTTCAGAACTCGCTCCTGAAGGGTTCGCTCCTGATCCGCAATTCGAGCCTGATCTTCCCTCCCACGCAGGCGAGCGTTGCCGAGGAATCCGCCCGGTCGGTCCCCGTCGTCTTTGTGGACGACACCGTGACGATCTCGGCCCGAAGGGATCAGAGCGTGTATTCCAGGTACTTGGCCGCCGGGAACGAAGAGCGGTCGCAGGGGGACGCGGAACTGAAGAAGTCGAAATCGTTCATGGATGGACTTCACTACGACCTTGACATCGAGACCGGGGGTGGCAACACCGAAATCCGGATGATCTTCAATCCAGCGACGAGCGAAGAACTCGTCGCAACGATCGACGGGAAGTTCACTATCACGGAGGACGGCAAACGATGGACCGGGGACCTCACCGTGGAAAGGGCCTACTACAACTTCTTCAAACGGTTCGATGCGACGGGATCGATCCGCTACACCGGTGATTTGATGAACCCCGAGCTGAACATCATGGCGACCTACAGGGGGGTCCGGACGCTTGTTGACTCGACGTCGGCGACACATGCCGAACCGGTGGTCGTCACCGTCAAGATCACCGGAACCCGCTATGAACCCAAGATCGAATTCTCGATGACGATCGACGACATTGACTACATGTCCTACCACGGCCCGAAATCGAACGACGTCCAGTCGGATGCAATTCAGTTCATCGTCGCCGGCACGTTCCCGCTGACGGTGACCCAGAAGAACGAACTGGCTTCCCAGGTGGAGCAAACGGCCGGTCTCTCACTCCTGACGGGGGCGACATCCCTGCTGACAGGTCGGCTCTCGGACTATCTGAGGGACCAGACGGGGTTCATCAATTCGGTCGAGCTGAGCTACGGCGGGAAAGAGTCCACCGAGTTGCGGCTGAGTGGGACGGCGTGGAGCGGATACTGGCGGTACGGCGGCACCATCCTGAACGACCCGCTCAGCAACGCGAACATCAGCATCCTGTACTCCTTCGGCACGATTTTCGGCAATCCCGCTCTCCGCAACCTCATGTTCGAACTCGAACGCAAGGTCGAGCCCGGCACGACGGGGCTCAGTAACGACATCAAGCGCATCAATTCGGCCCGGGTCTACTACCGGTTTTCCTTCTAATACAGATGCGGGGAGGTCCCATCGCCACACTCAAGCAGCGCACGCTCGAATATTTCACCCAGACCAAGGGGGGCGTAACCATCAAAGACCTCGCCCGGCACATCAAGGTGAGGGGGAAAGATGAGTTCCGCGACCTCCGCGAACTGGTGGACGACCTCGAGCGCAAAGGCGTGGTGGAGGCCGATGAACGGGGCAGGTTCCTCTACGTCCGGAAACGGACGACGGGCAAAGAGGGGAAAATGGGGAACAGGATCACCGGCCTGTTGAACATGACCCGCAAGGGGTTCGGTTTTGTGGCCATCGAAGGGACCGACGACGAGATTTACATCGCTCCCCGCTTTCTCCATACCGCACTCCATGGCGATGTTGTGGCGGTGATTCCCTTTGCCGGCCGCGCCTCGCGGGGCAAGGCGCGCGACGACGACCGTGCGGAAGGAGAGGTGGTCGAGATCATCACACGGACCCTTACGACGGTGACGGGGAGACTCCAGGCAAGCAGAACGTCGTTTTTCGTCGTCCCCGACAACGACCGTATTCCCCGCGACATATACGTGTCGCGCGAGGACGCCATGAAAGCCCGCACCGGCGACAAGGTCGTCGTCCGGCTGCACGAATGGACCGACGAGCACATGAACCCTGAGGGGGACATCACCGAGGTGCTCGGACCCGCAGGCGATGCGCGGGTGGAAGTCCTCAGCGTCGCCCGGAGCTTCGGGCTCCCGCCGTCGTTCCCGCCGGAGGTCGAGCGCGACGCTGCGGCACTCGCAGGGACGGTCGGCCACGCGGAGTGCAGCGGACGCGTCGACTACCGGGGAAGGACCGTGGTGACCATCGACCCGGAAGACGCGAAGGATTTCGACGACGCGCTCTCGATCGAAAGGATCGACAAGGCGACCGTCCGTCTGGGCGTGCACATCGCCGACGTGAGCCATTACGTCCGGGAAGGAACCCCGCTTGACCTGGAGGCTTACGCGCGGGGGACCAGCGTCTATATGGTGAACGAGGTCATCCCGATGCTCCCCGAAAGGCTATCGAACAACCTCTGCAGCCTTCGTCCCGACGTCGACCGGCTCACGTACAGCGTGTTCATGGACGTGAACAATGAGGGAATGGTGGGAGAGTATACCATCGCAAAAAGCGTGATTCACAGTGCGCGGCGCTTCAGCTACGAGGAGGTACAGACGATCCTCGATGCGGGAAAGGGAGAGCATGCCGATGTTCTGCTCCCTCTCTTCGCCCTCTCAAAGACGCTGCTCAAGCGCAGGCGCAGGAACGGCAGCCTCGATTTTGACACGGGCGAGGCGAAGTTCACGTTCGACGCGGAAGGCCTGCCTGCCCAGATCATAAAGAAGACGCGCCTCGACGCGCACCGGCTGGTTGAAGAATGCATGCTGCTCGCCAACCAGACCGTGGCGAGGCACATCGGCGTCGGGAAGAAGGAAACCCAGGTGAAGCCCTTCCTCTACCGTGTGCACGACCTTCCGGACCCCGCCCGGCTGAAGGAACTGGCGACCTTCGTCCGCCAGTTCGGCTATTCGCTGGACGCGAAGAGCGGGGTCCCGTCACGCGAGCTGCAGAAGCTGCTCGACAAGGTCGAAGGGTCGGAGGTCGAAAACGTCATCAACGATGTTGCGCTCCGCACGATGGCCAAAGCGGTGTATGCCACAAAGAACATCGGCCACTACGGACTCGCATTCACGCACTACACGCATTTCACCTCTCCCATCAGAAGGTACCCCGACCTGGTTGTCCATCGCCTGCTCCATGAATACGGTGACGGGACAGGTGTCCGGCGTCTGGAAGAGATCCGCAAACGCCTTCCGGATATCGCGCGCCAGTCCTCCGATCGGGAGCGCGTGGCCAACGAAGCAGAACGGGCATCGGTCAAGGTGATGCAGGTCGAGTACATGAAGCGGCACGTGGGCGACCAGTTCAACGGCGTCATCACGGGGGTCACGAACTTCGGCCTGTTCGTGGAGATCAATGACCTCCTGGTCCAGGGATTGATCCCCGTGCGGGACCTGACGGACGATTACTATCTGTTCGATGAGAAACACTATTCGCTCCGGGGACGGTCGAGGGGGAAAGTGTTCCGCCTCGGGGACCCGGTCAAGGTCCGGGTCTCATCGGTTCATCCCGAAGAGCGGACCATTGATTTTGCCCTGGGGGAGTGACCTCGAACCATCAGGGTTCCGTGGGTGTTACAGCCTACGATGGCGCCCGTATTGCATTTTCATCAACGGATGCGTAAAATACATGCGGACACCATAGCATACCACCGCGTAAGGGGAGACATGAAACGGTTTGTTCGTGACATGGGACGATGGGGAGCAGCGACCCTGGTGGCGCTTGCTGTCGTGTCGGGGAGAGCCTCCGCACAGGAGGAGCAGTTCGGCAAGAACAAGGTCCAGTACACCCGTTTTCAATGGTCGTTTATCCAGACCGACCATTTTGACATTTATTTCTCCCAGGGGGGGCAGGGCCTCGCGGAATTTACCGCGACGGCCGCGGAATCCGCCTACACGGCGATCAGCAAATCCTTCCGGTACCAGCTGGTGAACCGCGTTCCCCTCATCGTCTATAACTCCCACAACGAGTTCCAGCAAACGAACGTCATCGGGGAGTACCTCGAGGAGGGGATCGGCGGCGTCACCGAACTCTTCAAGAACCGCGTGGTCATACCCTTCGAGGGCGACTACCGGAAGTTCCGGCACGTGATTCACCACGAGCTGGTGCACGCCGTCATCAACGACATGTTCTACGGCGGTTCGATCCAGTCGATCATCGCCAACAATATCACGCTCCAGCTTCCGCTCTGGTTCAACGAGGGACTCGCAGAATATGAGGCGCTGAGGTGGGATACCGATTCCGACATGTTTCTGCGCGATGCGACGGTCCACGAATACCTCCCGTCGATCAACCAGCTCTACGGCTACTTCGCCTACCGCGGCGGCCAGTCGGTCTGGTGGTACATTGCGAGCAAATACGGCGAGCAGAAAGTTGGTGAGATCCTCAACAGGATCAAAAGCACGCGCAGCGTGGAGGGGGGATTCCGGGGGGCGATCGGACTCGGACTCGAAGAGCTGAACGAGCGTTGGCAGAAGGAAATGAAGGTCACCTACTGGCCCGACATCGCAAAGCGGGAGGAGCCCTCGGATTACGCGAGGCGGCTCACGGACAACCGGAAAGACGGTGGATTCTACAACACCAGCCCGGCGATCTCCCCCCAGGGGGATAAGATCGCGTTTATCACCAACCGGAACGAGTATTTCGAAGTCCTGATCATGAGTGCGGCCGACGGGACGATCCTCCGGAAAGTGTCCGGCGGGTCGACGACCAACAACTTCGAGGAACTGCACCTGCTCACCCCGGGGATCAGCTGGTCACCCGACGGCAAGAAGATCGCCGTGTCGGCGAAGGCGGGAGAAGAGGACGCGATCCTCCTTATCGATGTTGCCGAGGGAGAAGAGCAGAAGCTCACCTTCGGACTCGACGGCATCTTCTCGGTCGACTGGTCGCCGAAGGGGGATGCCATCGCGTTCGTGGGCGACGTGAAGCATCAGTCGGATATCTTCGTCTACAACATGGTGACGAAGCAGCTGACGAACCTGACCGATGACGTTTTCAGCGACGGGCGTCCGGGGTGGTCGCCCGACGGCACCACCGTCTATTTCTCGTCGGACCGCGGATCAGCATCGTCGGATACGACCAGAAACATGAGACACCACGACTTCAGTCAGGACGACCTGTACGCCGTCGATGTCTCGACACGGCGCATCGAGCGACTGACCGACTGGCCACACAGCAACGAGTCATCCCCGGTCGCCTCGCCCGATGGCAAGAAGCTGCTCTTCGTGTCCGACCGGAATGGCATCAACAATGTGTATGAGATGAATCTCGACACGAAGAAGTTCCGCCCCATCACGAACACCCTGACCGGAGTCTACCAGCTCTCCCTCTCCCGTGACGGATCGAAGCTGGTGTTTTCGTCGCTGACCCGCGGCGGATTTAACATCTTCCTGATGCGGAGTCCGTTCGACCGCGACATCAAGATCGGCGAACTGGAACCGAGCGAGCATTACAAGAAACTCTACGGGCCGACGGAGAAGGACACCAGGACGCCCGCAGACACCGCCTCGGTCGCTGTGAAGCAGCATCCCGGTGCGGCGAACGATACGACCGGGATCTACGGCGGAAACGTGCAGATTGATTTCAGCACCTATGTCGCGAGCGACACCTACAGCGACGT
>Ga0315283_10006653_pt1 | contig 10338 bp, 8 predicted proteins | sample YL17G09_0_MG_FD_204541 | JGI IMG/M metagenome (GOLD analysis project Ga0315283, IMG submission 204541) | Sediment microbial communities from Yellowstone Lake, YNP, Wyoming, USA - YL17G09_0 | ecosystem: Environmental > Aquatic > Freshwater > Lake > Sediment | place: USA: Wyoming | collected...
CTCGTGTTTTTTTTTTTTTTGGGGGGGGGGGGGTTTTTTTTTTTTTTTTTATTTTTTTTTTTTTTTTTTTTCTTCGGTGGGGGGGGGGGCCGCCCCCCCATTAAATATAATCTTTATCTTCGTTCCTTACTGTAAATTGTTTCCCAATGTGGGATGTCAAAATGACATACTTTTGACTTTTTTCAAAAAATCTTTCATTCGAAAAATGGGGAAAGGGGGAGGGGAGGGCGTGAATACGGCGTGAATACCTCGGAAACCCCTTGGGATTCCGTAGGCCTTTCGGCCCTCCCCCCTGGAGGGAGGGTTTTACGCTTAGGGCGCGTAACTATGCTTTGTCGGAGCTACTTACGAAAAAAAGTGGAAAAAGAGGCCTTATCCAGGGTCATCTAAAAGGCAGGGTCAGTTCTTTGTGTCTTTGGGGGTTCAATTTAAATTTCAAATGTACAATTATCAATTTTCAATGATTCGTTAAAGACCCCATAGCGGAAGTGCCGCGCGCTATCTCTTGAACAGCCTGGCGGAGTTGGCAAAGACCAGGACGTCGGGCAGGATGTGGGCCATGGCCGCGGCCATCGGAGTGAGGAAGCCGGTGGCCGCGAGGGTTACGCCGATCACGTTGAACAGGATGCCGACGGCCAGGTTCTGCTTGATGGTCCGAAAGGTCTTCCGTCCTAAGAGCACGGCCTCGGGAAGTTTGCTCAAGTCGTCTGTCATCAGAGCCACGTCCGCGGCTTCGATCGCGGCATCCGAACCGGCTGCGGCCATGGCGATGCCCACCGAGGAAGCGGCCAGGGCCGGGGCATCGTTCACCCCGTCCCCGACCATGGCCAGGGTTCCGTGCCTCTGTTTCAGCTCTTGGACTTTTGCGGACTTGCTCTCGGGCAGCATCCCGGCGTACACTTCCTCTATCCCGGCTTCCTGAGCGATGGACCGGGCCGTCCGGGCATTATCCCCGGTGAGCATGGCGATGTGCTTGATACCCAGTTTCCTCAAGGCGGCCAGCGCGTTTCGGCTCTCCGGCCGGATCGCGTCCGCGATGAGCACCGCTCCGCAGACATGATGATCGTGCGACAGCAACAGGCCGGTCTGCCCCTTGGATTCCGCCTCCCGGAGATAGGCCTCGATCTCTTCGGAGATGGATATCTCCCGCGAGGCCAACAAGGCCCGGCTTCCAAAGGTCACCCTCGTTCCGTCCACCTGCGCTTTCACTCCCAGCCCTTTGAGCACCTCGAAGGAAGCAGGCTCGATATCCGGGACCTTCCGCGCCCGGGCCTCCTCCAGGACGGCCCTGGCCAGGGGGTGCTCGGAGTGCTTCTCCACGCTGGCCGCCAGGGAGAGGATTTCGTTGTCGGTGTGGTCCCCGAATCCTTTGACCCCCACGACCTTTGGCCTTCCCAGGGTCAGGGTCCCGGTCTTGTCCAGGACCACGGACCGGATCCGTCCCAGCGTCTCCAGATGCCGTCCCCCCTTGATTAAAATCCCGTGCCTGGAGGCCCTCCCGATTCCGGCAACCACGGCCAGCGGCGTAGCCAGGGCCACGGCGCAGGGACAGGCGATGACGATGACTGTTAAGGCCGAGATGAAGTTGTGAGAAAGAAGGTAGGTGAGCAGGCTGATTGCCAGGATGACCGGGGTGAACCAGGCCGCGAACTTGTCGGCCACCCTTTGCGCCGGAGCCTTCTGGGCCTGGGCTTCTTCGACCAGGCGGATGATCCTTCCCAGCGTGGTGTCCCGCCCCACCCGGGAGACCGCGACCTCCAGGAGCCCCGAGGAGTTCACCGTCCCGGCGAAGACCTCGTCCCCCGCTCTCTTTTCCACGGGCAGAGGCTCGCCCGTGATCGGGGCCTGGTTCACCGCGCTCTCTCCGGAGGAGACCCTCCCGTCCACCGGTATCTTCTCCCCGGCCCGCACGAGGACGGTGTCCTCGTGGGTGATCTCCTCCACCGGGATCTCCAGCAACACTCCTTTCCTTCTCACCCTCGCAGTTTGGGGAGCCGATTCCACGAGCTCCCGGATGGCTCGGCGTGCGCGCTCCGTGGTGAACGTCTCCAGGAACTCCGCGATGAGCATGAAGAAGGCAATGACGGCTGCGGCCCGGAACTCCCCGATTGACGCGGCAGCCACGACCCCGAGAAACATGAAGACATCGGCGTCAATGCTCCTTGCCCACAGGGACCGAACCGCGGTCCGGGCAAGAGGCCAGCCCGCGAGGAGCAGGGCCACGAGCGCGACCCAGTCCACGCCCAGGTATTGGAAATACCGAATGGGAAATAAAAGATAGGAGAGGAGGATGAGCGCGAGCGTAATCCCCATCCGGATGAACTCGCGGGCGTGGCTCTTAAACTTGGGGCGTCGCTCGAGTTCTCGGATTCCGTAACCAAGGCTGGTGATGGTGGACCGTATCCTGGCTTCGTTCACCTTGTCCGGGTCAAAGGCGACCAGGACCTTCGCGGCCCCGAAGTTCACCGTGGCCTGGGAGATCCCGGGAAGATTGCGCAGTGACTTCTCGATCTTTCCCGCGCAGGTGGCGCAGTCCATCCCCGTGACCGCAAGCTCAAGCGTCGCGGGGTTATTCTTCGACATGCCGGAGGCCCTGCTTAATCAGGTCCGCGATGTGCTCGTCGTCCAGGGTATAATAGGCCATCTTCCCGGCCCTGCGGTATTTCACCAGGCGCATCGCCCGTAAGAGGCGAAGTTGATGACTGGCTGCGGACTCGGACAATCCCAGCAAGTGGGCCAGGTCGCAGACGCAGAGCTCCTCCTTGGACAGAGAAAACAGGATCTTCGTCCGGGTGGGGTCGCCCAGGACCCGGAAGGATTCGGCCAGCCGTTCCACGGCCTCCGGGGAGGGCATCGCCCTGGCCACCCGCCGGACCCGGGCCCGGTCCACGTAGGACGCGTCGCAGATGTCGCTTTCCCGGCGGTCGAGTTCCTTGGTTGAAAAAGGCATGGGCATCTCTCCTCTGGATCCAACAACCCGTGGATGATGGATGTTCCTATAATTGAACAGTTGTTCAATTATAATACCATCCGGGATGGGATCGAGTCAAGGCCGGGGCAAAGAAAAGGGCTCCCTTTTGAGGAGCCCTTTGGGGGAGGTCAGGCTTATCTCGCGCCTGGCACCTTCTTCATCCGGGCCAGGAACTCCTCCGGAGGCAGGAACCCGATGATCCGGGTGTCCGGAACCTCCTGGCCGTACGGGTCGAGGAAGATCACGGTGGGCACCCCGGCGATTCCGAATTGCTTGCGGATGGCCTCGGCCTCCGGGGAGTTGAAGTGGGTCAGGTCCACCTTCAGCGTCACGAACGGCTTTGCAGCCTTGATGACCACCGGAGAGGTAAAGGTCATGCGGTCCAGCTCCTTGCAGGGAACGCACCAAGCGGCGGTGAAATCCAGGATAGCCGGTTTGTTCGCGGCCCGGGCCTCCTCCATTTTTTGCGCTGAGAAGTGCTCCCAGTGTATCCCCGGCTTGGTGAGGATCTGGAAGAAGTATACCGAGGCCGCGATCCCGGCCAGCCCGACCACCCACTGGATGACGCGCAGCGTCTTGTTCCCCTTCCCGGAGCGGTCCACGAATCCCAGGTAGACGCCCCCCAAGAGCAGGGTCAGCGGGATGGCGTAGTCGGCCAACTTGGGCAGGACGGCCAGCCCGAGGTAGAAGAGGCCCACCCCGGTCAGGACGACGCCGAACACTCTCTGCACCCAGACCATCCAGATCCCGGACTTGGGGATCTTGCGTAAGAGCCCGGAGAATGTGCCCAGGATCAGGAAGGGGAAACCCAGGCCCATGGAGAGCGTGAAGAAGGTCCAGAACCCGAACAGGGCATTGCCCTTGGCGGCGACCAGGGCCAGGAGGGCGATGATCGGAGGGCCGATGCAGGGCGCGGCGAACACCCCGACGACCAGACCGGAGAGATAGACGCCCACAATCCCGGTGGCCTGCCGGCCGCCCAGTTTGCTGGTCAGCCAGTAGGGCGGCTGGATCTCGTAGAGCCCGAACATGGAGAGGGCCAACCCCAGAAGCAAAAGTCCGATCGCTCCCAGGACCCAGGGGTTCTGCATCAGCCCTCCGAACAGGCCTCCGGACAGGGCCGCCACCACGCCCAGGATGCTGTACATGGTGGCCATGCCCAGGATGTAGACCACGGCCTTCAGGAACACCCGGATAGGATTCGTATCCGTCTGCCCGCCGAACACCGAGACCGTGACCGAGAGCATGGGGTACACGCAGGGGGTCAGGTTCAGAGCCAGTCCCATCAGGAAGATCCCCAGGAAGGCGAAGAGCGTGCCCCGGGTCTGGAACACAGCGGCGATATCCGTCCCACCTTTCTTCGGCCCGGTCGTCGCGGCCGGGGGGCCGGCGCTGACCTGGGCACCCGAGAACAACTCGGTATTAGCCGGGACGACGGGCACATCCTTGCCCACGACCTCGATGGGGATCTCGATTTCGATCGTCCTTGGGGCGATGCATTTGCTGTTGTCGCAGGCCTGGACGGTAAGCTCGCCCTTCAGGACCAGATTGCCGGGGGCGAGGTGCGGCGCCGCTTTAAGGGAGATGATGATCGGAGCCTTTCCCTGATACACGTCCATGGTGTCCTGGGAGAAGTCGGGTTTGATGCGCCGGGCAGGAGGGTATTTTATTCCGAGGACCTCCAGGCCCTGCAGCGGGGAGAGCACCAACTCTGTGCCGATCAGGAAATCAGACTTAGGGTTGTTCGCATTGACGTGCCAGGGCTCTTCGATGTCCAGGACCACGGCCGCCATGAACTCCATTCCCGGCTGTGCTGCCTTCACGGAAAGGAAGGGGATGGTTTGTACGACCGCGGCACTCCCGGAAGCGGATTGGGAGCCGCCCCCTTCTTGAGCTAGGACCTGCCCGGTAAGGAGCCCGAGGGAAAGCAGGAAGACAAACGGGAAACGGCTGTAGAAACGTTCAGGTGACAAGGGACCTCCCGTAAAGCAAAGGGGGTTCATGGCGAACAAGGATGAGATAGAATATTTCCCGAAGTTAAACAGGGGTTAAACAACCCTAACCTTTTTTATTGAAACGAGTTGGAATAAAATGATTGCCCCGCCTTTGCTATGAACAAAACGATGAAAACTTCGAAGGATTCGGAGCTTTCATCGTATCCGATCGCGAATCGAACGTCAAGAGCCGGAGGTCCCGTTCAGGCTCCAGTCGAAGGTCAGATACTTCAACTCGTACGACTCGGCCTCCAGCGCCAGACGGAATTCCTCGGGCATATTGAGCTTGAGGAAGTTCCGCACCGAACCCGTGGATGCCTCAAAGTCCTTCTCATTCCAGTCGAAGATCCTGGAGAGGTAGAGAATCTTGGTTTTCTTGTCCAAGCGGACGTTATTTGGGCTGGCGAGAAAGGAGGCGGTTGCGGCCTGAACCTGGGGGTCTAGGCTGTCCCCGCGAAAGGCGTGCCTCGACATCGGAGGGTCCCCCAGGGCCCCGCTGTTCAGGGCGAAGACCACCCGCAGGTCGGGGAAGTCGGTGCGGATCTTCTTGACCAGCTCGTCCAGAGTGTAGGGCTTGTTTCCGACGAGGTGTTTTAGGCGGTCATTGAAACCCTTAACGTCCCTGGGGCTTTTCATCGGCAGGTTCTCGATGACCTGGGCGATGACGATGGCGTTGTAGGCGTTCAGGTAGAAAGCGAGCTTCTCCTCCCGGGTCTTGAACTTTTCCACGTCCGCGGCCGCTACCCGATTGAGGTACAAGACCAGGGGCTGCTGGTCCTTGACCTTCCAGGTGGAATAATCCACGATTCCCCCGCGGACGTATTTCCCTAGGAGCTGGTCGTACGCTGAATGGTCAAATGTCCCCTGAGCCGCAGCCCTGCCCAGAAGGGCGAAGCCCAGGACGAATCCGAACAGAATGGTCTTTTTCATGGATGCCTCCTCGGAGAAGTTAGCTATCCCTCTCCTTTAATCCAACTGTAAATAATACCCTTATTGGGCGGTAATGTCAACTCCCTTTTTCATAAAACGACAAAAATGGGCTATTTGCCCTTCTTTTCACAAGCCGTGCCTGCCTTTTGCCTCTCCCTTTCGTCGAAGCTGGGAAGGCAGCCGCAGTAATCCTGGCGGTAAAGCCGGAACTCCCGGGAGAGTTCCAGGCTGCGTTTGAACCCGTCCTTCTTCTTGAGGTCGGTGGGAAGATAGGTGATGCCAAAGCGCTCGCCGGCCTCCTTACCCAACCGGTTGACTAGGTTCGCATCCTTGTGCGGGCTGACAGTGAGGATGGTGGCGAACACTTGGATGCCGTGCTCCTTAGCGAAGGTGGCTGAAGCCTCCAGGCGCATCCGGAAACAGACCTCGCAGCGCCTTCCCCGTTCCGGTTCGTCCATGAGGTCCTTGGCGAGGTCGAACCACCGGCTGTCGTCATAGGCGCCTTCGTGCAGAGGGATCGCATTGTGCTCGGCCACCTTGCGCATCTCGGCCAGGCGCTGGTCGTACTCCTCTTTGGGGTGGATGTTGGGGTCGTAGAAGAACGCTTCGATCTCGTACTCCGGCGAGAGCCGCTCGATGGCGACCGTGGCATCCGGCGCACAGCAGATATGCAGCAACAGTTTAGGTTTTTCCACTTGAACCCTCGTCCCCTCGGTTCCCTGTTCTTTCCCTACTTCTTCAGGTAAAAGGGCTGAACGACCTTATTGACTTCCGAGAAAAGCGGTCCCGGCTCGAGCCTGGCGAAGTCCAGGAACTCGTTGGGGGCGAGGTGTTTTCCGGCTACGGGCCCCGTGGCCTGGAAAACGGCCTGGGCTTTGGCCTGGTCGCCCTGGACCACGAGCCCCACAGCCCAGTGGGAAGTCCCCCCGCCGATGGCCACGTCGAAGAAGTAGGCCGACTGCACCTCGGGATACGCTGAGAGGCTCTGTCGCAGGGCTTCCAGGAGTTTCTCCGAAGGCGGTCTGGCCGGGGCCGTGACCGCGACCTGGGTCCCGGCCTTGACCTCCAGGTCCGTGGCTCCCTCCTGGGCTGCGGCCTGGGGGATGGCCCCCTCGGCGAGGATGTGGATCTCGGGAAGCGTCAATTCGCCACCGGTCGGGCCTGCGGGATTGATGACGATGGAGTCCATCTCCAACTGGAGCGCGAGCGAGAAGATGTCCTTGGTTCCCAGCGCGATGTAGGGCGTGCCCTCCTTCTTCCACTTCAGCAGGGCCTCCTCGCTGGTGAAGGCCAGCATCGCGGGTTTCTTCCCGGCGTTCTGGAGGGAATGGAACTGAAGGGCGAGCTTCTCACCGGACTTATGCTGGTTCACCTTGCCCTCCAAGGGCTGGGGCGTGGAGAGAATCAGCGTGCTCTTGAGCAGTTCCTGATACACCTCCCGGCGCTTCGCCGGGTCCTCTCCCTTGGCCAGCTCCCGCATGGCCTTCTCCAGCCGGGGGTTGGAGGGCGATTTCCTGCCGAACAGTTTTTTCAAAATGCTCATAAACATCCCTCGTTCATCGGATTCAATGAAGGCTCGGACTACTTTTTTTTCCTCACGGAGTGTTTGGCCAGTGCTTCCCGGGCTTGGTAATGGGAGGGTATGACCCGTCCGTCTAGGACGACTGTAAAGACCCCGTAGGGCGAGGGAGCGAGGTCACGGACCTCCTTGGCGGTGGAGAGCTCGATGACTTTGCTCGGGATGCCCTTCTTCCTGGCCGTGTCCAGCAGGGTCTGGGTCGCGTCCTCAAAGTAGGGGCACTGGTCCGAGCGCAGGATGACGAGGCCTTTGCCGAAACCACGGGCTTTTTTCTCCCAATCCTTGGTGAACGAAGGGGACTGGGCCTTGCCGAACTTCTTAACCATCAGCTCAAAGGAGGGCGGGGCCGTATCCACGGTCTCGAACTCGTGCTCCGCGAGGAACCTCTTCCATTTCATGTAGCTCCCCTCGCTTGTGAGCATGGCCACGCCCTTCATCCCGGACCGCCTGGCGTCCTCGATGCAGGCATCAAGCAGAACCGTGGCCAGGCCCTTGCCCTTGCTCCGGCCCACGACCCACAGGCAGTGAATGACCATGTAGCCCTTGGCCCGGACGGCCCTCCAGGCGTAGTCTCCCGGGATGTACTCGATGAACCCCCGCTCCGTGAGCTTGAGCATCTTGATCTTGAGCCCATCGGCGAAGCGCGCCTTCAGCCAGCAGAGCTTCCTTCTCCAGCCCTCGGTCTTCCGCTTGCTCATGTAGCAGAAGAACCCGGTCTCTTCCACGTTCCCGGCGTGGACGTTGATGATCTCCGGCGTCATGCCTTCCTCAACAAATAGATCACCCAGGGCGCGATCCGGGTCTCGTTGACCCAGGGGTAGGGCTCGCTCTCTTTGGCCAGGGGCTTGTGGGTCTGGAGCCGTTCCAATCCGGCCTTGCGGTAGACCTCCTGGTAGGATTCGTCTGTCCAGAGCACATCCTCCACCGGCCTTCGATCCTCGACATCGGTCATGATGATCTTGACCTTGTCTCCGCTCCGGGCCAGCCGGTTCCCGGGAAAATCCCTGGTCGAGAAGGAGGCCCATTCGTGGGTATAGATCTCCGGGGAGGAGACCAGGCTGACGATCCTGCCCTCGGGGCAGAGCAGGCTCCCGAGCTCGGCGAACAGCCCGACCTTCCTCTCCAGAGTCGGGATGTTATCGAATGTGAATGCGGAAAGGACGAGGTCGTAAGTCCCCTTTTGGAAGGAGCTGAAGTCGCCGTCCGGGATCAGGCGGTAATCGTCCTGGGGGTCTATCTCCCGGGCTTTCCGGATCATGTCCGCGGAGATGTCCACGCCTATTGCGGCGAACCCGAGGGTCTGCAGGAACCGCGTCGAGCGTCCCGCGCCGCACCCGAAATCGATCGCCTTTCTTCCCTGGACAGGGGTTGAAATGATCTCCGGGAGATCCCGGAAGGCCAGATAATAGGTGCCGGGGTACTCGAGCCGGGCATAGGAAGCGGCCCGCTGCTCATCATCGTAGACGTTCTGGAAGTCCATCAGGAGCGATTCTTCTTTATTGGAACCATATCCAAGTTTCCGCTATCATAGCAAATCCCCGGGGAAAATGCAAGACCGTAAGACAAATCGTAGAGACGTGTTGTGCACTCCACTTTTGCGCTTCTTAAACCCTGGTGAGTTCCAAGGATGGTGGGCTGAGGGAGGCAGGTTTTCGGTACCTCCGGGATGGGCGTTCTTTCCCCCCACCCCCCTTGACTTCGTCTGGCGAGTGTGCTATGCTATAAACACAGTTCTTCTCGGGCGGGACGGTCTTTTGTTCCTTAAAGAGAAAGGAGAAAAGATGAAAAAGATTCTTGTGGGTCTGGCCCTGTTGGTGGCTGCTGCGGCCTGGGCCGGGGACGACCTCTCGCTTCCGGGCGTGCATCAGGTGATCTCCACGGCTCCAGATGGTCAGGTACAGTCTCAGTACCTTTTGGTTCCGGGCGGAGCCCGGGCTCCGAAAATGTTCGCTCCCAAGCCGCCGGAATCGCAGCAGGCACCGAGAACCCTCTCGGTGCGTTCCCCTGCCCAGGTTTTATCCCCCCACCCCGAATCTTGGTCCGCGGTTCGGCCCGTTCAGGGAGGCCCTGGGGTGCTGGCCAACCAGCTCTGGGTGGACCGCCTCCACCTCTATGCCGTGGCCCAGGACATGGCCATCAGCGGAGACGGCCAGTACATCCAGTCCGGGTGGTGGCTGAACAACATGCGCCTTTCCAACTACCGTACCGCGGGGACCTCCACCCCGGTCTGGGTGACTCCTTTTCCCGATGCCCAGTGGATGATCTCCGTGGGGTCCTCGTTTTCCGGTAACGTGATCTCGGCTGCGAACTCGTCCCTGCCGGCCCAGGCTTGGAGCAAGGATAGTCCGCTTCCCAAATGGAGCACCAATTATCCTGCCGGAATGCCCCCGGGGTTGGGTGAGGCGGTCTCCAAGGACGGCTCCAAAGTGGTCTTCGTCGGAATCCAGGGCGGGGTGGGCACGCTCTACGTGTTCAATGCCCAGACCGGGGATACCCTGTACACCCGGACCTTCGGAGCCCCCAACGGTCTGGCCGGGATCGGCGGTGGGGGAGAGAACTGCGTGGACCTTTCCGCGGACGGCTCCGTGGTCTGCGCCTCGGGATACGACACCGTCGTAGTCTGGAGGAGCGGGGTCCGGGCCGCGGCGATCTACAACTACAGCCAGGTTCAAGCTAAATTATCGAGCAATGGGAACCGGCTGGTGCTCGGCGGATTCAGCGGGAACCTCAGGACCTTCGTGTGGAGCGGCTCCTCGTACGATCTGAACTGGACCGCGAATACGTCGGAGCCCTGGGTGTGCGCCGTGGCCATCTCAGGTGACGGTTCCACGGTCAGCGCAATCACGGGCTATAACAGCGGCCAA
>Ga0315283_10006654_pt1 | contig 10338 bp, 4 predicted proteins | sample YL17G09_0_MG_FD_204541 | JGI IMG/M metagenome (GOLD analysis project Ga0315283, IMG submission 204541) | Sediment microbial communities from Yellowstone Lake, YNP, Wyoming, USA - YL17G09_0 | ecosystem: Environmental > Aquatic > Freshwater > Lake > Sediment | place: USA: Wyoming | collected...
GGGGCCAGATGCTTCCCACCCGCTGTTCGGGCAATGTGACGTTCTCCACAGCAGCAGCACCCAGCCGGTCCTGCAGCTGCTGGTAGTACAGACTCCTCGGTGTTACGCGCGCGCCCCAGTTTTCCCAGAACCCCACCCCAATCTGAAGGAGACCGGAACAACCGATCCCCCAGTTCATGGCTCCAATGGGTGTTTCCACCTTGAACTCACCCGCGTCGGACTGACAATTCCAGAACATTGTTTGAGCTCCTGCCCAGCCATGACCGGAGCCCATGGCCTTCCTGTTTTGAACTCTTGTTTCGCCCCCACGGATATTGTCGAACAGAATGCCGGTTGCATAACGGTGATGCGGCCCGATATCCGCATAGGTTTGAGTGGCGTAACAATCGACAAACACATTCGGCCCTGCGACACGGGACCCGGTCACATAATCGTGTCTACCCCCTTTTGTATAGCACCGCTGAAAGAGGTTGAATGAGCCCTTGTCGATATTGAACGAGTACTTGCGCGACCCTGTGGTTATCGATTTCGGATCCAGCATTGCACATTCTTCGATCGTGCTGAAATACGCCCAGCTCAATAGCACACAGGAATACCCGAAATAGCGCGCGGTGACCTTACGCACCCAGCAATGTGCAGTCTGCGAGAGAACGATGGCGGTCCAGCCGTGGCTCTCGTCTTCTTCACTTGCATACACAGAAGAGATCAGCATATGTTCAACGCCGCAATTGTTCAGCCTCCCTTTGACAGAGAGCCTGGTCACCTCTCCTCCGCCGTACTGATCTTCGATCGCCTGCACCAGAGGGATATTCAACAGAAGCTGTCTTCCGTTGATGCCGGCAATAATTCTTTCATAGGAAATTCTGTACTCGGAAGCGACCCATCCGTACTGCGCCATATCCAGAGCGGCAATCCATGCGTCGTTCGGCGTCCGGGTGATTCTGATTGTATCCCCGACGGCAAACCCGGCCGCACTGTCGACTTCGACAGTCGTGGCACCGGTCGGTACATACGCACTTGTTATTCTTCTTGCTCCCGCTGCACCGGCCGGAAGAGGTCGTGTTTCATACGTCAACGTCAGTTCATCCCACGAATCAACCTTGATGTATGAAGCGGAAACAAACACTGTCTTTATGGCCGCAGGATCCCCGGCCAGATCCTTTTTGGCATAGAGTCTCAGGACTGCGCTTTTGACACTGTCCTTCACCGCCGACAGGTCAAACCTCAGATAGCCTTCGCGGGTTACATTGTTGTTCACACCGGCATTTTTCACCGCCACGGACACATCCGTGCCAAAGTTGAGTTTTGCGCTGGTTCCGCCCTGTACATACGTGTCGGCCACGGGAAACAATGACACCACACTGTCAAGGCCGGGAGTTGCCGACGGCTCCGTTATGTCCAGAACCGGTCGGTTCGTGGCTGTATCTTCCCGGCTGGCATAATTCACAAATTGATTTACATCGGCGGTGAGGTGGAAGGAAATGAGTTTGTCTCCCTCCAATTCTTCCGCCACTCCTCGAAGAACGTTGAACTCCTGCCATGTACGAGCTGCCGGATATTGTTTTGTATCCAGCACAGTTTCCGTCGTCGGTTCAGAGGATGATTCGGTTCCCTGTATCTGGATAAAATCGTGCTGGGTGGTGGAAGTTGCGACAAGCTCCGTTCCACCTTTTTCCGGAGTATTCTGCCCTTCACCTCGAAGGACCACGCCGCTTGCCCTTATATAGAGCGAACCGTTCACCTCATAGCGGCCCGTTTTGACAAGCACCGCACCGCGGAATCCATTTGCGTTCACAGGGAGCAGGGAAACACGGTCAATTGCGGATTGGATGACCGTTCTGGCGTCCCCGCTGACCGGAGTGACCGTTTCTGCAACAGGCACATTGGGAAGAGGAACCCCACCACCCCTGTATCCTGCAAAGGAAAAGTCGGGAATCGTATTGACGGGATTCGTCTGGCCCGTATTTGGATAGGGCGTATATGCTAGTTTCCCCCCCGTGCCCATCTGGACCAGACTGCTCGTCTGCGCATACACGAGGTGCGAGCACGCGAGAATCATGATCATGAACAACGCATAACGGCGGTGTTTCATTTTGAATCCTGTCTGTTTTGCGGCGCCCGGTACCTGCATACCCGGGCATTCCACAGGGGCATCCCGCCTTTCGGGACCGCGGCAACTGATCCGAACCGACGCCACGTGCGCTTCGCACTTACCGCGCACTGTTCACCAGGTTCTGTGTTGAATACTGCTGATACCGAATCAACGCCTCGATGAAGTAGTAGTCCCCGTAGATCAATGACACGTCAATCTCGCTTCCGCCCGGTCTATTCCCGACCGCGTACTTCAGGATGCCGGCGGAGGCTTCACTTTCCCTGAAGTACGGTTGGACGGAAAGCGCCTCCAGGATGGATACAGCCGCCCGGAAGTATTGTTCTTTTGCCGGTTGTTCATTCATGAACCGGCTGAGCTCCAGCAGGGCCGAAGCAGCGATGGCTCCCGCGGACACATCGCGTGGTTCGTCAGGAATGCCCGGTGCGTTAAAATCCCAGTACGGTACGTGGTCAGGCGGGAGGTGGTCAAGAAAATAGTCAGCAGCTCTCTGTGCGGTCTGGAGAAACCGGGGATCCTTCGTAAATCGATAGGTCATCGTGTATCCATAGATTGCCCACGCCTGACCGCGCGACCAGCATGACTCATCCGCATAACCCTGGTGTGTGCCTTTCCAGACAACCGATCCATCCGTGCTGTCATAGCTCAGGACATGGTATGTGCTTCCATCCGGACGGAAATGGTTGCGCATGGTGGTTTCCGCATGCCGGACCGCAATATCATACATCTGCCTTGTGCCGCCATTCTGCGAAGCCCAGAAGAGAAGTTCCAGGTTCATCATATTGTCGATGATGACCGGATAGGCCCATTTGCGGTTATCCCACGATTTGATACATCCGACGGTGGGGTTGAACCGCGTCGCGAGCGTACCGGCTGTCTGGAGGATTACCGTCTTGTACGGTTCGGTCTTCGTCAGGCGGTATCCGTTGCCGAAACTGCAGAACACCATGAAGCCGACATCATGTGAGCCTGAATACCATTGAAGAGGGGTCAACCCTTCCGTCCAGCGCCGCGCCGATTGCGCAAACGACCCGTCCCCGGTCATTTCATGCATGTACCAGAGAATGCCCGGGAAAAACCCGCTTGTCCAATCGCGGATCTGAACGGTTTTCCATCTCCCATCGGGTAATGTGTTGCGCGGATATCGCAGTGAATCACCGCACTCCTGTACCGTATGCCCCACTTTGTCCGAGAGTGTTCTTGTGATGCTTCCCATTCTGGACGCGAGTCCATCTGCAGGCGCTTCCGTGACGTGAGAAGTTGTGCACCCGCTGGAAAGTAACAGACCCAGTACAATTGCTTTGCGCACCTGTTCCACCTTTATTCATCAACGAGTTATGTGTCGACACCCCTCAGTACTTTGACCGGATGACCTTCCGGCCTTCGGGCGTACCGGCCGGACTACGGCTTGGCCTTCCGCCACCCCGCAGCCATCATCTCATGAAGACGTGCTACGAGAGCCGCATTCTCGGGCTTGAAAACGATGCTTTCTTTGCACAGCGGATCGTTTTTCAAATCGTACAGTTCACGTTCCTTCACTTCTATTGTTTTTTGATCGATCCATTCAGTATAGCGGTATTGATCCGTGCGCATGGAATATCCCATCATGCTCCCGGGCCGTGGATACTGGCTGAATGCGGCCTTTTTCCATGTTGTTTTCGGATCGCGTAAGAGCGGAACCATGCTCGTCCCTTCCAACCCGTCAGGCAACGGCAATCCACATGTTTCCGCAAGTGTGGGATAGATGTCCACGAACTCCGTGAGCGCATTCACCCGCTTGCCCTGAGGTATATCAGGGTCGGAAATGATCATGGGCACATGCGTGTCCAGTTCGAAGTTGGTGTGTTTGCACCAGCTTGAATACTCTCCCAGTTTCCAGCCATGATCCCCCCAGAGAATGACCACGGTGTCTTTTCTCAGATCCAGCCTGTCAAGCTCCTCCAGCAATTTGCCCACCTGCGCGTCCATGAAACTCACGCATGCATAGTAGCCGTGGATCAGTTCTCTCGTTTTCACCTCGTCCACATTTCCCAGATCAGGGATGTCCGAGTAGGACCGGAGTTCACCCCAGTTCGTAAATGCGATGTCGGGGGCGTTCTTCGGCCTTTCGGCATACGGAAGCGGAATCCTGCTCCGGTCATAGAGGTCCCAGTATCTCTTCGGCGCACAGAACGGCAGATGTGGTTTGCTGAATCCCACGCCGAGGAAGAAGGGCTGTTGTTCCTCTTTTTGTTTCGACGTTGCCTGGACGGCCAGTCTGCTCAGAGCTTCAACGGCCATGTTCGCGAGCCTGCCATCTGGATAGGCTTCATCGGCTACATCTGCACATTCGGTAGCAGAGGCGCGCATGCGGGTATTGCCGGTTGCTTCAGCCGCACCTCCTGTATCGACTGTTACTTTTCCCCCCTCCTTTTCCAGTCTGAGGTTTTCCTCGAGCACATATCTGCTTCCCTTTGCCGGCCGATGAGGGACGCTGTACGAGGGCTCATCTTCCAGGCCGCCATGAAACAGTTTTCCCATTCCCTCGGAAAAATATCCATTGTTTTTGAAATGCTGCTGGAGCGTGACAACATCCGGCAGCGCTGTCCTGATGTGTGTTTTCAGATCATACACCTTGGTTGTATCCGGTCTTCTTCCGGTCAGCAGACTCGCGCGCGTGGGTCCGCACACCGCTTGCTGGCAGTAGGTTCGTTCGAACACGACCCCCCTGGAGGCAAGGGCATCGATGTTGGGAGATTTGATCATCGGGTGACCGTAACACCCCAGTTCCGGGCGAAGATCATCGACGGCAATGAAAAGTACGTTCTTCCTTCTGGCCGGCATGGCATTGAGGTCCGACAATCGCTCTGCGAACATCTTGGCCCACGGAGACAGCCCTACCATACCTCCCAAACCAAGAGCTGTGCCTTGAGACAGAAATTCGCGCCGGGTTGGACTCATAGTATCCTCTGTGGTATTCTCACGAAAGCGGAACACATCGCTCCGCACCCGAGAGGCGTAAACACAACACTCCGACCCCGAAACAACGGAGTCGGAGTGCGATCTCCTGTAAGACAGACAGCAATTGCTCAATTGTCAAATTGCGTATCGCCGGTCAGATCCCGGAAAGAGTCATGATGGGATAACTGCCGTCATTTCACGAGAAGCATCTGTTTTGTGGCCACGAATGATCCGGCCTGCATCTTGCAGAAATAGACGCCGCTGCTTTGCCCGGCGGCATTCCATGACACGGAATGGGTCCCGGCCTGCCTGGCTTCGTTCACCAGGGTTGCCACTTCGCGTCCGAGCACGTCATAGACGACGAGCGAGACGAACCCCGCTGCACTCATGTCAAACGAGAGGTTTGTGCTGGGATTGAAGGGATTCGGGTAGTTTTGTTCCAGGGCATAGTGTGCCGGAATGCCGCCTTCGCCAGGAGCAACGTCAGCCGGAAGGTTGTTGAGCCAGCGCGCCTTCAGTGCAGGGTACCAGTTCAGGTCGCCGACCGGGAAGCCGCCGTCTGCTCTGGTATAGGACGCTGCGGTGGTCCCATAGGACGCATTCACCGGCGATTTTCCCAGGGAATCCTGGTACGCGAACGACCAATTCTCCGGAAGAGATACAGAATTTGGAAACGCCAACGCTGAGTCGATGAAGTTGTAGATGGAAGGCGGCGGTGCCTGGAATGTCAGGGTTTCCGAGAAATATGCCTTGGTAGAATCCACAAGCGCTTTCATAATAGTCGGTGTGATATTGCCGGGGGCTTCCGTCGAGTCCTTCCACTTTAACCAGAGATCCTTGTATGCCTGATCCCAGAATATGTTGTTGTTCCTCACCGTGATTTTTGAGTCGGCGTACAGAGTATCCAATGTCAGAACCCACATTTTCCACTTTTCTGGTTGTGTTTGCTCGTGGGTGGCTGAACCGGTTGATGTCCGCTTCTTGAAGGACCCCAATGCGATGGTATTATAGAAAATGTTGTTCGTCACGATCAGTTCACGAGTTTTCCCCGCCTCAAAACCTCCATGAAATCCCTCAGTCGTAAGACCGGTGTTATGGTCCCATTTGACATAATTGACGCTTGTCCCCACGTTTCTAAAGATCCGATCCGTCAGATTGAAGAAGGTCGTATTCTGAACGACTATCGAATCCTGGAAGTTTGTTGGACGAATGTCAACGACCCTTCCGTTCCCTCCCAGCGATTTGGGATGACCGATACTGTGGACAAAACAATCTTCCATGTAGAGGCTGCAGCTATCGCTCCATATCGCAATAGCGCCCCCGCGATCATGCATGACTTCACAATCTTTGACCCAGAGACTGGACCCGTTATAGAGATTGATATACCTGTTGTTGACACCGCCTGTAGGACGCGATGCTTCAAGAGTCAAACCCTCCAACTTCCCGTTTGATCTGAAATTGATGTTATAGGCGTATGTGGTTCCCGATGTGGGGCTCGGAACCAATAATGGTCTATAGCCGGTGCCGCTTGCCGCTTTGATGTACAGGAAGTAGTTATAGTTGTTAATGGCTTGTACGCAAGGATAGTAGCCGTTTCGTGCAAGGATATAAATCGTTTGCGTTGGCAACGCCGCAGTTCTTGCCACCGAGTCGGCCTGAATGGTCGTAGCCAGGCCGTCGATGACATTGGGCGGCACGTTGACCAGTCTCTGGCCCTGTGTGGTGCCGGCCAGCACGGCCAACAGCACCAATGTGTAAATGGATTTCCTCATGAGTCCCTCTCCTGTATATGATGAATGTGATTAGTGGTTGTACTGTCGTGCCGCAGTCTCCTTTTAGAGCGTGATTTCGATGCTTGCACTCCCTGTCATACCGTAGTAGAACTCGCTTGTGGGATAGTCTTCCGCCCCGTAGTACGACTGATCGGGCTGGTCGGACATGTTCACAAAGCTGACGCTCAGGTTCAACCAGTCCGTGAACCGGTATTTTACCAGTGCATCCCAGCGCCAGAACGCCTTGTTCCAGGTATCGGTTTCAGCGATCTCTCCGACAGCGCTGATGCTGGAGCCTTGGTAGGTCCATGACACTCTGGTTGACAGTCTGTCGATATCATATCCCATCGACAAGTTCACTATATGGTCCGCCTGCCCCGGCATGGGACCTTCGCGTTCATAATCCGTCAGATCGTACGTATATCTCGGCGGCCGGGAACCCGGAATTATAGTGGCGTTGAACTTGTAGAACGGGAAATACGTTTTCGACCAGATGCGGGCATAGTTGATATTGAAAACGAAGCCCTTCAAAATCTTCGGCATTCCCGGATAGTATGCGAGTTGCGTTTGCCATTCGACTTCAATGCCCTTCACCTCGGCTCTATCGGCATTTTCGTACGTTGTCATCTGATACCCGCCTTCTCTCCCCGGTATGTTCAGCGCGATGATGTCTTCCTGCTTGAACACCTGTGACCGTTTCCGGTAAAAGATGTCCTGCAGGTCTTTGTAGAACCCGCTCACCGAGAAGAACCCGGTTACATTGTTGTACAGATACGCCGAGAGGTTGTAGTTCCATACCTTCGTTTCTCTGAGTGCCGGATTCCCTCTGTCGATCGTCGCATTGGAGATATCCAGCCGCGTCCACGGGGAAATCCAGTAGTAGTCCGGACGTGACAACGTTCTGTTCGCAGAAAACCGGAAATCCAGACCTTCCATCGCCTGCACCTTCAGATGAAGATGCGGGAACCAGTGGTCGTACTCCCGGGTCGTGGTTGTATCAAACTGAATTCCTGATCTCCCGTACACTTCATATGCCGAGGTCCAAACCGATGAATACCGGTTATTGTCATGCTCGTACCGCGCACCCGCTACCATCGACAGGGCGGTTCCGAGTTTCAGTTCGGTCATCAGATAGCCTGCGGCGATGTTTTCCTCCAGGTCGTAGCTGTCAGCCAGTGAATTACGATCGAAAAAGTAGTTTGGCCTTTGCTGTTCAGCCCAGTCCTTGAGAATATCCCTATTGAAGAGCGGGAAGAGCGTGAACCTGTCGTTCACGATGCTCTCATTCCCCGGCGGTAAAATGATGAAGTTTTGGCTGGTAATCTGCCCGCTGGCGTTCAAGGTCAACGGTTTGTTATAGTATTTCTGCGCGTTCGTGATGAACGAACTGCCCAAATAATACTGCCCCTGCCCGTTACCATCCGCCTTGTTGTCTCTCTCGGATCGGGAGTACTTCCCGCCCACCTTGATATTCCCTGAAATGAACTCTCCAAGGTCCAGTGGCATCTTCACATTGTACACAGCGGTATAGTCCGTCTGGTACATTGTGTTCGGTCTGTCATAGTTATCGCGCAATTGAATCTTGTTGACATCGACTTTTTCAGCCGGTATATACGTCTTCGCATCATCCACATTCAAAGTCGAGGTGTTGAAAGGGGAGATCTGCCACAACGTCATTGAAAAATCGTATGGATTTTCGTTGATAATGCGATACGCAGAGGCAACCCAGTCCATATTCAGTCCCCACACCAGGAGGTCACCGTTGAGAGCAGTGGAGAGGCCCTGGAGCTCGATTGTCTGATCTCTCACCGTGTACTGGATGCGGTCGCTTTTGGGGTCGTATTGCTTGGTTGTGGTGAATGGGTCCCGGGAGGTTGAACTGTAGTAATTTGTCCACCAGATAACTCCGTTGTCAAGGGCATAGTCAAGTGTCATACTCGCCCCGAAGCGTTTTCTGGTTTCGATCGCATTGGCAAGGGTGGCACTCGTGCCGCCGATGGGGACGGCGCCCGTAACCGAATCCCTCAACCCGAGGACATTGTAGGCACTCCGGAGGCTCTCGGAGTTGCGGTTCACTTTCTCATAATCTGCCGTCGCAACAAGACCGAAGGTCTTTTCAAAGAAGCGGTTGCTGTACTCACCGGAAAACTTGAAGTCGCCGAAACTGCTTGCCAGCTGGTTGTACCCCGGACCGAATTTCAGACGGATCCTCTGTTCTTCTGGGGCTTTCTTGACTTTGAGATTGACAACGCCGCCCACGGCTTCCGCATCCATATCGGGCAGTGTCGCCTTGAAGACTTCGATCCCTTCCAGAGATTCAGAAGAGATCATGCTCAGGTCCACCGAACGGTCGGTGGTTGACGTAGACGGGATCTTGACGCCGTTTAGCGTGATCGCATTGAGTTTTGGCTCCAGTCCGCGAATGACAATCTTGCTGGCTTCACCGGCATTGCGGATAAGTGAAATCCCCGGCAAACGTCCGACGGATTCAGCTGCATTCGCATCCGGAAGTTCCCTGATACGATCCGCGGAAACGACATTGACCATCGTATTGGAAGAAATCTGCGTGTTGATCGCGGCAACCTGCCCGCGCATCTGCGCAGTGACGACCACCTCTTCGCCGTCTATGACTTGAGGCTTCAGGCGTACCGTCAGATTGATGTCGGAGTCCGTTTTAGTATTGATGCCCAGGACCTTCGTTGCATACCCCATATACGATATGCGGACTTTGTATGAGCCTTCCGGCACATGTGCTATTCTGAATTTCCCATTCAGGTCGGCTGCAGCACCGAGAGAGGTGCCCACCAGATAGACATTCGCCCCAAGTAAGGGTGCGTTGGTAAGCGAATCAGTAATTACTCCGGCAACTGCCGATTGAGCGGCTGCCTTTGCAGGTACGAGAAGGATGACAAAGGCAAGCAGGACAATGGAAAAGAGGCTCTTCATACGTGACTCTTTCACGATTGAGTAGATGTCGACTTCACCCGGCGTGATCGGCTATGCGGCCTGGGGATAAGCCGGAGACTTTCCTAGAAAATGAGGGATCGCTTTGAATAACCGAATGCCTTCGCAAGGACGCCAGAGGACCTACTCTTGACATTGACAATGAGGATAATATATTCGTATCTATGGTAGTGCAGTAGGAGGAGAAAGTGTAGCAAAATGCTGCACAATTCACGCAATCCACATGTGGATTGCCCACTAAATCGCTGAAGCTGTGCGTAGAATGACGATTTTCCGGCCTCAACAACCCTCGATCCTCTTGAGCGATGACTCAAATTTCTGACATCGAAAAGCAGCAGTTGCTTTCTCTGATATTGAATAGCCCTGAGTTTCACGACTCGAAGCGCTATCAAGAACTCCTGCAATACCTTGTTGACAAATCCTCTACGGGTGCCTCCCCTAAGGAGATAGAGATTGCGCACGACCTTTTTGGCAAAGATTCCGGTTTTGACCCCAGCACCGATCCCCTCATCAGATCGTACATCAGCAACCTCAGGAAGAAACTCGAGCATT
>Ga0315283_10006657_pt1 | contig 10337 bp, 6 predicted proteins | sample YL17G09_0_MG_FD_204541 | JGI IMG/M metagenome (GOLD analysis project Ga0315283, IMG submission 204541) | Sediment microbial communities from Yellowstone Lake, YNP, Wyoming, USA - YL17G09_0 | ecosystem: Environmental > Aquatic > Freshwater > Lake > Sediment | place: USA: Wyoming | collected...
GGAACAGATTCTGCCCAGGCCACAAACCAAATCTGTGCTCCAACGATTTCTCTCCCAAAGGGTGGCGGCGCCATCCGCGGAATGGGCGAAAAGTTCGCCGCCAATCCCGTCACGGGCACCGGGTCCATGTCGGTGCCGATCGCGACCTCACCAGGTCGATCGGGGTTTGGTCCGCAACTGTCTCTCTCCTATGACTCCGGCGCAGGCAATGGGCCATTCGGTCTTGGCTGGAATCTCTCGCTCCCATCCATCACGCGAAAAACCAAAAAAGGTCTCCCGAAGTATCAGGACGCCGATGAATCGGATGTCTTTATTCTGTCCGGTGCGGAGGATCTGGTTCCGATTCTGACTCAGACTGCGGGTGGGCAATGGGTGTGGAGGACCTTCCTCCCGGAACAGTATACAGCACCATCTATCTATCGCAATCAAGTGGTATCGTCCACGCATCGAAGGCCTGTTCGCCTGCGTCGAGCGTTGGACCATCAAACTGATCCGAAAGACACCTTCTGGCGATCTATCTCCAGAGACAACATCACAACGTTCTACAGGAAGACGGCGGAAAGCCGCATCGTCGATCCGAACGATCGATCCCACGCGCATTTTCTCTCGGCTCCTCTGCCAAAGCTACGACGACAAGGGCAACGCGATCGTATACGAGTATCGAGAAGAAAACTCGGATGGTGTAGTCCAGTCGCAGGCCTACCCGAAAAACCGAATGTCGTCAAGCCGGTCGGCCAATCGGTATCCTTAATCGCATCCGTTCCGCCAATCGTCAACCCAATCGAGATGCCGACTGGAACGCGACCGATTCCACGTTGCTCCCTGAATCTACGTGGATGTTCGAAGAGGTCCTCGATTATGGCGAGCATGACGCGCAGTGCCTTTGCTCCACGAACCATACACAAATGAGATATGAGAACAAAGTCAAACAACAAAAGACAAAGAATCTCTTTGGGTAAAGGCAGTGGAGCTATCAACGGAATCGGTGTTGAACCCACTACCACAGTATTAACTCCCACTAGGACGGAGGTGACACAATGACGGTCGGCCATGCTAGCGCACCTTTCCTGGATTCCAAAAGCTTTATCACTGAAGAGTCAGAGGCGCAAGAACCAGAGCTTCGATCCACGCTCCCTGTTCGTTCACCGTTCATTTCGGTCTATGAAATGGCGGAGGGTGAAAGTGCCGTTGACGATCCCGTCCGAGAGGCGTACTCCACTCTTGTCAATGAACTCTATGACGAAGAGTTCGACGAGGCGCTGTTTGAGTTGGCGACCGACGCTCGAAACTTGCATCAGGATCACCTTGCTTCCGGTTATTCTTCCAACGAAGCGGATCGACTTGTCACGCAACGCTTTTCTCAGTTGGCGCGGGAATCGGAAGCCATGGTGGACGCGGTAGCGAGAGAGTTCGGATCGCGTGATGGGGCCGGGATAGTTGAGCGTGAGATCGAGTCTTTCTTAGAACAATATTCGCCATCAGTGCAGATCGATCCAGCATTCGAGAACTTCTTTGGAAAGTTGTTCAAGAAAGTGGGCAAAGCGGTGAAGTCCGTCGCCAAGGGGATTGCGAAGATTGGACTCGGCCCTATCCTCAACAGGATCAAAGCGCTCATCAATCCGCTGTTGAATCAGGTTCTGCAGAAAGCGATCGGAAAACTTCCGGAGCCTGTTCAACCGGCGGCCCAGAAACTGGCGGAGAAGTTGGGGTTTGCTGCGCCGAAACCAGCGGAACCGGCGATGGCAGTGGTCGGCGACTCATCCGGGGCAGGCGGTGATTCGGCAATACCTCCGGAAAGTGTAGGGTCGCCTGTCCAGGCTACCGCTGGCAGCGACCCTACCACGATGCAAAAAGAGTTTGACGAACAGGTCGCAGCGGCCATGCTGGCGCCAGACGAAGTCGAACTCAACATGGAAGTGGCCCGGCTACGGAGCGGTTCCTCCGCTGCCTCTACTCCAGTCTTCGCCAATCTTGATGATGCCCGCGACCGATTCATTCAAGAACTCGATAACCTCAAGCCAGGCGAAAGCCCAGAGCCCTACATCCAGAACTTCCTGCCAGCAGTTCTACCCGCACTCCGTCTTGCCAGGAATCTAATTGGACGGTCTCGGATCGTGAACTTCCTCGCTTCGCTGTTGGCTAAATTGATTTCAAAACTGATTGGCCCGGAGCAGGCTCCGGCGCTTTCCCGAGCCATCGTAGACGCAGGACTAAAACTATTAAATCTCGAAATGTCTGAACAGGAGAAATCCGGTCTTGCTGCTTCCGCGGTAGCAGCAACGGTTGAAGAGACAGTCAACCGAGTGGCTTCGCTGCCGGATTATATCCTCGAAAACCAGGAGTTGCTGGAAGGATTCGCGATGGACGCGTTTGAGCAGGCTGCAGCCGCCAACTTACCTGCCGTGCTTTCCGAGGCAACCTACAGACAGCGGCCCGATCTTTTGGAGGGAGGCGTCAACGCTGCATGGCTGCTTATGCCCTTGCGCGGGCGAAAGCGATACAAGCGATGCACCCGATCTTTCAAAGTGAGAATTACTCCGCACATGGCGGAGGAAGTCGAAAGCTTCGAGGGAGTACCTCTTTCCGACTATTTGCAGGATCAACTCGGTCTACCAGAGGGTGCCGAAGTCGAAGCGGAAGTGCATCTCTACGAGACCCTACCCGGCACAACCGTCGCGGATATAGCGCGGAGCGAAAGCGAAACCCCAGGTCTGGGCGCGTCAGACGAGGCTACCGTTTCTCAGTTACATCCACTCACGCAAGAAGCCGCGTCGGCACTCCTTGGTAAGCCCGGTCTCGGACGTAACCCGCTCCAGGGTTCAGATAGGCGGAACCTAGCCGCTGGACAACGGTTATTTCATCTCGCAATACCAGGAAGGCGGCCGCTAACCATCCCCGGAAAATGGGGCCGTCGTCGTGTTCGGCGGCTCTTCCATATCAACGTGACATTGGATGGTCCGCAAGATCAGATTCGTGTCTGCATTTACATCAGCGAGGTGAAGGCCCAAAAGCTCGCCGTACGGCTACGCCAGCAATCGCACGCCGGATCTCTGACTGTTGGATTCAACAAGTTTGTTACCCGCAGGCTGCCACCTATCCTGCACGGTCATCGGCCTCGGCGACTTCGGATCGTGCACCCCGGAATCCCACCGGGACAATCTCCTGAATCCGTTTTGCAGAAATTGCCGGGCATTGTTCCACAAGTGTTTATTACGAAGATGCAGGAATGGCTGGTGCATGGCTTCTCTGAATTCATCAAGACACAGTCGCAAAAATTCCTCGCCGCCACTGAAGATCCGGCAGACGGCGTGACGCTTCGATTCACGATCGAGCACCCGCAAGGACTGAAGGAACTCGGTCAAGCGCTGGTCGAAAAGGGGCCCTCAGGCAGCAAGGTTGCCGAAACGTTCGGCCAAGGTAGTCAGCCTAACATTCGCGTCGAAGTCTTCCCGGGGCATAAGTGTGATTGATCAGATCCAGGCAGTCCATGCTCAAACCGAGCGACAAGTCGCGCATTGGGCGCTCGCGGCTTCTCGTCTCAAGCTCGATGACCTGGCTTCGCCGGAAGCCTGGGGCCATCTGGAGCGATATCTGGGCGTGTCTTTGCGGCGCCACTTGACGGGCGTCATTGAGCGCCTTCTGGGCGAGGCGAATGCTGTGATGGCCATGCAGCGCGCAGCCCAAAGCCCAACCGCTCTGGCTGAAGTTCGCCGGAAACTGCTTGCGTTCCGGCAACAGTATCTCCGGACGGAAACGACGCTGGACTTTTTTGCCGATGCGATCAATGGGCGAACAAATGCGCAAATGGCTGCCCTTCTGCGAGCCTGTGACACGCTCGCCCATCGATGCATGTCGCAACTGCTCGACCAGATTGGCAAGACAACGCCCGCTGCCCTAACATACGTAGATAAAGGAGTTGGCGCGTCCATCCTGAAGGCGGGCCTTCGCTTATGGGACGGAGGCGAAGTGAGCCCGGTCGCCGCGATCAAGATCGTCCGGCACAATTTGTTGCGGCCCACGGCATTGATCCACGAAGCGGGACATCAGGTGGCCCATATCGCAGGATGGAACGACGAACTCGCCACAACCTTCTCCCGGGGAATCTCTGGAAGGTCGAGCGAGCTTGCGGATGCCTGGGCGAGTTGGTCGTCTGAGATTGCGGCAGATGCGTTCGCATTTGTTCACACCGGATTTGCGAGTGTAGCCGCTTTGCACGACGTGCTTGCCGGCGACCCGTCCATGGTCTTTCGGTACACCCCGGGCGACCCCCACCCGGTGAGCTACATCCGAGTCTTGTTGGGTGTCGAGATGTGCAAGTATTTTTATGGTGCTGGGCCGTGGGACGATCTGGCTCTGTCGTGGACGGCTCTGCATCCCACAAACAACGCGCCCTCGGACACGCGCAGCCTACTGGAAGACTCCCAGCCGATTCTGAATGCCGTGGTTCGCCTGACGCTCGATACTCCCATGCGCGCTTTCAATGGGCGCCCTCTGCGGGCGCTGATTCAACCGGAGCGGGTGAGCCCGGCGGCGCTTAGTGAACTCAATGAACGAATCGGTCCAGCTCTATTTACCTCCGCACACTGGCTCTGGACGGAGCCCCTACGGATTCTTGCGCTCACGGGACTGCAGCTTGCCCGCAAGCCCCGAGATCTGAATGAAATTCTGAATTTGCAGGAACAGTCCATGCTACGGCTGGGCGGCGCATTACAGGCCGCCTAAAAATTCATAAAGGAGGCAGTGATGGGAGATAGTATAAACGTAGGTGCCAGTGGCCTAAATCCCTCGAACCAGACAGTTGTCGATTCGCTCACCGAGATCATGGAACTGTTTAGGCAGCAGGTGGTGAATAAGACTCCGCCCCCCCTGGAGGGTGTTGCGGATCAGGCCGTACAGGCTTTCAGAGAAATCAATGAAGCGTTGGATTTGAAACCAGCGCCAAAGCGGTAAGGACCGCCCAATACATGAGTAATTGAATAGGAGGTACGCTATGTTCCGCAGCTTTGCAAAAGTCTTAACGGGATCGGCCGCCGGAATGAACGGCCCTAAAGTTCTAATGCAGCTCCACCCTGCGGATCTGACGGCTCTGTTGGAACTCGCCTGGGACAATAGATCAGACAGGACGGACTTGGTGAACTTGGTGGAGTTGAAGTTGGGCCACCCGGCGCGACGAAGCAGCACTCCCGGATTCGGTACAACCTGGTTTGGGAGGGCGGCTTATGCGTCGTCTCTTCCAGGTAATGGAGTAGACGTGATTGCAGCGGCCCTTAAAAATAAAAAGACTCCTATTCCGCCTCCTGTGTCTGTCACTGGACTTAATGGGGTCCTCTGGGATCACCTGATCTATGCATACATGATCGAGAATACCCGTGTTTACGAGATCTTTCGCCGTGTAGTCCACGAGTTCCTCCACGGTGAGAAACTCGGTGTCCCAGGGTCTGCAGAGAGCCAGAGTTGGTTGCGCACCACTGAGGAACTGTTCTATCGGGACCCTCCTCCGTTCTTTATCACTGCCGTCACGAGCCATGTGCGAGCCGACATCTATGCGACCAGGCGCAACGCCTACCAGCGCATGTTCGCCATGGATTTGAATCACGGGACGGATGACAACAAATCGTACCCTTATGTGAAGGCCGAGGCGGCGAATAGCGAGTTTGTCAACACTTTTGAGGCATTCCTCAGGGAAGTATGGATTGGGATTGAGAACGTGAATAATTTCAGTGGCGCCAAGCCCACGGATAATGCCAAGATCGCCGACCTAGCCGAAAAGTTACACGACATGCTCATGACGCGCAGGCAAAATGGTAACCTGTCCCGTGAGGAGTTCGTTTTTGTTTCCATGCTCTCCTGGTTCCACCTCACTGTGGATACAGACACCCTGCCGATTATCAAGGATTTGCGAGCAGAGGCCGCGAGTCCGGAAGAGCGGCTGTTCAAGATCGCTCAGCGAGTGGGGCTTCCCGCCCACGGCCTCTCCAAGAACTACTTCGACATTGCGGACAGCATCTCCCGAATTCTCATCGAGATAGAAACAGGTATTTTCAACACCCCTGCAGGGGCGCCCGCACTCTACACGCCCGCAGCGGGCGGGCCCGAGGAAGCCATGCAGACCATCATCCGGCACTGGTCCATCATCACGGGGCGCGAGATGAAGGCGCGGAGGGTAACGCCGAGCTAAGCAGGCGCGCTATAGGGAGAGGCTGCGCCGCAAGTGAGGAAGATTGAATGAAGGTTTCGTTCGAGGAGCTCGAATCCCCCTATCTTGACGGCGAACTGGAGTTCGTCGTTCCCACCAATGAATTGAGCACTAAGCTTGCGTATGCACTCGGCGAAAGCCCCTTTGCGAGTTCCCTGGATTTGCGCGGAGCCGAGACTGGCGAGCCGGCGGAAGGGTTGGAAAACCAAAGTGCGTGGCCGTACGAAGCGGACGAGAGCACACCCCAGGAGTTAGTCCCGGTCGAAGCAAACCTGGTCGATGAAGACGAACAAGAGCGGAGCGATGACGGGTCGTCCGAAGTTGAAACTTGGACTTCCGAATCGGACGAAACGGAGCAATCGATCGATGGCGGGGAGGCGTACGCTTTAGATGAAGCGTCCGCCTTCGAGAATGAGGAGGAGGAATGGATTCAGGGCGGCGACCTCTTCGCGCCGGACGCAGAAAGCGACAGTATCGATTTCGCGGAAGTCGCCGAACTCGATGACGAACTCTCAACGGCGATTGACAACGATCATGAACCGCAATGGGAGTACGACACCGCCGCCCGCCTCAACAGGAAGCTGAAGTCTCTATCGTTGCTTCCACACGTAGGTGTAATTTTCGGCAACGAGGCGCCATTATCCCCACTCGCCATGAATCCGGGCATCTACGACGACCCCGTGAAATACAAGGTCGCCGGCCAACTCCAAAAATGCCTGAACACCGTCATGAACAAGAAGGAGTTCCGCCACATCAAAGTGGCGCTGGTAGACCTTACGAAAGGCGTCTCGCAACCGGAGTTCGCGGGATTCTTCCACAAGCAACAGGTTGCGGTTGCAAATATTCCCAAAATCGCGCCAATGCTCGCCGCTTTTCAGCTTCGGCGAGACCTGCGCGTTGCGTTGCGGAACAAGGGGCTGAAAAGCCTCAACGAACTCTTCGACAAGGTCCGCGACGATTGGGGGGCAACCCAGTTGGACGTTAAAGCCCCAGTCAAGCCCTTTACCAGTACCATCACCCGGCGCCGAGATCTGGTCCTCGTGAATGGTGCTACCGTCCGGCTCGTCGATCCCAAATCCCCTCAATTGGAACGCGTCTTCGCCACTGTCCAGGCAGGCGATCCCGCTACTGTCGAGTTTTCCACTACAGGCGAAGACGAGGCTCAACTCGAAAAACTCGCCGGCGAGTTCCGCGACGGCAAGCCCGACAGTCAGAAAAACATCGACAATTTGGGCTTCCGCGAGCGGCTGCGGTTGATGATGATGGGCAGAACACGGGCGTCGAACTACGCCGCGTCCACCATCGTCGCCGATGTAGGTTATCTATACATTGCATCGACGCTGCTCCAGTCCGGGTTGTTCGACCCGGCTCGTGGAGGAGGTCTTTGGTTGGCCTCCAACTACGCTGGCAAACAGTGGCCGGCAGGGGCTGCACTAGGCGGCCTGGAGAGTGCCAACCCCGCGTCGCTGGCCGCCTTCCTCACGCTCCTCATGCAGGACCAGCTCGTCGACCGGGACGCCAGCACCGAAATGCGTGACTTACTGACTGAGAGCGTGACAAGCCTCGTCGACAGCAGTTCCACTCTGGGTCTCAAAAAGCTCCCAGACGAAGGATCCCTCATTACTGTGCTTTCGCGCAGTGGAATTTCGGCTCCCGGAATGCACGACTGTGCCGTCGTCGAACGCCAATCGAATACGGCCGGCAAGGATGTCATCCGCTACATCGCCGTCGGCCTCGGTTCCGTGAAGACCGCCGAATGGCAGTCCCTGATTGTCGACCTCGATAAGTGCATTCTGGCGAATAACTCGCTAACTCCCTCCGGCGAAGTAGAACTCGAATTGCCGCAAGATGAATCCGGCGCGGAACCGCAAATGGAGGAGGAGAAAGGCATCATTGGCGGGCATGATGAGCGGATGCCAGTGAAGGACACCCTGGCCGTTCCTTTCCGGTGGGTCTGCAAGCTGTGGATTCAGAGCCGGATCAAATTCGGCGCCGGGCATGAAGAGAAAACCGGACTCGCCCCGCTCGCCACCGGGGTTCTAATTACCCCACGCCACGTCCTCACGGCGGCGCATGTCCTGCATAGCCTCAAACAAAGGGGATCGGTCACTGAGGAACACGTGGCCTTTCGTGTCGAGGTCGCTCCGGCGGCAAACCAAGGCCTCAATCCATTTGGCAGGATCGAAGCCGCTTCCTGGAAAATCGCCGCCAATTGGAAGCCCGGAACGAACTCCTCGCAATTTGATTATGCTCTGATCACCCTAAAAGAGCGCGTCGGCGATCGGACGCTCAAGGAGTGGAATAACAAGCGCCTGTGCTACTGGGGAAGCACGGCCGGCGGCGCCGGCACCTCCGTTGACGCTGTGCCCTCCGCTCTCCTGAAGAAGCTCATCGGAACCAGGGTTGCAACTGCGGGTTACCCCGAGACCGGAAATGGCGAGATGATTTGCGCCGCGGGCCTTTTTTCCGCAGGCGCGACATCTGCTCACCTGACAAAAGAGGGACTGGTGGAAGACTGGGTCAAAAGGACCGCCGTCTTCTTCATCACGGCGGATGCCTCGGAAGGCCAAAGTGGCTCTCCGGTGTGGATCCTGGACAACGGAAAACGATACCTGATCGGGGTCCTGGCCGCCATCGGCGACGATTACAACACTGTAGTTAACCTGCGGGTCACAGTCCTCAAAGACCTCCGGAATTGGATAAAGTAGACCACGGCCCTTTAAGAGTTCAGATGTCACGCGCGTTTTACTCAGCTTCATAGCCGGTTTGAGGTTTGAGAAACATAACCGGAAGCAACTTGATAAGTTCGACAATATGTCCGTCGCCCGGCAATCTCGATCGCGAAGATTTTGGCATTCTGGAATTTCAGGTTGCCAAATGAAGGTATGCTAACCATCATGCGGCATTGGTCCATCGGCACAGGGCGCGAGATGAAGGCGCGGAAGGTGACGCCGAATTAGGTCTTCGCACGGCAGTTGAGGGAGTTTGAGTGAAGACTGCGTTCGAGAAACTCGAATCCCCCTATCTTGACGGCGAACTGGAGTTCGTCGTTCCCGCCAAGGAATTGAGCACTAAGCTTGCGTATGCACTCGGCGAAAGCCCCTTTGCTAATTTCCTGGATTTGCGCAGAGCCGAGACCGGTCAACTTTTGTATACTGGCGTAGAATCGCCGGAACTCGAGGTCATACCTGCTGTTGAGGCAGAAGTACTCGATAAAGATGAACGCACCCTGGTGGCGGATACATTCATGGTACCGAATCGCTGGATATGCGCTATTGATATTCTCATTGACAATCCAGAATGGCCCAAGAAGGGTCCGAAAGTCATCTCAAAATCAAGGGCCACAGGCATTTTGATTGGCCCGCGTTATGTTCTAACTGCGAGGCATGTAGGCAACAGGCAACCCATTGAAGTTGGGGGGAAGCAGAAACAAGTTGAAGTCAAGGGATTCACCGTCAGCCCGGCACGCAACGGCGATAACTCGAAAAATCCTTTCGGCAAGATGAAGTCAAAAGCCTTTCTACGCTCTCAGCACAAGTCTCAAACCCGTCAAAATGAGAGAGAGGTGATTACGCAATACGATGATTACGCGTTGATCATTCTCGAAAAAGATGTCTCTTCCGGCACACACTCTAAGATGAACGGCGAACTTGCTTACTGGGGCCATCTTCCCGCCGAGGCGGTAATTCGGCGTTTGGAACCGGATGATTTGAACGGTAAAGAAGTCGTAGTTATCGGCTACCCGGGAGATCGATGCGGCAAAGACAAGATCGAAGGTTCAAGTTCGGAGAAGAAGAAAAAGATTGCATACTGTGCGCAACGCCGAGGTGACGAATGGGCATCCACTCAATGGAGAAGTCTGGGCACGGTGCAACTTGAAGGGAATTCAAGCGCGTTGTTCCATACAGCCGACACCTATGCCGGTCAAAGTGGCGCTCCAATATGCCTTTCGGCTGATGGAAGTCTAAATCTGGTCGGCATTCACACAGACGAAAGTGGCAGTCAAAAAAACAAAGGGGTACGGATCACAAGGAGAATGCTGAGAGAGATTTGCTCATGGATGAATGATGATGCAGGACACCAGATCGCAACCATAAAAGAGGATACCCTCATCGTTCAACCGCAGATCAAGGAGACCAAG
>Ga0315283_10006661_pt1 | contig 10333 bp, 9 predicted proteins | sample YL17G09_0_MG_FD_204541 | JGI IMG/M metagenome (GOLD analysis project Ga0315283, IMG submission 204541) | Sediment microbial communities from Yellowstone Lake, YNP, Wyoming, USA - YL17G09_0 | ecosystem: Environmental > Aquatic > Freshwater > Lake > Sediment | place: USA: Wyoming | collected...
AAGGCCCATTTTTGGACTATTTAATACCGCCGCCGGAATTGGCCAAAGTGTATTTGGCTTTTTAAGCTGGCCGTTTGATGCCGGAAAAAATCTTAAATCAGGCGCAACGGGAGTTTTAATGAGCCTGCCTGAATTGTTATTTTTCAATATGCGCAAAGGCAGTTACAAGTATTTGTCTTACAATCAGTTTATGAATGAAAAATTGGAATGATTATGATCAACGCTATGAATCTATCGACTATAAAAAACGGCTTATTGCCTATATCCCTGTCTATTGCTTTATCCGGTTGCGCCAGCTTTGGCAAAGGCGTGGCGGAGGCTGTTCTGGAAAAATCCAGAGCTGAAGATACGCGGGTTTGCCAGGTTCTGGGGAAATCTTTTCCAGGCATTGCGCCAGGATTGGCAAAACCACACGGTAAAACCAAAGTATTGATGGTTCATGGTGTAGGTGATCGTATACCGGGATATTCCACAGAATTTCTGGAAAAATTAGCAAAAGAGCTGGATGTAACAGCTAAAGTCAGCATTTATAAGGATATACAGTTAATGTCCTCTAATGAGTCACTTGGCGATTTACCGGTTACCCGGCTACAAAACAAAAATTACAGTAAGGAAGTATGGTTTTATGAATTAACCTGGTCGGGAATTACCCGTGATCAAAAAGCTTTATTGGCATTTGATAATTCCGGGGAGTATTCTTATCGGCGTGCGGAAGTCAATGACATGTTAAAGAAATTCAGTAATGACACTGGCCCGGACCCCATTATTTATCTCGGCAAAAGCAGAGAGCTTATATTAAGGTCATTTGCGCAAGCTTTTTGCTGGATGAATTTGTTTTTATCTCCCATAGCCTGGGAAGTCGCATAACTATTGACGGTATAACGCGTATGGCTTCATTGCTGGAACATCCGGAAAAACAGACGACTTTGCGGACTGTAGGCAAGATGAAGAGGGAAGAGTTACAGCAAAAGCATATTCAGTTTTTTATGCTGTCCAATCAGTTGCCGATGTTGCAATTGGGCAGGGAACTCCCCGAAGTTACAGCGCAGCAAACAGATTATTGTCAGTCCAATGGTTCAAAGTACACATCGCGTATGTTCGCGGAAACGTCGATTGTTGCCTTTAATGATCCGAATGACTTACTAAGTTATGCTATTCCTCATGATTTCATCGAAAAATATCTCGATTCCAGACTTTGTATTAACGTAACTAATATTAATATAAATATAGCTAAGGTAATCGATGCATTTGGACTGGGTAAAATTGCCAATCCAATGGAGGCTCATACCGGTTACACTAAAGACGACAGAGTGGTGGCCTTGATTGCAAAAGGCATCGGTAATGGAAGCAGCGCGCCGATTGTAAAGGAAAAGTGCCAGTTGACAGAAATAACCGATTAGGAACCCTACTTACCTCAAGGCCTGTTTCTATCGGCTTAGGTAGTTGAAATATGTTTCTCACTATCATGTTTTCGGAATTTACTTTTACTCGTCGCACATCAACAACGGAACTTTTAAACAGCTTATAAAGGCTCGATAATAACAATATGCTTACACGACTGATTGTATATTTTGCCTGCGCGCTAAAAAGATCGAGTCATTATCGAAATACCAAGCTGTTTTTCTATAATCTGCTGGAAAATTCAGACAGCCGGCTTAAATCATATTTTGATGTTTTTATGATTTGCCTGGTTCTGCTCAGTGTTTTTTTGTTGATTTACGAAGTAGATACCCAGTTGACTAAAATTGATATGCTGTTCGAACATACCTTGATCATCTTGTTTATCATTGAATACCTGCTGCGAGCCTGGCTTTATAATGATGTTCATAAAATCATTCTGGAGCATTACGAAAAGGCCAGGTATTTAGATATTCCTTTTCGGCTGGGTAAAGCTGCCAGACTCATTTTAGCCAAGAAAGTCGAGTATATTTTCACGCCGTTGGCTGTGATTGATTTACTGGCTATTTTGCCGAGTTACAGGCCATTAAGCGTCCTCAGAGTATTGCTTATTTTTCGATTGTTAAAGCTGTTCCGGTATTTTAAGAGTCTTAATTTATTTGCCGAAGTCCTGGAAAGCAAACGCTTTGAACTTTACACACTGGCGATTTTTCTGGGCTTTCTGGTATTTATCGGCAGCACTGGAATTTATTTATTTGAACACCCCACTAATAGCGAGCAGGTCAGTAATTTATTCGATGCTGCTTATTGGTCGATAGTTACAGTTTCATCGGTCGGTTATGGCGATATAGCGCCGCAAACAACAGGTGGCCGGCTGGTTGCTATGGCCTTGATTTTGACTGGTCTGGGGGTTTTATCTTTTGTTATTTCCATTATTGTTGCAGCATTTAGTGACAAAATGCACGATTTGCGGGAAAACAGAATCTATGCCGAACTAAAACGTTATGAGAGTTTTGTTATCATTTGCGGATTTGGCCGGGTAGGGCTGCATATCGCCAGGCAGCTTGAAAAACACAAGCAGCATTTTGTTATTATTGATAAAAATGAAGCCAATGCCTTGAAAGCAAGGCGGCTTGGGTATCTTGTAATTCATGCAGATGCCAGTAAAAATGAAGTGTTAAAAAATGCCGGTATTAATAAAAGAGCGGCAGCGGTTTTATGTACAACGGGTGATGATGTTGTCAATGTGTATATTACCCTGACCAGTCGTCATCTAAATCCGGCTATTCGGATTATTTCCCGTGCAAACAGTCAGGATAATGTAAAAAAACTCTATCAGGCGGGTGTGAATAATGTTATTCAACCTTTTGAAATCGCCGGAATGGTAGTTGCCGAATATATTGGTCAACCGGTTGCTTTTGAAGCGATTCTGGGTATTATCCGTGAAGAAAAGGAGTTCATAATGGAAACACTGTGTGTGCATTCCGGCTCTGTTGTCGATGGGGCAAAAATCGCTGATATTGGCTTCGAAAAAAGGAAATTAATGCTGGTAGGCGTTATCAGCGCAAATCCTGAGCATCGAAAACACAAAAACAGCTATCAGGTGAAAAATCAGCATTTCTATTTTAATCCCGAACAATACTTTGTATTACGGGCAGGGGATCTTCTGGTGGTTTTAGGCAGGGAATACGGAATCGATTATTTTCGCGATCAGATTGAACAAAGCCGTTTAAAAAATGGACTCAGACGATGAAGCGAATCGCCGTATTTGGCTACAGTATAATGTCTTTGGAAGTGATGAGCCGGTTAAATGAGGATCAATACAGCCTCGTTTTTATCGGGAAAGATGAGGCTGAAGCGGCTTTGGTTGCAGCGCAAGGGTTTGAAGCCAAAATTATTGATTTTCGCAATGATGACGCGCTCAAATCAATTGGTATCGGTACCGAAGTTGATATTCTTTTTTGTTTTTATCAAAGAGATTCTGATAATGTGTTTTTAACGATTTCAGCGCGGGCAATAGATAAAAATCTTACTATTATTGCCATTGTCGATGACCCTGAGTCCGCAGAAAAATTATTGGCAGCGGGCGCTGATAAAATAATTGATCCTTATGAAATTTGCGGTAGAAAAACCCATGATATGCTAAGCAGGCCAGATATTACTGCTATTCTGGATAATACTGTTTTTGGGCAGCATGATTTGCATATCGCGCAAATAGAAATCCCCAGTGGTTCTTGTCTGGAAAATACCAATACCAGTGACTTGAAGTTGAATGAAAAGCATAATTTAATTCTCATAGGCGTTGTCGATAGAGAGTCAGGAGATGCCTTGCATTTTGCAATCGGCGAGCAGGAGTATAGCCTGAATGCGGGTGATGTTCTGGTTGTATTGGGCCCGTCCAGGGAGATTAGATCTTTTAAAGAGGAAGTTGAGTATGTTTAAAGCACTAAAATTTAATTCGAGAATCTGGTTTTTATTGGGCTTCGCAGCTTGCATGAGCTTATTGGGAATGGGCGCTTATTTTCAATTTGTCGGCGGTCTGGAGCCTTGTCCCTTATGCATTTCCCAGCGTCTTGCGATTTTATTAACGGGTCTGGTTTTCTTGATTGCGGGGTTGCATAACCCCGGGCAAGCAGGGGTAACACGTTATGCTATTTCAGGGGCAGTCGCAGCATTATTGGGCGCGTCTATTTCAACACGGCATGTCTGGTTACAGCATTTACCACCCGAAGAAGTGCCGGAATGCGGTCCTGGACTGGAGTATATGTTTCAAAACTTTCCCTTGTTCGATACGCTTAAATTAATGCTCAGCGGTACCGGGGATTGCGCCAAGGTAGACTGGACGTTGCTGGGTTTTAGTATGCCCGCGTGGACATTGCTTGCTTTTTTAATGTTGGCGACATTAAGTCTGTTGCAGATATGGAATTGTGAAAAGAAATAAAGGTGCAAGGTGCAAGGCTTTTTAACCTGTAGCTTTTTTGACATGTTTTTAATTGAGATTTTGTAATGAAAAAAATTTTATCGGCATTGTTGCTCGCAATAAGCTTTTCATCCCTGCAGGCAGCGGAGGATTTAACTTCTTTACAGCGTGCAATCGCAGGAAAACAGCGTTCTGCAGAACATAAAGCCCGCGACAAATATCGGCATCCACAGCAAACGCTGGAATTTTTTGATGTCAAAGACACCATGACTGTAGTGGAAATATGGCCTGGCGAAGGCTGGTACACAGAAATTCTGGCGCCCTATTTAAAAGATAAGGGCAAGCTTTATGCTGCGCATTTTTCAACCGATGCAAAGGAGCCATACTTTAATAAGGGTTTAAAGAATTTTGTTAAAAAAATGCACGAACAACCCAAGGTATATGGCAAAGTTGAATTAACAGAACTACAGCCGCCGGAATCATTGCAAATAGCGCCTGACGGGTCGGCAGACAGGGTTTTAACGTTTCGCAATATTCATAACTGGATGAAAAACGATCAGGCCGCCGCAGTGTTTAATGCGATGTACAAGGCATTAAAACCAGGAGGTATTTTGGGTATCGTAGAACATAGAAACAGCTCACTAAAACCACAGGATGTCGGGGCAGCATCTGGTTATGTGAGTGAGGACTATGTTATCGCGTTGGCAAGAAATGCGGGTTTTGATTTTTTGGAAAAATCTGAAATTAATGCCAACAGCAAAGATACCAAAGATTATCCTGAAGGTGTCTGGACATTACCGCCTTCTTTAAATCTCAAGGATAAAGACCGCAAGAAATATCTTGCTATCGGCGAAAGCGACAGGATGACGATTAAATTTATCAAGCCTAAATAAAATGCAAATTTATACATAACATTCACACGCGGGATTGTAGGAACCAGAAAATAAAGCCATGAACCGTACTCTGAATCAATTTTATGCACACATCAGAACTTGCGATATATAACATTGAAAAAAAGATGAAGATGGGTGTTATTGTTGTCAACTCGTATTTATTAACCAATTGATAATAAAGTAAAAATAGTTGTTGTCTTAAAACTGCTCAATGTAACAAAACTGTAATAAAAACCGTTAGTAAGGACTGTTGAAAAGCATTTATCCACAGAGTTATCCACAGCTTCTGTGAGTAACTTAAATAGTCTAAACCACGCAGTCACTTAGCAATAAAACATCAAAAATATATTAATTACTATGGCTAAGTTGCACCCTGGCGATGAGCTGATTTTCAGAGTTGCCATTCCAGTCCCCCTTTATCGTTTATTTGATTATCTCGCTCCAGATAATGTCGAGCTGGATAACATCAAGCCTGGAATACGCCTGGAAGTGCCTTTCGGGAAAGGTAAGAAAATTGCATTTCTGCTTGAAATCGCTCAGTGCAGCGAGCTGGATATTAGTAAATTAAAACGGGTAGCACGGATTCTGGATCACAAACCCTTATTATCGACAAAAGACTTGCGGCTGCTGCATTGGGCTAGCCGTTATTATCATCATCCTTTGGGCGAAGTGATCAGCGCTGCCTTTCCTGCGGCGCTGCGCCAGGGCAAGGCAGTTGTGGTTCAAACAGAAAAATGCTATGCACTGACTGAGTCAGGTAAAGTTACCCCTGGTGACCAGTTGCAACGGACGCCCAAACAGAAAAGCCTACTGGAAAAATTTCAATATCACTCGATGTGCCTGTCTGAAGCTGAACTTTCAGCATGGAATGACAACTGGCGACCCGCAGTAAAGCAGTTAATCGCTAAACAGTTGCTACAAATTGAGTTTAGCGATGTCGCGGTGAATACGCCTGAATCGTTAATCAGGACTAATGCCTTATTGTGCAATCCACAGCAACAATCAGCGATAGCCGCAGTCTGTGATGGTCTGGGGCAGTTTGGCGTTTTTTTACTGGAGGGTGTTACCGGTAGCGGTAAAACAGAAGTGTATCTACAGATTATTCGTGCTGTACTGGAGCGGGGGCAGCAGGTTTTGGTGCTGGTGCCGGAAATTACCTTGACCCCGCAGCTTGAAGAGCGTTTCAGGCAGCGGTTTGCCGTAAACATTGCCCTGTCGCATTCCAGATTGACGGATAGGCAGCGGCAGACTGCCTGGCTCCAAATGCAGAAAGGTGAATATTCTATCTTGCTGGGTACGCGATCGGCATTGTTTACGCCGTTAAAAAATCCGGGATTGATTATTCTCGATGAAGAGCATGATGCCTCATTCAAGCAACAGGAAGGCTTTCGTTTTTCTGCCCGGGATGTTGCGGTTGTGCGTGGCAAACTGTTGCATATCCCGGTTTTATTGGGTTCTGCTACACCGTCTCTGGAAAGTCTGGATAACGTCGATAAGCAGCGTTACCAGTTGCTACATTTGCCGGATCGGGCCGGAAACGCGCTGGAGCCGGTTCTGCAGTTGATGGATATTCGCAATAAAAGAATGCTGGAAGGCCTGTCCGAGCCGCTTGTTGCCGAAATGCACACAACCCTGGCAAAAAATGAACAGGTATTACTGTTCCTGAATCGACGCGGCTTTGCGCCCACGCTGATTTGCCACGGTTGCGGATGGGTTGCACGCTGTCAGCGTTGTGATGCCAATCTGGTGATTCATGCTGATGAAGGACGCTTGCGTTGTCATCATTGCGGTAAGGAGCAACGCTTGATTACGCAGTGTCCTGCTTGTAAAGCCGGCGAGTTGACGCCATTGGGACTAGGCACTGAACGGGTAGAAAAAGCATTGGCTGAATTATTTGCAGATAAGGCGATCGTGCGGCTGGATCGCGATTCTACGCAGCGGAAAGGTTCACTGGAAAACTATTTGCAGCAAATCAATCAGGGTAAAGTGGATATTATTCTGGGTACGCAAATGCTGGCTAAAGGCCATCACTTTCCCAATGTTACTCTAGTGGCGATTCTTGATGTTGACAGCGGCCTATTCAGCATTGATTTTCACGCGTCAGAAAAACTGGCGCAAATGATTGTACAGGTTTCAGGCCGTGCCGGACGTGCGGAAAAATCCGGCAAAGTCATTATGCAGACCCGACAACCGGAGCATCCTTTATTAACCACATTAATCAGGCAAGGTTATCGCAGTTTTGCCAAAACGGCATTGGCTGAACGTAAAGAGGCGATATTGCCGCCGTTTAGTTATCAGGCGTTATTACGAGTTCAGGCCGGGGATGTTGATGCTCCGCAGCTTTTTTTTCAGGCGGTCACGGCGTTGGCGCAGGAATTCAATACAGGTCACACCCGGGTTTTGGGTCCGGTATCCGCGCCGATGGCGAGGCGTGCAGGTCTTTACCGCTATCAATTGCTGTTTCAAAACACCAGGCGTCAGGAGCTGCATGTTTTGCTTGATGCGTTAATACCGGAAATTGCCAAACTCAAACAGGCAAAAAAAGTGCGCTGGTCGCTGGATGTTGATCCGGTGGATTTGTATTGATATTGTTTGAATGGATAATCGGATAATTTTCATGGATAATGCGCGTCTATTTATTCGATCTAACTACGCAGTGAAGCAATGAAACAAAAAATAGAGGAACTTATCCTGCAGGCCGTTGAAACTCTCAGGGCAGAGGGTGTTCCCGGTTTGGAAATTACCCCGCAGATAACGATTGAGCGCACTCGTGACGCCCAACACGGCGATTTTGCTTCAAATCTGGCTTTAGTGCTGGCAAAACCGGCAAAAGTCAATCCTCGGCAGCTGGCCGAAAAAATTATTGCAGCCCTCCCTCAGCATGATGCAGTCACGAAAGTGGAAATGGCAGGTCCCGGATTTATTAATTTCTTTATCAATCCGAACTCGCAGTATCAGATTATCAGGCAAATCCATAACGAAGGCCGGGAATTTGGGTTAAGCAATATCGGTGCAGGTAAGAAAGTTCAGGTTGAGTTTGTGTCAGCCAATCCTACAGGGCCATTGCATGTAGGGCATGGCCGAGGTGCAGCTTATGGTTCCGTGGTTGCCGATTTATTACAGGCAGTCGGTTTTGAGGTGCATCGTGAATATTATGTCAATGATGCCGGGCGGCAGATGGATATACTCGCCACCAGTACCTGGCTGAGATATCTGGAAGAATGCGGCGAGGTCGTACATTTTCCCAGCAATGGTTATCGTGGCGACTATATACGGGAAATCGCCTGGGATATTCATAAAAACGCCGGCAATGAATACCGCAGGCCGATAGAGTTGGCGTTGGAAAATATACCTGCGGATGAGCCGCAGGGCGGCGATAAGGAAGCGCATATTGACGCGCTTATTGACCGGATGAAAACCTTGCTGGGATCTTCGCTATACCGCGATTTTTTTCAAATCGGACTGAATAATATTCTGGAAGACATCAAGGTTGATTTGAAGGAGTTTGGCGTTGATTATCAGCAATGGTTTTCAGAACGCCAGTTAATGGATGACGGTTCGGTGGAAAAAGCGCTCGAACGGTTACGTGTTGGCGGGCATCTTTATGAACAGGATGGCGCGACCTGGTTTGCATCCAGCCAGTTAGGCGATGAAAAAGACCGCGTAGTGGTTAGAGAGAACGGTCAGTTTACCTATTTCGCTTCGGACATTGCCTATCACATGAACAAGCTGGATCGCGGTTTCGACCAGATTATTGATATTTGGGGCGCTGATCATCACGGCTATGTGCCCAGAGTCAGAGCAGCCATCCAGGCCCTCGGCGCCGACGAGTCCAAATTGAAGGTGTTGTTGGTGCAGTTTGCAGTCCTTTATCGGGGTGACGAAAGAGTGCAAATGTCGACCCGTTCAGGTGAATTTGTCACCTTGCGGCAATTGCGCAATGAAGTTGGCAAGGATGCGGCGCGGTTTTTTTATGTGCTGCGCCGATCTGAGCAACACATGGATTTTGACCTGAAACTGGCGACCTCAAAATCCAATGAAAATCCGGTATTTTATGTGCAGTACGCGTACGCCAGAGTTTGTAGTGTATTGCGGCAACTGGATGAAAAAGGCTGGGAAAGGAATCTATTGCTGGGCATGGAAAGTCTGTCTCAATTGACCGAAGAACATGAAATTGCCTTGCTGGGGACATTAGCGCGGTATCCCGAAGCTTTGGAACGTGCCGCTTTACAGTATGAACCGCATCAGTTAATCCATTATCTGCGTGATCTGGCGCATGAATTTCATACTTATTACAATGCCCATCAGTTTCTCGTTGAAGATGCCGGAATCCGCGATGCCAGATTGAATCTGGTTTGCGCGGTAAAACAGGTGTTGGCAAACGGCCTGGGTTTGTTAAATATCAATACACCTGAAGCCATGTGATGACTAGAGATTATAAATCAAGAGTTCCGGAACGAAGAGCTCAGGGGCGAGCTGCCGCAGAACGCAGACAACAATTCGACCGTAATGCCGGTACTGGTCTATGGCGATGGATGCTGATTACGGCATTGATTATCGCGTTCGTAGTATTTTTGGTTTATTTGAGCACAGGGTCGAAACAAATACCGCAGACATCGCAAACGATACAAGGAAAGGCAGGGGTTGAAATAACAGCAACACCCAAAGAAGAGCTTAAGCCTGAAATCAAACCAGGGCCTAAGCCTCCTCAGTTTGACTTTTATACTATTTTGCCAGATAAAGAAGTGGTGGTGCCCGAGTACGAAATTAAAACACGCACGCGGGAAGAGCGAGTTGGTAAGGCTAAGGAAACCCATTATATTATGCAGGCAGGTTCTTTTAAGACATTTAAAGAAGCCGATCAGCTAAGGGCAAAGCTTGCTTTGATGGGCATGGAATCCAAAGTTCAGAAAGCGAAAGTGGGTAGCGTGAACTGGTATCGAGTCAAAATGGGACCATTTACCCAGACGGCCAGTGTTAATAGTATCAGGTCGCGGTTAAGGCAAAACGGTATTGATGTGATTATTACCGAGACGGGCGGATAAGCGTTTATGTGTAAAAATTCAGATTTGATCTGACAATAATAAAAAATTAGTCAAAACTAATCCTGACAACGAATGAC
>Ga0315283_10006663_pt1 | contig 10331 bp, 8 predicted proteins | sample YL17G09_0_MG_FD_204541 | JGI IMG/M metagenome (GOLD analysis project Ga0315283, IMG submission 204541) | Sediment microbial communities from Yellowstone Lake, YNP, Wyoming, USA - YL17G09_0 | ecosystem: Environmental > Aquatic > Freshwater > Lake > Sediment | place: USA: Wyoming | collected...
TGAAAGAATTAAAACTCGGTGTAGAAACAAAATTAATCGAGTCAGTTGACATAAAGAATGAATGGTTTAACAGTTTGTAAAGCTGGGGGCAATACCTGATTAGCATCATTATATCAATATGGAGTGACAAGAAATAAGGTGAATCATAGTTAACTTTCATGCATTTCGCCCTGTTTCACTTAATATTATCGCCACAATGACAAGCAGAAGTTTATGACTACATCAACCGCTATCCAGCACCACTTATTCAGTGTCAGCGATTATTACCGCATGGCAGAAACAAACATCTTAACCGAAGATGAGCATGTCGAATTAATTAACGGAGAACTCTTTGATATGGCGCCCATAGGCAGTTTTCATGCCGGCTTGGTTACCCGTTTAAGTCGTTTACTGATTAAAAAGCTGACCGATCAAGCGATTGTTACCGTGCAAAATCCACTGTATTTGTCTGAGTTTTCCGCACCAGAGCCTGATATTGCAGTCTTAAAGCCGCGAGCTGACGACTATATGCAGTCGTTACCAACCGCACAAGAGGTATTGCTACTGATCGAAGTTGCAGATACTTCGTTATACTATGACCGTAACATCAAATTGCCACTGTATGCTAAGCATCAAATTCCTGAAGTTTGGCTAATTGACGTGAAAGAAAAACACCTGGATATTTATCAACAACCCGACAACGACTATTACCGCTTGCATATACGCCCTAAAGCCATGGAAGAAATTCAACCGCTGCTAGTTGCCTCGATTAGCATAGATTGGCAGGGTTTATTTAGCTATTAAAAACATACTTACAAGCCCGTATTTAATTCGTATAGGCTCACCAGTGATTCATTCCAAATCGGTCATTTTACACACATAAAACCAACAACATGCCAAAAAGAACCGACATAAAATCCATACTATTACTAGGCGCAGGCCCTATTGTTATTGGTCAGGCCTGTGAGTTTGATTATTCAGGCACGCAAGCCTGTAAGGCACTACGGGAGGAAGGCTACCGCGTCATTCTGGTGAATTCCAATCCCGCCACGATTATGACCGATCCCGATATGGCAGATGCTATTTATATCGAGCCTATCGATTGGCAAACCGTCGAAAAAATCATAGCAAAAGAACGCCCAGATGCCATTTTGCCAACCATGGGTGGGCAAACAGCGTTGAACTGTGCGCTGGATCTCGATGCGCATGGTGTACTGGAGAAATATAACGTCGAGATGATCGGCGCGACCAAAGAGGCGATTAATAAAGCCGAAGACCGCGAGTTGTTTAACCAGGCGATGCGGAAAATCGGTTTTGAAGTGGCAAAATCAAAAACTGCGCATACCCTGGAAGAAGCCTTGGCAGCGCAGAAGGAAGTCGGTTATCCGACGGTTATTCGTCCCTCTTTTACCATGGGCGGCAGCGGCGGCGGTATTGCTTATAATAAAGAAGAGTTTGTTGAAATTTGTGAGCGCGGCTTGTATTTATCGCCTACCAACGAATTATTGATAGAAGAATCGGTACTGGGTTGGAAAGAATACGAAATGGAAGTCGTGCGTGATTCCAGGGATAACTGCATTATCGTTTGTTCAATTGAGAATTTTGACCCCATGGGTGTGCATACGGGCGATTCAATTACAGTAGCCCCCGCTCAAACCTTGACCGATAAAGAATATCAAATTCTGCGTAATGTCTCGTTGGCAGTACTGCGTGAGATTGGCGTGGATACTGGTGGTTCTAATGTCCAGGTGGCGATTAATCCGGCTGATGGGCGCATGATCGTCATTGAAATGAATCCACGGGTGTCGCGCTCGTCTGCTTTAGCGTCCAAAGCCACGGGTTTTCCGATCGCCAAAGTGGCGGCTAAATTAGCCGTCGGTTATACCTTGGATGAGTTGAAAAATGAGATCACCGGCGGCGCGACGCCAGCCTCGTTTGAGCCAACCATCGATTATGTCGTGACTAAAGTGCCACGGTTTACTTTTGAAAAATTCCCGCAAGCCGATGACCGTTTGACTACGCAAATGAAATCAGTGGGCGAGGTGATGGCGATAGGTCGTACTTTCCAGGAATCGCTGCAAAAAGCCTTGCGTGGTCTGGAAATTGGCATTAGCGGTCTCGATGAAATAATCGACTTGAACGCGGATGACGCCAAAGAAAAAATGCAGAGGGAAATGCGTCATCCGGGGCCTGATCGTTTGTTGTATGTTGCTGATGCTTTCCGTAGCGGTATGGCTTTGGCCGAAATTTATGATACCAGTAAAATTGATCCGTGGTTTTTAGCGCAAATCGAAGATTTAGTGCTGACTGAAAAGTCATTGGCAACTAAAACCTTATCAACCTTGAAAGAAGGCGAGCTTTATAAGCTAAAGCGCAAGGGTTTTTCAGATATACGTATCGCTAAACTGCTGAATACCTCTGAAACCGAAGTGCGTAATGTGCGCCATAAGCAGAACATTCGCCCTGTCTATAAACGTATCGATTCCTGCGCAGCCGAATTTTCATCGGATACTGCTTATTTGTATTCCACCTACGAAGAAGAATGCGAAGCGCGTGTTTCCGATAAAGAAAAAATCATTATTCTCGGCGGTGGCCCTAACCGGATCGGTCAGGGCATTGAATTCGATTATTGCTGTGTTCATGCCGCATTGGCGTTGCGTGAAGATGGCTATGAAACCATCATGATTAATTGCAATCCCGAAACGGTTTCAACTGATTTTGATACTTCGGATCGTTTATATTTTGAGTCATTAACGCTGGAAGATGTACTGGAAATTGTTCATCTTGAAAAACCTAAAGGCGTGATTGTTCAATACGGTGGTCAAACGCCATTGAAACTGGCGCGTGCTCTGGAAGCTGCCGGTGTACCGATCATCGGCACATCGCCCGACTCGATAGATTTGGCCGAAGACCGTGAGCGTTTTCAAAAATTGCTGGAACGGTTAGGACTAAAACAGCCGCCCAATGCCACGGCGCGGTCGGTAGAGCAAGCGATTAATGCCGCGAAAGAACTCGGTTATCCATTGGTAGTGCGCCCGTCTTACGTTTTAGGCGGTAGAGCCATGGAAATTGTTGTTAATGAAGAAGGCTTGCAGCGTTATATGAAAGAAGCGGTGAGCGTATCCAACGATTCCCCCGTGTTGCTGGACCGCTTTTTAGATGATGCCGTGGAAATGGATGTTGATGCAATTTATGACGGCGAGCGCGTATTAATCGGCGGTTTGATGGAGCACATCGAACAAGCGGGTGTGCATTCAGGCGACTCTGCGTGTTCACTGCCGCCTTATGATTTAGCGCCGGAAATTCAGGATAAATTACGAGAGCAAGTCGCGAAAATGGCGGAAGCACTGGGCGTAAGAGGTTTGATGAATACGCAGTTTGCGATTCAGGGTAAGGATATTTATGTACTTGAAGTCAATCCACGTGCGTCACGCACTGCGCCGTTTGTATCCAAAGCAACAGGTTATCCACTGGCAAAAATTGCCGCCCGCGTTATGGTTGGGCAAACTTTAGCCCAACAAGGCATTACTGAAGAGCGTATTCCCGATTATTATTCCGTCAAAGAAGCGGTATTCCCATTTGTTAAGTTTCCAGGTGTAGATTCGTTACTGGGGCCGGAAATGAAATCAACAGGTGAAGTGATGGGAGTTGGTAAAACTTTTGGTGAAGCCTTTGCCAAATCACAACGGGCAGCGGGAGTGAGTTTAAATCACAGCGGTAAGGTGCTGATTAGTATTCGTGATGCTGATAAAGCCAAGGCGCCTGATATTGCCAGAATGCTGGTTGATAAAAAATATGAAATTGTGGCAACGGGCGGCACGGCAAAATTTCTTAAGGAAGCGGGTATCCCTTGTGAAGTGGTTTATAAAGTCAACGAAGGACGACCCAATACCGTTGATATGATAAAAAATGACCAGATCCAGCTGATTATAAATACTACCGAAGGCAAAAAAGCGATTTCAGATTCATTCACCATGCGTAGAGAAGCCCTGCAACACCGTGTAACCTATTACACAACGATGGCAGGTGCCAGAGCAGCCTGTTACGCACTGGGTGAATTAGATGCGGGTGATGTGAATTGTCTGCAAGATTTGCATAAAAGTTTGATTTAGAGGTAAAAGGTACAAGGTTAAAGGCATTACTTTTTTTCTTGAACCTTGTACCTTTAACCTTAATAAAAAATAATTAATGGAGTTTTAAAATAAATGAATAAAGTACCTCTCACCGTCAAAGGTGCAGAAAAATTACGCGCAGAATTGGAAGAATTAAAATCAGTCGTACGTCCGCGTATTATCGCGTCGATTGCCACTGCACGTGCGCACGGCGATTTAAAAGAAAATGCCGAATATCATGCCGCAAAGGAGCAGCAAAGTTTTGCCGAAGGACGTATTGCTGAAATTGAAGGTAAACTCTCTAATGCGCAAATTATTGATATTACTAAGGTGGATGCCAATGGCAAAGTGGTATTTGGGGCAACGGTGGAAATAGAAGACATCGAGTCCGAAAAAAGAGTAACGTATCAGATTGTCGGTGAAGATGAAGCCAGCATCAAGGAAGGCCGCATTTCAATTGGCTCGCCCATTGCCCGCGCGTTAATTGGCAAAGAGGCAGAAGATGTTGTTACGGTTAAAGCGCCGGGCGGTAATGTTGAATATGAAATTATTTCGATTAAATATATTTAAGAGGCGAAAGGTACAAGGTTAAAGGTACAATGCGAAAGAAACAGTGCGTGTTTCTTTCGCCTTGGTTTCCGCTTACTTGGCTGGATTCAACCGGTAAATAACGGCGATTTGACCAATGGTCTGAATCAACTCTGCTCCCGTACCAGTGCAGATTTTTTCACTAATCAGTTTGCGATCATCACGTTCTGCGCGTATTTTCACTTTAATCAATTCGTGGCTGTCAAGCGCCAGTTCAATCTCCGCCAGCACTGCGGCTGTAAGCCCTGATTGCCCAATCATAACAATGGGCTTTAGAGTATGAGCCTCAGCTCGAAGTTTTTTCTTATCTGCAGAGTTCACTCATTATTCCTAAATCAAAAAGTCACTATACAACAAATTATGGGTCGAAGTAAAAGTAGCAACCGTTGGATGCAGGAACATTTTGATGATGAATATGTCAAAATGGCTCAAGCGCAGGGTTATCGCTCGCGAGCAGTTTTTAAGTTGAAGGAAATTCAAGCAAAAGATCAACTTATTAAGCCAGGGATGAATATTATTGATTTGGGCGCAGCTCCTGGCGGATGGTCGCAGTTTGCACGACAATTTATTGGTAAAAAAAATAAACTGATCGCATTGGATATTTTGCCGATGGAGCCGTTGGATGGCGTCGACTTTATTCAGGGTGATTTTCGGGAAGAAGCCGTGCTCGATCGACTCCATGCAATTCTTGAAGGCGCACCTGTTGATCTGGTTATGTCGGATATGGCGCCAAATATGAGTGGTAATAAAGGCACAGATCAACCGCGCGCCATTTATTTGGGCGAGCTGGCTTTAGATACTGCAAAGGCTGTTTTAGCAAAAGACGGCAGCTTTCTGGTTAAATTATTTCACGGTGAAGGTTTTGAAGCGTTACATCATGAAGTACAACGCTATTTTACAAAGGTAGTCATTAGAAAACCAAAAGCATCAAGGCCGCGAAGTAATGAGGTTTATATTTTGGCTAAAGGGTTTAAATAATCTTGAGTAGCCCTTATATCGACAAGATTAGTAGATTACCAGGCATCTGGTGAGTTTCAGATAAATAACGACAGTCAGGAAAGTCAACTCCTGATATAATTACTCAGTTTTTAAACCGACAGCCGTTCAGGCCGGGGCGTGTAAATTGAACGATATGATAAAAAATATAATCCTGTGGGTCGTCATTGCTGTTGTATTGATGTCGCTCTTTAATAATTTTGGTTCACAAAATGAGCGAGCTGATTCATCGTTATCGTATTCGCAATTCATCGAGTCGGTGAAAGCGGGACAGGTACAACAAGTGATGATTGATGAGCATATTATTAAAGGCAAAATGCAAAGTGGACAGCTTTTTAGGATTTACGCACCTAATGATCCGCATTTGGTCGATGATTTGCTGGCAAATGGCGTTGACATCAAAGCGGTTCCACCTGAGCAGCCTTCGATGCTTATGCAGTTGTTGGTTTCATTTGGGCCTATGTTATTGCTAATTGCTGTTTGGGTTTTCTTCATGCGGCAAATGCAGGGCGGTGGCGCGGGCGGCCGGGGCGCGATGAGCTTTGGCAAAAGTAAAGCACGGATGCTCGAAGAAGATCAGATTAAAGTGACTTTTGCTGATGTTGCTGGTTGCGATGAAGCTAAAGAAGAAGTTGTAGAGATGGTCGATTTTCTTAAAGACCCGGCGAAATATCAAAAATTAGGCGGCAAAATTCCGAGGGGAGCCTTGATGATTGGCCCACCAGGAACAGGTAAGACTTTGTTGGCGAGAGCAATTGCCGGTGAAGCCAGAGTGCCATTTTTCACTATTTCCGGTTCCGATTTTGTGGAAATGTTTGTAGGTGTCGGCGCATCGCGTGTTCGTGATATGTTCGAGCAAGCCAAAAAACATGCACCCTGCATTATCTTTATTGATGAGATTGATGCGGTGGGTCGTCAGCGTGGGGCCGGTTTAGGCGGTGGCAATGACGAACGCGAACAGACGCTAAATCAGTTATTGGTTGAAATGGACGGTTTTGAGGGCAATGAAGGGATTATTGTCATAGCCGCAACAAATCGTCCGGATATATTGGATAAGGCTTTATTGCGCCCTGGACGATTTGATCGTCAAGTCACAGTAGGTCTGCCTGATGTCAGGGGGCGTGAGCAGATTCTTAAAGTTCACATGAAAAAAGTACCCGCAGATAATGATGTTGAGGTTAAGTATATAGCTCAAGGCACACCGGGTTTTTCCGGGGCTGATTTGGCTAATTTGATCAATGAAGCTGCTTTATTTGCCGCCAGAATGAATAAACGCGTAGTCAATATGGCGGATTTGGAAAAAGCCAAGGATAAATTGATCATGGGAGTTGAAAGACACTCTATGGTGATGGGTGAAAAGGAAAAGAAAATGACGGCTTATCACGAAGCAGGTCATGCCATTGTCGGCAAGTTAGTGCCTGAGCATGATCCAGTTTATAAAGTCAGTATTATGCCTAGAGGCCGTGCGCTGGGAGTAACCATGTTTCTACCCGAGAGAGACCAGTACAGTGCCAGCAAACAGAAACTGGACAGTATGATTTCCAGTTTATATGGTGGTCGTATCGCCGAGGAAATGATCTTTGGTTGGGAGCAGGTCAGTACTGGCGCTTCCAATGATATTGAGCGGGCCACTGAGCTGGCTAGAAATATGGTGACTAAATGGGGATTATCTCAACGTTTAGGTCCATTGACATACAGTGAAGAAGAAGGCGAAGTGTTTCTGGGGCGTTCGGTAACGCAGCATAAAACGGTAGCTGAAGAGACTTCTCATACAATTGATGAAGAGATTCGTTCGTTTATTGATCGAAACTATGAACGTGCTGAACGGATCCTGAAAGAAAATATTGATATCCTGCATGCCATGGCGGCAGCATTAATGAAGTATGAGACTATTGACAAATATCAAATTGACGATTTGATGGCGCGTAAACCTGTAAGAGATCCTCAAGGTTGGGATGATACGCCACCGCGGGGTGATATTAATATTGATGAGATTAAGGGAAAAGACGATAAAAAAGCTGAAAAAGCAATTGGCGGGGCTGCTGAGCAAAGCTAAAAAATTTTTTGGATGAATGAATAAGGAGGGGCAGATAATGCCCCTCCTTTTTTTATGCGGTTGTACAGGATAAGAATGATAATTTTTTGACATTTTAGCTTAACCCCTTGTATTTATTAATAATTATATTACTCTTTGATACAGCAGAGGTTTCTAAATCATCAAAGTAGCGAGCTTTAAAATCATGGCAAGAAAATATTTTGGAACTGATGGCATCAGAGGCAAGGTTGGCGAACCTCCCATAACAGCAGACTTCTTGTTGAAGCTGGGTTGGGCTGCGGGCCGTGTGTTTGCCAACGAAGGGCATGACTTTGTTCTGGTGGGTAAAGACACGCGTATTTCGGGTTATATGTTTGAGTCCGCTCTGGAAGCGGGATTAACTGCCGCCGGCGTAGATACCCGTTTGTTAGGTCCTATGCCTACTCCAGGTATAGCTTATTTAACTCGTACCTTAAGGGCGCAGGCGGGTATTGTTATCAGTGCATCTCATAATCCTTATTATGATAATGGCGTTAAGTTTTTTTCAGTACAGGGCACCAAGCTGCCTGATGATATAGAGCAAAAAATTGAATACTATATTGATTCGCCAATGACGACAGTAGAGTCATCGAAATTGGGTAAAGCAAAACGATTAGAGGATGCAGCGGGCAGGTACATTGAATTTTGTAAGGCCAGTATCCCGACACGGCTTGATTTTGGCAATATGAGGATCGTCATTGATTGTGCTCATGGAGCAACTTACCACATTGCCCCGCATGTTTTTAGTGAGGTGGGCGCTGAAGTTGTTACCATAGGCGCTGAACCTGATGGACTTAACATTAATGACGAATGTGGTGCAACTCAGCCGGAAAAACTGGTGGCAACCGTTTTGGCTTATCGAGCGGATATAGGCATAGCACTGGATGGCGACGGTGATCGATTAATCATGGTTGATCATAAAGGTGAAATCGTTGATGGTGATGAACTTATTTATATTATTGCCAAATCAAGACTGGAAGCAGGGCAGATGTCAGGTCCCGTAGTAGGGACGTTAATGACTAATCTGGGCATGGAACACGCACTAAAGCGGTTGGGGATTAATCTACTGAGAGCGAATGTGGGTGACCGCTATGTTATGGAAATGTTAAGCGAGCATAAAGGTATTTTGGGCGGGGAAAATTCTGGACATATTATTTGCCTGGATAAAACGACAACAGGCGACGGGATTATTGCGGCTTTGCAGATTATGGCGGAAATGCAAAACAGTGGAAAAAGTCTGCATGAATTAAAATCGGGTATGCAAAAATACCCGCAAACGCTGGTCAACGTAAGAACAACTAAAAAAATCAATCCGGATACCGATGAAGTAATACAAAAGTCGGTGCAGGCAATTGAGAAAAAACTCGGCGACAAAGGTAGAGTGTTGCTTCGAGCCTCAGGCACAGAGCCATTAATCCGTGTCATGGTGGAAGGTGAGCATGAAGATTTAGTCAAAAATTACGCGCAGCAATTAGCGGATGATGTTAAGAAATCAATAGGTGCTTGAACTCGAAGCTATTAGCCTATATCATACTGAGTTTTATTCTATGAGGAGGTAATGATGCGTCAGTCACTGGTTGTAGGGAATTGGAAAATGAATGGAACTCGTGCCAGCGCTGAGTTGCTTGCAAAAGGCATCATTGCGGGTTTGGGTTCAAATAATGCAGGAATCGCAGTCTGTGTGCCTTATGTTTATCTAGCCAGCATTGGTGAACTGGTAAAAAATACCCGATTGGCATTAGGTGCGCAAAATGTCGCCGATAAGCCTTCAGGTGCATTTACCGGGGAAATTTCAGCAGCCATGCTTAGTGAGCTTGATTGCAAATATGCAATCGTAGGACACTCCGAAAGACGTAGTTATTATGGTGATACTAACGAATCCGTCGCCGCGCGTTTTTGTCAGGCGCATGAAAAAGGTATTATTCCCATACTTTGTGTAGGCGAAACACTGGAACAGCGCGAGCAAAATCAAACTTTTGCAGTGATTAATGAACAGCTTGATGCAGTTATTAATTTGGCAGGTATAGCGTCCTTTGACACCGCTGTGATTGCCTATGAACCCGTTTGGGCTATAGGCACTGGAAAAACTGCAACCGACGAACAGGCACAGGAAGTTCATCAGTATATCCGTAAGTATATTGCTGCCAAAGATCAAGCTATAGCTGATAAAATACAAATTTTATACGGTGGTAGCGCCAAGCCAGAAAATGCAAAAGGTTTGTTTGCCATGCCGGATATTGATGGCGGTTTAATAGGTGGGGCTTCGCTGGATGCGGAATCCTTTTTAAAGATTTATCATTCGATTTAAAGTAGTTTAGACTTCCATGTATCAGGTAATCATTGTTATTCATGTCTTGCTGGGCGTAGGCATTATTGGTTTAATATTAATGCAGCAAGGCAAAGGAGCTGATGCAGGTGCAGCGTTTGGTGCCGGCGCTTCAGGTTCAGTTTTTGGCGCTCAGGGTGCAGCGTCATTTTTGTCTCGGGCTACAGCAATTCTGGCAACTTTGTTTTTTACAACCAGCTTGGGTCTTGCTGTGTTGAACGGTCAAAAAGGCGTGCCTGATGACTTAATGGGTGCG
>Ga0315283_10006665_pt1 | contig 10330 bp, 10 predicted proteins | sample YL17G09_0_MG_FD_204541 | JGI IMG/M metagenome (GOLD analysis project Ga0315283, IMG submission 204541) | Sediment microbial communities from Yellowstone Lake, YNP, Wyoming, USA - YL17G09_0 | ecosystem: Environmental > Aquatic > Freshwater > Lake > Sediment | place: USA: Wyoming | collected...
GGGCCCGGCGGCGCTCGACCGCCTGAGCCCGGCCGGGCCCGGGCCTGGCGCTCAGCCCCGGGTCCGCAGCCGACGCCCCGAGCGCGTCAGTCCTCGGCGGCGGCCTTGTCCTCGGCGGCGGCCTTGGGGGGCAGGATCCCGGCCCTGCGGTCTCGCTCTTCGGCCCGCAGTGAGGCCACGATGGCGACGGTCAACACGCCGAAGATCACCCCCAGGGAGATGGGGGTGGGCATGTGGTACTCGACCGGCTTGCCGATGAGCAGCATCTTGATCCCGACGAACGCCAGGATCACGCCGAGGCCGACGTTGAGGAAGCGGAACCGGCCCTGCATGCCACCGAGCAGGAAGTAGAGGGAGCGCAGGCCCAGGATGGCGAACGCGTTCGAAGCGAACACGATGAAGGGCTCGCGGCTGACGGCGAGGATGGCGGGCACCGAGTCGACGGCGAAGACCACGTCGGTGGCCTCGATCAGGACCAGCACGGCGAACAGCGGGGTGGCCAGGCGCTTGCCGTTCTCGACCGTGAACAGCTTCTGGCCGTCGTACTTGTCGGTGGTCGGCACCAGGCGCCGGACCAACCGCATGGCGATGTTCTGGTTGTAGTCCACCGCCTCGTCCTCGTCGTGGCGGGCGATCTTCCAGGCCGTGTAGAGCAGGAAGACCCCGAAGACGTAGAGGATCCACTCGAACTGCTCGATGAGCGACACCCCGGCGAAGATGAAGATCGCCCGCAGGACCAGGGCGCCGAAGATGCCCCAGAACAGGACCCGGAACTGGAACTCCTTGGGGACGGCGAAGAACGAGAAGATCACCGCCCAGACGAAGACGTTGTCGACCGAGAGGCTCTTTTCGATGAGGAAGCCGGCGTAGTACTCGGCACCGGCCTGGCCCCCGTGCCAGACGATCATGACCAGGCCGAAGGCCAGCCCGATCGAGATCCAGATGGCCGACTCGATGGCCGCTTCCTTGATGCTGATGACGTGTGCGGTCTTGTGGACCAGCAGGAGGTCGACCACCAGCATGATCACGATGGCCCCGATGAGCGCGGCCCACGCCCAGAGGGGAACGTCGAAGCTGGCGAAGTTCTCACTCGAGCTGGAGGCACTGGCCACCAAGGGGGTGAAGAAGCTGGTCATGGTCGGGGTTCTCCTTCGGTCAGACGTCAATCGTCTGCCGAAGGTCTCTCCCACCCGCCGGGGAGGCGGGCCGCTCGCCCGGGCGCTGGCGCCGTACTGACGAAACGAACGTGACGCCGGTCCGCCGGGGCGGTCCGAGGCCGGGGATACTCCCCTTCAGCTTGCGGAACCGAGTCTACGCCGTCGTCCCACCACTGACCTCCCGTCGCCGGTCCCACCGTCGGGCACCCAAACCCGGATCCAGGACCCGGAACGATCGGCGGCAACGGGGCAGGGGCTAACTTCGACGGGGCATGCGACGACCCACGATACTTCTGCTCCTCGCCCTCCTGGCCCTGCCCGCCTGTGGGGGCGACGACGGGGGCGGGGGCGGCTCGAGTGGCGATGGTGGTGGTGGTGGTGGCACCGCGGCCACCGCGGCCGATCTGGACGGCCGGACCTTCGCGTCGACCGGGTCCACCGGCCGCGACCTGGTCGACGGCACGGTCGTCAGCCTGACCTTCACCGACGGGACGCTGTCCTTCTCGGCAGGCTGCAACAGCATGAACGCGGGCTACGAGGTGACCGACGGGACACTGGAGTTGACCTCCGAGGTGGCCGGGACGCTCATGGGCTGCCCGGAGGACAAGCAGGCGCAGGACGAGTGGCTGTCCGGCTTCCTGGGGGACGGCCCCGAAGCAACCATCGACGGCGACGTGCTCACGCTCACCTCGGGTGACGAGGCCCTGGAGTTGACGGCGGCGGCGTGACCCCATCCGCCCCGAACGGGCTCAGCTCTTGCTGAGCCCGAGGTCGATGGCGCCCTCGTCAGGCCAGGGCTGGTGGTCGAGGAGGTCGGCGACCAGGATCCGGCCCTCGGCCTGCGGGCCGTCGGCGGCGTCGACCACCCGCCACTGCATCCAGGGCTTCCCCACGGGCTGGGACTCGAGCATCAGCACCCGCAGGTCGCCCGGGGCGAAGTGGCACTCGGCCTGGACGGCGGCCAGCAACTGCTCGTCGTGGAGGTGGCCGTCGCCGAAGTTCCAGCCCAACAGCACGCCGGCCGTGCCCTCCCCCTCGTTGATGTCGTAGGCCTCGAGGTCGTCGACCACGCTCGGCAGCACGGCGTTGAGCGCCCGGCCGTGGAGGTGCATCGACCGGAAGGCCCGCAGCTTGCCCTGCACCGCCCGGATGGTGTCCTCGTCGTAGAGGAGCGCCAGTTGCCTGGGGATGGTCTTGGCCGTCTTGGTGATCGCCTCGTCGAGGACCTCATCGGTCCCCCGGCGGAAGAGCCAGAGGCTGGCCGCCCAGTTGCCGGCGTAGTACCGCATGGCAGGCAGGAACGAGACCCTGTCGGGCCGGAGGCTGCCGTAGACGGGGCCGACCAGGATCCCGATGGCGAGCACCAGGACGAGCAGGGGGTCGTCGAACACGTCGAGGGGGCTGAGCTCGGCGTAGTGGCCGAAGAGCACGAACATCGAGTAGAGGAACAAGACGTTCCACTCGATGGGTACCCCCATCGGGAAGCAGGACGTGATGAAGAGGTGGAACGAGAGCATCACGGCCAGGCCGATGGTCGTCGGTGTCCCGCCCGAGGCCACCGCCAGCAGGAGCGGGAAGGCGTACTCGACCATCGTGCCGCCGTGGGCCAGCGCCGCGGCCAGCCCCGAGGGGCGGAGGTCGTCGGGGTACTGGCGATACATGGCCTTCTTCAGCGAGGGCACCCGCAGGACGGGTGAGTTGCTGACCATGATCGTGACCACGTTGGGGAAGTGGTGATTGAGCTTGGACGTGGCCGCTCCCCACCAGATGGCCAGCTGCACCACCATCGCCCCGGCCAACAGGACGGTGATGTCGTCGCCCGCCAGGACGAACACGATCAGCATCGTCCCGTAGTGCTCGGCCCGGGCGGCCAGGAACACCGTCTTGTCCCGCAGGCCGAGGCCGGCGAGGACCACGATGATCGGGACCAGCAGGCCCTCGTGCAGAAGGGCGTCAGCGGACAGGAGGGCCCGGAGGCAGAGGCCGACCAGGGCGGCGTAGAGCAGGGTGTCGACCACGGTGCGCCGGTGGCCCGTGGTCAGGGGCACCCGGTCGGGGAAGGCGGGCAGGCGCAGGGTGCCGGGGCGCAGGAAGTGGGTGAAGGCCACGATCGGGGGCACGTACCGGCCGGTCAGGGGCCCGCTGCCACAGCCGAGGCCGAGGACCTCGAAGAGCATGGTCCAGACGATGGCCTTCTCGAAGGCGATGGGCGTCGCCCACCAGTCCCCGATGTCCCCCAGGCCCTCGATGCCCGGAGCCCGGCTGACGCAGACCACCCACAGCCAGGCGTAGAGAGCGACCTTGGCGACGTAGAAGAGGTAGGCGATCGCCGGGGCCCCGAAGCCCTGCACGGCCCACGACTCACACATGAGCCGGACCCGCTCGGCCTCGGGCCGGGCCGCCCAGTCGTCCAGGGCCAGATCCGGCAGTGCCGGCTTCACCACCCCCATGGCCCTCCTCGGGTGCGTCGCCGCCCGGTTCGGCGACCGGGCGCCCAGTGGATCAGATCACAGGAACTCGGCGGTGGAGCCACCCAGCTCCGTCGGCTCCATGCCCAGCTTGCGGTGGTCCCACGAGCGGACCCGGTCGACGTCGACCCGGACCGCCACCCGCTTGTTCAGCATGAAGTCGACGAAGGGCGCCATCTCATCGGTGTAGGGCCCCGTGTAGCGCTCCCACACGCTGACCCCGACGTTCCAGAGGGCCTCGGGGTCGTCGATGATCGTGGCCCGGCCCTCGAGGGCGACACCCCGCAGGGTGTCGTAGGTCAGGCCGTCCTCGATCGAGCAGGTGATGCGGTCGTCCCGCTGCAGGTTCTTGACCTTCTGGGACTTGCCCTTGGTCTCGAACCAGATCGAGCCGTCGATCACGGCGTACCACATGGCCACCAGGTGGGGCTGGCCGGTGGGGCCGACCGTGGCCATCGTCAGGGTGCGGCTCTGCTCGATGTAGGTGGCCACCTCCTCGTCGGTCATCGTGATCTTGCTGCGCTCGTTGGTCCCCATCGGCGTTCCTCTGCTCGGTGTTGACGGCCATGGCCTTGCGGGCCCGATCGGCGCCGCCGCTCGACGCCCCAGGGGAATGGTGACAGACCGTGCGTCCCGACAGGAACCCCCACGCCGGAACGCCCATCACCCACGACCACGACACCACGCCCTGAACATCACCACTCGTTCTGGCGCCTGATTGAGGCGCCATGGCGCCTCAATCAGGCGCCAGAACGGTGGGTCAGTCGGACTGGACGAGGGTGTCGAGGCGCTCGACGGCGTCGATGAACTCCTCGACCATCTCCAGGACGACGCGGCGGGTGGGCTTGACCGTGTTCATCGCGCCCACGACCTGCCCCACGAAGTAGGTGACCAACTGCTGGCCGCCGCTGCCGGCGGTGTCGGCGACCCGGGCGACGCGCTGCAGGGCGGGGGCCACGAGGATCGGCTGCATGGGCATGGGCAGCGGACCGGGGCCCTCGCTGCGCTCCCACTCGTCGGTCCAGGCCGTGCGCAGCATTCGAGCCGGCTTGCCGGTCATCGAGCGGGAACGGACGGTGTCGGAGGACCCGGCGGCCAGGAACTTGTCCTTGACCGACGGCGGGGTCTCGGCCTCCTCGGTCGTGAGCCAGACCGAGCCGCACCACACGCCGTCGGCGCCCAGGGCCAGGCCCGCGGCGAGCTGGCGACCGCGGGCGATGCCGCCCGCGGCCAGCACCGGTAGGGGGCCGACGGCGTCGACCACCTCGGGGACCAGGACCATGGTGGCCACCAGGCCCGTGTGGCCGCCGGCTTCGGTGCCCTGGGCCACGATCATGTCGGCGCCGGCGTCGGCGTGGCGCCGGGCATGCTCGACGTTGCCGGCCAGCGCGGCCACGGGGATGTCGTGGCGGTGGGCCCGCTCCACGAAGTGCGGGGGCGGTGGCCCGAGGGCGGAGGCGACGAGGCGCGGCCGGTGGTCGAAGCAGACGTCGAGCAGCGGGGCCATGCTCTTGGGGTCGATGCGCATGCCGCCAACACCCCGTCGCACCTCCAGGCCCTCCGGCATCGGCGGCACGTCATAGCGCGCGAGGATCTCGTCCACGAACACCTTGTGCTCCTCGGGAAGCAGGTCGGCCAGCTGCGTCGGGGTCAGCCCACCCTCCTCCGCCCCGGCGTACTTCTCGGGAACGAGCAGGTCGACGCCGTAGGGCTTGCCCTTGACCTCGGCCTCGATCCAGTCCAGGTCCACCGCCAACTGCTCAGGGCTGTGGGCCACGGCACCGAGGACCCCCATGCCCCCGGCGTTGGTGACGGCGGCGGCGACGTCCCGGCAGTGGCTGAAGGCGAAGATCGGCAGGTCGATGCCGACGAGCTCAGTGGCCTTGGTGCGCATGACCTGAGTCTCCCAGGCCCAGCAGACCCGGCGACAACGCACGCCGTCGGAGCTGGACCGACCGATGGCACGGAGGGGGTCGGCGAGCGGGGGGCGGGCGGGCCAGGCGCCGAACTCACGCCTCGGTTTCGGTCGCCCGGCCCGACGGGCCGAATCAGGCCGTGACGAGCTTCCGGCGGAAGAGGTCGAGCACCTGGTCGAGGGCCTGGTGGGTGGCGGAACCGGGCTCGTCGACGAAGTGCTCGGTGAGGACCGAGTGGGGCTTGATCAGGGCGTCGGGGTTGGCGTCGGCGTCCGCCAACTCGACGCAGGTGAAGGCGTCGCCCAACTGGTCGTGGAGGAACTGAAAACGCTTCTCCGGCACGAACTTGTCGCTCTTGAACCGCAGGCCGAGCACCTGCAGGCCCTCGGATGCGCACCGTCCCTTGACCACCTCGAGGTCCTCCGGCGAGATGTCGATCCCGTAGGCGCCCTTCTTGCCCATGGGCAGTGACGGTTGGGAGAGGACCGGGGCCAGCATCGTGGCCTCGGTGGCCATGGCCAGTGCGTACCCCCCGGTGAAGCACATGCCGATGGCACCGACCCCGGGCCCGCCGCAGCGCTCGTGCTCGGCTGCGGCCAGGGCCCGCAGCCAGTCGACCACGGGTGAGGTCCGGCCCGTGGCCAACACGACGAACTCGCGGGACACGCAGGTCGGGATCATCGCGGTCATCACCGCGCCGATGGCGCCGAGCTTGGACGGCGTGTCCCTGCCGGGCACGCCGAAGAGGTGGGGCAGGACGACGCTGAAGCCGGCGTCGACGACCCGGTCGGCGAAGCCCAGCACCTTCGGCGTGATCCCTGGCATCTCGGCGATCACGATGACGGCGGGGCCCGAACCCTTTCGGAACACGTCCCGGCCCTTGCCGTCGTGGGTGAAGGTGCCCCGCTCGAAGCCGGACAGGTCTGCGTCAGCCATGGCCGCAACGTAGGCCACGTCCCCGACCCGCACCGTCCGGTCGGGCAGGGTCTCGGCCATGTGGGCGCGACTGGGTGACATGCGGGGCTTCGAGCTGGGCTCGAAGGGCGAGATGCAGGACCGGCTCAACCCCCTCGTCCTGGCCGGTGACAAGCAGGCCACCGCCGGTCTCTGGAACGAGGACTACGTCGGCGAGGACGAGGCCATCGACGAGGTCGGCGAGCACCAGGCCCTGCTCGACGACGACAGCAGGCTCATCGCCATCCTCGAGGTGACCCGGGTGGAGAAGGTCCGCCTCGCCGAGGTCACCTGGGAGTTCGCCCAGGCCGAGGGCGAGGGCTTCACCTCGATCGACCTCGACGACGCGGGCGTCATCGGGGACTGACCCGTCAGTCGATGAGGAGGCGGATCGCCACCACCACGCCGAGCACCACCACCATGGCCCGCAGGACGGGAGGGGGGACCCGCCGACCGATCTTGGCCCCCAGCGTGCCCCCGACGGCGGCGCCGATGGCGACCAGGACCACGGCCTCCCACGCCACGTCGGCGAAGAGGATGAACACCACAGCCGCCACCCCGTTGACGGTCCCCGCCAGCACGTTCTTGAGGGCGTTGGAGCGCCTGAGCTCGTCGGGCACGAACACGGCGAGCATGGCCAGCAGGATCACGCCCTGGGCCGCCCCGAAGTAGCCCCCGTAGACGCCGGCCAGGTAGCCGATGGCCAAGGGGGCGGCGCCGACCTCTCGAGCGTCCTCGGCCCGGCGGCTGGCCACCCAGGCCGACAGCCGGGGCTGGGCGATCATGAGCGCACAGGCCAGGAGGACCAGGATCGGCACGATCGTGTCGAAGACGTCCGACGGCAGGGTCAGCAGGAGGATGGCGCCGGTGAGGCCGCCGAGGGCCGACGCCGTCGCCAGCACCCGGGCCCGGTGCTTCTGGCCCTCCAGCTCCCGCCGGAACCCGTAGGCCCCGAAGACGGCGCCGGGCACCACGCCGATGTTGTTGGAGACATTGGCCACCACCGGCGGGTAGCCGACGGCCAGCAGGGTCGGGAAGGTGATGAGGCTGCCGGATCCGATGACGGCGTTCACCCCGCCCGCCCCGATGCCGGCCAACACGACGAGCACCGCCTGCCCGGGATCCAGGGTCACGAAGAAACGTGTCCCCCGTCGCCGCCGACGCGGCTCCTGCTGCCTACGGCAGCTTCCGATGAACCGGTGGGAGAGCTGCTCCGGCTGACGCCTCCGCAGCGATGCTCACGGCGGGGGCGCACGACGAGCGACCGTAGCTTCCGACCGCCGGGCCTACTGCGGCGGAAGCCGGTTGGACCCGGGACGTGAGCGGCCGTCCACCCGGGGAGGACGACACGCCCGACCGGGCCGAACGGGTGAGCTGGTACCGCTTCGTCGACGGCGGTGCGGGACGCTGCGCAGCGGAGCCGCTCGGCTCAGCGGACCGGTTCGGATCGGCGATACCGCCGTTCGTGAACGCCGTGAACGCACGCGAGGTGACTAGGCGCGGGCGGCATCGACGAGGGCGGCGACGTCCTCGGCCGGGAGCTCACCGGAGGTTCGGGCCACCACCTGGCCGTCGCCGTCGAGGACGACCAGGAAGGGGTAGCCGGCCAGGCCGTAGGCCACCGCCGCCGAGGTGGCTTCGTCGTCGACGAGGACGTCGCCACTCCAGCCCTCGTCCTCCAACCACGGCGCCGGCGGGTAGTTGGGGGCGTTGGCGTCAGTCGCGGTCAGCACGGCCACGGTGCGGACCCCCTCGAAAGCCCCCTGCTCGGCCAGGTCCACCAACCGGGGCAGCTCGCGCTGGCAGTGCGGGCACCAGTGGGCCAGGAAGGCGATGAGCGTGGGCTCGCCGGTGGCACCGCCGACCGTGACGGGGGCCCCGTCCGGAGCCTCGCCGGTCACGGTGGGGGCCAACTCGCCGATCGCGGGGTCGCCCTCGGTGGCCGTGAATCCCGGCAGGTTGGTGCCGGAGACCGTGACCGGCGCGAAGGCAGCCAGATCCGACGAGCCCCCGTCGTCGCCTCCGCCCAGGAGGGCGATGACCAGGCCCACGGCGAGCACCACGATCACCGCCCCGATGGCCAGGGGCACCACCGGCAGACCGGCTCGACGGTCAGCCGAGGGGCGGGGACGGGTGGCGGTGCTCATGGTTCCTCCGGGAGGGGTCGGTCGATCAGCAGGACGGTGAGGACGAGGGCGAAGGCGACGAAGGCCATGCGGGGGATGGTCCAGAACCCGAGGCCCTCGACCCAGCGGATGGTGCAGAGGTTCACCGGGTCACAGCTGCCGGCGGGCACGGACGGGAAGGTCTCCACGACATTGTGCCACGCACTGACGGCCAGGCCGAGGCCGGCCAGCACGAGGCCGTAGGGCCGGATCCCCGGATCTCGGCGCAGCGCGGCCACGAAGAGCACGACGCCCAACGGGTACATGGCGATGCGCTGGAACCAGCACAGTTCACAGGGCGGGAAGTGCGCGGCTTCGGAGAACCAAAGGCTTCCGGCCATGGCCAGCCCGGCGACCAGCGCCCCGAGGGCCGGACCCGAGCCCCGGACGGCCGATTGCACAGCCGCGAACCGGGCGGGGGCGAGGAGGCGGAGGAGCACGACGCCGACGATGAGCAGGACCCCTGCGGACGCGGCCGTACCCAGCACGTCGGCGACCTGGTCGGCGTCCACCCCCTGCAGGTCGCCGGACGGCCCCCAATGGTTCCCCGCCGTCCCTGTGACACCCGGCACCGTCGGCGGCGTCCGGGGCCTCGTAGTCCCCGGTCGCGCTGTTCCCGCCCGCCGGCCGGTGGTCCGGCCACGATTCAGCCCAGCCGGCACACCCGATGGAGACCGGGTCCGTGCACAGGGCTAGGGCGCGGGGTGGCGCTCCACGGGGCGGTAGAGGACCTCGCCGTTGCGGATGACCGAAACGGGACCGTCCTCGCTGACCACGATGAGCGTGGCCGTGGGGTCGTCGAAGCTGTAACGCCGGGCGGACGTGTGGCGCATGCCCCGGTAGCCCTCCACGTCGGCCTCGGCCTCGGCACTCGGGATGAGGCGGACCCCCAGGTGGTGCAGGGTGCCGGACCCGTCGAACACGGTGGCCCCGTCGACCAGGGCCAGGACGTGGCGCAGCGGGCCGAGGTCCTCCGGCTGGCCGATCTGGTACGGCGGCGGGGTGGGCAGGCGCAGTTCGAACCCGGCCGGCGGGGCGTCGTCGGGCCGGTAGACCAGCAGGGCCCCCACCCCCGTCGCCCCCAGGTCGTAGACGGCGAAGGCCAGGAGCAGGGCCAGGGCCTTCTCGTCCCCGTGGAACCCGGCCCCCACCATGGTCCGCACCCAGGGCTTCACCGGTGGCTCGTGGTGCCAGCCCACGCCGTCCCAGCGCAGCACCCCGAAGTCGCCGACCAGGCGCACGACGCCGGAGGGGTGCCGCTGGACCAACGTGCCCACCGTTGCTTCGGACAGCACGACCAGGTCCCGTTCCGACCCGGTGGGGCGGTCGAAGACGACCACCTCGACGCCGCCGTCGGCGTGGCGCACCATCCAGCTGGACAGGCCGTCGGCGTACCGGCGGGCGTCGGCGGTGTCGAACTCGTCGACCCAGCGCCGAGAAACGGTCAGGGCGGTCTGCTCCCGCCAGGCCTGCGGGTCGATGCGGGGCTCGTAGATGGCCCCGAAGAGGGGGATCCGCTTCTCGTGGGTGGGCGGGCGGAGGGCGTGGTCCAGCTCGACCAGCAGGGCCTCGGGCCAGTCCCGGCCCTCCCCCAGGAGGCCTTCGTCGTTCAGCTCCTCGGTCAGACGCCGGAGCCGTCCCGCGCTGGGTCCCGGGGTGGGTGCCATGGC
>Ga0315283_10006667_pt1 | contig 10328 bp, 4 predicted proteins | sample YL17G09_0_MG_FD_204541 | JGI IMG/M metagenome (GOLD analysis project Ga0315283, IMG submission 204541) | Sediment microbial communities from Yellowstone Lake, YNP, Wyoming, USA - YL17G09_0 | ecosystem: Environmental > Aquatic > Freshwater > Lake > Sediment | place: USA: Wyoming | collected...
CTCCTTCTTCGACAACTTGAGGTCGGCCAACTCGGAGGGCGACATCGCAAATTGCAAATCCTTGTCGTAGGACATGTCGTAGTTCGCCACGAGCATGTAGATGGGCAGCACGGGCCGAAAGTCGAGATGGAGGTGTCGGCGCACGTCAAAGCCAATCGCTTTCAATTGCGCCATGTCGCGAATGCCGGCCAGATACAGGTGCGCCAAATTCACCTTGAACGTGCCCAGCACGTCGTCGAGCGAGCGGTGCTTCTCGTTCAAACACTTCACAAGCATGTCGCCCGTCGGCGCCGCGTTGTAGTTGTTTGCTGCTGCTGCTGCTGCTGTTGCCACTGCTGCTGCTGGTGCGTCGTCATTGTCATCATCGTCGGCGTTTTTGATCATTGCTTTAGCCGCGGCCAGCAGATTGACAGGCGACCAATTGTCGCCCCACGCGCGCGCCGGTTTGTCGCCAATGATCGTGTAGGCGATCTCGTCGTTCATGCCGGCGGCGAGAACGGCCTCGGTGTTGATGCGGCCTTCCGTCGCTTCGAGGTGCTTGCGCTGCAAGTATTTGATGCACGCGTCGGGTTGCAAGTCGGGATCGGTCAGGTCGTCGTTGAGGCCGCTGCGCAGCGCGATGTCGAGGCAGTGCGCGCACACTTTCGTGCCGCCGAGCTGGTTGCCGGCCTTCTCGACGCCGGGCATCTTCGCGAGACACGCGAGGTGTATTTTGTGGCCGCACGACAGCACAACGTGCGCCGCGCCCGACTGTCCAACGCCGGCCTCCTTACACGAGCCGCACGTCATTGCATAGACCACTTGCTGTCGACTCCATTCAACATCGACCACGGGTGCCGACGCGGCTGATACTGGAAGTGGTTCGTCCACGGCGGTGGCCGCTGGAAAGTGCACGTCGTTGAGTTGTGGATAATCAATTCTACCGCTCATTCGATTTGGTGTTTGTGTGGCGCACGCGCATGAGAAACAATTGGACGTTGGGTTTAATTCTGATGTTGCGCACTGCACAATCGCTATGTCGTCATCGTCGTTTGCACTCGAGACAATTCATTTCGGCACGTGTTGCGTGCCCGTCGACGCGAGCGACACCGCGCGCTTCATTGCAGCGTTTGGCAATCTGCCCAGTTGGCTGTTCATTGCCAACGTCGCCGTGGGCGTGTTCAACAAGGACATCTACTTTCTCTTCTCGTCGAACTTCAATCTCTTGGTGCTCGCCGCTGCGCTCGGCTTTCTGAGTCGTGCGTTTGCAGTGCCACACCCCGAGGGCTTCGATCACGAGCGGTGCCACGCGACGCACTACGCGTTCCCCGACGCCATTTACGTGTCAGTGCTCAACTATGTCATCTGTGTCGCGGTGGGCTTTTACTTTGACATGCGACTCCGTGCCTACGCCAATCCACTCTACTTCTCTGCGTTTGTGTTCATCGTGTTCTTCTACTGCGCGTCGACGCTGGTGTCGCACTACTTTGACGCGTTCCTCTTCGTGTGCAACAGCGTGCTCGCGCTCGCGCTCAGTGCTTTGATTATCTTCACTTACGCCGTATTCGCACACGACTTTCTTCTCTTGACAGCGCGAAGCACGAGGAAAAAAGCAGCGGCTGTTGGCGGCTTCCTCGGCGAGACCGGCGAAGTGTTTGTGAGAAACCTCCCACCGGAAGAAAGATGAATGACACAACGAGCGATTATTTAACGACAACACTTGACACCAGCACGCTCTATCCGCTCGACGAAGTGAATGGCGAGTTTCACTGGTGCAGACACTACTTGCCCGACGGCGTGCTCATCGCATCGACCGTCGTCTCGCTCGTTCTCTCGCTCATCATGATCAACGCGATGTGCGGCGCGACGTGTCGCTACGCGCGCAGTCATTTGCGCAGAATTTTCTACCCGACCGAGCGCAAGGTCGTGCTCGTGCAATATGCGCTCTGCATGCCTCTGTTCGAGCTCTTCGTCATCTGGGGCACCAAGATGGGCGTGTCGGCGGACACCGACAGCGCGTCGATCGTTGTCTCGTGGGTCGTCATCAACGCGATCTGTCTCGTGGTGCTCGGCGTCTCGTGCTGCTCGCAGAAGAACTACCGGTTGCTGATTCGCGACGCACAGTCGTTTCGCTTCCCAATGGCGATCGTCTTCTTCTGCGACCGCGCGTTCAACTCGGTCATCGGCGTCGAGTGCATCTTCATCATCTTGCTCATGGCGTTCTCGGTTTTCGAGTTCTTCCACGTGCAGGACTACTTTGCTGTCTACGCCAAAGGCCGACCCGACGGCACGGGCTTGCAAGTCTACGCCGGCGGTGCGCTCGACAGCGACGAGCCCGTCTCGCCGTTGGTCGAAGAGCACAGATTCGAGATGTTGAGCAGCACGCGCAATCGATTCATGCAAGACGAAGTTATCAAGTCCGCAGTGAGAGATCGACAGCGCGACGATGACGATGACGATTTGCGCGGCTCACCGCGTGATAGTTCAGAGCCGAAGAAGAAACGCGCGCTCGACGACACGAGCGATATGGACAACGAAGATTTTGACGACGACGAGGAGGAGGACGGCGCCGCCAACGATGATGACGATGATGACGAAACCGAGTTAGAGGAGGGCTTACCGAAAACAGTTAGAGGCGCGCTCAACGAGCAGAAAACCAACGCGCTAATCGCCGATCTGCTGCTCAAGGCGATGCAGTGCACGGCCAAAACCGACGCGCGTGACATAAAACGAGCAGTGCTCAAATTCAAACGCAAGATGCAGGCAGGCCGTGCCTCGCAACGCGCATCGTCGTCGGCAACTGGCACAGCGACGCACGATTCCGAGTTTTGAATAAACCAAAAACAACACACGATGACAGCGCGTCTGCTGCCCGATTCGAGAAGAAGCAGTAGTAGGATAGGCAGCATAGAATTCATAGACGATCTCTTCGAGATGAATCACGTTGCGTCGCCCGAGGACATGGGTGGTATCAACGTTGTGCACACGCCGCGCGACTATTTACCCGATTACGACAAAAAAAGAAAAGGCCCGCCACCGTCGCCACGTGTTTATGCAAACCAAGACAACGATGACGACGATGACACAAACGAAATGTTGCCCGAGGGACGCGCCTACTCACAACGACCCTACTTGGTGCTCGTCATTGTCGGCATTCGCGTAGCGCACATGACACGCAGGGAATACGACAGACTGACGCCCATGCTGCGCAAACTGGCCGACGCTTGCATGCGACTCGAGAAGCACGACTGACGCGAGGCCGAGGAAATTAATTGAATAAACACTTTGTTTGTCGACTGACTGCATTTAAATCGCACATGCAAGTGAATAAACGCGAGGTGGCATACAAGGGTTCGAAACTGACGTTCTGTTTCGCCGACAATTGCTGCGGCTGTGTCGACGAGAGTCCGGCCGAGCACCTCCAGAATTTGATCAAGAACTCGCGCTTCCTCTCGCACGCCAACATCCGCTGTCTCACGCAAGCAACGCTGGCAGTCGGCGACCAACTCTCTCTCGACTACCTTCGCGAGCGTTTGCTGAAAATTGGCCCACCCAAACGCGACCTTCCCGAACCAGAACAGGGTGGCGGCGAGGGCAAGAAGCGCATCACAGAAGAAGCCGAGCGCATCTCGCGCCTTCTCAGCACGCTCTCGAGTCTGAAGTCGTTGAGCAGAGCGGTGCCGGCAGTTGCTGCGTCGCAGGACGACGATGGGCCATCTGTGCAAGACTTCTTCGATTTGCTGCTGCTTTACGCGAAACGGTTCATCGCGTTCGACAACAACGAGTTCTATCAACGCAACAACAAATCCATACTGTTTGTGCGTGCGCACGGCTCGACAAAGGTGTCCGACGAGATTTACTTGTGCGACTATTTCATGCCGCTGCTCGCGCCGACCGCCGAAGACGACAAGAATCTCGCATTCTATTACTACAAGGGTGACGTCAACATCAGGACCGGCGAAATTGTTCGCATCGGCGAGCGGGAGTATGCAGAGCCGATCACCGCCACCGAAGTTATTCGCGGCATCTCTGAATCGCTGCGAACTGAACACTCGGTTGAGATCGTTGGTGTGTTCTTCACCATTGAGAACGCCCCGGCCGCCGCAGCGCTCAGTCCCGCCGCCGCGTCTGCAGCCGCCACGAAGTTGCCGGCCAACTACTCTGCGCACAGCTTGCAACGAATCGGACTGGCGGCGCACTTTGCCGACTCACATGATAAAGTGACCGCGGCGGCGGCGGCAGAAGCGCAACCGACGCCAGTCGTGAGCACAACAGACGACATCGAGATTCTCAGAGAGAATCACGGCAACAGCGAGCCCATCGATCTCACAGAGGAAGAGAAGGCGTTCGTGTCGACGGGTTTCGTTGTTCTCGACGACAACTCGCAACTCGCCTATCCGACGTGGGAGACGCTGGAGAACGCCGTCGCCGCGCGCGCGCAAAAGAACCAGATCACCGGCATCGACGACGATCTCGCCGACTTGCTCCGCGAAGACGTCGATCGTGCAGAGCGCGGCGCGCAACTAACGCTGGCCAGCAAGTCGGTGTTCGCGAAGTTGCGCAACCTCGAAGTGCTCGTGCGCGCCGAAGTGCTGACGTCGTTTGAGTTTGCCAAGATCGTCGAAGAGATTTTCGTGAAAACCAAAGGCAATCACCCGCTCGTCACAGCGACGTTGACCGTGCTCGACGAGCACGTGAAAGCGCCGCGCTCGCGCTTCACCTTCGAGACGCCACAATACGTCGAAGCTGGGCCGGGCGAATTTCAGGGCGCGGCGGATATCTTCCGACGTTTTCTCGTCTCCGACTTGTCTGATCAACTGCGCGCACGCAAGCGCGACGACGCCAAGTTGTCGATCAAGCTGCGCATCGAGGGCGGCGGCGACATTGTCGAAGTCGTGTTCGACAAATCCAACTTCATCGACTCGCCATCGGCGATTTCGAAATACCGCGACGAGCGCGGCAAGGTGCTGTTTGTCAGCGTGTCGCGCGACAACGGCATGGCGTTTCTCTCCGACCAGTTCCCAAGCACACCAACGTATCGCATACCCGTCGAAAAATCAGACGTTGCAATTCAAGCGTGGCAAGACATTCCATCGCAGGAAGACGCGCTGGTGAGTTGGTCTCGCATCGCCGATGAACGCGAAGTGGCGCAGTTCGTCATCAACGGCCAGCTCTACGGAAATGTGCGGCAATTCGAGGAGGCCAGCCGTTTCGAGGGCTTCCCCGATCTCCAACGTCGCTTCTTCTACACGGTCACAACGAACTCGCCGCACCACGAAGAGGAATACCGTCTCTTTGAAGCAGCAGAAGAGTGCGCGGCCATCGTGCTCAGTCTCGCCAACGAGGCGCATCCGTTGCGCCCCGGATTCGATCGCGACGAGGTCATTCGCGCGATTGTCGAGCGCGTCTTTCAGAATCCGTGGATCTACGCGCGCCTCAAGTTGCTCTACGCCACATCGCCCAATCTTCAACTGTTGCTCTTGCCGCGCATTGTTTGGCGCTACGACTCGGAGATCGACGAGCCGCGTTTCTCGCTCGAGAACATCATGTCCTACACGTCTCCGGCGTCGCGCGGCGTGTTCGCAGAAGCCATGGATCGCGTGCGCGGCTTCATCGCCAGCCACGTCGAAAAAACCTCGCAACTCGAGCAGATGCCGTTCATGCGCCTCCCGTGTCCAGAAACGCGGCTGCGCCAGCGTTCGTTCGGTGCTGTAGGCGCCGCTGGCACCGCGCGCGTCGTGTTCCTCTCAAGCACTGGCGAGTCGCGGCCGATGGAGTTGTTTGCGAGCGTGCCGTTCCCGCTGCGCACGCTCAACAAGTCAAAGGACGTGTGCTGGACGACCAGCGGCGCGCATCTCGCCAACGAACCAAAGACACGTCTCCAGTTGGCCGAGACGCTTGCGCTGCTGCCGCCCGTCGCACAGGTCGACAAACTTGTCTCCTACGACTCGATGTTCTCGGTGTTTCGCAACACATCCAAGATGGATACGCTCGGCGAGTATCTGCGCCGCCGCGAACCGGAGGTAGCGGCGGCGCCGAATGGCGACACGCGCGAGGATATCAACACGATGGGCGCTTTGGATAAAGGTGGTCTTCTCAGATTTATCTTCGAGGTGCGCGTCAGTCTGCACGACGAACACGAGACAGTCGTGTTCCGCTCGGCGAGGCCGAAGCGCTTCTTCTTTGACCACACCGACGACAATCACGTTGGTGCGCTGGAAGTCAACGCGCAAGAAAACATGCAAGAGAACTATCCGAAGAAACTCTACTTTGTTGTGTCGCGCTCGGGCCCCGACTCGACCGTGTATCGCTTGGAGCACTACCAAACAACGCTGCCGCGCGCTGCTCTCACCAAGCACGTCGTTGTGCGCGACCCGGAGGACGAGGACGTCGTCATTATCACGAAAGCGGAGAAGGCCGCCGAGTTGCCGCTATCCGAGGTGCCGGAGAACGTCGCCAACGCGCAAGACGACGAGGCCTTCTTCGCCGACGAGACGAGCAACAGCGCAAGCTTGCGCGAGAAAATTGCGAAAGAGCCCGACGACGCAGGTGCCGTCAGCGTCATTCACGTCACGCACTCGCAAGAGGGAAAGATTGTAACGGCGCCCGCCGAGCCGCAAAAAGCCGGTCAGCTGGTTCTCAAGCAGACCAACAGTTCTATGGTGTCGCCACCGTTGCGTGTCGAGATCAGCGATCACGGCATGGTGTGGCGGAGTAAGGCCAAGGGCTTTATTCCGCGAGCGGCGAAGCAACTGGAGAAAACCATCCAGGCGTATTTTCTGCATCCATCGTTTCCGCGTCCCCTCCCAGGTCCGGGCATCGACCTCGAGGGCTTTCTCGATTTTGTCGCATCGAATTTTACGCACATTATGCCGCGACGAGCGGCGCGTGTTCTCAACCAAGTCTCGCAGCCGAAACAAGACTTCATCGAACAATTGAACGAGGAGACAGGGCGCCTTCGTGCCGTCGCCAATGCCAAGATCGCAGTTCTCGAAGAGGAACTCAAACAGAAGGGACTTTCGGCAGCCGCAATGGCGAAGTTGAAAGCTAAAGTCGACGCCGACATTGAAAAGGTCAAGACAAAGGCCGACGACTGGGTCGACGCACTGCGTAAGACGAAGTTTGGTGAATTCAACAAAGGCGTGGGAAAGAAGCTCAAACAAAAGAGAAAACGCAAGACCGCCGCCGAAGAGAGCAGCGAGAGCAGTGGTGAGGAGGGTGAGGAGAGCGGTGGCGAGGAGGAGGATATTCTGTTCGATTTCGACGAGGGCGACGAAGAAGAAGCACTCGCTGCGCACACGAAAGCCGAAGAGGCGCTCGCCGGTGCGCCAGAGTATGCGGCGTCGGATTTCATTTTGCGCGCCACGCACTATACCGAAGACGAGTTTCTCCCAGCGTTGTTGCAATACGGCAATCTCTATTATAATCTTATGCCGATGGTGCGTGCTCGTGTCATGCAGAATCGTGCGTTCTATGCGGCGATTCTCACACTCAAGGAACGCGCGATCGAGATGAGCAATCAAGTAATTCTCGAAACAATTGCGTCCGCCGGCCCTGGATTGCTTGCACCGAATCGCTACCTATTCGACAAAGAACAGTATCGCTTACTGACGGTAGATATAACCGGCGGCAAAAAGTTCTTCGTCTCTGCGGTTGACGTTGAGGAAAGCAAACCAATTCACATCAACGTTCACACAACACGAGTTGCGATCGTGCCAAATGTGAAGTCGAGGAATTTGCTGGCCACCGTGCGTCACGTCAACTCGAGCAAGATCACGCAGTTGGTTGGCGTGCGAAACTCGTTCTTCGCGCGTAACGCAATGCTGCGCGACATCCGCGATCTTCTATCTCCGTTGATTGAAAGCGAGGACGAGAAGAAGCAAAAGGGTGCTGCCACCACCACCACTGAGGTCGTTGAAGAAGAAGGTGAAGGTGAAGGTGAAGGTGAAGAAGAAGAAGGCGGCGCACCGGCGGCGGCGGCGGCGGCAACCAAGAGGGGAAAACCGAAACAATACAAACTACAGCAAGTCGCTCTCGATGCTGTCGAACGTCTGCGCACGCAGCGCGCAGCGCCGGCGATCGATTTCTGCGTTGTGGAAGACGAGAAGATGGCGCACGGCTTTCTCGTCGCCGCGTTCAGCGACGACGCAGAAAATGCAACACACACATACGACGTTTTGGGCATCGAAGCAGTCGACGAGCACGCAGCGCATCTACTGTTGGACTACGCCGAGCACACACTTTTGCACCTTGACGTGGCGCTCGGTGTTGGTCGCAAACGCACAACGCCAACGCATGTGGGCGTGGCCGAGCCGGGCTTCGAGAGCACCGTAACCGCCGAGCGAACAAACATAGTCCGACGCGTGCTGGAACGACGTGGCTATCGGCGAGTTCAATTGCGCACAACCGCGATCTATCTGCTCGATCACGACAAGATCGTTGATCGTGTGCACTTCTTTGCCAAGACGTTCTACGATTCTCTCTATCTCGGCTGGATTGAGCGCGACGTTGTCACGCAAGCCGAGTGGGACGCCGGCCCCGGTCGTCGATTCCCACTCGTCATCGATGGACGCGAGCGCACGCAAGTTGTCGACGGCCGCGTGGTGCCCATCGAAGTGTGGCGCGAGGCACCGCATCCGTTCTTCGTGCCCGAGAAGCAGTTCAACAAACTGCACAAGACGCTGGTCGATTTGGAAACGAACGCGCCGATGACGTATTTCACCGTCAAGTGCTATCTGGTGCCAACGGTGGGCGATGTGTCAAAGCGCAAACTGATTTACGTGTCCGACGCGGCTCCCGACTGGATCGCGCTCAACGACGAAGTGGCGTGGCTGCCGTTTCGCAACAAGTTCAACGCGTTCGTCGACGCCAACCCCGAAACGTATGTGACCAAGGACGTCATCACCGACATCACAAAGCGCACGATTGAGACGCAGAATGCCGCGCACGCCGACCTCAACGCCTACCTCAGCTCGCTGCTGAGCGAGTTGGAGGACATCGAAACCGAGCTGGCCGAGAAAGAGACACTCGAAGCAGCAGAAGCAGACCCCGATTTACTCACAGCGAAAGCCGATCTCGAGACGGAGATTGCTGATTACCGACAGCGCATTGTCGATCTCGAGGAGGTGATTGCCGACGTGCAAAACAACGACAAGCGCCTCGCCGACGCCCGAGATGTGTTCGTCGCCAACGACGCGCCGCGCGACACACACCAAGATTGGGAGATCCAACCCGAGCAATGGTTGGCTGCAAAGGTGTCGTTCGCCGAGTCGCGCTTCGCTTCTGAGGCGCCAAGATCTATCATCGGCAATGTCGGCGGTCTTGCAGCGCACTGGGCGCCGTTTGCAGAGTGGGACAGCAAACTCGACAAACTCAGACTGCGTTACAAACCACAATTGCCCGCGGTATTGGAGCGCGCCGGAGCCGAGGCTTGGTTGAAGCACATGCTGACAAACGGCACCGAGGCTCGCTGGCGCGCCTTCATGAATCGCTACCACGCGCCGGAGCCATTCACCTATCTCAGCACAATGCTGGTGTTCGCCAAGGACACCGGGTTCTCGTTCGTGTTCGAGGTCGAAGAGCAGACGCTGATGGGCAACGAGAGCGCGCCGCCCATTGTTCTGTTCCGCTCGAACGTGCTGCCCGTCGCCAATTTCTTCAGCCAAGACCTACCGTTCACCAAGCGCTTTCGCGCGGGCAAAGAAGGACGATTCGTGCGCAACATGAGCCTCTCGAACACGCTGCCCGCTCACGACGATTCGAAATACACGACAACTCTCTATCCGAGCGCGCAATACGAGGCGAAGACACGCCGCGCCAACAGTATCACGAAACTCGATATCGAACTCGACAACACACCCGAAACCGAGCCCGGCCAACCGGCGCGCGTCGTCATCGGTGCGTTCTATGTCGCTGCGCAAGTCAATACAGCGGTCGCCCCTCACGAGATCAAACTGGGCGATGGTCGCGTCACCGCGGCAAAGATTGAAGCGCGGCGTCTGAACGCGCAGGCTATCGCCAACGAAAATTTCGCGCTCGGTGAACTTGACACGGCCGTTAGCGACGACGAGGAGGATATTGTTGTTGTGAAAAAGGAACCAGCGCCCGCCAAGCGTCGCATCGTGCCGAAAGACGTCGATGAGGACGATGACGTCGATGATAAGAAGAAGAAGAAAGTGATTGATCTCGATGACATGGAGGCGGCGTTTGCGCGCGTATTTGGAAAATAAAGAAACATGATTTATCGCGCCCCGACTCCCAATCATTTAGAACGATGTCCAGTCCGAAACCAGTCAAGAGCCCGCGCGCACGCAAGAGCGCCACACTCGACGACGAAGTGTCGCCGCGGA
>Ga0315283_10006669_pt1 | contig 10326 bp, 7 predicted proteins | sample YL17G09_0_MG_FD_204541 | JGI IMG/M metagenome (GOLD analysis project Ga0315283, IMG submission 204541) | Sediment microbial communities from Yellowstone Lake, YNP, Wyoming, USA - YL17G09_0 | ecosystem: Environmental > Aquatic > Freshwater > Lake > Sediment | place: USA: Wyoming | collected...
CCTGCGACTCGTGGGTATTGGAAGATTATGTTTATAAATGGGAACCGGGCGGCGCAGCGGTGGAAGAGGGTAACTACGAAGTGCAAATCGACGCGACCCTGAAAAATGAGCCAGATGTTGTTTTGCATTGGGAAGCGGTCATCACTATCAAACTACCTCAGTAGGAGTAAAGTATTTGATCCAGCACTCGCTGGTGAAGACCTTGCTGAATCCCAGCGCCTTGTAAAATTCCTGGTCTGAACCCACATAAGCGACTGTCGCGCCCAACTCGCCGCAACGGCGAATTCCCTCCAACACGGCAGCCTTGCCCAATCCCATGCGGCGATAAGCCGGGTTGGTGGCGACCGGTTCGACGTAAGCAAACTTGCCGTTGGGTTCATAGAACCTGAGTTTCCCACTTGACCCAGTTTTTCACATTTTTACGAGTAAATATGTGATATTTGGGACACTAACTGGTTTAGGGAAATGGGGATTCGACTACAATTAAGAGCATGGCATTTATCCGAAAAGTTAAAACAGCCAGCGGAGCGACTGCAGTTCAAATTGCACACAAGAGAGATGGACGCGTAATTAAGATTGAGCATATCGGAAGCGCCCATAATGAAGAGGATTTACAGATCCTGCTTGAAATAGCACGCAAACGGTTACAGGCAAATCAGCTGCAATTATTTCCAGAAGCGCAACCATCCCTGCGGATAGGGATGAAACAGTCTTTTTCCCGTTTACTGTGGAACATACTTAGAGAACAATACAACCAGCTGGGGTTTAACAAGTTGGGTGATGAGGTTTTTGAGGCATTGTGCATTGCACGGATCGTGGAACCAACTTCGAAACTGGACGGCTTGCGGGTTTTGGCAGATCTAGGGGTAGACCACTTCAAGAAGACGACCCTATTTCGCAGTTTGGCGAAAGCTGGGGAGCAAGATTACCGGAAGATCATCAGCCAGGCTTGTTTTGAACACGCCCGTGGCAGTGGACTCAGCCTTGTGTTGTATGATGTCACGACCCTATACTTTGAAGTTCAAGAAGAGGATACCTATCGCAAGCCAGGTTTGAGTAAAGAGCGCCGATTAGAACCACAGATCGTTATTGGCTTGCTGGTGGATCAATATGGTTTCCCTCTGGGTTTGCACAGTTTTGAAGGCAATACAGCCGAAACAAAAACCATCTTACCGGTCATCGAGGCATTTCAAGCTCAGCATGGCCTGACCAAAACAACAATTGTTGCTGATGCTGCCATGCTGAGTGCTAAGAACATTACTGCCCTGGCTGATGCTGGTTACACCTATATTGTCGGTTCCCGGCTTCAAAAAATCCCCTTTGACATTGCAGAGTACCAGAAAACGGGGGAACTCAGTGATCAACAAATCGTGGTCAGTCCTCAGGAGGGTTACAGGGTGATCTACCAATACCGCGCTAAACGGGCTGCCTTAGATCTCAGAAATATTGAAAAGCAGGTTGCCAAGGCTCAGAAAGTCGTTAGCGGACACAGACCAGCCTATAAAACTAAGTTCCTAAGCATAAAGACAAAAGAAAAATTGTTGAACCAAAAACTGATTGATAAAGCGTATGCCCTGGCTGGTATCAAGGGTTATGTCACCAACCTGGATATCCCCGATTCAGAAGTGATAGCCTACTACCATCAGCTGTTTCAGGTAGAAGCCACATTCCGAATGGCAAAATCTGATTTGAGGGCCAGGCCCATCTATCATCGCAAGCGGGATGCGATTGAAGCTCACCTCACGATTGTTTTAGCTGCTTTGGCAATTAGCAGAAATATCGAATACCAGACAGAGATTAGTATCAAGCAGTTTGTGAAACTTCTGCGGCCTTTAAGGTCGGGGATTGTTTCGATCAATGGGAACGAGTTATTGGCTGAACCAGAAATCCCTGCATCAGTGAAAACCCTGCTTAAATTACTGAATTCAGGACACTAATTTGGGAAACTCAGGAGGGAAAACAGCAAGGCAGCACCTGCCGACCCGCGCAGGTGCTTGTGATTCATAGCATGGGAGTCGGGAAAACCTACGGAAGTACCTCGTACACCTGGATGGGCTTTTCACGCCCGCGCAGGGTCACCGCGCCGATGCGCTGCGTGTTGAATTTGTCCACGATGGCGGCCACGGTGGCGGGACCCACCACGATCTTGTAGGGGCGGGCATATTCCTGGATGCGGTAAGCCACGTTGACCGTATCGCCAAGGACGGTTAATTCGGCGCGGTCGGTCGTGCCCACATAACCGATCATCACGGCTCCGGTGTTGATGGAAATGCCGATCACGTACCGCTGGTTGATATTCAACGCTCCTGTGGCATTGAGCCGGCCGATCATCTCGCGCCCGGCCAGCACAGCGCGCTCCTCGGCATTGGGGTGCTCCGGCGTGCGCATGAAGATCGCCATGACGCCGTCCCCCAAATAGCGGACGATGCCGCCGTACTTGAAGATGATATCCGTGACGGTCTGGTAATAAATGGAGAGGATCTCGGCAAACGTGTGTACGCCCACCCGTTCGGCGATGCCGGTCGAGTCGACGATATCCGAGAACAGGACGGTGACGTTCTGCTCGGCAAGCTCAGGCAGGTGACCTGTTTCGAGGTAGTCGCGTAAAAGGAACTGGGCTTCCTGGGGCGCCAGGAAACGCCGCAGCAGGTTCTGGACCGTTTCCTGCTTGCGAACCTTTTCTATCAGGTCGATACGCTGCAGGGCCAGCGATGCCTGGTGGCTGACAGCCACCACCAGTTGCATATCGCGGTTGTCAAAGGGGCGTGCATCGGGCTTGGTCTTGACGAGGCACAGCAGGGCGATGGGCTCATCTCCGCTCAACACCGGGACATACATGGCAGCCGTCAGCACCTCCGCCGATAATTGACGCACAGCCTGGCGCGCTTGCGGGTCGTGAAAGCCAAACGATTCGATGTTGTCGAAATCCTTGGCAAAAACCAGCCGGCAGTGGTCCACGCTCAACGCCTTGGTGATCTGGTCCGTTACTTCCTTGTCGAGCGCGGCTCGATCGGTGAGGGTGTTGAGCCGGCGGGCGGTTTCGTAGAGCAGGATGGCATGCTGGTCCAGCGATTCAAGCAGCAGTTCGCGGGTGAAACGGTGCGTGCCCGAGGCGCTGCGCTGCGGTTTTACTTCATCCGGCTGGTACGATGCGTAAATGGTGACCTGCCCGATGCGGATGACATCCCCGCTCTGCAGGTTGAGCGGATCGCTGATGCGCTGCCGGTTGACGTAGGTCCCGTTGGTGCTGCCCAGGTCCACCACCTTGACGGTATTCGACTGGGCGTCGAGGGTGATCTCGGCATGGCGGCGTGACGCGGCGACATCATCCACCACGATCTCGTTGGTGGAGAGGCGGCCCACGATGATCGTCCCGGGCTTGAGCTGGAGTTGCTGTACTTCTTTGTCAGGTGCATTGACTTTTAGGAGCCACATACCCACCTACCTGATTGGTATAGTCAATTACAGGGTACTGCGTCCCCGGACATCACGGGGGCTGCGTACATATTTGAACCCAAATCTTCTATTTTTTGCTTTTTTTGGCCATTTCAGTTCAGAAATTGAAGAATATAGCAGTAATCCTATCATAGAAGAGCCGGAATCAACAATAAAAACGGGAGTGGATTTGAGTCCGCTCCCGTTTGGGTTAGAGTTTGTAAAGCTCGCCATACTTTTTACGCAGATAGGCGATATACGGATCGACTGAGATCGGGCCGCCGGTCGCGCTCTGGACCAGCTCAGAGGCAGTGTATTTACGCCCGTGCCGGTAGACGTTTTGCTTCAACCAGCCGTGCAGCGTGCTGAACTTGCCCTGCTTCATATCATCCGGTATCTCCGGGTGCGCCCTGAGCGCCGAGGCGAAGAACTGCGCGCCGAGCACGTTACCGAGGGTATAGCCCTGGAAGGATCCGCCGATCACCCCGGCATACCAGTGGACGTCCTGTAAAACGCCGTCCTTGTCATCGTGGGGCGCGATGCCCAGGTCATGCTCATAGCGTTCGTTCCAGGCCTCAGGCAGGTCGCGGACGGAGAGCGAACCTTCAAGCATCTGCAGCTCAAAATCGAAACGCAGCATGACGTGCAGATTGTAGGTCACCTCGTCCGCGTCGGTGCGGATGAGCGAGCGCTCCACCTTGTTGACGGCGTGATAGAACGCGTCGAGGCTGACGCCCTTGAGCTGTTCGGGGAAGGCAGCCTGAAGTTTCGGGAAGAAGTATTCCCAGAACTCGCGGCTGCGCCCGACCAGATTCTCCCACGTCCGCGACTGGCTCTCGTGTACCCCGGCGGACGTCCCACTGGCGAGCGGCGTGCCTTCATAAGCCCTGTTGATGCCCAGCTCGTACATGGCATGCCCCGCCTCGTGGACGTTGCTGAAGAAGGTCTCGCCGAGGTAATTCTCCTGGACGCGCGTGGTAATGCGGATGTCGCTCAGCGAGAACTTGGTCATGAAGGGATGGTGGGTCTTGTCGATGCGCCCGCGGTTGAAGTCATAGCCGAGCTGTTTTACCACCTGCGCGGCGAAAGCCAGCTGCTCCGCCTCGGGATAAAATTTGCGCAGGCAGGAATCGTCCGCGGGAGGCTGGGATGTGATGGCCCTGACGATCGGCACCGTCTTTTCGCGCAGCTCTGCGAATAAGGCACGGACAGAGGAGGCCTTCATGCCGTAATCGGCAAAATCGATCAGCGGGTCAGCGATGTGCTCGTAGCCGGGGAAGAAATCCGCCAGCTTGCGCGAGTAATCCAGCGTTTTTTCCAGCAAAGGCTGGACCTTCCTGAAATCATTGGCGGGGCGCGCCTCAGCCCAGGTCATGTAGCCGCGCGAGCCGTGCTCGGTCAGCTCGGCCATGAACGCCGGCGGGACCTTGACCAGCCGGTCGTAATCGCGGCGCGCCACGCGGATAATGCTGGCCTCGTCCGAATCGAAGGGCAGGCTTTCCTCGTAGGGGCGCAGCGCATCCAGCAGGCGGCCGGTCTCCGGGTCCACCGAACGCTCCATCGAGAGCCGGGTCAGCAGCGCCGACTGGCGCCCGCGCGCTTCCGCGCCGCCATTGGGCATGTACGTGGCCTGATCCCATCCGAGCAGCGCGTTGATCATGTCCAGGTCGTAGATCTCGGACAGGCGGTTCTTGAGCTCCTGGTATTTCTTTTCCATTTCTGCCATGGTCTATCTCCTAAAGAATATCGATTATTCTATCCCAACTGTGCTTTGATCTTCTCAGCCGTTTCCTTATACGCAGCGAGTTTTTCGCGCTCCTTGTTCACAACGGCCGCCGGCGCTTTGTTGGCAAAATCAGAGCCGAGCAGCTGTTCGAGGCGGGCGATCTGTGATTCGGTTTCGTCCAGATCCCTTTCGAGACGGGTGCGCTCCTCGGCGCTGTCGACCAACCCGGATAGTGATAGATAAATTTCCACTTGCCCAACCACATCCGTTGTGCTGTTCTCCGGTTTTACAGTCAGCGCCTCACGGATATCCAATTGTTCCAGGTCAAGAGACGCCAGCACCGCGAGGACGGTCTTCTGTTCCAGCAGCAAAGCAGTCTTTTCGCCGGCGGCGAACACAGCCGGTAATTTCTTACCAGGTTTGACATCCTTCTCGGCGCGCAGATTGCGGATGGCGCGCACGATGTCCCGAATCAGCGTGAAGTCAGCCACTGCTTGCGCCTCCCAGTTTTCAGGGTCGCGCGGCTGCGGCCAGGGTGCGACGATCAGCATGATAGGCCAGTCCTTCGCCATGGATGCAAGCGGCGAAGCCTGCAGTGCCTTATGAAGATGCCCCCACAGTTCCTCGGTCACGAACGGCATGAAGGGATGCAGCAGGCGCAGGGACAGGTCCAGCACACGCGCCAGGGTCTGCGCCGTATAGTAAGCGCAGTCGCCGCCGAGGGAAAGCTGCTGCTTGGCAACCTCCACATACCAGTCTGCGAAATCGCTCCAGAAGAAGTCGTAGACCATCTGTCCAGCCTGACCGTACTGGTAGGTCTGGAAAAGGCGCTCAACATCCCGGACAAGGTTTTGCAGCCGCGCCCAGATCCACGAGTCAGCTAATGTCCATTGCGGGTCGGCCTTTGGTCCTTCCTGGATGGCGCCGATGGCCGAGAAGGTGAAGCGGCTTGCGTTCCATATTTTGTTGGTGAAATTGCGATTCGACTCGACCTTCTTCAGAGAAAGGCTCATATCCTTGCCGGGGGTGGACCCCACCAGCAGGGTGAAACGCAGCGCGTCGGTACCAAAGTCGTCCATGATTTCGAGCGGGTCGACCACGTTGCCCTTGGACTTGGACATTTTCTGGCCGTGTTCGTCGCGGATCAGCCCGTGCAGGTACACGGTGCGGAAAGGCACATCCTCCAGGAACTCCAGCCCGGCCATGATCATGCGCGCCACCCAGAAGAACAGGATGTCGTAGCCGGTTTCCATAATGGAGGTCGGGTAGAAATACTTAAGGTCCGGCGTCTTGTCCGGCCATCCCAACGTTGAGAACGGCCACAGCGCGGACGAGAACCAGGTGTCGAGCACATCCGGGTCCTGTTCGATGCTGTCCGAGCCGCAGTGGGCACACTTCGTCGGGTCCTCGCGGGTGCAGGTCTGTTTGCCGCAGTCCTCGCAGTACCACACCGGGATGCGGTGCCCCCACCACAACTGGCGGCTGATGCACCAGTCGTCGATGTTCTCCATCCAGTTGTAATACACCTTGTCGAAATGATCGGGCACGATATGGATGTCGCCGTTCTTCACCGCCCTCAGCGCCTTCTCGGCCTGCGGCTTGACGTTGACGAACCACTGCGTGGAGATCATCGGCTCGATGATCTCGCCACCCCGCTGCGAGCGCGGGATGGTGGTGGTGTAAGGCTCGGTCTTGATGACCAGGCCGGCGGCCTGCATGTCCGCCCACAGCTTGTCGCGGCAGTCGTAGCGGTCCATGCCGGTGTAGGGTCCGCCGTTCTCGTTCACAGCAGCAGCCGCATCCAACACAGAAATGACCGGCAGGTTGTGGCGCTGGGCGATGGCGTAGTCGTTCGAGTCGTGGCCGGGCGTGATCTTGAGCGCGCCTGTGCCGAACTCGCGGCTGACGTAATCGTCCGCGATGACGGGGATCTCGCGTCCCAGCATGGGCACGACCACATTTTTACCGACGAACTTTTTATAGCGCTCATCCTCGGGGTGCACCGCCACAGCCGTATCGCCGAGAATGGTCTCGGGACGGATGGTCGCCACGGGGATGTATTCGCCGGATTTATCCGCGAGCATGTATTTGAAGTAATACAGCTTGGCTTCCTCCTCGCTGTACTCCACTTCCACGTCGGAGACGGCGGTGCGCAGCCCCGGCGACCAGTTGACCAGGCGCGGGCCGCGGTAGATCAATCTTTTTTCGTACAGGCGCACGAACGCTTCGCGTACGGCCTTCGACAGGCCTTCGTCCAGCGTGAATCGCTCGCGGTCCCAATCGCAGGACGCGCCCAGCCGGCGGATCTGCTGGGTGATGATGCCGCCGTATTTTTCCTTCCACTCCCAGGTGCGGCGCAGGAACTCCTCGCGGCCCAGCGCCTCGCGGCTGGTGCCTTCGCGCACCAGCATCTTCTCGATCTGCAGCTGGGTGGCGATGCCGGCATGGTCCGAGCCGGGCACCCACAGCGTCGGTTGTCCCTTCATGCGGTGGTAGCGGATCATCAGGTCCTCGACACTGGTGGTCAGGGCATGTCCCTGGTGCAGCTCGCCGGTCACGTTGGGCGGCGGGATGGAGATGACGAACGGTTTCACCGACGGGTCGAATCCCGGTTTGCGGGGGTCGTTCCACGGCTTGAAAAAACCGCCTGCCTCCCACGCCGCGTAGATGCGCTTCTCGGTGGATTTGAAATCATAGGCTTTGGGAAGTTGATGGTCGCTCATTCTTACTCCTTATCCGTCCGGGTGTGTCCCACCCAGTGTAATTCGATTTTTTCACGCATGCCGAGGCACTCGAATATTTCGCCGGCGTGCTGCTGGATATGCCTGATGTTGATCAGGTGCATTTCCAATTTACCGACCGGATACCAGTGGAAGCCCGACTCCGCTTCCAGGTCCGAGACAGGGACACAACGCCGGACCTCCTGCTCGGCAACGGCCAGATACTCCATCACTTCATCCTTTGTGAACGGGATATCCCCATCGGGATCATGGTGCTTCTCCCATTGGACAAAATCCTTCTCTGCCTGCTGCACATAGAGATGGACGTAGAAAATTGTATGGTAGGCCTTGCTCCAGAACTTGAACTTGTCCTCGGGGTTGTCCCACCCCTGCGGCGGGCATTTGACAATGGCTTCCTTCAACATAGCCAGTGAAGCCAGATATTGTGATTGCAGTATCGCTTTGATATCCATTTTGTCTCCTTACAGTAAATCAAAACGCGCCTCGTCCATTATGAGGACGAAAGGCGCGCCTTCCGCGGTACCACCTCGTTTCACCCAAAGGGTGCACTCTGTGGCTGGCGATCACCAGCCTGCGCGCTAACGGGCGCTCCCGTGCCGGTCTACTGATCTCTGCTCACTAATAACTGAGCTCTGGTGTTCTTCGGCATTCGTGCGGGCGACATTCGGGGGTGGGGTGCTGTGGAAGCTTCCAGCCAATGGCTTCCTTCTCTATCAGCGTGCCAGCCGCCTACTCCTCCCGGAGCAATGGTTGATTCATTATACCGAATCAACGAGGGGAGTGCAAGCCAATCGCCCTGTGATCCAGTGCCAGACAAATTCATTTCTGGGACGAGTTTGGCAGCACCAGCGGACTCCCGTCAAGCGGGTTGGGTATCACCTGCACCGGCAGATGATACGCCTCCGATATCAACTCGGGGCGCAGCACCTCGTTCGGCATGCCCAGTGCCCTGACCCGTCCATCCACCATCAGTGCAATCCGGTCAGCATAGCGCGCGGCAAGGTTCAGGTCATGCAGCGCGATCAGCACCGCCAGCCCGTCGTGGTGCGCCAGTGTGCGGACCAACTCGAGCAGCCCCACCTGGTGATGCAGGTCGAGGTGTGAGGTCGGTTCATCTAATAGCAGAATAGGTGTGGACTGTGCCAGGGCGCGCGCCAGCAGCACCCGCTGCTGCTCGCCACCCGAGAGCTCGCCCACGCGGCGGTCGATCAGGTCAAGCGCGTCCACCCTCTGCAGCGACTGGCGGGCGATGCCTTCGTCCGCGGCGGAGACCTGGCCGAGGAAATTAAGATACGGCGTGCGCCCCAGCAGGACCGTCTCCCAGACGGTGAAGGCGGGCGGGAGCGAGGCCACCTGCGGCACAACTGATATGATCCGAGCGCGTTCGCTGGCGGGGACCGTCAGCAGATTAGTGCCATTTTTGCGTGCCGATCCGCTCTGGGCAGGGACTACGCCGCTCACCGCCCGCACCAGCGTGGACTTTCCCGCGCCGTTCGGGCCGATCAACGCCAGCAACTCGCCGTTTTCCACAGTCAGCGAGACATGGTGGAGCACGCGGCGGGCACCGTAAGATACGGAAAGATTCTCGATGCGCAGCATTACCAGTACCCCTGATTCTTCGAACGGCGCAGCACCCACAGGAAGAACGGCGCACCGGCTAAAGCGGTGATGATCCCCAACGGAATCTCCTGCGGCGCCAGCACCACGCGCGCCAGCACATCCGCGACGAGCAGGAACGCTGCGCCTCCCACCATGCTCAAGGGGATCAAGCGACGGTAGTCGCCCCCGAACCACATGCGCATGACATGCGGCACAATCAGGCCGACGAAACCGATGATCCCGGCAAACGCCACCGCAGCCGCTGTCGCGAGCGAGGCCGCCACCAGGATGATGGTCTTGGCGCGCGTAACAGGCAGACCAAGCTGGTGCGCCTGCTCGTCGCCGAACTGCAGCAGGTTGAGTGCGTGCCCGCTCAAGAGCAGGATGCTCAGGCCGATGATCAGATAAGGCAGGATTCCCAGCACGGGCATCCAGCCGGACTGACTCGCGCCGCCCAGCAGCCAGCCAAGCGCGCGCCGTATCTCACCCGAGGAGCGCAGCATGAGGAACGAGGTCAGCGCGGTGGCGAAGGAGCCGAAGGCTACCCCGGCCAGGATGAGATTGGTGGTCGGGACGGTGCGCCCCACGCGCGCCAGCGAATAAACGATGAACACGGTCAGCAGCCCGGCGAGGAACGCTGCCATGGGAATTGCCATCAAACCCCAAAAAGAGTACGGCCACTGGATGCTCATGGCAATCACCGCGCCCAGCCCCGCCCCGGAGGCCACGCCGATCAGATAAGGGTCTGCCAGCGGGTTGCGGAACAATCCCTGATAAGCGGCACCGCTTGTTCCGAGAGCCGCTCCGGTCAGCGCAACCATCACG
>Ga0315283_10006672_pt1 | contig 10323 bp, 7 predicted proteins | sample YL17G09_0_MG_FD_204541 | JGI IMG/M metagenome (GOLD analysis project Ga0315283, IMG submission 204541) | Sediment microbial communities from Yellowstone Lake, YNP, Wyoming, USA - YL17G09_0 | ecosystem: Environmental > Aquatic > Freshwater > Lake > Sediment | place: USA: Wyoming | collected...
CGCCGATTCCGATGCCAGACTCGGCGTGCCGCTCGCCCAGAACATCGTGCGCCGGTTCGGCGGGGACGTGGTCGTGCGCTCCGAGCCCGGCGTGGGCACTGCCATCACGATCCGCCTGCCGAGCCTCGAGGAAGCGGCCACGCCGTCACTCGAGCCGCCGCTCAGCGAAGCCGCGTAGCGCTCCTGCGCACCCTCGCGCGGCCAAGCGAAAGGCCCCGGTCTCGGGACCGGGGCCTTCGCAAAATCCGTCGGGGGACTAGCGCGCCTTGAGCGCGAGCTCCTTCATGGCCTTCGCGATCCGGAACTTCAGCACGCGCTTGGCCGGGATCTTGAGTGCTGCGCCCGTCTGCGGGTTGCGGCCCATGCGCGCCTTGCGGTTCACCACGACCAGCTTGCCCACGCCGGGGAACACGAAGCCGTTCTTCTTGGCTTCCTTGCCGGCGAGCGTCGCCAGCTCTTCGAGGATCGCCGTGCCCATCTTCTTCGTGAGTTCGAACTTGTCGGCGATGTGCGCGGAGACCTGGGACTTCGTCATCATCTTCGCCATGGTTCCATCCTTTCCTTGCGAAGGTACGAGTAGCGGAACGGACGGGCACTTCGTTGTGCCCTAGCCAAGTGCGTGTATAGCAGGATACCCCGCATTTTCAAAGCCCTTTCTTGCTGCGGTGCCGGTTTCGTCCGCGGCTGATGCGGTCGTAACGGCCAAGCATATTTCGGGCCGCGTCCTGAGCGGTCGGAATGAAGTCGAGCCTGGGACGAACGCCCCGGGCTCGATCCACTGCGCGCACCTTTCGTGCGCGGGTCAGTCCACCCGCACGAGTCTCCGCGTCACCGTCGAGCCGGCGGCGCTCGCGCGAACGAAGTAGATCCCGGCGCCGGCGCGATGGTCACGAGCGTCGAGTCCGTCCCAGGCGAGCGGCAGAGTGCCGGGCCCTGCGCCTCCCGAAAACAGGTCCCGGACGCGTCGTCCCGCGGCGTCAAAGATCGTGATTTCCACGGTCCCGGCCGCTGGCAGCGCCAGCGTGAAGCGCGCCGCGCCATGGCTCGGGTTGGGTGCCGGCGCGCTCAGCGCGATGCGCGCCGGTGTCGCAGTGCGGCCCACTGCAACGGGTAGCGCGCCGAGGTTGATCTTCCACTGGGAGCGTCCGTGCGTGGCGGCGATCAGCGTGCGCGAGGGTTGGTGGAGCGTCAGGTCGAAGATCGCCTGGAGCGGCATGCCCGTGCCCAACGCGTTCCATTCACCTCCGAGGTTGTAGGTGATGTAGGCCCCGACGTCCGTCGCCAGGAACAGCCGGTTCGGGTCGGCGGGGTCCACGACCAGGTCGTTCGCCGGGGCGTCGGGCAGGTTGCCGGCGATCGGGGCCCAGGTGGCGCCCTGGTCAGCGCTCCGGAAGACGTGGGGGGCGGGCAGGTCCTGACCGAAGCCCGACAGGCAGGCGTAGACGACATCCGGGGCGACCGGGTCGGCGGTCACCCGGGTGACGTAGTAGAGCGGGAGCCCGGCGGAGATGTTCGTCCAGGAGGCTCCCGCGTCGTTCGAGCGCCAGACCCGGCCGTCGTCCGTGCCAGCGTAGTAGTGCTGCGGGTCGGCCGGGGAGATGTCCAGAGTGGTGATGGTGTGGTACGTCAGGGACGAAGCCGGGTTCGGGTAGGAGGTGAGGTCCCCGCTCACCGCTGTCCAGGTGAGGCCGTTGTCGGCGCTCTTGTAGACGCGATGACTCGCGCACAGCAGGACGTCGTGGTTGGCCGGGTCCATGACGAAAGGCGCGCACCAGTTGAAGCGGTCGGTGGTCGTGATGCCCGTGCCGAAGCCGCCGCTGCCGCCTCCGTCGGTCGAGCGGTAGGGCCCGTAGCCGCCGCTGCCGAACTGATACTCGGAGAAGACGATGGCGGGGTTGGTCGGATCGATGAGCATGTAGAACCCGTCGCCGCCCGGCGCGATCTCGTACCAGCCCGTGGGCGAGGACGCGGTCAGCATGCTGCCGTTGTCCTGGGTGCCGCCGCCCACGCGGTTCGCGTTCGAGGGGTCAACGCAGCCGGCGTAGAACTGTGTGATCGGCAGGTCCAGCGACTTGAACCAGCTCGGCGGGTTGGTGGTGGTCGAGAAGAAGCCACCGTCGTTGCCCAGGCAGAGGTGGTTCGAATTCGCGGGGTCGATCCACATGCCGTGCTGGTCCACGTGGGCGGACCCCGTGATGTCGCTGAACGTCTGACCGCCGTTCGTGGAGCGCCTCAGGTACTGCCCCTGCGCGTACACGACATTCTCGTTGTTCGGGTCCACGGCCACGTCGCCGAAGTACCAGCAGAAGCCGCCGAAGGCGCTCCTGAAGCTGGTGCCCGTGTCGCGTTTGGACCACGTCTGCCCGCCGTCCAGGCTGCGGTACATGCCGAGCCCGACCCAGCCGAGCCCCGGGCCCGAGCCGATCTGGGCGTAGACGATGGATGGCTTCGTGGCGCACAGCGCGAGCGCGATGCGGCCCACGCTGTCCGAGGGCGTCGGCAGCCCGCTCGTCAGGCGCGTCCAGGTCGAGCCGTAATCCGCGCTGCGCCAGATGCCGCTCTCGGGTCCGTGCGCGCGCCGGTAGGTGTAGCGGCGGACGCGCTCGAGCGTGGCGCAGTAGACCGTCTCGGGATGAGCGGGGTTGATGAGCACGTCGGTGGCGCCGGTCGAGTCGCTCACGAACAGCACCCTGCTCCAGTTCTGCCCGCCGTCCTCGCTGCGGTAGAGACCGCGGTCGGGGCCGGTCGAGAACTGGGTCCCCATCGCGGCCACGAAGATGCGACTCGGGTTCGACGGGTCCACCGCGACGCGGGCGATGCGTGCGGTCGCCTGCAGGCCGAGCGACTGCCAGTTCTGCCCGCCGTCCGTGCTGCGCAGCAGCCCGTTCCCATCATAGGAGTCCACCGAGTTGTTGGCCTCGCCGGTGCCGGCGTAGACCACGTTCGCGTTGGTGGGATCGAGGGCGAGCGCACCGATGGAGAACAACTCCCAGCCCCAGCCGTCCGTTACCGGCGTCCAGTTCACGCCCGTGTTCGTGGACTTGAACACCCCGCCGTTGGCCGCACCCAGGTAGATCGGGGTCCCGCCCGGGGCCACGGCGAGCGCTGTGACCCGCCCGCCGATGTTGTAGGGCCCGAGCTGGGTCCAGGTGAGCCCCTCCGCGCTGGTCGTGAGGGCGGCCCGGGCTCGATCGAACTGTGCCTGCTCGCGCGCAGCGGAGAAAGCCGCCTGGTTCACGCTCGTGCCCGGGAAGGCGCGCTGGTTCTCCCACCACTCGCCCGGCCGCCGCCCGCCTTTGTCCTCGGGGGCCGACTCGCGACCGGGGCTGGGTGGTGGGGCGTGCCGGTTGACGACGACGGCCACGACAGCGAGACACAGCAGTGCGGCGGGGATGACGAGCAGGCGACCAAGGCGCATGGCGAACTCCGAAAAGGCGAGGTGCGGGCCTGGCACCGCCCGGCCGGGGCGGCGAATGTACGATAAGTCTAGCCGCTGCCGGCGCGGACGGTCCAGCCTGGACCGGGTGAACGAGGCCGGTCATGGAGTTGGAGCGTTGAGCCAGGCCTGGGCCGGGCGCCGGCTACGACCCGACGGCCACCTCGACTCCGATGCCCATCCGTTTCATGTCCCCGGCCAGACGCACCGGATCCACCAGGTGCCCCATCAGGTGCACGCCCGGCCGCGCGATGGCGCCGTCGAGGAGTTGCTTCACGCACGCCACGGCCGGGACTGCGGTGATCCGGTAGCCGTCGTCATCGTCGCTGCGCACGACGACGCGCACGGTGCGGGGCGTTCCGTCCCGCTCGCCGGTGGCCTCGGCCGTGAGGACGATGGCGAAGGGCGGGTGGCCGAAGCGGCGCACACTGAACGCCAGCATTCGCGCGAGGGGACTCGCGCCGAGGCCGCGGCGGATCGAGCCGAGCACTACCGCGAGCGGCGTGACGACCGCGTCGGCGAACCAGTTGAAACCCGCCACGTAGAAGCCCGCCTCTTTCGCGCCGATGCGTTCCGGCAGGCCCTCCAACTCGTCGCTCCACATCGGGTAGCAGGTGCGGTGCCCCAGACCCGGGCCGAAATCGAACCGGCGGGTGTGGCTCCACGACGGCTTGCGCCAGGCGCCGTCCCGCCAGACGAGGCTCCGGTAGACGCCCATTTCCTCGATCAACTCCACGGCAGATTCCGGCCCGGGCACAGCGCCGATGTTGAGGAGCATCCCTGCCGCCACCGAGTCGCAGCGCGTGAGCAGCGATGCGGCGTGACGCATGATCGTCGCGGGCAGACCCGGGTGAAGGCCGGCCTGCGTGACGAAGCAGCGTCCGGCGCGCGCCACCTCGGGCGCGAGCGGCCGGAGCACGGCGAGCGAGCGGCTCGGATGGATGTCGAGACAGTCCACGCCCGCCGCGATGCAGGCGAGCGGGATCCTCCCGGTGAAGAGCGCGGTCGGTCCGCAGTCGAAGAGCAGGCACGCGCCCTCGAGTGCCGCGCGCAGACTCGACTCGTTCGCCGCGTCCACCTTCACCGCGCTCACGCGCCCGCCGGGGGATTCGCCCTCGAGCTCGGCGGCGAGAGCGGTGGCCTTTCCGAGATTGCGCCCGCCGATGACGACCTGTGCGTCGGTGTGCTCGAGGAGCAGCCGGGCCGCGACGTTTCCAGCGCGGCCGGCTCCGCCGAGGAGAAGGATGGTGGATCTCATGCGGAGCCCCCCCGCACTCGTGCTAGTCGAAACGGCAGCGCAGCGTCAGGAACAGGGAGGTCGCCGCCCGCTGTGGCTCGCGATCGCTGGTGGCTCGCAGTCCGCGCGGTTCGAGTCCGATGTTCCAGGATCCGGCGCGGCGCGGCGAGCGGGATCCATGAGCAGCTGCTGGCCGGGTGTCCGCGAGTGCTCGTCCGCGCATACCGGTGAAGCCCGCGGCGTAGCCCGCCATTGCGCCCAGCGCGCTGACGGGCAGCAACACGCGTCTCGTATCGTCGGCATTCGAGCTCGCAAGCAGGCCGCAACCGAGGCCGAACAGCCCGCCCGCGACTGTGACGAGATCCACGATGACCATCTGCCCGCCGGTCAGGTCGGTGTTGCGCACGAACCCATCGCCCGCACCTAATCCCAGCGCGCTGCCCGCCATCGCTGCGGCGGTGATGGGTTCCGAGTCCTCCGCCCCGCCGGCGACGGCCAGCGCCAGGCCCAGGTAGCCACCCACCAGCCCCGCCATGCGCATCGCACCTGCGTCGCCGTAGGTGTAGTCGCGGTGCTTCGCCAGCCAGTAGCTGCCCGTCATGCCCAGCGCCGAGCCCCCGACCGTGAGCGCCGCGATCGCTCCGTCATGCTCGCCGTTGTACCGGGCGGTGAGGTCGGCGATGCCGAGCCCGTAGAGCAGGCCGAAGTCACCTCCGGTGTTCATCGAGCCGGCCACTCCGTCGCTCGCATGGGTCGCCTGCGCCCACACGCCCAGTGCCGCGCCCTCGACGAGGCTACCTACCAGTGCTGCGCCCAGCGCGCCATTCCCACCGTCGTCGCGCGAGAACGCGTTGTGGAGCAGGGCGCCGTGGGCGATACCGCGCGTGGCGCCGTAGAGCGCCAGGTCCGCGGCCGGGAACGAGATGTCGGTGCCCTGCGTCAGGAGCATGGGCGCCATGATGCTGGCCGCGGCCGTGAGCAGGTAGATGCCCGTGTAGACCTGGCCCTCCCGGGCATCCATCAGGGTCGGTAAAGCCCAGGCGTAGAAGCCTAGCCCCAGCGCCGCGCAACCCCCCATGAGGAGCGGCCGCCCGCTCTGGTCGCGGGCAGCATCGGGCGCCCGCGCTGCCACGCGCGCGCTCACCAACTCGCGGAGTGAATCCGCCTCCAGGGCCGAGAACTGGATCCGGGAAAGCGTGCGGCGTCCGGCTTCGCGCTGCGCGATCTCCAGCACGAAGCTCGAATCGGCGGCCTGGAAGAGCCGGGCCTCCTCGAGGAGCGGATACCGGTCCAGGAAGAGCCCGAGGCGCCGCGCGAGCGGGCGATCGACGCTCTCGATGCGTCCGGTGCGGTCGAGCGGGATCTGGGTCTCCTCCGCGGCGCGCGCAGGAACGGTCCACAGCGTGAGCGGCAGCCAGCCGGCGAGTGCAAGCACGCAGAGTCGCAACAGGTCTCGAAGTGGCCGTGGGAAGCGCATGTGAATGGGCTCCTTCTGGTCCAGGGTGACGCCTGTGAATCTAGCCGACAACGCGGCCCATGTCAGCCGTTCTCTTCCGCGATGGCCGCCACCGCCCGGTGCAACGGCTTCGCGAGCTTCGCCGGGCTCGCGCGGGCGAGCGTGACGCGCTTGGCGCCGACGAAGGCCGCGAGTGAGGCGAGCGCCTCACCGACGCCGGCGAGCGCGGGCTCGAGCGCCACGCGACCGTGGCCGTCGAGCGGCGGGGCGCTCCCGGCCGCAAACCAGGGCTCGAAGTGGACGTGCTTCACCTCGAGCCACTTCGCCTCGCGGTGATTCTTCGCATCGAGCCGGCCGATGAGCGCCCCGTCGTGCAGGATGGGCAACGAGTAGTAGCCGTGCACGCGCTGGTGCCCGGGGGTGTAGATCTCGACGCGGTAGTCGAAGCCGAAGAGCGCCTTCGTGCGCTCGCGGTGCCAGAGGAACGAATCGAAGGGGGAGAGGAGCGTGGTGCCGCGACTCGGACGGGAGCGGCGTCGCGCCGCAGTCCCGAGCGCTGGCAGGTCCCCGGCCAGCGCGAGCCAGGGCGCTCGTTCGCCCTCGACCGCGACCTCGATGACCTCGCCGGATCCCAGCATCGTCCGGAGCGTCGCGCGGCGCTCGGCCACTCCCGCGCGCGGGTAGGTGAGGTACATCCGCAGGTCGGTCGCGCTCGCGGCGCCCATCGCGTGGAGCGAGCGGCGCAAGTGCCAGTTCCGAAAGGCCTCGCGTGACATCGGCTCGAGCGCGAGTGCTGCGGGCAGCAGCCGCTCGATCAGGTCGAGACGGCGCTGGAAGTGCACACGAGAGTGCACGCCCAGCACGCCCTTCTTCCACAGGTAATCCATGGCGTGCGCCTCGGGCTTCCAGGCCCACCAGCCCGCCATGCGCTTCCCCGGGCGCTCGTCCACGAAGTCGGCATTGCCGAGCGGCCCACGCTCGCGGAACTCCCGCTCGACCCGCTTCATCGTGGGCCCGTGCTTCTTCAGCCACTTCGTCCAGCCGGTGTGGTGGACCTCGTAGTCGAGCATGGCGCGCCGCCACATCGGGAAGTGCGTCGTGGGCACCAGGCAGGCCGCGTGCGCCCAGTACTCGAAGAGCAGGCGCTGCCGGTAGACGAGGCGCTCGAGCGCGGCTCGATCGTACGCGCCGAAACGGCTCCAGAGCGTCAGCAGGTGCGCGCGCTCCAGCACGTTGATGGAGTCGAGCTGGATGCCGCCCACGTCCTCGGCGAAGCGGACGAGGCTCGCCGCGGTGAGCCGGCGCGCGCGCGGCCGGTCGAGGTGCTGGCGCTCGAGGAAGAGCGCGGCGATGGCGGAACGGGGGAGCGCGGCGCGGACGTTCATCCGCGGGTGGCGGGCGGCGGGTAAGCCCGCGCGAGCAATTCGACCAGGTGCACGATCTGCACGCCGAGCCCGCGTTCGGCAGTACCGCGGGCCAGGTGCATCGCACAGCCCGGGTTCGAGGCCACCACCACCTCGGGCGCGATCGCCGCGATCGAGTCCACCTTCTGCGCGAGTTGGGCGTCGGCCATCGCCGGGTGCGCGAGGTTGTAGACGCCGGCGCTGCCGCAGCACCAGTCGGAGTTCGGCAGGTCCACGAGTTGCACGCCCGGCAGGCGCCGCAGCAGCGCGCGAGGCTCGCTGCGCACCTTCTGCGCGTGCGCGAGGTGGCAGGGGTCGTGGTAGCCGACGCACAGGGGCCGCGCCGGACCGCGGGCCGAGTGCAGTGCCACGGCTGGCTCGGGCAGCCCGGCCTGCTCCAGCGTCTCCGCGATGTCGCGCACCTGTGCGGCGAAACGCGCGGCGGGTTCGGCGAGCGGGTCGTCGCGCAGCAGCTCTCCCGACCCGCGCAGCGCGGCCCCGCAGCCGGCGGAGTCGTTGACCACGAAGTCGTAGCCGCCCGGGTCGAAGGCGCGCACGTTAGCGCGGGCGAGGTCCTTCGCCAGCCGCCGCATCCCGGCGTGGGCCTGCAGCGCGCCGCAGCAGCACTGCCCCCGCGGCACGGTCACCTCGCAGCCCGCGAGCACCAGCAGGCGCACCGCCTCCTGGTCGATGCGCGGGAACATCACCTCCATCACGCAGGAGGCGAAGAAGGCGATGCGCGCCTTCGCCACGCCCGCGGGATGGAAGACGAGTCCGTCGGCCCGCGCCTCCATTCGCGCGCCGGGTGGCAGCACCGGTGCGACGCGCTCGAGCGCCCGCTCGCGGCGGGGCAGCAGCGGCGGGAGCATCTGCCAGCCGCGCACGGCGAAGTCCGGCAGCAGCACGCGCGCGGCCCGCGAGCTCATGAACATCTCCACCACTGGGTTCTGCATCAGGCGCATGAGGCTCGCCGTGCGGTGCATGGCCGCGCGGTCGGGCACCAGCCGCGCGAGCGCCCACTCGCCGAGCCGGCGCGAGAACGAGCGCTCCCGCACGCGGCGCTCGAGTTGCGCGCGCGCCACCTCGAGCAGGTGGCCGTAGGGCACGCCCGCTGGGCACGCGGTCTCGCAGGCGCGGCAGCCCAGGCACTGGTCGAGGTACTCGAGCAGCGGGTGGCCGGGCGCGACGCGCGACTCGGAGAGCCCGCGCATGAGGTAGAGCCGCCCGCGCGGCGAGCCGGGTTCGAGCTGGAGCGTGCGGTAGGTGGGGCAGGCGGCGAGGCACAGCCCGCAGTGGATGCACGAACGCAGGTCCGCGCGCGCCGGGGCGCCCTCGGCGTCAAACCAGCCGAGGCCGCTGCCGGAGGCGTAGCCGTGCGCGTCTCCGTGCGCGTCGCTCATCACCCCTTCTTCCCCTCGTCCTCGACCAGGTGGAAGTGGTGCAGGAAGCGGTGGAAGAGCGGCGCGAACATCACGCCCACGATGACCAGCAGCGCCATGCCGGCGAAGAGCGCGTAGGCCGAGGCGAACCACTTCTCGGCCGCGGGGATGCCGAGCCCGCGGTCGTCCACCGGCCCCATTCCGCCCAGGATCATCGAGGCGTTGTAGAGCGAGTCGAGCCAGCTGAGGTGCCCGCTCCAGCGATAGCCGACCACGCCGATCGCGAGCGAGCCCATGATGATCGCCGCGCCGGCCAGCACGCTGCGGCCGAGCCGGCGCAGGAAGGTGGAATAGGGCAGCAGGGGCTCGTGCTTGCGCTCCAACTCCATCAGCGGACCCTGTCGTCTGTGTCGGCTCACGGGACCAGCACCACCTTTCCGAACATCTGCCGCGCCTCGATGCGCTCGTGTGCCCGGCGCGCCTCGGCGAGCGGCAGGACCGTGTCCACGACCGGCCGCAGCCGGCCCGTCCGCAAGTGCTTCAGCACCTCGGCCAGTTCCCCGCGCCGGCCCATCCACGAGCCCAGCAGCGAGAGGTGCCGGCCGAAGAGGAGATCGAGGTCGAGCGCGACCTGGTTGCCGATGGTGGCGCCACAGGTGACGAGCCGCCCGTCGCGCGCGAGCGAGGCGACCGCCTGCTCGAACATGCGGCCGCCGGCGTGCTCGACCACGACCTCGACGCCCTTCTTCCCGGTGAGCGCCCGAACGCGCGCTGCGACGTCCTCGCTCGAATGGTCGATGACCTCGTCGGCGCCGAGTTCCCGCGCGAGTCGCGCCCGCTCGGCACTCCCGGCGGTGGCGATGACCCGCGCGCCGTGGAGCTTCGCGACCTGCACGGCCGCGCTGCCCACGCCGCCGCTCGCGCCGACCACCAGCACGTCCTCGCCGGGCCGCACCCGGGCGCGGCCGACCAGCATGTGCCAGGCGGTGAGGAAGACCAGCGGCACGGCCGCGGCCTGCTCCCAGGTCAATCCCTCGGGGCAGGGCAGGCAGTTCACGCCGGGCACGGCCACCTGCTCCGCATAGCCGCCGTTGCGCCGGCGTCCGAGCACGTCGTGGTTGCGACACAGGTTGTCGTCGCCCGCGAGGCACGCGGCGCAGACGCCGCAGGAGAGCGTGGGCAGCACCAGCAGCCGGTCGCCGGGCCGCACGTGCCGCACCGCGGCGCCCACCTCGGCGGCCAGGCCGGCCACGTCGCTGCCCAGGATGTGCGGCAGTTCGACCATGAGCCCCGGCAGCCCGCGCCGCACCCAGAGGTCGAGGTGGTTGATGCCGCAGGCCTTCACCTCGACGCGCACCTCGTCGGGCCGGATCGCGGGCCCGGGCACGTCGCGCAGTTCGAGCACCTCGGGG
>Ga0315283_10006673_pt1 | contig 10323 bp, 7 predicted proteins | sample YL17G09_0_MG_FD_204541 | JGI IMG/M metagenome (GOLD analysis project Ga0315283, IMG submission 204541) | Sediment microbial communities from Yellowstone Lake, YNP, Wyoming, USA - YL17G09_0 | ecosystem: Environmental > Aquatic > Freshwater > Lake > Sediment | place: USA: Wyoming | collected...
TGTGATTAGTGCATTGGTTGTAAATTATTGTTTATAAATTTCGTCTGTTAAACCCGCGAATTGCAAGTTGAGTATCAGAAACAAGCAAGGAGGATAGAGTATTGCGGACAGGATAGCACTATCTCAAAAAGCGTAATCAGGAGACTATGCTTAGAATACGGAAGTATTCCCAGACTTGGAACATCTTGCAAAAGAACTTGCTCTAGGATATATATCTTGCATAATATTAGAATTCCTTTTCCTGAATGCAACCCTTTAGCAGATTCACGGGGTGACTTCGGGTCACCCCGTGAATAGACGCCACATTGAAAAAAGAATCAACTACTCATCATTTGTGCTGGTTTTTGTTGCCGATGATGTACTCAGAAGAAAGAAAATCAAATATCTGAAGGGGAGCGTAAACAATTTGAATTACTTCAAAAAAAAGGTCACAAAATGATTTCGCGATTTTGAAGCATTGGTAAAGGAATTTATCTATAACGGCACAACCCTTAAAATCGCCAATATATAGGGTAGCAAAGCCATTGTCCACAAAGATTCTGCAGAACGCTATTTTGCTCTTTTGTTTAAAATCTCCTCAATCTCATCCATGACTTTGTTCATTGATTCGATAGTCTTTTCAAACGGTTCGGAAGTTGTCATGTCAACACCTGCTTTATTGAGCAATTCAATCGGGTAGTCCGAGCCTCCGGCTGAAAGGAATTCAATGTATTTAGCCAATGCATTCTGGTCACCGCTCAACACTTTTTCGGCAAGCGAAATGGATGCCGTAAACGAAGTGCTGTATTGATAAACATAGAAGTTATAATAGAAATGCGGAATAAAAGCCCATTCCATTTCAATGTAATCGTCAACATTGCAAATTCCTTGGTCATGACCATAGTATGCTTTTACAATATCCATATACATTTTTGAAAAGGTTTCGCCCGTTAAGGGTAATCCTTTTTCAGCAGCTTCATGTATTTTCAGCTCAAACTCAGCAAACTGTGTCTGACGAAATAACGTACCTTTAAAGCTGTCGAGCCAGTTCATCAATAAAGAAAGTTTAATGTCGTCGTTTGTTTCGTTTTTCAACATGTAATTAAACAGCAACACTTCGTTAAATGTCGAAGCTACTTCAGCTACAAAAATCTGATAATCGGCAAGCGGATAAGGTTGTTTTTTGTTCGAGAGATAGCTTTGCATGGTGTGTCCAAGTTCATGGGCCATGGTGCTTACATCTTCATATAAGTCTGTGTAGTTTAACTTAATATAAGGATGTCCGTCATAGAACGCGTCAGAATAAGCGCCCGATTGTTTCCCTTGTGTAGGAAATACATCAATCCAGCGATCATCGATGGCTTTTTTAACGATAGCAACATACGCCGCACCCATTGGCTTTAAAGCTTCCAGAACAAGCTTTGAAGCTTCATTGTAATTATACTGCACATCAACATTTTTTACGACCGGTGCATACAGGTCAAGATATTTCAGCGTATCGACACCCATCATCCGTTTTTTAATGTTGAGGTAACGATGAAATGCCGGCAGGTTCTTATTCACATTGTCGATTAATGCGTGGTAAACTTCAACCGGAATATTGTTGGGATACAGAGCAGCCTCGAGGGACGATTCATAATGACGGGCTTTGGCCTGAAATATATGAGCTTCCACATTCCCGTAAAGCATCTCGCCAAAGGAAGCTTTAAATTTATTGTAGTTGTTCCAAAAGGCTTCAAATACAATCTGCCGGTCATCACGGTCGGCTGAAGCACGGAATCTGCCATACTCTGATTTGGTTATCAAAATCTTCTTCCCGTTCGAAAGGGTCACTTCAGGCGAGGGCATCTCAGCGTCCGAAAAAGTGTTGTAAACCGATTCTGCAACGCCGTCAACCATGCTTGACAAGGCAAGAATACGTTCTTCGGCTTCGCTTAAAGTGTGCTTTTTTATACGGAACATATTGTCCAATCTCATGCGGTAGGGCTCAAGCCTGGGTTCCGATTTGATGAACCCATCAATTAAATTCCAATTGGAAGTCAGAATTTCAGGTTCAACAAATGCTGCTTTGGCTCCGAAGTCAGATAACATTTGTTGCACCTCCTGCTTCATACCTGTATATTTCATGTCGCGTGTATCCAGGTCGGAGTTCAGGTTGGCATAGAGGGACAACTTGCTCGCCTCTTTCATAATTTTCGAGTTATATTCCATGCACTTCAGCAGATTTGAAGCCGATTTGGTCAAAGTTCCTTTGAATTTTACAACCTCATTAAGGTTTTTCGTAAGGCTATCTTTTGTCGCACGCCAATCTGCATCAGACTTGTAGATGTCGGAAAGGTTCCATTTAAAATTGTCAGGAATCTCGTTTCTTGTTTTCTGGCTGTAACTGTTCATGGCCACAAACGTACTAAAAACAACCATAAACACCACTTGCACTGCTAACCTAAATTGTGTCATCATTATATTATTGGATTTAGAATATGAAAGTATAAAAAAAAATGATTTGCGGGGTACAATATAATCTCATCACCAACGTCCTTTCGATAGCGTGCGCCTGCAGCACTTGTTTCTAATGTTTTTTTATCAAAGACCTGATAAACCATCTAATTCTGGTATTGCTTCAACCCATGAATTTATAAATTCTCCTTCATGATCTTTCATATTCCTTTTAAGCCGTCTCCTTATCCTGGCATCTTTGATTCTGATCTTCAGAAAATCGATTAAATATCCCGTCGCAAGGAGTAGAAGTATGATCAGAATAACCGAAAGTACAAACAGAATTCCATCACTGGCATTGCCTGTCCCTGCATAGCAGTCGTTAAGTGATAAAATGAACAGACATGATAAGAACTTTTTCATTAGCTGATATTTTATGGTATAAAAGAATGTTTTCTTCTTCTGTCAATGTATCACAAATATAGTGGAATTCTAAATAAGATATGTCATTAACCGGAATATTATACAGTGTTTCTTAACATGCGGTTTAATGCATTTCATATAACAGGTAGTGATCAACATCATTATGGCAGATTCACGGGGTGACTTCGAGTCACCCCGCGAATAGACAGTTCGATTGTTTCTCCGTGGTTCTCTGTGCTTTCTCCGCGAACTCTGCGCTTAACCTTTTCCCCGGCTATGATCCTTCGCTGCCAGTATTTTCCGATCTTTTCAAACCGAAAACCACGCCGCTGAGCAAAGCCTCTGACTATCCCAGCTGCAAACAATAGTGGTATCTATTTGTTTATTGATTTCAGATTATAAAATCATATAACGTGGCAAGAGTATGCATTTATTCTCAATTTTCCCCGCAATACAGAGGAAGTATTCAAAAGTAAAAGTATTGTTAATAAACGCATCAAATAAAATCCAGAATGAAATACATAATTATAATTTGCTTTTTACTCTTCGTCTGTATTGCAAATGCCCAGGATACCCTCCCAATGTTCTCAAAGGCTCCCCTGTTTGAAACGTTTGATGTTGCCAACCAGCGGATTTCTTTACAAAAGCTTTTAGATAAAGGACCCGTAGTTGTTACCTTTTATAGGGGACAATGGTGCCCCTATTGCAACAAATACATGAGTGCCCTGCAGGATTCTCTTTCCTTTATCACCCAAGCAGGCGCATCACTTATAGCAATTACACCTGAGAAAAATTCTGAAATTGACAAGACAATCAGCAAGACCGGTGCATCATTCAGCATCATTTACGATGAGGGACATAGAATTATGGATGCATACAGGGTTACTTTCAGAACCAGCGATTTAAAAAACATCCTTCATTTTGCCGCAGGAATCAATATTAACGAGGCCAGCGGAAACAAAGATAATGCCCTGCCGGTTCCTGCCACTTATATCATTGCCTCCGATGGCCGCATCATAGGCCGGCATTTTGACACAAACTATGCTAAACGGATGTCAGTAGCAGCAATTTTGGAAGCCATTAAAGGCATCCTTGTATTCTGAGCATAGATCTTAATTACCCCGTTCGAAGGAGGTTGTACCTGGGTTTGGATCAGGCTCTGAGTGAGTCTATCCTTCAGGTTCTCGCCTGAGGGCGGGACAAGTTGCGCCTGTTTCTTTCAATGTTATCCCCCCAGCTGGGCAAACTCTCTGCCACATTAAACGTATTCACCAGCTACGATTTCTGCTATAGCGGCCTTTGACCGCAACATATTCCTATCATTCAACCAAATGACTGACTGGCATGCTTTGCCGGATATTCGAAAAACAGAAGTGCCATATAATGGCATAACCACCCGCGAAAGCGTTGCAGTAGCAAATGATAATAAAATTCCTATAATAATGTTGCGTATATTTACCTGCCTTCAAACCGACAATATTTTATTAATGTCTGTCAAGACAGGTATTTGTAATTCATCTTATTCCTGGAAGAAACAATGAAAATCATTTTAACATTCCTGTTTTCTGTATTGTTACTTTTGGCAGCAGGTCAAACTTCCGTTATCCGGTTTGGGCTGGTAACCGATATCCATAACGCTGATATACCGGCCAATGGTTCAAAGAATTACCGGCAATCACCCGAAAAACTGCAAGAATTTGTTGATGCCATGAACCGATACAAGCCTGATTTTATAATTGAGCTTGGCGATTTCAAAGATATGTCCCAACCTGTCTCAGAAGAAAAAACATTAGGGTTTCTGCGGCAAATCGAATCAATCTTTTCAAGCTCCGCAGGCCCCATTTACCACGTGCTTGGAAATCACGATGAAGATTGTATCTCGAAAGAGCAGTTCTATTCAATTGCTTCTAATACAGGAATATCAAAAAACAAAACTTACTATTCCTTTAATTGTAAAGATGTTCATTTAATTGTTCTGGATGCTTGCTTCGACTCAACAGGCCGAGGGTATTCGAAAGGGAATTTCGGTTGGGGTGACTCCAATATCCCTTCAAAAGAACAAAAATGGTTAGAAAAGGACCTTAAAGAAGCCAAAGGATCTGTTTTTGTTTTTGTTCATCAGTTGTTAGATGGAGATGGAGAAGCCTATAATGTGAGAAATGCATCAGCAATCAGGAACATACTGGAACAGTCACAAAAAGTATTGGCTGTATTTCAGGGACATTATCATGATGGCAAATACAACAATATCAATGGCATTCATTATTACACCTTAAAATCGGTTGTCGAAGGAGAAGCCCCCGAGGGTAACAGCTATGCTATTGCAGAACTTCATCAGGATGGGACCCTTGAGATTAAAGGGTTCAGAAAAGCTGTCGGAATGGTATTGAAATGAGTTGTGATTAAGCCGATTGCCGAAAGCTGAGATTAATAATGCTCATTAAGTATTGTCTTCCTGTTCGGCAAAGTTTGCGTCATTTGCGGTTACGGACTATAAATATTAGCACCCTGAATCGAACAATTAATTGCATTAAACGAAAACCACAAAAACATCAACCAGATAAATACAAACAAAATGAGAAACATTTTTTCGAAACTCTCCTTTGTGGCTTGTTTGCCACTCATTTTTTGCTCATGCAAAACCAAAACAGAAGTCGCCCTCACTGCACGCTATCCGGATTGGGCCAAAAACGCCGTAATATACGAGGTGAATACCCGCCAATTTTCGCCCGAAGGCACCTTCAAGGCATTTGAAGCCAGCTTACCACGTCTTAAGGAGCTTGGCGTGGATATTCTTTGGTTCATGCCCATCTATCCTATTGGTGAGAAAAACCGCAAGTTTCCGGCAGGGAGCACGACCAGTCTTGGGAGTTATTACTCCGTGCGTGATTACAAAGGAGTGAACCCGGAATTTGGCACAGAGGCAGATTTTAAAGCCGCTGTTACCAAAGCACACGAAATGGGATTCAAAGTAATTCTCGACTGGGTTGCAAATCATTCCGCATGGGATAACAAATGGGTATCTGAGCATCCCGAATGGTATGTGCAGGACAGCACAGGTAAAATCCTTTCGGCCTTTGACTGGACCGACGTGGCCAAGCTGAATTACAAAAATAAGGACATGCGCAAAGCCATGATCGGATCGATGAAATACTGGGTAGATAATTGTGATATCGATGGATTCCGCTGTGATGTTGCCGGGGAAGTGCCCGTTGATTTCTGGGAAGAAGCCCATGCCGAACTTGAAAAAACCAAAATAATGTTTATGCTTGCCGAAAATGAAGGAACTAAAGACATGTGTAAAACCGCCTTCGACATGGATTACGGTTGGAAAATGCATAGCCTTATGGCCAAAGTGGCCAAGGGTGAGGATTCCGTGAAGTCGATCATTAAACTGCAACAGAAAATAGATTCCATCCTTCCGAAAGATGCTGTCAGAATGTATTTTATCACCAACCACGATGAGAATTCCTGGAACGGCACAGCTAAAGAGAAATTCGGCGAAGGCGAGAATGCTTTTGCAGTACTTACTTATACGCTGCCGGGAATGCCACTTATTTATAACGGACAGGAAGCCGGACTAGATAAACGGCTTAGGTTCTTTGCCAAGGATACCATCGATTGGAACCATAAGGACTTTTCTCCATTCTATAAAACCCTGAATGCACTAAAGCATGAAAATGAAGCTCTCTGGAACACTCCGTTTGGAGGAAGTTTTGTTCCGCTCGACAACACGCAGCCCCGCAAGGTGCTATCGTTCATGCGTGAAAAAGGAGATAATCGGGTGGTTGTAATTCTCAACCTGAGTCCGGCCAAAGTAACCGTGAACCTGAAAGGTAGCAAGGCCGACGGTGATTACACGGATGTTTTCAGCAAAGCTGAATTCACACTGAACAGCAGCAATCTCAATCTCACGTTACCGGCATGGGGATATTGGGTTATGGAAGCTGAGTGAAAATTGCCCTTCGACTCCCCTACTTTTGCCGGTGCAAGCTGCTACCATTGACGTACGATTGCATGTGCCTGATTATATACTATTTAGTGCTTGTATATAATGTTTGATATCTTGAATATCGAATATCGATTAACGAATGATGATTTCAGAAGTAACTGAAAATCAAAAATCAAAAACTTAGCGAAGCGTTCTCATGAGCGAAGCGAATAATCGTTAACCTAGCGAAGCGACCTCACGAACGAAGTGAGTAATCCTTGTTCTTAAATCACTTTATAAGACTTTATAGCCAGAAACTGTTAAACGTCAATTATTATTACTTTTTATGAAATAAATTAAACCTCAGGGTGACAACAAATGGTGAATAGTGATAAGTGCTAATATAGAAGTGAACAATAAAAGCTTACAGAAAAGTTTCCCGTAAGCTTTCGGGTTTACGGTTAATACCTTTTTTCGTTCCAAAAGTTGCCAAGTAGTTTTTGCGCCAGATCGGCACGGCCGATGCGCTGGAGGCTGGATTTAATCCATGGCCGGTTCCCGTGTTTATACCAGAAGAAAAAACGGTGTTGCGCCAGCTTCTCCTCTTTGGTGCGTGCCGTAAAGACAGTCTTCCCGGTGAACGGGTGAATGCCGGAATAATAAATTACGCTTGCCAGCGTCATGGGTGTGGGCGTAAGATCCTGCACCTGTTCCAGCCTGAAACCCATTTCCCTGGTTTCGGCGGCAAGGTGCGCCATATCTTCGATCCGGCTGCCAGGGTGGCTCGAAATGAAGTAAGGTATCAACTGCTGCTGAAGGCCGCATTCGCGGTTGATGGCATCAAATTTCTGCCGGAATTCCCTGAATAACTTAAAGGAAGGCTTCCTCATGATCATTAGAACCTCGTCGGAAGTGTGCTCCGGTGCCACTTTAAGCCGCCCCGAAACATGGTTGGCGACCAGTTGCCGGATATACGCAGTTAGCCCGAAGCGCTCATCATCCGCATTATTGTTCGTGAGCAGCATATCGTAGCGCACACCGGAACTTACGATAACTTTCTTCACCTCCGGCCTGGCAGCCGCCTGCCTGTATAGACGGGAAAGTGGTTTATGGTCGATATTTAGGTTGGGGCAAATGGATGGATGGATACACGACGGCCTGCTGCATTTCTCGCACATGTCAGGATCGTTGCCCTGCATGCGGTACATATTGGCGGAAGGTCCGCCAAGGTCGCTGATATAGCCTTTAAAATCGGGCATGCGTGCAACGGCATCCACTTCACTAAGGATAGAAACCTCCGAGCGGCTGGTCACAAACTTGCCCTGGTGGGCTGATATCGTACAAAAGGCGCAGCCTCCGAAGCATCCGCGGTGGATGGTGATGGAATGACGGATCATTTCGTAGGCGGGTATTACGCCACGCCTGGCATAACGCGGATGCGGCAGGCGTGTATAAGGTAAATCGTACACGGCATCCAGTTCGCCTGTTGCCATGGGCGGATAAGGCGGATTCACAACCACAGCCTCCTGTCCTGCTTTCTGCACAAGCCGGCTGGCATTCATGCGATTCGACTCCTGTTCGATATGTTTAAAGGACATGGCGAAAGCCACCTTATCCGCAAGACATTTCGCATGCGAAGGCAGAAGTTTGGTTTTCCATTCCGGGTGCGACGGCACCGACGTTGCAGAGCAGCGGAAAACGGTTTGTGGAATGTCTGTGAGCTGACTGATGGCATGATCCGTATCCAGCCGCGAGAGTAATTCCTTCAGAGATTTTTCTGCCATACCATAAAGCAGCATATCGGCACCACTATCTACCAGGATAGATGGCATGAGCGTATTGCTCCAATAGTCGTAATGCGTGAGACGCCGCATACTGGCTTCAATTCCGCCGATTATCAGCGGCACATCCGGATAGATACCTCGCAGCAGTTTTGTGTAAACAGTTGTGGCATAATCGGGCCGGAAGCCGGCTTTGCCTCCGGGTGTGTATGCATCATCGGAACGCAGGCGGATATTTGCTGTGTAGTGGTTAACCATGCTGTCCATGTTACCCGAACTCACAGCAAAGCACAGGCGTGGGCGGCCAAACTTTCGGAAATCGCGCAGGTCGTCCTGCCAGTTGGGCTGGGCCACAATTACCACCTTATAACCAAGAGATTCAATAATGCGCCCAATCACAGCAGTGCCGAACGCAGGATGATCCACATAGGCATCGCCCGAAATGAGGATTACATCGGGTTGTTCCCAGCCACGCCGGAGCATTTCGTCGCGTGTGAGAGGGAGCCAGCTGTCGACAGGCAGATTGGACAAGGTGTTATTGATTAGTGTGGTGCAAAGATAGGTATTGAAAATAATGATAAGTCAAATTTGTATGGATCAACTAAAATTGTGTTTTAAAATATAGAAGTTTCTATTCATAAAATCATTAAACAAAATCAATAAATCCGAATGTTGCGAGAATAGTGCTAAGGTGCAGTATATACACATTTAATCAGGCAATATTTCTAATATATGATTAAGGAATTAGTTATTTATTAACAAGGCTCGCATCATTTAGCCGGAATGATTAAATTCGTTAAAATTTTTCGCGGCATGAAATTCATTCAGGGCAGAAGCAGTGGCTATATGATTTCAACAACCACTTTACTTTTTTTCTGTATATGCATACTCTGCGTTGAGAATCATGCAATTATTACACCTGCACGATACAGAATCCCGGGAGCTAGTCCTGTTTCTGCTGCTATTAAGTATGACTTCACCCTGAAAATCGAAACATGAATAATGCTTTACCTAATCCGGAATTGCAACTGGCTTTCGACTTTGTGCAGATGACCAATGTCAATATTTTCCTCACCGGGAAAGCAGGGACTGGTAAAACTACTTTTTTGCGTAACCTGAAAACACTTTCGCCAAAGCGTATGATTGTAGTCGCACCCACAGGCGTGGCGGCTATCAACGCCGGAGGGGTTACGGTCCATTCATTTTTTCAGATGCATTTTGGCCCGCATATTCCTGAAAATCATTTGCTGTCAGGCCCTGGAAGTACTGACAACCCTGCAACCGCTGCCGACAGAGCCCGGAAGTTTAGCCGCGATAAAATAAGTATCATGCGTGGCCTCGATCTGCTGGTGATTGATGAGATCAGCATGGTTCGTGCCGATTTACTGGATGCAGTTGATGAGGTTCTGCGCCGGTTTAAAGACCGTAACAAACCTTTTGGAGGTGTTCAATTACTTATGATTGGTGATCTGCAGCAACTTGCACCGGTCGTAAAAAATGACGAATGGGAAATACTGAAGCAGTATTATGATACCTTGTTCTTTTTTGGTAGCCGGGCTCTTGAGAAAACCCGATTCTTAAGTATTGAACTAAAACATATTTACCGGCAGAAGGACGAGACTTTTATCAAATTGTTAAATAAAGTCCGCGATAATAAAATAGATAAAGAAGCGCTGGATGAACTGAATAAAAGATATATCGCGGGATTTTCCCACGCTGATGACGAAGGCTACATCACACTTACAACACATAATTATCAGTCTCAATCAATAA
>Ga0315283_10006674_pt1 | contig 10323 bp, 1 predicted proteins | sample YL17G09_0_MG_FD_204541 | JGI IMG/M metagenome (GOLD analysis project Ga0315283, IMG submission 204541) | Sediment microbial communities from Yellowstone Lake, YNP, Wyoming, USA - YL17G09_0 | ecosystem: Environmental > Aquatic > Freshwater > Lake > Sediment | place: USA: Wyoming | collected...
CCCATTCGCGGGAGGCGTCGGGTCACGTGTGGTTTCGGACGCGGTGAGTGGATCGAACGACGAAACCGGAAGCCGACAAGTCTTCACATCGCTCGATGCAGCCGCCGACCAGGGTCTGACGATCGTCGAACCGGCATCCGGCGGGTCCGTGACGCTGACACAAGGCGCGACCCTGCGTATTACAGCCCAGGCCACTGGCGTCACCGCACAGAACATCATGTTTCTTGTGGAGGGGGTCGGAATATTCGAGGCGCCCTCCGCGCCGCCGTTCAGCGTCACGATTCCGCTCTCCGAGACCACACCACTCGGAACGATGCAGGTGACGGTGATCGCCTTGGATAGCGCCGGTGCGTTACTGGCTGATTCGGTGACCGTCACGGTCCTGCCGGCGTCTGCACCATCGTCGATACAGGTGACCCCAACCGTGATGATGCTCGGTCCAAACCTGCCTCTTCTGCCCATTCGCGTCACCGCGACCTTCGGGACCGGACAGGCGGCGGTCATTCAAGACGTGACCGGGTTGGCCGTCTACTCAGTGCTGTCGGGAACGGCCGTGCGCGTCACGGCCAACGGCGTCGTGTCGGGAAACGCGTCAGGCGAGTCCGTCGTGCAGGTAACCTACGGCGGCCAAACGGCTCAGGTCTCCGTGACCAATGCGACGCAAGAGGGCACGTGCACGTACACGCTCAGCGGTACGGGGGCGACTATCGCCTCGGCCGGCGGCGCGGGGTCGATCACGGTGTCCACGCAAGATGGCTGCAACTGGACCGCCGCGTCTGGCGATTCCTTCATTTCGCTAGCGAATAGCTTCGGCGGCACAGGCACTGGGACATTGGGGTTTAGCGTTCCAGCGAACGCGCTGCCGACCTTGCGTCGCGGCACGCTGACAATTGCCGGGCAACTGGTGACGGTGACCCAGACGGGCCAGGCGCCGCCGGTCAACGGCGGTTTTGAGAACGGCGTGGCCAACGCACCCACGTCCTGGACGACGGGCGCATGGCAGCAGACGTCCACGTTCACGTGGGACGGCGCGGTGGCCCACGCCGGTGCCCACAGCGTCAGGATCGACTCGGCGTCGCCGAATGACACCGGGTGGTACCAGGCCGTGTCGCTCGAGCCGAACACGAACTACCTCCTCTCGGGCTGGATCAAGACGCAGGACGTCGCGAACACGGCCGAGTCGGAGAACGCCGGGGCCAACCTCTGCGTGCGAGACACCTGGCTTCGCACGCCTACCCTGGTCGGGACGCACGACTGGACCTACGTGCGGCTGGTCTTCAACTCGGGCCCGACCGGTCAGGTCTCGATCGGCGCGAGAGTGGGCTTCTACAGCGGCACCACTACCGGCACCGCATGGTTCGACGACATCCGCCTCACGCCTATCCACGCCAGCGCCCCCCATCCACGCTGGAAGGTGTTGGTGCTGATCTACAAGTCCACCGACTTCACCTACATGCGCGACGGGGTATCGCACCATGTGGTCGGCGCCATCAGCCAGGCACGACTCGCCGCCGCCGCGTCGGCGGCTACTCGTTTCGTCGAGACCGACATCCCTGAGTTGACCAGCGGCCACATGATCCCCCGGCTGACGATCCGGTATCCCGAGGTGCTGACCCATCTGACCACCATGGGCACCGGGTGGTGGCCGTCCCCAGGAGATACGACCGCGGATCGGGATCCGGCGGCGTTCGACTCCGTCATTGTCATCTGGGAGCCGAACGTCGTGGACCAGGCCACGGGGCAGCCACTCTGGATCGGGGCAGCCCAGACTGTGACGATGCCGAACGGGACCGAGCAGACCTACGTCACGATGTCGGTGGATGCCGCGGCCAATCAAGAGTCTAGAAATGCGTTCAAGAAGGAGTGGGGACACGGGATCCTGTTCTACTTCGATGCCACCGGAATGGCGCCGAAACCGGCGGTGAATAACAACGCCACAGCGGTCCAGTATGTGAATTGTCAAACCGGTCTACCGTACGTCTGGCTTGACGAGACCGATGCGAATCCGATCCCGAACTCGATCTACCACAACGCGTCAGGCTTCACCCATGACTACTACTCGGGGACGACGGCGCTGGCCGCCAACCCCACTGCCTGCCTCGGGATCACGGCCGACGCCTGGGCGACGGGCGGGCCGGTGAACATGCCTGGAGACAACCCACCCGCCATCACCACGCATCCGGTCAGCACCAGCACCGTGGTCGGCAGCACCATGTCGTTCGCGGTGGTGGTCAGCGGCAACCCGGAGCCGACGGTGCAGTGGCAGGTGAGCGAGGATGTGGGTGCGACGTGGACGAACCTGACAGAGGCCCCGCCGTATGGCGGCGTCACGACGACGACGTTAACGGTGGCGGCGGCGCCCTTCAGTCTGCACGGGCATCAGTACCGAGCGATCGCGACCAACGGCATCGGGGTCGCGACGAGCCGGGGCGCGACGCTCACGATAGCGAAGGTGACGCCGCTCGTGACGTGGGCGAATCCCTCGGGGATCGCCTTTGGCACGCCGTTGTCTGCTACGCAACTGAACGCGACGGCGAATGTGCCCGGCACGTTTGTCTATACACCGCCGGCTGGGACGGTCTTGAATCCCGGCGTGGGGCAAAGCCTGTTGGTGGTCTTCACACCGGCGGATGTCGCCACCTACGCGACGGCGAGTAAGTCGGTCACGATCGATGTGGCCATGACCACACCGGTCAACGGTGGCTTCGAGAACGGTACCGGTTCGTCGCCGTTCGGGTGGTCCCAAGACTCGTGGCAGCCGACGGCCTCATTCGAGTGGGATACGTCGGTCGTGCATACCGGGGCCCGGAGCGCCAAGATCGTCGCGCCGGCAGAGAACGACGCCGGCTGGTACCAGTCGGTCTCGCTCGAGCCGAACACGAACTACCTTCTGTCGGGTTGGATCAAGACGCAAGACATCCCTGACGCGGACGCATCCAGCAGCGCGGGTGCCAACCTCTGCCTCATGGGTGGGTGGATGCACACGCCGACGCTCGTCGGGACCCACGACTGGACCTACGTGCGGATGCTGTTCAACGCGGGCGCGACGGGGCAGGTCACCATTGGGGCGCGCATTGGGTTCTACGGCGCCACAACCACGGGCACCGCCTGGTTCGACGACATTCGCCTGACGCCGATCCGCGCGGCCGATCCCCATCCGCGGTGGAATGTGTTGGTGTTGATCTACAAGACGACCGACTTCACCTACTCGAGTGGAGGCGTATCACGTCATGTCGTCAGCTCGATGAACCAGGCCCGACTCGACGCCGCTGCCGCGGCGGCGACGCGGTTTGTCGAGACCGACATTCCGGTGTTGACCAGTGGCAACATGGTCCCCCGCTTGACGATTCGCTACGCCGAGACATTGACGCACCTGTCCGCCTTTCGCGCCGGGTGGTGGCCCGCTCCTGGCGACACGGCGGCGGAGCGGAGCCCGGAGTTCGACTCGGTGATCGTCCTCTGGGAGCCGAACGTGGTGGACCAGGCGACGGGGCAGGCGCTCTGGATCGGAGAAAGCGACGGCCTGACGCTGGCGAACGGCACCGGCCCGACCTACACGTCCATGCAGGTCGACGCGGCCATCAGTCGTGGTCACCTGAATGTGTTCAAGCACGAATGGGGACATGCCATCCTGTTCTACTTCGAGGCGGCCGGGACGGCGCCGACGCCGGGTGTAGACAATCACGCCGTCGCCTCCCAGTATGTGAACTGTCAGACGGGTGTGTCGTACGTGTGGGTTGACGAGACGGATGTGAATCCAATCCCGAACTCCATTTACCACAACGCGTCCGGTTTCACGCACGACTACTATTCGGGTACGACGGCGCTGGCGACGAACCCGACCGCGTGTCTGGGCATCACAGCCGAAGCCTGGGCGATGGGCGGGCCAGTGAGTATGCCTGGCGACAGCCCACCCGCCGTCACCTCGCATCCGGTCGGCACGAGCGCCGTGGTCGGCAGCACCATGTCGTTCGCGGTGGTGGTCAGCGGCAACCCGGAGCCGGCGGTGCAGTGGCAGGTGAGCGTGGATGCGGGGACGACGTGGACTGACGTGACGGAGGCACCGCCGTATGGCGGCGTCACGATGACGACGCTCGTGGTGACGGCGGTACCCTTCAGTCTGACCGGGCATCAGTACCGAGCGATCGCGACCAACGGCATCGGGGCCGCGACGAGCCACGCCGCAGTGCTGACGGTGACGCAGGCAGCGCCGGTCGTGACGTGGGCGACTCCGGCCCCCATCGTGTATGGCACGGCGCTGGGCGCCACCCAGTTGAATGCGTCGGCTAACGTGCCGGGCGCCTTCGTGTACACACCGCCGGCCGGCACGGTGCTGAATGCGGGTGCGGGGCAGACACTGTTGGTGACATTTACGCCGACGGATGCGATCAACTACACGGGCGCCACCAAGACCGTCACGATCGACGTGACGAAGGCGACGCCGGTCGTGACGTGGGCCAACCCGGCGGCGATGACGGCGGGCACAGCCCTCGGCGCGACGCAGTTGAATGCCACGGCGGGCCTCGCCGGGACGTTTGTCTACACGCCGCCGGCGGGCACGGTGCTGAGCGTCGGCCTGGGGCAGACGCTCTCGGCGACGTTCACGCCGACGGATGTCGTCAACTACACCACCGCGACGAAGACCGTCCTGATCGATGTCGTGGTGTCGACGGGGCCACCGCTCATCACGGACGTCGCGCCGGGCAGCGGGGCGATTGGGAGCGGTGTGACGTTGACGGGGACGGGCTTCACGGGCGCGACCGGGGTGACGTTCCACGGCGTGTCGGCGGCGTATGCGGTAGTGTCAGACACTCTGGTGACGACGACGGTGCCGGCGGGGACGACGACGGGCCGGGTGCGCGTCACGACACCGGGCGGGACGGCGGCGAGCGCGACGGACTTCGTGGTGACCAACCAGCGGGCGACGCGGACCCTACCGGGCTGCTACGTGGCCGGCTACGCGATGACGGTGTCGGTCGATGTCGGGCCCGCGCCCGAGGTGCTGGTGCAGGCGCTGGAGGACGCGCCGCCGGCGGGATGGACGGTGGGGACGATCTCGGACGGCGGGGGATGGGACGCGGTGACGAGCCAGGTGAAGTGGGGGCCGTACTTCGACGCGACGGCGCGCGTGCTGACGTATGTCGCGACGCCGCCCGCGGGAACGACCGGCACGGTGACGTTCGCCGGCGTGGCGAGCTTTGACGGCGTGGAGGTGCCCCTCGGCGGGACGGCGACCCTCGCCCGGTGCGAGCAGCATCCGGCGGACGCGAACACCGATTTCCGGATGGCGATCGGAGAAGTGACGGGGTACGGGGCCGCGTGGAAGAAAGGCAGCACGTGGATCGTGCCACCGGTGCCGATTCCGATCGGGTATGTGACGCGGGCCGGGTACCTGTGGCGCGTGGGGGAGACGTATCGCCGCGACGCCCTGGGGGACTACCCGTTGTGCTGGGTGCCCTTGACGGCAGTCCCGCTGCCCGTGCCGGACGGGTTCCTGTCGCTCGAGGACATCCCGTCGCCCCGCAGCGGCCCCTGGAGTCCGGAGTTTGCCGGGTCTGAAGACCCGGCCTCCATCACCCGGTGGAGCCCGGGCTCTCCAGACGCCGGGGATTCCGAGCGCCTTCGTAGCCCGGGAGCTTCCCTTCGACTTCGCTCAGGGCCGGCAGCTCCCGGGGCACCCGCCCCCATCTCGCCCGTGTGCCGCACCCGCATCGGGTCCGCCGGGTCTCCCTTCGACTCGCGCCCGATCGCAGCACTCGCTCAGGGCCGGAAAGACCCGGCCTCCATGAGCCGGTGGAGCCCGGGGTCGTCTTCTGATCCGTGGAGCCCGGGGTCATTAGACCCCGGGGATCCCGGGTCCGCCGTGCGCCAGGCTCCCGCCACGTATGTACCCAGCGTCCCGTTGACCGTGACCCTCACGGTGGCGCCGGACGCCGATGTGCAGACGTGGGCGGTGGAAGAGACCGTGCCGGCCGGGTGGCATGTGAGCGTGGTGTCGGCAGATGGCTTCTGGGACGAGAAGGCGGGCGTGGTGCGGTGGGGCCCGTTCTTCGACGAGACGCCGCAGACGCTGCGCTACACGCTGACGCCGCCCGCAGGCGCGTCGGGACCGCAGGACCTGCGCGGCACGGCAAGCTTCGATGGCGCGGACGTGGCGGTAACGGGCGCACACACGATCCAGCGCGCGCCGATCACGAGACCGGGGGATCCGGGGGGTCACGAAGACGGCGGTTTACGTTGACACGCGGGTAGAGCGGCTTCAGTATTGACTACACGTCAGGATGGGGCTCCGGGCTACGTGCGCCAGCGTCCGATGGCGTTGCGAATCGGCCCCTCTGCTCTTCACGCTGTGATTCTGGTCACGGAGCCGCACGAGACTCATGCGACGACGTTCCTCAATAATTGCGGCCCTCATCGTCCTTACGGTGATGGGCGTCGCCCTTCTCGGCACCGCTCCTGATCCCGCAACCCGGCCGCAGCAGGACCCCGGCGGCTTGTTCCTCGACGCAACGTCGCAAGTCGCACGGGATCGGTCCCGCCACCCCTCCGTGATGCGATCGAGACTGGTCACGCTCAGCCCGGCGGTCCTGCAGGGCGTGCGGGCGGCAGACCGGCGCGCCGCACGGCAGTCGCTTCTGCTCAACCTGTTCGACAACGTCTCGTTTGCGGCGGTCCTCGATCGAATCGATGCTGTCTCCGGCGGTCATGCCTGGGTCGGCCATATCCCGGGGATCGAACTCAGCACCGTGACGCTGGCGACGGTGGACGGCATCATGGCCGGCAGCGTCGTGATGCCGAACGCGGTGTACGCGATTCGCTATGTGGGCGGCGGTGCGCACGAGGTGGCCCAGGTCGACCAGTCGCGCTTTCCGCCCGAGCGGGAGCCCATTCCCGTCTCGGCTCCAGAGCGCGCGGGGCTCGCTGTCGCGGCGCCGTACGCCGCGAGCGGCGACGGCGCGCCGGTGATCGATGTCATGGTGCTCTACACGCCGGCCGCTGCCGCTGCAGCAGGCGGCGTCACGGCCATGGCGGCGAGAATCAATCTCGGGATCAGTGAAACGAACACGTCGTTCGTGAACAGCGACATCGCTCAGCGGCTGCGGCTGATTCACAGCCAGGAGGTCACCTACACGGAGCACGACGACCTGGCTGCGGACCTCTACAACCTGAGCAACGACGACGGGAACACGACCATCTCGACCCCCCTCGGCGACACGGCCGCGTCGCTGCGCGACACGCATGGCGCAGATCTCGTGATGCTCGTCACGGCGCCGCCAAGCCCGGACAACTGCGGGATCGCGTGGTTGATGTCATCGGTCAGCAGCGGGTTCGAGCAGTACGGGTTCAGTGTGGTGGATCAGTCCTGCATCAGCCCGAGCTACGTGTTCGCCCACGAACTCGGCCACAACATGGGGGCGAGGCACGACTGGTACGTCGACAACGGCACCACGCCGTACACCTACGCGCATGGATACGTCAACACCGCGGACAGGTGGCGGACCGTGATGGCGTACAACGACCAGTGCTCCGTCCATGCGTTCAGCTGCACGCGTCTGCCGTACTGGTCCAACCCCGCCGTGCTGTACAACTCCGTGCCGATGGGAATCGCGGGTGGCACACGGTCGAACTGCCCGAAGGGCGCCACGGCCAATGTCGCGTGCGACGCCGACGACCACCGGACGCTGAACAATACGGCAGCCACGGTGGCCGGCTTCCGGACAGTCCCGCCGGCGGCGCCGCTGATCACCTGGGGCAATCCGGCCGGCATTGTCTACGGAACGGCGCTGTCGGCGACACAGTTGAACGCGGTCGCCTCGGTTCCGGGCACGTTCGCCTATACGCCCGCGTCAGGCACCGTGCTCGATGCCGGAATGGGCCAGACGCTGTCGGTGATGTTCACGCCGGAGGACACGATCAACTACACGACGGCCACGCGGGCCGTCGCGATCGACGTGACGCAGGTCACGCCGGTCGTCACATGGGCGTCGCCGGCGAGCATGGTGTCGTTCACCCCGTTGAGCGCCACGCAACTCAATGCCACGGCGAGCGTCTCGGGCTCCTTCGTCTACAATCCGCCTTCGGGCGCCGTGCTCAATGCGGGGGTGGGCCAGACGCTCTCCGTCACCTTCACGCCCGCCGACGCGACGAACTACGCGACGGTGACGAAGACCGTCACGATTGACGTGACCCAGGCGACGCCGGTCCTCACGTGGGCGAATCCGGCGGGCATCGTCTCCGGGACGGCGTTGTCGGCGGCGCAGTTGAACGCGAGCGCGCCGGTGCCGGGAACCTTCGTCTACATGCCGGTGGCGGGCACCGTGCTCGATGCCGGAATGGGCCAGACGCTGTCGGTCATCTTCACGCCTGCCGACGCGACGAACTACGCGACGGTGACGAAGACCGTCACGATTGACGTGACGCAGGCGAAGCCCGTCGTCACGTGGGCCGACCCGGTGGCTCTCGTGTACGGGACGGCGCTGTCGGCGGCGCAGTTGAACGCCACCGCGGATGTCGCGGGCACGTTTGCGTACGAGCCGCCGGCGGGCACGGTGCTGGCCAGCGGGACAGGCCAGGTGCTGTCGGTGACGTTCACTCCGACGGATACGGTGACCTACGCGACCGCGACCAGCACCGTCACGATTGACGTCACGTGGGTGGCGCCCGTGCTGATGGGATTCACGCCCGGGGGCGGCGCGATTGGCAGCGGCGTGACGGTGGCGGGGACCGGGTTCACGGGGACGACAGCCGTCACGTTCCACGGCGTGAGTGCGGCATACACCGTGGCGTCGGACACCGAGTTGATGACGTCGGTGCCGGCTGGCACGACGACGGGGCCGGTCAGGGTGACGACGCCCGGAGGGACCGCAGCGAGCGCGACGGACTTCGTCGTGACGAATCAGCGGGCGGCGCGGACGCTTCCGGGGTGTTACGCGGCCGGGTATGGGGTGACGGTGTCGCTGGATGTCGGGCCGGCGCCCGAGGTCGTGGTGTACGCGCTGGAAGACATGCCGCCCGCGGGGTGGACCGCAGGAATGCTTTCGGATGGTGGGGCGTGGAGCGCGCCGACGGGAACAATCAGGTGGGGCTCGTTCGTCGATGCGACGGCGCGCGTGTTGACCTACGTCGTGACGCCGCCGGCGGGGACGACCGGGACGGTGACGTTCGTCGGCGTGGTGAGCTTCGACGGGGTGGAGGTGCCGGTGGGCGGGAGTGAGACCCTCGCCCAGTGTGAGCAGCATCCGGCGGACGCGAACATGGACTTCCGGCTGGCGATCGGGGAAATGACGGGATACGGAGCGGCGTGGAAGCGCGGCAGTGCATGGGCCGTGCCGCCTGTGCCGATTCCGGTCGGGTTTGTGACGCGTGCCGGCTATGTGTGGCGTCTGGGTGAAGCGTATCGCCGCGACGAGGGGGACTGCCCGTTGTGCTGGGTGCCGCTGGCGGCGGTGCCGATGCCCTTGCCGGACGCGCTCCTGTCACTCGATGACATCCTGACGCCACGTGGCCCCTGGAGCCCGGGGTCGTTCGAGATCGTACGTAGCCCGGGAGCTTCCCTTCGACTTCGCTCAGGGCCGGCAGCTCCCGGGGCACCCGCCCCCATCTCGCCCGTGCGCCGCAGCCCTATCGGAACGGCCGTGCGCCAGGCGCCGACGACGTATGTGCCGACGGTACCGTTGGTGGTGACGCTGGCGGTGGCGCCGGACGGCGACGTGCAGACGTGGGCGCTGGAAGAGACCGTGCCGGCGGGCTGGCATGTGAGCGCCGTGTCGGCGGACGGGTACTGGGACGAGAAGGCGGGCGTGGTGCGGTGGGGTCCGTTCTTCGACGAGACGCCGCAGACGCTGCGCTACACACTGACGCCACCCGCAGGCGCGGCGGGACCGCAGGAGCTGCGCGGCACGGCCAGCTTCGATGGCGCGGATGTGGCGGTGATGGGCGTCCGCACGCTGCAGCGGGCGCCGATCACCAGGCCGGGGGAGCCGGGAAACCGTGGCGGGTCCGTGCCCGACGCGCGCTAAGTTGGGTGGGGAGAACGTCGAGGTCGAAGAATCCCGGGGCGGCGGCACCGCCCCGGGTGATGTCAGGGAAGAGGTCGCTAGATCTTCACGACGTTTCCGGCCTGCGGTCCCTTCGGGCCGTCAACGATCTCGAACTCGACGGCCTGGCCCTCTTCGAGGGACCGGAAGCCGTCGCCCGTGACTGCGGAGTAGTGGACGAAGACGTCGCTGCCGCCTTCACGTTCGATGAATCCAAACCCCTTCGCGTTGTTGAACCACTTCACCTTGCCTGTAATGCGCATGCTTACCCTGCCTTGCCTCTGGG
>Ga0315283_10006676_pt1 | contig 10322 bp, 10 predicted proteins | sample YL17G09_0_MG_FD_204541 | JGI IMG/M metagenome (GOLD analysis project Ga0315283, IMG submission 204541) | Sediment microbial communities from Yellowstone Lake, YNP, Wyoming, USA - YL17G09_0 | ecosystem: Environmental > Aquatic > Freshwater > Lake > Sediment | place: USA: Wyoming | collected...
GTCGCTCCGGACGGAGAGCCACGCCCGGCGCCCTTCAGCACGAGCTTCACCCGCTACGTGGAAGAGCAGTTGCAGAAGGGACCGTCCGACCCCGGCGCCACCGGACGCTGGATCACGTTCCTCCACGGAAAAACTGCTGACTCGCCGGTTGCGGGGACCGACGACTCGAAAAGGTAGCGGAGCGCCTCCGTCTTGAGCTTTGCGCTGAAGTGTCGCCTTAACGTGACACACCAGCCGCCGCTAATTCAGAAAGCCCCGCACCGCCTCGAGATACGCAGGCGACCAGTCCAGCGTGTTGTGCCCCACGCCCGGAACGACCTCGACCCTGGCCTGCCCCGGCGCAAACGCCTTTGCTAACGCTTCCGAGCGCGCCCGCGGAATGATCTCGTCTTCTCCGGCAATCACCAAAAGCACCGGCGCTTCCACCTCGCCCGCCCGACTCGCCGAGTCGTACCGATCCTTTAGCAACATCCCCACTGGCAACCACTGGAAGTACTCGCGCGCCACGTTGACGAGGCTGTCGTAGGCCGTCACCAGCACCAGGCGATCCACTGGCCGCGCACTCGCGAGCTGCACCGCCACCCCGCTGCCGAGGCTGCGACCCATCGCGGCCACCTCGGAATGGTCCCGCTGCACGTGATCGAAGATCGCGAGCGCATCCACCCGCAGGCCCGCCTCTGAGGGCCGTCCGCTGCTGCCGCCATAGCCGCGATAGTTGACCAGGAAGAGCGAGCGATCAGGAAACGCCTCGACGAAGCGATCGATGCTCCCCGCCACATCCTCGGCATTGCCGCCGAAGTAGATGAGCGCCCGACCGCCCGGCCGCGCAACGACCCAGACCTTGATCCGTTGTCCCTCGCTCTCGATCCAGAGCGTCTGCGCGCCCGGGTGAAGCGACTCCGACGTCGGAAAATAGATCTGCCCCCGCTGCATCGCATACACAAATGCGATCAGCGCCAGGTACGCGACCGCGGCAACTACGAGGAATGACACCAGAGTCCGCATGAGCCTGAACACGCCTCCTGCCAGCACCTATGTGTCGCCTGCGGGTGGATAATGGCGACCACATCCGACACCGCCCCGAAACATGGTTCTGCGCCTGGAACCGCGGAGGGTGTCCCCGGAATTGCAGCTCGAGCAGGACGGATCGTTCCGCGGATGGCTGAAAGAAGGCGATTATGCCCTGATCGGCAATCGTCACGCGCTCGCCGCTGCCGCCACCTCGGACCTCGAGCGACAGGACATGCACGTCGTCGCCCTGCTGCGCGTGCCGTCGAACGCCATCGCAGCGTACGCGGGTGTCCTGGTGCTGGTGGTAAAGGGGCCCGTTGTCGATCTGCAGCATTTGCAGACTGACTACGAGTTCGGTGAAGCAAGGGTTTCGGCAGACCCACCCAGCATTGCGCAGGAGTCGCTCTAGCAGGCACTGGGACCGCTCCCGGGTTCGCCAGTCGTCTGCATCCAGGCAGCGCCCGCCCGGGACTTTCGTTGCGACCCGGCGCCAATTTGAGATACTGCGCCTATCCCACCACATAACGAGGGCCGAACCATGAAGCGAATTGCGAAAGTTGCAGCGGTTGCCGCAGCCATGTTGGCACTGTGCTCCGGGCCGGCGTTTGCCGCCGACAAGGACGACGCAGCCGCGCAGGCGAAGATCACGACGGTGTTCATCGACGGCCATGGGCAGTCCACGTATGCCGACAAGGTCAACAAGACGCATGCGGACATGACCGCGAAAGGCTGGAAGTTCGCGAGTCTTGACGTGTACACCGAGAACGGCGACATGAAAGGCGCGTTCGTCACCTACACACGCGATTGACGCTGTATCAAGCAGGAGTCCCCCATTGACCGATAGCACCCCGATGGGCGCCGCCGGCGCGGCATCCCGTTCCCCCGATCCGGCGCTCATCAGCTACACGCACTGGATGTATGCGCTCCACGCACTGAGTGCGGCCATCGGCCTGGTCGGCTCGCCATTCGTGATCACGGCATTCGTCTTCGGCTGGCCGTCGATCATCGCGGTGGTCATGAATTACGTCCGGCGCAGCGATGCGCGCGGCACGTATCTCGAGAGCCATTTTTCCTGGCAGTTGCGCACCTTCTGGTTCGCCCTGCTCTGGTTCGTGCTGGTCGGGTTGTTCTCGGCGCCGCTGGTGCTGCTGCTGGGCCTCGGCTTCGTCACCTGGATCCTCGGCGCCATCGTCGTCGGGATCTGGATCATCTATCGCGTCGCCCGTGGCTGGCTCCGGCTCAAGGACGGGCGCCCGGTCTGACCGGCCAGTTCGCTACTCATTCACCTTCATTCACAGGTTTCTTCATGGTCGTCGCACAGGACAAAGTCGTACTCATCCATTACACCCTTACCAACGATTCCGGCGCCGTCATCGACAGCTCGTCCGGTGGTGAGCCGCTCGCCTACATCCACGGCCAGGGCAACATCATCCGGGGTCTCGAGAAAGCGCTCGAAGGCAAGCAGCAGGGCGACAAGGTCAGCGCGAAGGTCGATCCGGCCGAAGGTTACGGCGTGCGTGACGACGCGCTGGTGCAGTCCGTGCCGCGGCGATCGTTCGGCAGCGTGCCCAATATCCAGACGGGCATGCAGTTCCACGCGCAGACATCGCAGGGCCACACCCGCGTCGTCACGGTGACTGCTATCAAGGGCGACATGGTGACCGTGGACGGCAATCACCCGCTAGCCGGCCAGAACCTGCATTTCGACGTCGAGATCGCCGAGGTGCGCGACGCCTCGCAGGAGGAGCTCGAGCACGGTCACGTGCACGGCGCCGGCGGCCACCATCACCACGACTGACGGTTATGGCGGCGGCAGCCGGAAGTCGCTGTTCAACGCCGCCAGAGTCGACGGATCGCGGTCGTACACGTCGTTGCTGAAGACGACCTGCCCGTCCGGGCGCGGCTGCGCGGTCCAGTACAGGATCAGCACTGGCACCGGCTTTGCAAGGTTCACGGTCAGCATCTTCTTCGAGGCGACCACCTCGGCCATGGTCGCCTGGTTCCAGCGCTCGGGATCGTTCAGCACCAGCTCGGCCAGCTCGAAGGCTTTCGCCACGCGGATGCACCCGGAGCTGAACGTCCGCTGATCCTGGTCGAACAGCGACTTCGTCGGTGTGTCGTGCAGGTACACCATGTACGGGTTCGGGAACATGATCTTCACCAGCCCGAGCGCGTTGTCCGCACCCGGATCCTGTCGCAGCTGGTAGGGCGGCTTGTTGCCGGCGCCGTAACGGCTCCAGTTCACCGCATAGGGACTGACCTGGTGTCCGCTCGAGTCGAACACGCGGATGTTGTTGCGTACGAGGTAACCCGGATCGCGCTTGAGGATCGGCAGCTTGTCCTTGACGAGGATGGTGGGCGGGATGGTCCACGTCGGGTTGAACACGACGTAGGTGATCAGTGATTTGAAGATCGGAGTCTCGCGGTATGGGCGACCCACGATGACCTTCGAGGTCCAGATCGGCTCGTCGTTGCGGAAGTAGGCGATGTCGTAGGCCGCCGCGTTCACCAGCACGAACTCGCCGCGGATCTCGTGCAGCACCCAGCGGTCGCGCTCGAGGTTGACGCGGATCTGGTCGATGCGCGCGCTCACGGGTACGCTGAGCGCCGCGCGCGTCGCAGCTCCTACGGCACCGTCCGCGGTGAGGCCGTGGCGCTCCTGGAAGCGCTTTACCGCCGCCTCGATTTCCGCATCGTAGAGCGTGGCCGGCGGGTAGGCCTCGGGCGTGCCGGTGAGGAGGTCGCCCGTCATCTGCAGCCGATGACGCAGCGCCGGGATGCGCGGGTCGCTCATGCCAGGCTTCAGCGCGGGCCCGTCGCTGATCGGCGACCAGCCGCCCGCCGCGGCGATCGCGCGGTATTCCTTCAGGCGCTCGCGACTTCGCTGGTACCAGATGTGCTGCGGGCGCGCGCGGTCGAACGTCTCGCGGATCTGGCCGGAGTCTATCGCCTGCGTCAGCTGCTCGAAGCCCCGCTCCACCGAGACCGGCCGCGTGGAGAAGTTCCACTGCGAGCTCAGTTTCACCGGGTCCACCTTGCCGAGGTAGAGGTGGTAGAGCGCGAGCATCATCGCGTCGGTGGCGACCAGCTCCAGGTCGGCCTGCTCCTCGGGCGGCAGGGGCCTCGCGCTGCGCAGGTCGGTGCGGAAGGACTGCAGCGCGCCGATGTGGTAATCGGCGGGATTGAGGCCGTCGCTGTACACGTCGGCCAGCGCCGCGATCAGGAGGTCGAGCCGCGCCGGGTCGCGCCACTTTGGCTGAAACGTCTGCGACTCGTAGTACCGCGCGACGATGTCCGCGAGGATGATGCGCGCGCCGCGCACGTCGTGGTCGCTCTGGTCGTGTTCCTTCTCGTAACGCAGATGGTCGACGCGCTCGCGGATCGCCTCGGCCAGCGGATCAGCGGCGGGGGCTGCCTGGCCGGCCGCCGTGAACGACCAGAACACCGATACGCAGACGATGGCTGCGCGGACGGGGATACGGAACATCTTCACCGGTCGTGTCGCGTCTGGCGAACGACCCTGGCAGCAAGATCGTAGGCATCCGCCGCAGCGATCTCGACGTCGGCCCAGTCACCGGCGGCGAGCTTGCCCGGCCTGGCAATGCGCACGACACCGTCGATGTCGGGGGCATCCGCGCTCGAGCGAGCGATGGCGCCTTCGTCCGTCACCGCATCCACCAGCACGCGCATACGACGCCCGACCTTGGCCACGAGCTTCTTGGCGCTGATGGCGGCGGAGACTTCCATGAAGCGCTGCTGCCGCTCTTCCTTGACCTCATCCGGCACGGGATCCGGCAGGGCGTTCGCCGCCGCGCCTTCGACCGGCGAATACTTGAAGCAGCCGACTCGATCGAGTTGCGCCTCGCGCAGCCAGGCCAGCATCACCTCGAAGTCGTCTTCAGTCTCGCCCGGGAACCCGACGATGAACGTGCTGCGCAGCGTGATGTCCGGGCAGATCTCGCGCCAGCGGCGGATGCGCTCCAGCGTGTTCTCGGCATGCGCCGGCCGTTTCATCAGCTTGAGGACGCGCGGGCTGCCGTGCTGGAAGGGCACGTCGAGGTAGGGCAGCACTTTGCCGTCCGCCATGAGCGGAATCACTTTGTCGACGTGCGGATACGGGTAGACGTAGTGCAGGCGCACCCACACACCGAGCGAGCCGAGGGCGCGCACGAGATCCTCGAAGCGGGCCTTGACCGGCTTGCCGCCCCAGAATCCCGTGGCGTACTTGAGGTCGGATCCGTACGCACTGGTGTCCTGCGAGATGACGAGCAGCTCTTTCACGCCTGCCTGCACCAGGCGCTCGGCCTCCAGCATCACCTCGCCGATGGGGCGGCTCGCGAGATCGCCGCGCATCGAGGGGATGATGCAGAAGCTGCAGCGGTGATTGCAGCCTTCGGAAATCTTCAGGTACGCGTAGTGGCGTGGGGTGAGGCGGATGCCCTGCGGCGGCACGAGGTCCACGAACGGATCGTGCAGCGGCGGCAGATGCTCGTGCACCGCGCCCACCACTTCCTCATAGGCGTGCGGGCCCGTCACCTTGAGCACGCTGGGGTGACGGTCGGTGATCGTCTCGGGTCTGGCGCCCAGGCAGCCGGTGACGATGACTTTGCCGTTGCGGGCGATGGCTTCGCCGATCGCCTCGAGGGATTCGTGCACGGCGTCGTCGATGAAGCCGCACGTGTTCACGACGACGACATCGGCATCCTCGTAGGTGCCGACGACGTCGTACCCTTCGGAGCGCAACTGCGTGAGGATGCGCTCGGAGTCCACCAGCGCCTTCGGACAGCCGAGGCTGACGAAGCCGACCTTGGGAGGCGTCGACACTACTCGAACGCGCAGCCGCCACCACCGCACGCGGGGGCGCCGCAGGGACCGGTGTCGCAGGGCCGCTCATACTGGGCACCGAGCGAGCCCGTGATCACGTTACCGCCGGTGATGAGCCGCTCGACCCTGGCATTGCCGGGCGTGCCTGCCAGCGGGAGCCCGGCCTTGCGGCAGAGCTCGCCCCAGTTGGCCACCTGCTCGGCCATCTTGTGGCTGACTTCGATGACGCGGCCGTTGGCGGGGCAGTGGTAGTCGTAGGTGGGCATGGGCGGGGCCGGGGCTGTAAAGGGAGCCGTAATTTTACCGGAAAGCGGATAGGGGACAGTGATTGACGGCAGGAGGCCGCGGCACGGACGCCAACCAATGCGTCTTTGCCCGGTTTCCGCTGGCCGCCACCTTATTTCGAAACTGGAGAAAGTCGGCCCTACACTGCTTGCTGCAAACCCGAGCCGAGACCCCCATGGCCGACGCCGCGAAGCTGCTCCAGGCCGCCTGTCCCCACACGCACAGCACGGCGAGGGCCAGCGCAGCACCGATGACCGCCAGGTGCCGGTGGTGAGCAGCTCCGGCTCGATCAGCATCGTGGGGCGTCAGCCCGCGGCGCTGCGCGCCGCCATCGCGGCGGCCAGCGCGGCGCGCGACTCCGGGTCGATGCTGCGCACGTGCACGTCCTGCTGCGGGAGCGGGATCTCGATGCCGGCTGCTGCCAAAGCGTCGCATACGCGCATGCTCATTTCGCTGCGGATGGCGACCCAGTTGTCGAAATCGTGTGTCCAGGCGCGAATGCCGAAGTCGAGCGAGCTGGTGCCAAAGCCGGTGAAGACCACGACCGGCTCAGGCTCCGGTGCAATGCCGGGCGTCCCCTTCGCGACGTCCACGAGCACTGCCATGACTTGCCGCGGGTTCGAGCCGTAGGCGACGCCGAGGTTGACGTCGATGCGCCGGGTCATGTCGGACAGCGTCCAGTTGATCAGCTTTTCGGACAGGAGCGTGCCGTTCGGCACCACCACGTCCGCGCCCTCGAACGTGGTGAGCGTCGTGGCGCGCATGCCGATGTCGCGCACCTTGCCGGAGGTACCCGATACCTCGACCACATCGCCTGGCTGAATCGGCCGCTCGAACATCAGGATCAGGCCGGAGACGAAATTGTTGACCACGTTCTGCAGGCCGAAGCCGATGCCCAGGCTGAGGGCGCCGACGATGATGGAGAGCTGGCTGAGTTCGAACCCGGCGGCCGCCAGCGCCACGAAGATGCCGATGGTGACGAGAGCGTAATAGCTCAAGGTCGAGATGCTGTTGCCGACACCGCGCGGCAACGCCATCTTCGGCAGGATCTCGTCCTGCAGGATCAATCGTATCGTCCTGGCGAGCCAGAAGGCGATCCAGATCGAAAACGCGAACAGCACGATGCTGCCGAGCGTGATGGAGATCTGCCCTATCTTGAGCGGGTACGTCAGCACGCTGCGCAGCCAGTCGGCCACCGGGCGGTACGCCCGGAATTCGTTCAGCACCACGACCACCCAGGTTGCCAGCGCCGCGAAGTCGATCAGCCGGCTCATGCTCTTGAGCAGCGGGCCGGCGTGTGCCGTCACGATACGGAAGCGCAGCGCGGCACGCCTCGACAGCAGGAGCTTCACGATGGCGCTCAGGACGCTGGCGCCGGCATACAAGGCGAGACCGACGTAGGCGCTGTCGAGCACGGCCCCGGTGAGCATCTCCGCGAGCGAAACGTTGCCAAGGAAATTGGCGACCAACGACACCGCCATCGCTCCGGCAGACAGCCAGCCGAAGATTCTCACCACAGTAATCAACGCCGGCGTCACGGACGCGGACCGCGGGCCGCGCCCGCGCCGGATCAGCAGCCACACCAGTGCGACGAGGGCCAGCAACGTCACCAGCAGCAGATTGGTGCGATACAGGAACGCGCTCGGCACCAGGAAGAACCCAAGCCCCTGCAGTACGTAAAGCACGGTGACGATGTACGGCCATGGTCCCAGCACCACGTACAGGCGCTCGGGCAGCAACCGCAGCACCGGGATGAGGGCGAGGAGCAGTGCCGTCTGGTGCAGGATCTGGGGCGCATCGGGTTCGATCAACAGCACCCCGACGAGGCAGAGCACCAGCCAGGACGAGACCGGGCGCAGCAGGACCTTGGCCGACGCTTTCAGCTCCGGATCGTCCGTGACGATCCTGCGGCTGCGCCAGCTGAGCCAGATGAGCAACGGCAGCAACAGCGCGGCAAGGATCTTGTGGGCGCGCAGCTTGTCGCGATTGGCGGCGGAATACTCGTCCAGAAATTCCTTCTCGATGCTGAGCCCGGCCAGGGCGGCCTTGGTGGCTTCCTTTGAAACGCTCGTGTCCCCCCAGGCCTGCAGGTAGGGAGGGGAGTCGATCATGCGCAGGCGCTGTTCGTAGTACTTGATCGCTGCCGCAATACCCTGCTTGCCCGAGTCGATACCCGTTTCCAGCAGGTTGGCGCGGCGGCTGAGTTTGAGCTGGGCATCGAGCGGGCCGGAAATCGCCTGCTCCGCCAGCGCAATCTGCACCAGCATGGCGTCGATGCGGGTCTGCAGCGCTGGAGCGACGCCATTCGCCTGCGCGGCGACGCGCGTCGCTTCCCAGGTGGCGCGCCGCTTGGCGAGCTCCGCGGCATCGTTCGAATAAATGGCCGTCGCCTTCTGCAGGTCGCGGCGCCACAGCTCGAGCTGCTTGCCGTAAAAATTCCAGTGCCGCTGCAGGCTTTCGAGCCGGATCGCCGACAGCTGCAGCAACTCGTCCGACTTGAACCGGCCCGCGAGCTTGCTTACGCCCGCCGAAAGCTGCTCCAGCCTCGGTGCGAGCCTGGCGGTCGGATCCTTCTGCGTGGCATCAGTCACCACCTCCTGCACGAAGCGCTCATCCGTGTCGGCCCGCAACGCGATGTCGCCGGTGGCAATCGGCTCGACCGTGGCCTTCTCCTGTGGCGGCGCGCCGGCGGGCACGTCCTTCGCATGGCTCACGGGGGCGCCTGCGAACGACAGCGTCAGCACCACGGCAAGTTGGGTCAACGAATTCAGGAAACGGTGCATAGGGCTCGATCCGGGATCCACGGGGTGGCGAACGGCCGGCATTGTCTCACCACCGACGTCCCTGTCCCAATGATGGGCGCTCCGGGGCCGCAGCCAGCGCAATCTGGCAGAATGCGCGCCCTTGCGGTCGTCATTGCGGCGGCCGCGCCAACCCAATGCTTCCCGGGCCCAACCCATGCACGAGTTAATGTCTTCCCTGCTTAACTGGTACCTCGGCGCGCTCGACCAGGGGGGCTACCTGCTGATCGCCGTGCTGATGGCGATGGAGAGCTCGATCATCCCGCTGCCGAGCGAATTCGTGATCCCGCCGGCGGCGTACCTCGCCCACGCGAAGGGGACATTTTCGCTGCCCGGCATCGTCATCGCCGGCACGCTCGGTTCGTGGGTCGGCGCCAGCGTCATGTACTGGGGGTCGTACTACCTCGGCCGGCCGCTGCTGATGCGCTATGGGAAGTACGTGATGATCACCGCCGAGAAGATCGAGAAGGCCGAGGCGTGGTCGTCGCACTTCGGCACCGTCGGCGTGTTCATCTCGCGGCTGCTGCCGGTCATCCGGCACCTGATCGGCATCCCGGCCGGCGTCGTCCACATGAACTACTGGAAGTTCTCGGCCGCGACGATGGCGGGCTCCGCTCTCTGGTGCAGCGTGCTGTGCTGGGTGGGCGTGACCGCGGGCCAGGACGAGCAGCTGATGCAGGGCAGCGTTCACCGTATCTCGCTCTGGGTCGGTGGCCTGATGCTGTTCCTCGGCGTGCTCTATTACTTCTTCGTGCATCGCCACATGCGGCGTTGAGCGGTCGCGAATGACCCTGCCCGCGCAGCGAATCGACGCGAACGGGCACACGCGCGTCGACTATCGCGCCGTGGCGGCCCTGGCGCTGCCGCTCATGCTGAACAGCAGCCTGCAGGCCATCATCAGCCTGACCGACACCTGGTTCGTCGGCCACATCTCGACGGCGGCGATCGCCGGGATGGGGGCCGTCTACTGGATCGTGCTGCTGTTCCTGGTGCTCATCGGCGGCGTGGGTCTCGGGGTGCAGACGTTCGTGGCGCAGGCCGAGGGCAGCCGTCGCCGCTGGCGCGCCAGTCACGCCGCGTGGGTCGCCGTCTGGGCCGGCCTGCTGACGCTGCCGCTCTATGCCGCGCTGGCCTGGGCCGGCGATGCGATCCTGCACCCCTTCGGACTGGACCCCGAGGTGCAGCGTCAGGCGCTCGATTTCTGGAAGCCGCGCATGCTCGGCGCGCCGATCGGCGTGGCGCTGTGGGCGATCCTCGGGTTCTTCAACGGCATCAGCCGTCCGCGCATTGCGGTGATGACGACCGGCCTGGTCGCCTCGCTGAACGCGGCGCTCAACTGGCTGTTCATCATCAAGCTCGGCGGCGGCATCGCCGGATCGGCCTGGGCCACCAACCTGAGCA
>Ga0315283_10006677_pt1 | contig 10322 bp, 11 predicted proteins | sample YL17G09_0_MG_FD_204541 | JGI IMG/M metagenome (GOLD analysis project Ga0315283, IMG submission 204541) | Sediment microbial communities from Yellowstone Lake, YNP, Wyoming, USA - YL17G09_0 | ecosystem: Environmental > Aquatic > Freshwater > Lake > Sediment | place: USA: Wyoming | collected...
GGTGTTCGATCGCGTGCTCGGTGTGGACATCCCGGAACTCTTCCCCGTCCAGCAGCCTCAGCTGTTGCGCCACCTCTACCTCTCGCTGGCTCGGCGAACCGGGCAGCAGGTGAGCCAACTCGAGCTTGCGGAAGAGGCCAACGCGGCAGGTCTGCGTACCAACCAGCCCACGGTGGGCCGCTACATGCACTACCTCGCTGACGCGCTTCTGGTGCGGGAGTTCCGGCGCTTCCCGCTTGGTAAGGCCAAGACGGCCAGGGTGCCGGTCAAGGTGACGTTGACCGATCTCGGCGTTCGCAACGCCATCTTCCGCGGCGCGCCTTCGCTCTTCGAGTCCCCGCCGGACCTGGTCGGGTCGCTCGTCGAGACCGTCGTCCAGACGGTCATCCGGGACACCGACCTGTCAGTCCACTTCTATCGAGACCGCACCGACCCCTCCGACCGTCGCTCGCCATTCCAGGAGGTCGACTTCGTGGCCGAGCGGACCGATGGCGACGTCCTTCCGATCGAGGTGAAGTTCCGGCGAAAGCTGGACGACGCGGACTTTCGGGGGCTTTCCGCCTTCATGAAACAGTACCGCTGCCGCCGTGGAGTGCTGGTGTCCCGGGAGACCTCCGCAGTCGATGAAGACCGGATTCTGGTGGTGCCACTCAGGGACTTCCTTCTCGCGTACTGACGCCGGGGCCTCGCACCATCCCTCGCCCGCCCAACCCGCCCTCGGGTATCCGCAGCACGTTCACCACCCGCACGCAGGGCATCTCCCCCCGTGCGCAGGCCTTGTAGACGGTCGCCGTCGAGACCTTGAGCCTCCTGGCCGCCTCCCGGACGGTCAGGAACCCCTCCGGAGTCGCACCCACGGTCAACTTTCTCCGTAGCACGGGCGTAGCAAAATCCTCGAAAAGGAGCGGGTTTTCGCGGGACCGCTGGACGGCGTCCGAGACCGGATCCGTCGGGATTGCAAAGGCTTGCACGTCCTTGCACCTGGTAGGACTTTCGGTGAAAACCGTTCCCAAGCTGAGGGTCGCCGGTTCGAATCCGGTTTCCCGCTCCAGTTCAAGGGCCGGAATGTCCAGGGGATTCCCCCCGGGGGTTCCGGCCTTCTTCGTGTCTTCCCCCTCCCCCTGCAGCAAGGGTGCAGCAAACGGAACTAACTCGGATCCGACGGCTGCTCGCACGGGGGCGTCCACCAGGAACCCGAACCGGAGGCGCTCGACCTCGGATCGCATGAACCCGGGCGAGAGGGCCGCGTACCGCTCCATGGCGGAATTCACGTCCGCGTGACCGAGCGCGGTCGCCACCGCGGTCGGCCACGTCCCCAGAGGAAGCAGCGGGAGGCGCGCAGGAGCAGGTCGTCGGAGGCGTCAACTGCCATAGACCCAGGAGCACTGATCCGGCTCCAGGATGCCTCGGCTCGAGTCGCGTTCCACGGTTCCGGCGAGGTCGTGTCTCTTCTGGAGAGCTTCGAGGAGGACCCTTTCCTCCAGTCGGAGGTCCGGGTGGTAGACGTCGAACACCAGCACGACCCTCGGGTGACCCCCGCCGGTCCAGACCTCGTGCTCGAAGCTGTCGTCGAAGACGAGCAACTTGCCCTCGGTCCACCGCACGACCTCGTCGCCCACGCGCATCCGGCATCCCTCCGGAACCAGGAGAGGCAAGTGGCAGCGTAGCTTGGCGTTCGTCGAGCCGCAGTGCGCCCGGACGTGGGTGCCAGGCGCCATCGCCGAGAAGCATGCCCAGCCGGTGCGCCGCGGGATGGCCGACAGGACGCCGACCGTTTCGGGACAGAGCCCGGCATTCTCGACGTGCGGCTTCTCGTAGAGGAAGAGCCACATCGCCGCCCACGCTCCGGCGGCCGTGGTGTCCTTCCAGGCCGTCCGGAACCCCTGGCGCCTCTGCAGCAGGTGCTGGACCTCGTGCCGGATCCGCGGGTACGCGCTCTCCACGGGGGCGGCCCAGTCGAACCGACCTGCGTCCCATACCGGTCTCGACTCGAGCCCCGGATAGGCGAAGAGATCCGGGCGCTGGAGGGGATCGTCCGGCTTCACCGGCTCCCGCCGTCCTGCGAGAACCTCCAGCACCGTCTCGAGACGGTTCATGGAGCGCGTGCAGGGTCCGGGGGGTTCATTCCCAAACCTTCTCCGGGGCACGAAGGGGAATCGTTCGCACGTGCCGTTCATTAGGCGGGCGAGGTCCTCATTGCACGCCGGAACCGGGTCAGGGGGCCCGGCGCGCGAACGCATGGGCGCGGGCCAGGGTGACGAGAAAGAGGAGAGGGAGGGCTCCGGGGTCGCGGTCGGCGGCGCGGAACAGCCGATCGTGGTCGATTCCCGGCAGATGGATGCCGGAGGTCCGGATGCCCTCGATGCAACGGGCCGGGTCGACCCTCCGGCGGAGGACCTCCCGGTAGTCGCCCTTTCCGCGCAGGCGCAGGGATGCGGGGAGGACGTCGGTGAGAGCGTCGCGGAGGAGGGCCTTGGGCCGTCCGGGCTCCACCTTCACCGCGCACGGAAGAGACAGCAGGAAGTCGACGAGCGGGCGGTCGGCGAACGGGTGACGGAGGTCGATCCCGTGCCGGGCCGCCTCGAGCTCCCTTTGCTCCATGGAGACGGCGGTGCGCGGGTGGACGGGCCGGAGCTGGAGTTCCCTCCAGCGCGCCCCCGGGCGCCGCCACCGCTCCACGTCGTCGCGGAGGACCCTGGAGCGCAGCGGCTCCCGAAGGTAGGCCGCGACCTCCTCGAGGTAGGTCGGGCCCCGGAACGGCTTCGGGCGCAGGACCGGAGGGACCAAGGCACCGGCCAGCCCGGCCGCTGCGCCCCGGAGCCCGACCGACCGCGCGGCCTTGAGGAGGGCGCCGAGCTCCCCGTGGGCGAGGAGCGCCCCCCACTCGCCCCCGGGCATCCCCAGGACCCCGTCGGCATCGTGCCCATCCAGGGCCGTGCCGACGCCGTGCGCGGCCAGGTGGGCCAGGGCGGGTTCGTCGAGACCGTAAGGGAAGCCGTCGTAGGGAATCCCCAGCCGGTCGAGGTCGGCATCCGGGCTCCAGGGCGACACGTCCCCGTCCACGACGTGCAGCGCCGCGCCCACCGCGCGCGCCACCTGCGTCGCGAAGGCGTCCTCATGGGAGCTGGGCAGTCCCGGGAACCGTACGTGGACGAGGTGGAGGCTCCCCCGCTTCGTGGCGGGCGCCGTCAGAGCCACCGAGCCGGAGTCGAGGCCGCCGCTCAGCAGGAGCCCGGTGGACCGATCGAGGCACCGATCCACCGCCGCGGCGAGCCGCTCCCGGAGCTCGGCACGGGCCTCCTCGCGGCTGCCGCGGTAGCCGCCGAGCTGGCGCTCTGGCGTCCAGAATGGGACTGTAGCCGGCGTGGCCGACTCCGCGGCATCCAGGACCACGGCGGTGCCGGGCAGGACCCGTTGGATTCCCGTCCACCCGGTCCGTCCCGGGATCGGCGCGAAGGCGGCCCGGGCCGCGAGGGCCGCGAGGTCGGGCGCCGTCTCCCCGAGGGAGGCGAGCGGCTCGACCTCCGTGGCGAGCCACAGGGCGCCCGGAAGCGCCCGGTAGAAGAGTGGAGCCTGTCCCAGGGGATCGCGGATCGCGCGCAGGCGCCGCCCGTCCCACTCGATCGCCGCGAAGCGAGACGCGACGCGCTCGAGGTCCCCGGCGGCTCCCGCCGCGGTTCCGTGGACCAGGCGAGTGGTCCTGCCCACGGACTCGAGCCAGGGACCGTCCCGGAGGTCGAAGAGGAGAGCCACCTGCAGGTCGCCGCGGGCGTCGGATTCCGCCCGGCCACGGTGCCAGCGCAGCCGCTCGGCGACCCGCTCGACCGGCTGGCGGGACGGGCTCAGGCAGGCAATGAATCCACCTCGCATCGCTCGGGATCAGGTTGGTTCGTGGCGGTCCGGAGACCGTGGGCGCCCGCGCCCCAGGCCCCGGAGCGTCCCCACCGCACGGTGCAGCCCGGAGAGAACGCGGGTGGCGGCGCGGGGGTCGAGGCGAAGCAGGGCCACGGCCACGGCCGTGGTGAGCGCCCGGACCGCCCGGGCGCGGAGCCTCCGGCGCTGCGGGCCGCTGGGAGGCACCCAGCCCTCGGCCGCCCGGACGCCCGTCACCGCCCCGAGCAGGGAGGTCTCGTGCACCGGCGGATCCGGAACCAGCGTGGCGTCCCCCAGCGTCACCACGTGGCCGCGCGCGGCGCCGGCACTCCCGCGATGGACGACCCGGTGCACGACGATCTGCCCTCCAGCGACGAAGGCGACGACCTCCCCGACCGCGGGCGGGACGCCGGGCTCGAGGGCGACCCGGATCCGGGACCTCGGGGGCAGCACCGGCCACATGCTCATCCCCGACACCGTGGACTCGAAGCTCCGCCCGGGGGCTCGCAGCCGGTCGGCGACGGCGAGCGCCCGCGCCGGGTCGGCGCGCAGCAGGCCGCCGACGGCCTCGACCAGATCAGCGGAAGGCCGGTCCATCCCCGTCCCGGGGCGCATTGCGGGTCGCGAGTTCGGCGTCCAGTGCGACCTCCTCCTCGGTGAACCCGGCCTCGACGCGGCTCGCCCCGTCGGTCGGGTAGAAGATCCCATCCGTCCCCTCCTTGCCCATGACCTCCTTGAAGGCCTTCGCCGCGCGTGTCATCGCCTTCCCCATCTCCATGAGCTCGCGCGGGTGCTCCCGGATCGTCCGGCGCAGCCATGCGTTGGCGAAGCGCACGTGGAGGATCTCGTCGGCGAGCTGCGACTCGAAGAAATCGGCGAGCTCCGGGTCTCCGGCATTGCGGGCTTCCCGCACCACCCAGGAGACCGCGTCTAGGCCGCCGGCCTCGAAGGTCCGGTTCTGGATGGTGAGCCGGCCCACCAGCGTCTCCGCCCGGGCGATGATCCGGTACTGGAAGTTCAGGACGGGGAACTGCCCGACGTGGCCCCCGAGCCCCTCCAGCCGGCGACGGAACATGCGCACGTGCCGGGCCTCGTCCCAGCACTGCCGGGCGAACCCCATCCGCAGCTCCCAGTCGGCCTCCGGGAAATCGGCGAGGCAGCGCGCCGAGCACTCCAGGCCGTTCATCTCCTCGTTCATCTGCCGATGGGTGAACTCGACGTGGTGGAGCGGATCGTTCGCCGACAGGTTCTCGCACTCGAGCCAGCGGTCCACGACCCGGAAGCGCGGGTCCCGCGCCGGCGACACCGCGAACAGATCCGGGTCGAGCGGTCGTCGCTCCGGCCGCGGGTCCGGGGCCGTCCCCGGTTCGTCAGGCAAGGTCGAAGCCCGCATCACGTCGGTCCTCCGTGTTCTCCGGGACATCGTGCCCGATCGCCTCGCCGGCCGGCACCAGGGCCCGGATCCAGGCGCGCGCCGCGCTCATCGCGGAGACGGCCTGGAGCAGCGCGCGAGGGTTCTCGGCCCGGAGCCGGGCCAGCCATTCGTTGCCGAACCGCACGTGCTGGATCTCGTCGGGCAGGATGGCGTCGATGACGTCCGCGGTGACGTCGTCGCCCCACCGGCGGGTGACGTCGCTGGCCTGCTTGAGCACGTCCAGGGAGCCGGCCTCGAAGACGCGGTTCTGGACGGCGAGCCGCCCGGGAAGGGAGTCGAACATGCAGACCAACCCCCATTCCTGGTCGATGACGGGGAACTCTCCCCGGAATCCGCCGAGATCCCGCAGGCGGCGGAGGAAGGTTCGCGCGTGCCGCACCTCGTCCCAGCACTGCCGGGCGAGCTGGAGCCGGAGCTCCCAGGGCGCGTCCGGGAAGTCCACGAGGTTCTGGGCCGCGATCTCCAGGCTCTGGATCTCCTCGTGGACGTCCCCGTGGAGGATCTCCCGGCGGTGCTCGGGCGACCCCTCCTCCGGGTGGGCCATGTGGGCCTGATCGGTGACGACGCGAAGCGAGGGCTCGCGAGCCGGGCTGGCGCGAAGCGTCACACCTCCGCGAACCTGGATGGTACCGATGGCTGAGCCGTCCACGCCCTGCCCCTAGGCCACGACCGTCTCGGGGAGCCGGGGCGCGACCACGGTCACGAGCGACGCGTCGCGGGCCCTCTGCGCCTCAAGCCACGCCGGGTCCACGCTTGCCACCGCCGGCAGCTCGGCGCGGAGCTCGGCGGCCTCTCGCTTCATCCGCTCCATGTCGAAGAGGATGCGCTCCACGATCCGCACCGTGGGTCCGTCGAGGAGCGGATCGACGTCGGCGACGTAGGCCCGCAGGCGGCACTCCAGCCCGGGGAGCCCGCAATCGTAGAAGGCGGCCACCCGCTGGTCGGTCGCCGCCGAGGCGCCGAGGTCGTCGAGGAAGGCGACGAACTCCGGCGTCGGCGCACGGCTGTGCTGGGCCGGGAGCCGGAGCTCCCGGGTCCGCTGTCCGAGCCAGTCGGCGTGCTGTGCCAGGTCCCACAAGTGGGTGCCGAACGCCAGCTTCGCCTCGGTCTCCGGCGTGGTGGGGACCCATCGCGCCAGGGTCTCCATCCAGCGCACGGCGATCCAGCGGAAGGTGGCGACGTGATCGCCCCTGTCCTTCACGTTCAGTGTCATGCAGCCTCCATGGCCGCCTCGATGGCGGCCGCCGTCTCCTCCGGGGTCCCGAGGGTGACGAGGTGGCAGTGGGCCCCCCTGAGGACGTCGACCAGGGCCAGGAAGCGGAGCAGGTCCCGGCCCGCCGAGTGCCCCCAGTGCGGGGTGGCCCCGTTCACGGCCGGGCGGAGCCGCCCCAGGTCGGAGGTCCGGGGCAGGTAGGGGGCGAGGCGCGCGCGGTCGCCGAACCCGTCGAGGAGGAAGGCGTGGCGGAGCGGGAGGACGCTGGCCGCGCGGTGCGGGAAGAGCGCGCCCATGCTCACCACGGTGCGGGGCAGGCCGTCCTCGCCCACGGCGGTCGCGCCACCTGCGGCCCTGAGCCGCGGCTCGAGCGACCGCACGTAGGCCCCCGGGCGCAGGCGGACGGCTCGCGGGAAGGGGAGGATCTCCCGGCTCCGGCAACGGACCGCGGCGACGTCGTCCCCGAGGAAGGCGTGCCCGCGCGCGGCGAGGGCCAGCGCGGTGGTCGACTTGCCGGAGCCGCTCCAGCCCACGAGGAGGCCCCCGGCCCCCGCGACCCCGAACGAGGCGGCGTGGAGGAAGAGCAGATCGGGCTGGGCCGCCTGGACCACGTTCACCGCGGCGTCGGTGGCCAGACCGGCCGGCGTGGCCACCCGGTCGAGGACGAGGTGCCGGCCGTCGCTCGCCGCCACCGGCCGATCGCCGTCCTCCCGGTCCACGAGCGTCCTCCAGCCGTCGAGCGGGCCCTCGACCGCGACGTGCCGGGCGAGGTTCCGGACGATCCGGAACGGCGTTCCGGTGGCGTCGAGCGGGTCGGGCAAGCCGGTACCGGTGAAGGTCAGGCAGAGGAGGGCCGTGTCCGGCAGGACCTCGACCTCGCAGAGCACGTCGTCCGGCTCTGGTTCCCCGCCGGGGACGGCGCAGTCCCCGTAGCGCTCCTCGAGCTCCTCGATCAGCGGGTTTCCCGCCACTGCCACGCGCAGCCGGCGATCCCCGATGCGGAAGCATACCTCCCGCCCCGGGGACGAGGCCCGACGTGCGGCTCCGGCGATCGCGCGCAGGGAGCCGGCCCAGGACGCCGGCCCCGCGGATCGGCCGGGGCTGGGGCCATCGAAGGACTCGGCCCGCGCCGCGAAGCTCACCGCGGGGTCCCCGTGGACGTGCCGACGATCGCCGTCTCCTGGAGGACCGCCTGCTCGATCTCCGCATCGGAGAAGCCGGCCAGGCGCCGGTCCTCCGGGCTGACGAGCACCTCGACGTGCTCGAAGGCGGTGAGGTCCACCCCGGCGGCGTTCGTCTCGCCCTCCCTCGGCTCGAGCGCGCGAGCGATGCCACGGACGAAGTGGACGGCCGCCGCGACCTTGAGAAGGGCGGCGGGGTTCTCCTTCCCCAGGCGCTTGAACCAATCGTTCGAGAACCGAACGTGCTGGATCTCGTCGGCGAGGATCCCGTCGAGGATCTCCGCCGTCACCGGATCTCCCGCCTCCTTCCAGATCCGCACCAGGCGCTTCAGCAGGTCGATCTCGCCTCCCTCGAAGGTGCGATTCTGGATGGCGATCCGGGCCCAGACGGAATCGGCCATGCAGGTGATCGACCACTCAAAGTTCATCACCGGGAACTCGCCACGACGCCCTCCGATCTCCAGGAGGCGTCGGTGGAGGACGCGGCAGTGCCGGGCCTCGTCCCAGCACTGCCGCGCGAGCGACATCCTGAGCTCCCAGGGTGCGTCCGGGAAGTCGGCGAGCGTCTGGGCCGCCATCTCCATGCTCTGCATCTCGTTGTGCACGTGCTTGTGGAGCCGCTGGCGCCGCGCCGTCTCCGACATGTCGGCGAAGTCGGCGAGTTCCGACGGCTCCTGCACCACCTTGAAGCAGGGCTCCCGGGCCGGGTCGGCCCGGAGGGTCACGCCTCGCACCACCTTCGTTGCGATGGGCTGCATGCGACGCGCTCGCTCGGGGATCCGGGTCACGGGTTGCCGCTGCGGCAGCCCGCCCACCAGCAACCGGCTACGCTGATCTCCGCCGCGGTCAGCTGGAAGACCTTCAGGAGGTCCTCCTCGCCGAGCACCTGCACCGCGGGTGTGGCGTAGGGCTCCCCGTTCCCGGGGGGGGGTTCCCGGCTCGCCGGCGCCGGACCGTCGCCCGCGACGCCAGGCTGCGACCGGACGAGTTCCAGTCCGCGCAGGCTCTCGAGCGCCAGTTGCACGTCGCGACGTACGGGGTCCGACCCGGCACCGGTGTACGTCTGGCAGAGGTCGCGGACGAGGTCCTCCTCCGTCCGGGCCGCCTGGAGCCGGCTCCACAGCCGTTCCGCGGAGCGGTTCAGCATGACGAACTTGCTGGTCTTGGGGCTGTAGATGACGGTGCCACCATCAGCCAGGGGCGCCGCCTCGAGACCCGTCACTGCCATGTACGTGCTGGCCATTCGCAATCCTCCGGTCGGTCGGCGGTGCGGGCCCCGGAAGGTGGCCTGCCCGCCGCAGCGACGGGTTATAGTCGCCCGTTGACGGAGATCAAGCACGGTCTCCACGAGGGCGATAGAAGCACGAAGAATCACGCCATCTGGCCCCTTCGAGGGAAAGGCCATCGGCAGCGCCAGGAATCCATTGAACCCGCTCCTTCCGAGATCGTTCTGGCCCTCGGTCCACCGCGTGCTCGCCGGGGGACAGTGGCCACCGGACTCGCCGGAGGCGGCGCGTCGGCTCATCGAAGGCTGCGGCCGGCACGGGATCCTTCCGTTGCTCTTGGCCGAGGACGACCTGCCTCCCACATTGAAGCGCGCCCTCGACGCAGCCGCCGGCTGGCGGCGCATCCTCGAGATGCGGGCTGCCCGGTTCCACGAGGCGACCGAAGCGGTGTGCGGCCTGTTCGCCGACGACCCGGTCCTGCTCATCAAGGGCGCCGACTACGCCCACCGCATCTACCCGAACCTGGTCCTCCGGCCCATGCAGGACGTGGATTTCCTCGTCCCCGCCGACCGACTGGACCAGGCCTGCGACCGCCTGGCACGGGCGGGCCTGCGTCGGGTGCTCTTCACTCCCGTGCAGGCGGACCCGGCCTACCACGAGCGGATCTTCGCGATGGGCAAGCTCGTCGTCGAGGTCCACGACGCCTTCATCCAGCGGCCGCGTCACCGGATCGACTACGAGGAGGTGTGGCGCCGCCGCGTGCCCCTGGCGGTCGGGGCCCAGCCCTGCTTCAGGCTCGACGACGTCGACGCGGTGGCCTACCACGCCCTGTCGATGGCCATCGACGAGTTCCGGGTGCGGCTCATCCGCTACGTGGATCTCTGGCTGCTGCTCCGGCAGCGGGAGGGGCTGGCCCTCGCCGCCGCCGAGCGGGCGCGGGAGTGGCAAAGCGCGCGCAGCCTGTACGGCGCGCTCAGCCTCGCGTGCCGCGTGTTCCCGGATTTCCGGTCGGAGGACGTCCGCGAGGCGATGGCGCGCGTCGTCCCCGCGCCGACGGCCCGGCTCCTCGACCGCCTCGTCCTGCCGCCGCCATCGGCGCTCGGGCGGCGGAGTCCGACTCCCCCCGTGGTCCGCTACTGGCGCAAGGCGGCCCTCATGGACGGGACCGGGCGGCGCCTGGCCTTCGCCCTCTTCCACGCACGCGCCGTCGCCCGGGGCTGGAGCTGGAGAGCGAAGCGAGGAAGGTGACCCGCCGCTGCCGCCCGGGGCCTAGAGCACCGAACAGCTTGAAAGTGATCTCATTACGCGGCCTTCCTCTGGATCGTCTCGAAGTTCTGGATAGCGCAGGCGCGGCGCAGATCGAAGAGGTTCTTGCGGACGCCGCGGTAGCGAGC
>Ga0315283_10006679_pt1 | contig 10321 bp, 14 predicted proteins | sample YL17G09_0_MG_FD_204541 | JGI IMG/M metagenome (GOLD analysis project Ga0315283, IMG submission 204541) | Sediment microbial communities from Yellowstone Lake, YNP, Wyoming, USA - YL17G09_0 | ecosystem: Environmental > Aquatic > Freshwater > Lake > Sediment | place: USA: Wyoming | collected...
CCACGGGTACAAGAAACGCGAGTGGTACTGCGGCTACAAAGACCTCAAGGTGATCGGATGAACGCGACCACGCGCAACAACCTCATCCGGGCCTACTTCGCGGAGGACATGGATCTCCTCGTGAAGAAGGGCCACGACTACGCCGGAGAGCAGGACTGCCTCGGGAACCTGAAGCGGTTCGGGGCCCACGGGATCGTCGTCCGTCTCTCCGACAAGTTCAGCCGGCTCGAGCAGTACGCCAAGGCCGGCTCTCTCAAGGTCACGAGCGAGTCTGTTATCGACACGCTCCGTGACATCCGTAACTACTGCTTCCTCATGCAGATCTTTGTCGAGGGCACGGATCAGGAAGACTCCTACACTCCTCTCTTCCAGCCCAACCCCACCGGTGCGGAGGGGGCATGATCGAGGCTGGTCTCCTAAGACACGCGGCTCTGGCATATCGTATGTCATTTGAGTTCAGCGTGATACCGATCATCGTGCGCGGTAAGGTGCCCATGATTCGGTGGCAGGATTACCAGTCTTCCTTACCGGAAGAGAGCGAGGTTCTCGAGTGGTGGACCAGGTGGCCGGACGCCAACGTGGGTATCGTAACCGGCAAGATCTCCGGCATCACAGTCGTGGACGTTGACACGGAAGCGGGGCTCGAGGCTCTGAAGAAGTACATACCCCAGCTCTTGCTCACCCCAACAGCAAAGACCCAGAAGGGTGGGCGCCACCTGTATTTCAAATACGTTCCCGGGCTGTCCAATAGAGTCCGGGCGATCGAGGGCGTGGACGTGCGGAACGATGGCGGCTTCGTTGTCGCACCGCCCAGCGAAGGAGAGCGCGGATCATACGAGTGGGTCGATGGCTCGGGCCTCGGCCAGGTGGATCTCGAAGAGATGCCGGAGGCGTTGGCCGCGGCCTTGAAACAGCCGGCGGCCCCCTCCGCTACTCCCACCGCTCGCGTCATCACGGCGGACTCGCTGGCAGAGGGGAGCCGTAATGACACCGTGTTCCATGCCGCCCTGTCCATGGTGAAGGGTGGCATCGCTACCAGGGCCGAGCTCCTGACCCTGGTCATCCCGATAGGCCGGTCCTGCCAGCCGCCCCTTCCGTTCAAGGAGATCGAGATCATCTGCGACTCGGCTCTGAAGCACGTCCCCCAGCGATTGAAGACGGTGGCGGAGGACGTGCGGGACTGGATCGGGCAGGCGTCCGGCGCCTTCCAGGTGGAGCAGATCTATTCAGACATCAGAGTGAGGGACGACAAGATGGCCATGGCACACGTGAGACAGATTGTCAAGCGCATGGCGGACGGTGGCGAGCTGATCCGCGTAGAGCAGGGCCGGCTGTCCTACTATCGGAAGCCGGACCCGGAGCTGTCAGAGATGAACCTAGACGCCACCGTGGTAGAAGAGATCCCGTTTAAGTTCCCCCTGGGCCTGGACCGGCTGGTCAAGGTCTATCCCGGAAACACCGTAGTCGTGGCCGGCGAGCCCAACGTGGGCAAGACGGCGTTCATGCTCGAGTGTATCCGCATGAACATGGACCAGCACGAGATGGATTACTACACCTCGGAGATGGGGGAGATGGAGCTTCGGATGAGGCGGGATCTCTACATCGAGAAGTACCCGGAGCTCAAGTGGAAGTGGCATCCCTATGCCAAGAACATCAGGTTCGACCTGGAGATCAAGAAGCCGGGCCGGCGCAATCACGTGTCGGTGGTGGACTTCCTCGAGATCACGAATGAGTTCTACGTCGTGGGCCAGCGCATGAGCGAGATCCACGAGGCCCTGGGCGGGCACGGGCTGGCCCTGGTAGCCATCCAGAAGGGGTGGCGCAAGGATCTCGGCCGGGGCGGGGACCTAGGCATGGAGAAGCCCAGGATCTACATCACCATGTCCTACTCCACCGGGCTCGACCGAGGCATGGCCAGGATCGTGAAGGCGAAGTCCTTCCGGGATCCACATCATAATCCCAACGGGCTCGTCCGCCCGTTCTCTATACACGATGGACACCAGTTCGAATCTTCGTACGACTGGATGACCATGGAAGCGTATGACTCGCTCATGGGCACGGAGAACGGCAAGCCCAAGAGCTATTCCAAGAAACTATTCTAGGAGGACCCATGAAACTCTACGTTAAGATCAACTCTGGTGCCGCCGGCCTGGTCTGGGTCATCGGCTTCTTCATCATGCTCGCCTGCGTCCAATTCTCGAAGGCCATCGCCGCCCAGTACGTGACGGCCCTGACCGGGTGGACCGGCGGGCTCGTCTCGATCCTGCTCAAGAACAACAGCAACAACAAGCTCGACCTCGAGGCCGCCAAGGTGGGCAACGGTACAGTCGAGGCGCTCAACAAGATCAAGGTGAACGCGAGTGCTCCATGCGCGTAAGCTTCGGCATCCCCGGTTCGCCTTACGGGAAAGCGCGGCATCGCTCGACGAGGATGGGAATCCAGTACACCCCCAAGGAGACGACCCAGTACGAGAACCTGGTCCGGACCATCTTCGTCCAACAGCGCGGGAGCTGGGAGATCACCCTGCTTCCAGTCTTAATGACGGTCACCGCCGTCTTCCCCATCCCAAAGTCAGCGTCAAAAAAAGCTCGCCAGGGAATGATGAACGGGAGCGTCCGCCCGATCAAGCGACCCGACTGGGACAACATCGGTAAGATCATAAGCGACTCCCTCAACGAGATCGCCTACAAGGACGACAGTCAGGTCGTGGACGCTCACGTCAAGAAGTTCTACGGCGAGATCCCGTGTGTCAACGTGACCATGGAGACCCTCGAGTGAGGCGCTGTTCGAAGTGTGGCGATCGACTTCGCAGTGACTGTCTGCACGAGGTCTGTAAGTCCTGCCGAAAGGGGGCCGATCGGATCTTTCACACAACCCTACGAGGACAGGGGCGCCCGGTTCGATACGGCGGGACAGCCGTGTGTAAGATGCCCCACTGCCACAGGAAGTATGAAGTCTCCCACGACATGGAGGCCCGCTTCTCTTGGTACTGTCCCCAGTGCCGGAAGGAGATCGCGGAGATTACCACGGGCGTCCTGTGGCTGGAGTCCTGGGGCATAACCCTAGCCCCGACAGAACACATTATCGAAGACAGCCTGGCAAAGGCGTTCGACACCGAGGAGGCGCAACATGAGAAGACAGTACGACAAAAGACAGACCGACCGGGTCGTCCTCCCCACGCTCACGGCGCCTCGGTTGTCCGTGACTCCGGCGTTCAGCCCGACTAAGAAGAGGGTTGCTTCGTCGTTCTTCAAGAAGATCGGAGGCTTCTTCAAGAAGCTGTTCCGCAAGCTGGCGCCGTGGGAACTGAAAGCCATGGCCGAGGCCGTGGCCAAGCGGGCCCGCCGGCGGGAGAGAAACATTCGGTGGTGGTCCAACGATCGGACCTGGAGGGTAGCATGATAAAGATAACTGTCGAGGGGCATGACGGTGACCGGGCGTGGTTCGAGATAGCGAGCGACGCCGACCTCGGAGAATTCACCCACCTGTTCAGATCAATCCTATTCTGGCTGACGTTCCACATTAGAACCATCGACGATTACATCCCGGACCGAGACAGAGAGTGGACGTACCAGGACGCGCAGGACGAAAATGTTGACGATAATTCGCTGTAAGGACTGCGGCGAGACCATGGCGTACGAGTGCAAGCAGGCCCAGTGGAAGTGCGCCAAGTGCGGCCGGCATAATCCCCAGGTGCTTCACACCCCCAAGCGCCAGGAGGGGAAGTTCAAGAAGGCGAAGGAGAAACCCTTTGCGTAAGATCAACTGGCCCATCTGGCTCGAGGGGCTCGTGTCCTGGACGGTCATGTTCCTGGCCCTGATAGGGGCCTGTTCCGTGTGCGAGCACACCAGGCGCCACCCTGCCCCCACCGTAATACTGGCCCAGACCCCCCTGCCTGCCCCGCTACGGGCATTTGACCTGGTATCCCAGCACGGGTGGGCCTCCTGGTACGGAAAGCCCTTCGACGGGCGAAAGACAGCCTCCGGCGTGATCTACGACATGGGGGGCTATTCGGTGGCGCACAAAACAATTAGGCTGGGCACGTTCGTTGTTATCCAGAACATGAGGAACGATCGCTGGTGCGTGGCGATCGTCAACGATCGGGGGCCCTACGTTGAAGGCCGTGACTGGGACGTGTCGGCGGCTGTCGCCAAGCGCCTCGGCATGGAGGGGCACGGTGTCGTGCCCGTGAAAGTGAGGACCATAGATGAATACTAAGCCACGTTTCAGCGTGACGCTCATCGCCAAGAACGAGGAGAAGTCACTACCCAACCTTCTCGCCAGCCTCAAGGAGTTCCGTGAACGAGGCGGCGAGATCCTACTGGTGGACACCGGATCAACCGACAAGACGGCAGAGGTGGCGTTCGGATCCGGCGTCAACGTATACTTCGAGGGCGACCGCTTCCGGCACGCCATCGACCAGGCCCTGGCCGACAAGATAAACACTGCCTTTATCATGGACGGGGAAGCCCCCATAGTAAAGGCTGGCGATAGTTACTTTGACTTCGGTGAGTCTCGGGCCTACGCCATGAGCCTGGCCAGCAACGACTGGGTTCTGTGCCCCGGGTGCGACGAGGTCTTCACCAAGATCGACATCGACAGGATCCATGGGTTCATGGACGCCGGCAACTCCCAGCTCCGCTTCGACTACATCTGGTCACAGAACCCGGACGGCACGCCCAAGGTGCGCTTCTACCGGGACGCCTACCTGTTCGATCGAACGAAGTGGCACTGGATCGGGTGCATCCACGAGACCGTCACCGAGAACACGGCCGGAGAGAAGTGGGTCAACCTCCCGGAGGACGTGGCTCTGGTCGAGCATCATCAGCTCCCCCAGGAAGGGCGGTCCAACCGTGATGCCACGGGCCTGGCGATCTCCTGTCTCAACGAGCCGGACAACGACCGGCACGCCCACTACTTCGCTCGGGAGCTGATGTTCCAGAAGCGCTACCTGTCCGCTATACGACAGTTCCTGCGCCACGTCAAGCTCAACAAGTGGGACCTCGAGCGCGGCCAGAGCCTTACCTTCATCGGCGACTGTTACTGGTACATGGGCGACAAGGCGTCCGCCGTAATGTGGTATCACGAGTCCTTCCGTTTCTGCGCCGAGAGACGCGCCCCGCTCATGCGGCTGGCAGATCTCTACTTCAAGGAAAAGGACTGGAGGCGGGCCACGGCCTATGCCACCGCCGCTCTGACGATACCATACCTGGCCTTCTACGCCAACGACATGGCCCACTACACGTCCATGCCTCACGAGATCCTGTACTCTTCGCTGTACTGGGCGGGCAATATCGAGGGGGCACGGTGGCACTGGAACGAGTGCATGAAGATAGACCCCAATAACTCAACCTACATAATTGACGGTATCAAGTTCTTCGGTCTTAAAGTATCGTACAGCCCCCCACCCGATGCCAAAGTTTAGCGTGTGTGTTGTAGCCCGGGACGAGGAGAGATCCCTCCCGGGCCTCCTCTCTTCTCTGCGCCAGTTCCTGGACGCTGGAGGGGACCTGGTACTGCTCGATACCGGCAGTAAGGACAGGACCGCACAGATCGCATTGGACGCCGGAGCCTCGGTCACCCAGGTTGGGCCATCCCGCTTCAGTATCCCGATCACTCCGGCGGTCTCGGCCGCGGTCAACGCCGCGTTCGTCGAGCCAAACGAGGAGTGTATCATCCGGGCCGGAATGGAGCTGTTCGACTACGGGGCGGCCCGGAACCTGGCCGAGGCGCTGGCCAAGAACGACATGGTCTGCACGCCCGACGCGGACGAGCGCTTCGAGTGGCTCAATATCAGAGCGATAGACGGACTGATAGAGAGTGGCGCGGGCAGGATGGAGGTAGACTACCAGGGCAACCCGACGAACAGATTCTGGAACGACGCCCGGTGGCACGACCGCCGCCTCTGGACGTGGAAGGGGACGATGCACGAACGCCTGGTCCCGAGGCCGGATGTTGCGATGACGGTTGTGGAGAGGATCCCAGCAGAGGCGTGCTTCATGACGCACCACCAGGTAAGTCATAGCAACCGAATCAATTATCTGTCCAACATCGCGTACGATCTTTATATGGACCCGACGAACGAGAGACAGGCCCACTGCCTGGCCCGCCAGCTCATGTACGAGAAGCGCTATCGGTCGGCAATCGCCGTCTTTATGCGCCACCTTACGATGGGAGGGATAGATGCCAATCTATATAATCCACTGCCTTGACTGCGGCGGGGTGACTGAGGAGTTCTTTCCGTCGATCGACGTATCGAAGTGGAAGTGTAAGTGCGGGTCGGACAAGAAGGAGAAGCTACCAGCTCGATCGAGCTTCCGGCTTCATAACATCAAGACGACCGGCTTCACGAAGACCAGCTCTATAACCCCCAGCGCGGGGTAGGGACTTAACCCAAAGGGGGAGTCGGCTCGGGCCGGCTCCCCCTTTTTTTTGTCTATTTTTCGTCTTCCTTGGGAACGGCCAGCCTGTCCAGGCTCGCGCCCGTGCGTAGGATCGAGCTGACCAGGTTAAGCAGAGAGGTGGCCAGCTTCACGAAGCCGGCCTCGGTCTTGGCGTCCTCGCCCTTCTCGATCATCTCCAGGATCCGGGCCGGGTTCCTCTTCTTCTCCAGGAACGGGGCGATGTACAGGCACCAGCCGTCGGTGGCCGCCGTCTCCCGGATGGCCTTAATCATCGGCCGCATATTCTCGAGGTTGTCCTTAACAGAGTCCGGGGCTTCCACCGCGGTCTCGAAGTCTTCGTAGGGCAGGCCCGCGCCGAGCGTGCCCTGGAAGGACTTAGGACGATTCTTTCTGTCAAACATTCACACCCTCCATGCCAGAGATAGGACTTGCCGGCGCCGCCGCCGGGTTGGGCTGTCCGCCAGCCGAGAAACTCTTCAGTAGGGCCTCTCCTTCGGGCCCGGCCTGCCCGCTCTTCATCTTTGCCAGGGCCTGAGCCGTGGCGTCCTGCCCGGCGGGAGTGGGCACGGACTGGATGATTTCCTTGATGTTCCTCTGGCCCAGCTTCTCCAGGAGGATCTTAATGAGGGACGTGACGTTCACGCCCTGGATCTTGATGAGGCGGTCGAAAGCCTGGAGGAACATATTCGTGTCGATCTCCTTGATCGAGCTGATCGAGTCAGTCATGGGACGAACGTGGAGCAGGCGCCGGAGGTCCCTGGTCTCGAGCGCGTAGAACCTGTTGATGCCCTCGGCGTATTCCTTGCCAACGATGGCCACCGCGTCCGCCTTGGGCAGGGATTCGCGGAGGTACGTGATGATCCGGCGGCACAGGGGCTGGAGAACGTACGCGTCCAGCTTCCGAAGGTGCCATTCGTTGCGGGCCTGGGCGGCCTGCTGGAGTCGTATAATACCAGTAGCCGTCTCTTTGCGCCTTGGCGTAGCGCCGCGCCCGTAGTCCCAGAAGGACAGGACGCTCTGGAGATCGTAGATCAGGCTCTGCTCTTCCTTGTAGCTCGAGGCCGTGATGTCGGTGATCGGCAATTCCGAGATGCAGTCGCCCTGTTCGACGATGACGTTCCCGGGAGCGGAGAACAGCGTGGTCAGATCAACCTCGCCGGCCATCATGTCGTACTTAAAGAGCTTGTTCAGGATCAGGGCCACGTTTTCTCGGCGCTGGGACCGGAGAAGGTTCAGCTCTCTCTGAAGCGGCTTCGTGACTTCCATCGCTCCCATGCCGTCAAACTCACCCGGGGCGCCGGCGAAGCGGCAGTCGAGTGCGGGGAGATCGAAGGAATAGGGGCGGATCGCATCCTCGGTCGTGTCCCGGATGATGGCCCTGCGGTTGGCGATCGTCACCACGTCGCCGTCGCTGAAGCAATCGAGGATCTCGATCTTGCTTCTGTTATACTCCACCGACCCCATACCGATACTGGACAGCATCGTCTCGACGGGATCGACCTCGCTGGTTTGGTCTCCCTTTTTGATGTCGCCCAGATTCTTGTAGATCTTGTCCCTCTCCCACGCCTTCAGATTATCGTATGTCTCGAAACTCTGCTTTATCAGCCAGTTAGAGCGGGAAAGACGCTTCGGGCCAGGCTCAGGAAACATGAGGAACGGGTGCGGAGCGTCGAGGTGGAGGTAGTCAAACGCCTCTACCTTCGAGCCCTGGATGATGTCCCCGGTCTCCGGGTGCCGGCTGTCAACTTCCATCATGACCGGGTAGTTGATAAGGTACGCGGAGTTGTACAGGTTCAGGTTCTTCAGCATCTCCTCGATCTCGAGGGCAAACTCCGTGCGCTCTTCCAGAACCGACCAGTTGATGATGGTCTCGAGGGCCTTGCACATCGACGTGTCCACCGATTGCCACCGGGGCTCGATCGTGAACAGCGTCGGGGAGGCGACGACCGACAGCATGAAGTAGGCGGCCAGATCCTCGAGGAAGGCGAAGGAGTACGGCACGAACATATCATGCTTGTACACCTTCTCGCTCTGGTTCTTGTACATCTTGTAGAGCTTGTAGTTCTCTTTGCCTCGGTCCCGCTGTGGGCGGACGAAGTCCTCGGATCTCTTGAACCGCTCCAGCCACGTCTTCAGGGTTTCGACCTGGTTTTCGTTCATCATTGTGATCTCCTATGCCGTGGCGGCGCGGAGCCTCTGCCACCGGCTGTTGTTTAGACCCGCGAGCTGGTCTCGCACTTTATCAGGGTCCACGTTGGGGACGTTGGTGTTGGCGATGTACTTCATACAGGAGATGAAGTCGTCGTTCGTGGCCTTGGGTCGGTCCTTGGCGCCCTTCTCTTCTCGAGCCTTCAGGCTGGACCAGGAATCCCACATATAGCTCTGGAGCTGACGGATCAGCCCCGGGCACGTCTTGAAAATATGGACCGTCGTGTGGGGGAGGGCCCGGAAGCGGTCCGTGATCTCGTTGAAGAAGGTCATGAAGTCCCGGTTGCCCTCGCGGAAGTAGAGCCCCAGGTCAGCGTACTGCTGAAAGACCGACCTCTGGCCGATGACCTTCTGCTCCATCTTGGCAAACGTGGGGTCGATCAGCCGGAGGCGGGTCTTAGCCTCGCCCTCGAGCAGGCGCATCTGGGCGGCGGACTCCTGGACCGTGAGCGGGTGCCGGCTGTCTCCCATCTCGAAGCACCGCTCCATGTAGAACCACCATTCCTTGTTAGGATCCTGGGCCATCCAGAGCCCGTGGATGGGCTTCTGCGGATGCGGGTCGATCGCCATGATCCTGATCCAGGTGGGCGGGATCTCGAACGGGTCGCACGTGTGAACGTCTATCTTAAAGTCAGGGAAGACCAGTCCGTACTCCCGGGTGTATCCGCCCTCGTAGATGCGCTTGACATCCCCCTCGCGCCCGCGCCGCCGAAGGTCTGCGATGTCACGGTCTCGCTTTACCTTGCTGGTGTACGGGTTGTCGCTAGACGGAAAATTGAAGGACCTTAGAAAGGCGCCCCCGATATGAGCGGACGCGAGGCCGTCCTCGTACAGCTCCAAGAACTCCTTGGTGATGGAATGAGTCTTTGGGTCGGGGACAGATCCGATCATCAGGGCATCCCCGTTGTAGTCCATAAGCATCGGCTTGATCGTGTCTTCCCAAACGCTCCAGGGGATCGTCGGGAACTCGTCGAGGACGACAAAATGCAGGCCAACGCCGAGCAGGAAGATCTGATCCTGGACTCCCATGAACTCAATCAGAGATCCATTCACCAGCTCGATCGTATGGCGATCCTCCCGCTTCTTGGCGATCAGCTCGGGCGGGAGATATTTCAGCATGACCTTCCAGGCGATGCGGAAGGCCTGGTCCTTGGTCGGGGCGATGTACCAGATCCTGGAGTTGGGGGTCTCGATCGCCCGCTTAATGACCTCGTTACAGGCCAGGATGGTCTTGCCGAAGCGCCGACCGGCGATGACCATTATGACCAGACCGGTGCAGACCTGGGCCAGGGCGTCGTGAATCAGGCGCTGGCTGGCGTGGGGGGAGTAGTTTATTTTCACTTCTTCTCCGCGCCCCACTCGGCAGTGCCCGGCTTATGCTGGTTCTTCTTCTCTTCGCCGGCGCCCAGGGCCGCGATATTTTTGAGGAAGTTGGCCTGGCCCAGCCGGTCGAGGAACACGGCGGCGGCCTCCTTTTTCTTTTTCGGATCCTTGTTCTTCAGGTGGCTGTTCAGGATGAACGCGCTCTGGAGGATCCCCGCGTAGATTAGCTTCGGGATCTTAGCCTTGATCGCGTCGATGTCCATCTCGTCGATCTGGGCCAGGACGGCCGCGGCGGTCTCGTCCGCGGTGGGCGGCAGGGACTCTATCATCTTGCGCTTGGCCCGGGCGAGGTCTTCTTCTGGGAGGAAACGGCGGTTAGGAGCTT
>Ga0315283_10006680_pt1 | contig 10320 bp, 11 predicted proteins | sample YL17G09_0_MG_FD_204541 | JGI IMG/M metagenome (GOLD analysis project Ga0315283, IMG submission 204541) | Sediment microbial communities from Yellowstone Lake, YNP, Wyoming, USA - YL17G09_0 | ecosystem: Environmental > Aquatic > Freshwater > Lake > Sediment | place: USA: Wyoming | collected...
TCACCAAATCGATTCCTGCCATGATGAGCTGTGATGCGAAAGTATGGCGAAGGTCATGAAAATGGAAATCCTGAATTTTCGCCCGCTTTAATGCCGTTGCAAAACTTTTCTTTACCTCTTTATATGGTTTCCCGTTTGCAGGATCAAAAAAGAGGTATTGTACGTCCAGACGTCTTGGTAAACTCTGAAACATCGCTCTAAGGGTTGCATTTATTGGAATTTCTCTGCGCTCCCCATTCTTTGTATGAGAGAGCAGAATGAAACCGTGCTTGAGATCAACATGATTATCCCACCTTAATCCCAGGATTTCCTGTTTTCTCATGCCTGTATTAAGGGCTGTAATTACTATTGGTTTCAGATGCGGATGGCATGCTGCCATCAATTCCATGCATTCTTCCCTTGAGAGATATCGAAGACGCCTATTATCTTCCCTAAGCAATTTTACTTTTGGGATATCCGCTCTGTCGATCATCTTCCAGTCAGCTGCTTTTGTAAACATGTGAGCGATAACAGCAATAAATCGGTTGATAGTTGCCGGTTTATTCGGCACATTACAAAGCTTTCCTTCTACCATTTTTTGCTGTTTCCCTTCCTTCAGCTTCTCTGACTGAAGCTTTTCAAGTTCGCGCACATCGATCATTGATAATGTATACTCCCGAAAGCGCTCTTTGAGCTGACTGATGATATAAATTTTAAAATCTGATTTATATCTGCCTTGCATCCAAGCTTCATATTCCTCTGCCAATTCTATAAAAGAGGGATCAGGTTTCTTCACTTGATCCTTAAACCATCGGCCCTCAATTGTCTCAATCTTAGCCTTGGCATAGATTTTTTCTGCCAGCCTTTTATTGGCAGTTCCCGTCGACTTTTGTATGCGGCCCTCTTCAGTGTGAATCTTAAACCAGTAAGTTTTACCTCTCAGGTAAAGCCCCATTTTAATTGCCTCCTTTCTTGGGGCTACTGGTAACGGTTTTGGTATTTTGATTATAACCGCTACCATTACCATTTTTACAACCAGCGATCCAACTTTCTATATCATCAAGATCAAATCGTAAGGCTCCATTGAGCTTGAGAAAAGGAATTTGTTTTAGCTCTGCCCACTGGTAAAGAGTCTTAGGCTTCACTTTGATCAACTCTGAGAGTTCTTGTATCGTTATGAGTTTCATATCCATTCTGATTTATGAACCCTCTTTGCAGAATACCCCGTGTCTTGACACGGGGATGAATGCATGCCTTGCGCAGAGGGTTATTAGGGAGACGCGAAGTTTCCCTAATCCTATAAGGCCGTTGGCCGTGCCACGGCCTGCACAGCATGTCTTCATGCTGTGCTATAGATGCCCCGCGGCTTGCCGCGTGGGAGTTTCACTTCTGGTTTCTAAATACCTATTTATTTATGCCCGAAATCACAGAACATATTGATATTTCAAAAGAATCGGCAGAAATCATATAAGAGGCCCATTGATATATTTGAAAGGTCGTCTTCAGAAAAGTGCCCCCTGATCAGTTCTTCAAAAGCCTTCATCTTGCTCTCATCCAGGAAAAGGAATATGAGCTTTGAGTATCCTGCCTCCTTGCACTTAATGGCATTGCTCAATTCATACTCTGCCCTGTTGGTCACTGAGATCTCTACCGCAAGCCTATTGCCGTTTTTTCGAAGTCCGATATCAACGGATTCCTTGCTCCCACTGATGGGCTCCTCGATCACTGTATTGTAGCCTGCATTTTCGGCATGAAGCCGGATTACTGACTGCCAGTAACGATGCAGAGGGCCGCCTTTGCCGCTATCGAAATTCAGGCTCAATGCATCGAAGCCCTTTGAAGTCAGGACTAGGAATTTGGCAATTCTCGATCCTGAGCCCAGATGGGTTGTCATCTCTTCGACGAGTCTCTTTTCTTTCAGCATCCTTTTGAGCTTATCTCCCATGTAGGCACTCAGTTTCTGGCTTTTGTAGACACCGGTCACAGAAACTGTCGGATTCTGGAACAGGCTCTCCAGAAAGGACCTCTCAGGAACTGACACATGGGATGACGAAGCTCCATCTGTAGCAGCCTTTGACCTCATGCTCGCCGATTCCTTCGGCGGTGCAGATCTTGTCGTCCTGTCTGTCTTCCCGGTCTCTGTTCGGGAAGCATCTTTTGTAATGGTATATCTAGTCCGAGATAGGGCAATGATTTCGTTTGTATACTGAACAGATGGAGGCTCAGACGCAAGCTTTGTTGTCATATTGAAGACAGACCCAACCATCTTCAGATATGTCTCACCCTTCCTAAGACGCCCAAACTCTTCTGCCTTGAACTTACGGGCAAGGGTTTTTTCGGCAAACAGTTGATCCGATGGAGAATCAGTTGCAAAAAATATCAGGGTCGAGGCATTAAAGACATGGCGCATAATATAGTCTGGAATATCCCCAACCATCTGATTCGCGAGCCACAAATGAAGAGAATACTTGCGCGAACCTGACAAAGTATCGGCCATGCTGGGGCAGATCATATGCTGAAATTCGTCGATATAGCAATAGAAGTCTGGGCTCCTGCCATCGCCCTCACGCATCATTGCAGAAATCTGGAGCTTTGACACCAGCAACTTCCCGAGCAGTTGGCTGTTGCGCTTTCCTATGTCTCCATGTGAAAGATTGCAGAGTAACACTTTCCGTTTGTTCATGACATCGAGAAAATCCACTTTGCTCTCACGGCTGGCAAGCATCGGTCCAATAGTACTGCCTGGCAGGATGAGCGGACTGAGCTTGTTCGTAATAGTAGTTATGACTCCCCGCTTCTCCAATAGAGGGAATTCATGCTCCCAAAATGACTGAATGCGCTCGTCATCTATGTCTTCAAGAACCTGCTGCCGCCAATTCCTATCGATCATGAGCCTTTCCATGTCGGATAAGGTAGAGTCTTTATAGTGAAGGAGTGTAATGATGATACAATTTAGGGTGTGCTGAACATTTACGCCCAGCGATGTTCCAAATAGGTCTTCAAAAAAGCTGAGGAGGTCTGTTCGGATATGTTCCTTCTCAATCTTCGTTCCGTTATGTGCCAGAGGATTAAGAGCCATGGGATATTCAAAGTCTCCAGCATTGAAGTAAATCACATCTTCGATCCTCGTTTTCGGAATTCTGGGTAGTATCCCATGCCGAATCAAGGAGCCGTGGGGATCGAAAACACAAACGCCGTCCCCATTGTTAATCCTCGGCATTACAGTAGTCAGTATCAGGTTAGATTTTCCAAAACCGGATTTTCCGGATTCGTAGACGTGGCGGTTCGGAAGATGACGACTATGACACACAGATTTTATTGTGCCTCTATAGGTGTTTATTCCAAGGACCGGTCCGCCGGACAGGTATTCTTCAGGAACCGGAAAGGACTTCACAGCCTGTTCAATAGCAGGCATCGAATCGAGAATCTCAGGTGCCGGTAAATGGACAAAATACGCAAGTTCTGTCGAGTTTAACAGGGACCCGTGAACAAAGCTGTTGCGGGCGTGAATGCTTTCGACAGGATAGATACCGGAGATTCCTGCCAACCCGGTTTCAGCGTTCTCAAACTGTCTCAGAAACTGCTCCATGGATAGAAGGAGGGTCTTATCAGAGGCCAATATCCTGAGACTGACAGCAAAGAGCGGCTTGGCAGTCTTCTTGTCCACAATCTTGGGCAGACCCGGAAGATCGACAAAGGGGGACTGAGCTGGGTCATAGGGACTTCTTGAGGCTCTTCTCATATTGTCCTTCCAATCATTGATTACAGGTGCAAAGAGAACCTGAAGAATCCCTGCCCGGTCCTGGTCAAGCTCACTCAGAAGACCAAAGAGGCTCCGCAAAGGGTCGAGAGAGGAATCGGCAACCGGGGACAGGACAAAAAACGGTGATGCCTTGAGACGGTAGGCGCGTGCTATAGAACTTGATAATAAGGCAGTAGAGACAAGGTCTTTATCAACAGAAACATCTGCCTCCGGAAAATGAGATCTTATGTGAGAGACTGTCAGAGGGCACTGATTTTCGGCGACAGTGACCTGAAAACTGACTTTCCTATTGCAACCGATGATTTCAAAGGCAATTGCACTTTCAGACGGTAGCGATATAAGAAGCTGTTCGGCAATATCTATGCTGTTTTTGTCTTCCCTTGAGGGCTTAATGTGTATGTAACTTAAGCGAGAAACGCGTGCTTGAGCTCTATGCGATCCGCCTGGGCGCTCATCTGGTACATGATTAAAGAGGCTTTCAAAAAAAGATGCTTTTCTTGTATGAAGTTCAAAAGGCATAAATGGTGCCTCCAACACTACCGGATGTGAGCAGACTATTGCGGAGCCCCGCCCTGCCTCCATTTCCTTTAGAATCTTCTTTCTTTTCTCTTCAATGATGCCCATTACCTCTCACTCCTTTCATAAAAGATTTGATGACTGACATGCCGGGCATTCTATCCACAAAAAAGATTGCTTGCAAAGGGCACACGGCGAAAAAATATGGCGCTCCCTCGGAGAAATATAACCGCAGCCGCAACGGTACTGATTCACAAGCTCGATATCCTGTCCGCAGGCAAAGCAGACAGCATCTGGTATTAACTGTTCCTGGAGCCAGCGCAAAATAGGAATAAAACGAAACGTGAGAAGATGAAAAACCAACAGGTAGAACATCAGATTAATGCCAACGCTTATTCCAAGGAGGCCGATTGTCCATATCGCCAGATGGTATAAAAAGGAGATCAACTGTCTTCTTGTTTTAATGTTTGAGGACGACAACATGTTATTGCCTCCATCTCATTCTCTGTGAACGAACTGTAGCTCCGCCTCTTCGTTCCCTCTTGTGCGTGAGAATCGCACCAGTAAGTTTTATGATTAGAGATCCGGTGCGTTTCACGACAGTAAAAAGGGCTGGGACCCAATTTCTTATAATTGCAAATCCCAGCACTAAAACAGTTATTGAAAGGACCAAAGGGAATACATATCCTATCAGCATCAGGTTACATTCCTGAAATAGCCGCCATCGAAGGGATGATAATTCATACGGAACTCCTGTGTATAGTCACTGTAAATCCATTTCTGTTTGCAGTCGGGACAGTTATCATCAATGATGTCCTGTTGAAAAAGAGTATTGAAACTCAGCACATCAGGTCCCTGTAATTGCGCAAATATATTTTCCCCCTTCATGCGGTAATTCGGATCCAGTTGAACCTGGATGAAATTACGCCGTTCCTCCAGGAGTCGTCGATAAAATGCTCCGTGTGGATTAGCGCTGGAGTCCTTGTGAATACAGCCAATTATCAGGTGCGCCGCAATTGAATCGATGAAAGAAGCGGCAAATGGCAATCCTGAGGATGCTGCAATGCCATTGTGTATTCCCATTAGGTGGTCAGCAAGATGGTTTTTATCAAAAAAAGCATATCTTGATTTAGTGATACACCAGTAACAAGGAAGCTCTGTGGACGCACCAGGATCAGTAAATATGATCTCGCCGGCAGTTGCCCCTCGGTAAATACCAATCCAAAAGCAAGGGATGCTGTTCGCAAGTGATAATCTGTTAGCTCTCGCCTGTGCCGGATGGTAATCTGTAGTCGTAATCATTATCTTGCTACGCTCGCTTCCTTGGGTGATCTCTTCATCTGTTAAGGAAAGGAAGTCCCTGTGCAAGGTTCTAAGTCTCAGCGGCGGTACAGCGGGATTGGTATGTTCAAAGTCAACTTCCTGTAAAATTTCGGCAAGCGCATCAACCTTCGGCATTCCGATATGTTTACGATTAAAACCCTGTGTTGCGATATTCTTTTCCTCCACAACATCCGGATCGATAAGTGTAACTTTTTTTGCACCCATCCTCACCATGCTGACAATCATCGGAGTTATTGCACCTACACCGACAAAGATAAACTCAACATCGAATAATCTCATAAAATCGATATGGTCCGAAATGCGCTTGTACTTTTCATTCAGTAATTTAATAGTGTCTGCGTTCATGAGTTGTTACCTCCTTTATTTCCTGTTATAGAAGTTCGAGTTCTACTCGTTGTACTTTCACCTTTCCCATGCCTTCCGAGTCGCATACAACGATATACGGGAAAAAATCAAAAGGCCCATCGGCGGCAGAAAAAACAATAGGCATCAGGTATGCTCGCAAATACTCGTTCGAAGGGCTGGTCAGATTGCTCCAGGCAGCTCTTTCATCCTGACGTGATGGATAGCTAATACCTCTTGGGTGCGAATGACAGATACCGATGAATTCCAGACAACTGTTATCGATGCAGTTATTCAGAAAATCTGTGTCTGGCTGATAAACAGCCCCAGAGTGCAGACCATTTCTTAAGGCAGAATTATCGAAAACGAATTCCGTGACATGAAAGTCCCTCGGGTCACCAAGAAGAATTCCTCCGGTTTCAACCGGATAGCGCCCTATAGTTCTTTTAATTTTGCTAAGAACCAGTCTGCTGATTTTCATAGTCCGAATCTGATCATCGGAAGGTGGCACTTTGGGAGGGCGGCACTCCTTAGCGTCAATAGCCTTTCCATTTTCCGATAGAGTTACTTCAACTACATGATTTCTGCTACTCTCTCTGGGTTCAAAGGGACCAACATTATCTGTTAGCCCTTTTAAGTCGCTGCGTCTGCTATTTGTTCTGTTGAACATATCCACATTTCTCTTAAACTCAGAAATACTGGCACCCTCATCCTTTTGATTTGCTCTGTCAATTTCGATGTCTTTCATCTTGTCTCCTTTGTTTTGGTCTCAGCTATTTCATTTATTGTCGGAATCTCTTTTGTCCAGCACATGGTCAGCCCACTCCTGTGCCAGTTGCTGAGCCTCAGGAAAGAGTGAGGGCTGCTTGTCAATAAAATCGATACGTTCAGGAATACCACGCTGTGCAGGAAGCAGATCCGGTATTTTTAACCCATCAAGTGCGGATGGTTTTGCCTCGACATATACTCTAATGCAGTCGATCTTTTCCATATCCCAGCAGTACCTAAAATGAAAACCCTTATATTCTTCTGTCGACATGTTACCTCCTCCTAAACTGTTCGCTGATGCTCACGCCACTTCTGATGTATTCAATCGTCCCATCCGCCCATTTTTGAGCTAAGTCTCTTGCCTCTGCGAGATTTTCTGGTTTAAAGTTTTCTTTGAAACATATATAAGGCGGATGACTAAAACCGTCATAATTCGCAGGCCAGCGATGTATTACACTGAGCTCGCTACTTCTACCATTGTAAGATGGTGCATTTTCGACATATACCCGTACCTTGCCTGATGACTTCAAGTCGTTTACGAAACGAAATGTGAACCCTTTGTAATTTTCAGTTGCCATTATGACCTCCTGGTTAGAGATTTTCGGAAAGTGTGGGGATGGGCTTCTCAGCCCACCCCCCCCTTCAACTCAGCTGTGATACGGGTCGTCTTCGATTCTTCCGAAATACTGATCTTCGCTTACTTTTCCTTTCATGATGGAGTCCTCCTTTCTCTTAAAATTTGATTCTATTTTCTAATGAATGAAATTCTATTTCCTCGGGTATTCTTGGAAGATTAAAACTGCTTTATTATCAAGAAGATAGGGTTATCGCTATCGCTGATAAATTGTCACTACATTGATGAGGATTGTGATAGCATAAATTATGGAAATTCTTGTGAATGAGAATGCGATCCGGACTGACGATGGATCCACCATAAAAATACGCAACACCTCTGCTTTCGCCATTTATGTGGTTCTTGCTCTAGAACAAATTGTAGACCCTAACCCAATACTTTCAGCTTTTGATATTTCAGAAAGACTTAGAGGTGCCTTGAGTTCTGCAACAATATCGAGAATCCTTTGGGAAGAAGGTAAATTGGAAAAGAGAGAAGGTGTTCTCTTTAAAATACTCGAACCTCCATCCGATAGACGCAACAAGATCATTCGTATCAGAAGAGAAAAACCGGAAAGTGGCAAAGAGGTAATGAAAATAAGGTACATAATTGCGAGTCAAAAAATAACTTCACCTCCAGACCTACTCTCTGATTGGCGCAACAATTTTATTGTAATGAGATACCGTAAGGGCGGCCGAAATATCACTCAGTCGCGGGCCTGGGATTTGTCAAGATTGCAGTCCTATATCAAAGAGGGAAAGTATAAAGAGGCCTTTTCACTTTACAGCTCCCACCAACTGGACCATATCGGTAAATCCATAAGTGGAACCGCAAGACAAAAACTTCTTGTCAATCGAGACCGTATATATGGCGGATTGCTCATGTCTCACGGCGATTATAAAAAAGCGATTCAACTTTTGAGGCAAGCTATGGAAAGAGGACAAAGAATAGGCGAGATTGGTGAGGTCGCTCACGCTGCTGGCAATCTTGCAGCTGCCTTGAGAATGATGGGTATTCGTGAAGTGTCTATTGCACAGAAAGTCTGCATAGATGCAATTGGATATGTGAGAAATGCTCGGCAATCTCTTGATAGGGAAAAATTTGCCAGTCTTTTACGCTGGCTGCATACAACATTGTCCTCCGACTTTACCATTTATGAAAACTATGAGTCTGCCTTTAAGTCGACAGAAGAAGCTCTTGATTATGTTGACCTATCAGGAGACGAGCGATATCTGGGAGAAACTGAAATAAGATTCCGACGTGCCAAGGTTCACCTGCATAACTCAGATATTGATAAATGCGAGCAAGAATTAGAGATTATAGAGAAATTAGCGGTTCTGCCGGGGGTAAGGAGTGTTGATTGGATTGGCAAATGGGTCCCCCGTTTGAAGGCTGATATATTAATTGCGAAGGGAAAATCCGGAGAGGCAATAAATGCTCTATTGCAAGGGTGGCATATGAATTCTAATTATGGTTTTCAGAGGGTACATATTGCCCAAAGATTACTAAAACTTAATTATGTTGATTCCTCCATGACGCGTGGCATCGAAATATTACACAAACGGTTATTGGGTATATATTCGAGCAAATGCAAATACTGCGGCGGTCGAACACTAATAGATCGCCTGAAATGCGCGATCTACCGAACATGGCCAACAGTTCCGCCATCTTTCTGGTTTTAGGCTTAACCGCAATGTTTCTGATGTTTACCGCCTGCATTTGCCCCTCTCCTGTGGATAACTCGCCTTGACAGCTTACGGAGACCTGCTATAGTGAAGACAGCTCAAACAATGACCAACGTGCAAGCAAAAGTATTAGGGGAAAACTTTATGCGTTTTACGATGGTGATAAGCTTCGGCTAATCGCCAAGCAGTGGTTACCTAATAGCCACGTTTGCACAGTCACCATCGTATAGTGTGTAAGGTTTTTTGTTTGGCCCACAATGCAATAACGTCGGTTTTCAGGGCTTCCGTCTACAACCAAAAACCCTGCAACTTCGATTGCCCCACATTCAGCTGGATACTCTTTCGTTGAGGATGCGTTAATAGCGGACAGATCAAATATCGGGCAACGCTGGCGAGCGCCCCGACCTCCAATCTGTCCGGTAGGTCTATCCAAAATGCTGAAAAAAGTATTGCTCCAAAAATATATATATAATCTTCCAATTTAATTTATAGATATTGGAGGATAAACGCCGCAATGGAAATTTTATGATAAACACATCAAGGGAAGGAGGTGACATGTATGGGTCAAGGTAGAATCTGCCCAGAGTGTAGATATTACATGTATGCCTTAATAGAGGATAAAGAACCGGGAGGCGCCTGGATTCTTTACGAATGCCGGAATGAGCATTGCAAGTTCCGGGAAAGAGTATACGAGGAACAGGATCTGACTTATCATCACCTCGATGATCAGCTCAATAAAGACCAATGCCTATGAAATCGCTCAAAGAAAATATTGACGTCTTTCAATTTCAGACGCCTGCCAAAAATTACCGGGCCGGAGGGGAGGTCCTTGCCGACGAGATGACCGGATATTTCGGCGAGAACTGCTACTGGATCTTCCGGCGAAAAGAAGAATGGAAGATCCGGGAGGCCTATAAAATCTGTCAGGGGAAGCAGATCAGGTCGTTTCGGTATCTTATGGGGATACTGAAAAATGTTTAGATACGATCAGTGGCAAAGGATCAATTTGGGCAGTTTAATAAGTTCTTGATTTTCCAGCGCCTTCCATTGTAATATTAATTACCGTAATCTACATTACGAAGTAGGTATGTAATGAAATTCTATAACCGGAAAAACGAACTGGCGGAACTGACCAAGCTTTACGATCAGGCCAACACGTCTGCAAAATTGACCGTCATTACCGGACGCCGCCGGGTTGGGAAAACCATGCTTGCGCTGGAATTTGCACGTAAACACAAACACCTCTATCTCTTTGTTTCGAAAAAATCAGAGCATCTGCTCTGCATGGAATATCTTGAAGAGATCAGAAA
>Ga0315283_10006681_pt1 | contig 10319 bp, 9 predicted proteins | sample YL17G09_0_MG_FD_204541 | JGI IMG/M metagenome (GOLD analysis project Ga0315283, IMG submission 204541) | Sediment microbial communities from Yellowstone Lake, YNP, Wyoming, USA - YL17G09_0 | ecosystem: Environmental > Aquatic > Freshwater > Lake > Sediment | place: USA: Wyoming | collected...
GTAAATCAACTCACCCAGCGGATAATGTTTCGCCAGGTGCATCTTTTCATTATATATGAAGCGGGATTGACCTGGTCCATAACCCAATGTCAGGTTCTGCAACGAACATTCACCACCCTTATCACAGACAGGGCAATCCAACGGGTGCGAAGTAAGCAGGAACTCGAGAATATCCTTTCGACCTCGAACAGCTTTCTCAGAGGTACCGATCACCACCATTCCGTCTGAGACAGGTGTGGTGCAAGCAGTCTCCAGCTTGGCACCAAATTGGATCTTCGGTGTGCCATCCGCCTCCAACACAGGCTGCCCGGTACCCCGGTCAATCACTGGGCGCCCCACCTCCACCAGGCACTGGCGGCACATTCCCACCGGTTCCATCTTGGGGTGGTAGCAAAATACTGGGATATCAATGCCAATCTTCTTGGCAGCATTCACGATCACTGTGCCTGCAGGTACAGTTACTTGTTTTCCATCAATTGTCAGACTGACCAGTTTTTCCATGAGTATCTCGACAATAAAGGTTCTATGAATTGGATTTTACTGTGACGGCTTCAAAATCTGCCGGGAAACGTTCAATACCTGTCAGCACGGCCTCAATGGAAAACTCTCCCAGCGCACACAGGCACTTGCCTTTTAATTGATTAGCTACATCCTGCAAGAGCATGACATCATTCATCGATGCATTGCCCTGGCTGATCCTTTCAGTCAGGTGCATCATCCAATATGTTCCTTCACGGCAGGGGGTGCATTTACCGCACGATTCGTGTTTGAAGAAGTGGATCGTCTTATTAAGCAGCCAGGGGATGCTGACCGAATCGTCGATAACAATGACCGAGGCTGAACCAAGCTGTGCTCCCACATTGGGGACACTCTCATAATCCATGGGAGTTGCCAATGCTTCGTCATTAGCAATGATCATGGAAGAAGAAGCCCCAGCAGGCATGATCGCCTTGATCTTATGCCCTTCTGGGATGCCGCGCCCATGATCAAAGACCAGCTCGCGAAAGGTCGTGCCAAGCGGTAGCTCATAGTTGCCCGGTCGGTTAACACAACCAGACAGGCTGAATATCTTGGTACCCGGGCTTTTATCTGTGCCAATGCTTTTATACCAGTCTGCCCCACGCGAGATAATAAGTGGCAAGTTGGTCAAAGTCTCCACGTTATTGACAATGGTTGGTTTGCCATAAAGACCAACAGCAGGAGGGAATGGCGGGCGTAAACGCGGTTGACCGAGTTTGCCTTCAATAGATTCAAGCAGCGCTGATTCTTCTCCGCAGATGTATGCCCCTGCTCCAAGGTGCGTGTGCAGGCGCAAGCTGGTGTTGGTTCTAAATATTTTATCTCCTAAATATCCAGCGGATTCCATCTCGGCGATGCACTGGTCCAATTTATGAGCGATCTGCCAGAATTCACCACGCAGGTATATATAAGCATCATTCGCCTTGACCGCAAAAGCACAGATTGCCACCCCTTCCAGAAATTGGTAGGGATTGGATTCCATGATCTCACGATCTTTGAAGGTCCCCGGTTCAGATTCATCTGCATTGGCTACCACATAATGCGGCCAACTTTGCCAATTAATGAAGGACCACTTCAAGCCTGTGGGAAACCCTGCTCCCCCGCGCCCACGCAATCCGGAAGCCTTGACCTCATTGGTTACGTCATCCGGATCCATCTTGGAGACAACTTTCCTCCAGGCCTCAAATCCACCATTCTGGCGGTAGGTTTCAATCTGGTCCAGGTCCGGGATATCGCGATGACGAAGAAGGATGTGTTCTGCCATGTCTGTCATCCTTGCCTCAACTTGTTGATCACGTCCAGCGCACTTTCAACAGTCTGGTTCTCGTGGTACTCGAGCCCCTCAGCACTTTGCACCTGGAACATCGGTGCTTTATCGCAGCCTGCCAGGCACATGACCGATTCGACCTTGATCATCCCATCCGGGGTCGTTTCACCAACCCTTATTCCTAAATTCTCGCAAAGATTTTCCAGGAATTCTTCCGCCCCGCGTAAGGCACACGGCAGGTCTGTGCACACCTGGACGTGGTATTTACCGGACGGTTGGTCATAATATAGCGAGTAAAAACCGACAATGGAAGTCACCTCTGTATCTGTGATCTCACAGAGTTCAGCAACCTCGCGGATGGCTTCCTTGGTGATGTAGCCATATTCATGTTGGGCAAGGTATAACAGGGGCATCACCGCTGATCGTTTACCAGCCCTACCCATGGGGTATTTTGCCAGGATAACCTGGATTTCGTCGGCATATTTTTGCAACAAAGCGTTCAACGGTCACAATCTCCCAAGACAATATCAACACTGCCGATGATGCCCACCAGGTCTGCGACTAAATGACCTTTGCACATAAACGGCAAAGCTTGTAAATGAACGAATGACGGTGTACGCATATGAACACGATATGGCTTATTCCCGCCACTGCTCTCAACGTAATAACCCAGCTCACCTTTAGGCGATTCAACGGGCTGGTAAACTGCACCCTTTGGGATAATAAACCCTTCAGTCCACAATTTGAAGTGGTGAATGACTGCTTCCATGCTGGTGCCAAGCTCGGCTCGAGGTGGTGGCACAAATTTGCGGTTATTCGACCGGAACGGACCATAGGGCAGCTTATCCAGCGCCTGTTGCATGATGCGCAAGCTTTGGCGCATTTCCTCCATCCGCACCAGGTACCGATCATATACATCCCCATGGGTCCCAGTTGGAATGTCGAAATCATACTGCTCATATCCCGAATAAGGTTGGGCTTTGCGCAGGTCGTAGGCTACACCTGAACCTCGCAGTACAGGTCCAGTAACTGAGAGATTGATGGCATCTTCCTTCGAGAGCTTACCAATATTACGTGTGCGGTCCATAAAGAGAGGATTTTTCTCAAGCAGCGCATCGTATTGTTTGATCCTGCCGGGGAACATGCGGATAAATCGACGCACGGCGATCTCAAATTCCGCTGGAATATCGCGCCACAGACCACCCGGACGGAAAAAGGTGGTCATCATGCGTTGACCTGAGCACATCTCTTTTATATCCAAAATGGACTCGCGTTCACGGAAACAATACAGGAACATAGACATAGCTGCCAGGTCCAGGGCATGGGTGCCCAGCCAAACCAGGTGGTTGGAGATACGTTCCAATTCAACCAGGATGACCCGTACAGCCTGTGCGCGAGGGGGGACGTCCAGCTCTATCAGGCGCTCGAGTGCCAGGCAGTATGCCAGGTTATTGCCCGTAGTATTCAGGTAATCAGTTCGGTCGGTCATCACCTCTGCCATTTCCCAACGCTTGGATTCCATGTTCTTCTCAATGCCTGTGTGGAGGAAGCCAATATCTGGGACGCAGTTGATGATCACCTCTCCATCCAGCTCGAGCAATAAGCGCAGTACACCATGCGTACTCGGGTGCTGAGGACCCATGTTCAAGAGAACGGTATCCCCTTGCAAGGCCCGCTCTGAGACCAGATGTCTCAATTCTTGATAGCTAACTTCCAATGGTTCTGGCATAAGCGCTAAGCCTCTTCATAGCGGGCATGGTGCTTCCGCTTGTCGATCTCATCATAATTAAAGCTGAATTGGGGTTCTTCATAGCCCAGCGGGTAATCCTTACGCAGGGGATGACCTTCCCAATCGTGCGACATCAGGATACGGCGAAGATCGGAATGTCCCTCAAAATTGATGCCAAACATATCCCATAGCTCTCTCTCATGCCAGTTTGCGCCCCGATATACGCCTTCCACTGTGTGCAGGCTGGGTTGGTCACCGTTGAGCGGCACCCTGAGCACCAGGCGCACATTATTCGCATGCGAATAGAAGCCATAGACGACGTTGAAGCGGGGTTCTTCTTCGGGCCAATAATCGACTGCGGTAAGCTCAAATAAGAAGTCAAACTCGTATTCATCCCGCAACACCTGGCAGATTTCGACAATTTTCTCCGGCTCAGCTTCGAGTGCGAGGGGATATTTCATCAGCCGCGATTCTTGCAGACCAAAGCGGTCTTTTAATGCTTTCAGGGTCAGCTTGAGGTGCTCTTCAGACATTTCGCGTTTCCTTTATATCCAGGTGTTGAGTTTTTCGTGGCGAACCTTATCATACAAGGTCAGGATCCCATGGATGAGAGCTTCAGGGCGCGGCGGACAGCCGGCCACATACACATCCACGGGTACAACTTCATCCACTCCCTGTACGAGGGCATAATTATTGAATACACCGCTGCACGAGGCACAATCTCCCATAGAGATCACCCACTTGGGATCCGGCAGCTGATCGTAGAGTCTGCGTAAGACTGGCGCCATTTTTCGAGAGACACGTCCAGCCACAATCATCAAATCAGATTGCCGCGGGCTGGCACGCATTAGCTCCATACCAAAGCGGCTCATGTCATTATGTGAAGCCTGGGCACTCATCATTTCAATGGCACAGCATGCCAGACCGAAAAGCATCGGCCACATAGCATTCACCCGTGCCCAATTAACCACTTGTTCCAGCCCAACCGTGACGATACCCAAATTTCCGGCTTTTTGTTCTATTCCCATTCTAGTGCTCCCTTCTTCCAGGCATACACAAAGCCAACCAATAAAATAACAATGAAGATGGCCATTTCTATGAGCGCAAATACCCCTTCATTTGCTTTAACGAATTGCTTGAGTACGACTGCCCAAGGGATAATGAAGATGATTTCGATATCAAATAAGATGAAAAGCACAGCCACAAGGTAGAACCGAACTGGAGCCCGGCGTGTACCGGGTCCAATAGGGTTCATCCCTGATTCATAGGGCATAACTTTACGGGGGGTAGTGCGCCTGGGACCAAATGCGTGACCAAGACCAACAATCAGGAACCCAAAAGCAATAGCCAGAATGACAATGACAGCGATAGGAATAAATGGAGCCAGCATAATACCTCAGCAGTCAATCCTCATTATAAGATACATGAGAACCAGGCTCATGCCTGCACCTCATGCAGCTCAATATAGGGAGCCTAACCTATTCATTATAGGCAGAATACACCATCCTGACAAGATGGCATCCTTCCATACAAGCGTGAAGTTTATCACATGCTTTCTGCAGTGTCAATTTTCACTATTCTTAAATAAATCAAAAAACTCTGAAGGGAATCCTCATGAGAAATTCGCAATTGATAAATCGTTAAGGAATTTACTACCCGGCCTTCGCTAAGTATCCAGAAGGTATTATCTTCTTAGATCAAAAAATCACGTAAGTGCCGGCTGCGGGTGGGATGGCGGAGCTTGCGTAACGCTTTGGCTTCAATTTGACGGATACGCTCGCGTGTCACGTTGAAAGCTTGACCAACTTCCTCAAGCGTATGATCTTTTCCATCCAGCAAACCAAAGCGCATCTCCAATACTTCCCGTTCACGTTCCGAAAGTACTGCCAGGGTATTTTTAACTTGCTCGCGGAGCATTTCGCGTGCAGCTGCATCCATGGGTTCCTGGGCTTCTTCATCCTCGATGAAATCACCCAGCATCGAGTTATCTTCGCTACCCACCGGACTCTCCAGCGAAACAGGCTCTTCGGCTGCCCGTAGTACCTGCCCAACTTTGGAAGCTGCGTGCGCCCACCGTACTCGCACATCTGGGGGTAAAAGGTTCGGATTCCCCTTCACTTTCAGGATCAACTGCTTATCTATAGGCTCCAGAAAGTCTGCTTCTATCGCCAACTCAGCAGGTGTCGGTGACCGACCTAATGTTTGGGTAAGCTGGCGTTGAGCCTGCATTATTCGATTGAACGATTCAAAGATATGTACAGGGATACGGATGGTCCTGGCCTGGTCTGCGATCGAGCGGCTGATTGACTGTCGGATCCACCAGGTAGCATAGGTGCTAAATTTATATCCACGTGAGGGGTCAAACTTTGTCACCGCACGCAATAAGCCAAGATTGCCTTCTTGAATGAGATCGAGGAACGAGCTGCCGCGTCCAAGATAATGTTTGGCTACACTGACCACCAAGCGCAAATTAGAGCGGATCAGTATTTGCCTCGATTCCTGCGCCCGGTAATGGACATTTTCCAGCTCCAGGCGCAAAGTATCTTCGTCGGGGAGATGGATAGTTACTGACTCCTGTTGCGGGCTGCCTTCATCCGGTAACTGATCATTTTCTCGAATCTGGCTCAACCTATCCTCTTCCAACTGTTGGTTCGTTAAAGAAGTCGATGAAGGTATCGTCTTTCCCTTGGAAAATAATTTCTCCAGCTCATCGGATGTCCCTTCGGGAAGGATGGATAAGTAGATAAAAACAGTCACCCCATTGCTAGCTACCCCATCCCACAGATGATCGATTCCCCAACGGCCATTATCAAGGTATTTGCGTAAGTAGGAAGGTGATTCACGCACCCATGTTTGGCGCAGCATCCTGGCTTCTGAAAGGATTAAAGATAAATCAGGACTTGTATATCCTAGCCGTAGGGTGTCTTCCACCAACCGTTTCCAGGCAGTAGCCAGCTCGTCGAATATGGCTTGATAGATACTTGTAGAATACTGGCGTCCGCCACGTGCCAGTGGATGCCCGCGATTAAGTACGTCTACCCGCCGGGCAGCTTCAATGCGTGTCGCTAACCAAAACTCATGATCGGTATTTAATAACTCAATTTCACCAATTTCTCTCAAATAGAGCCGGATCGGGTCCTCACCCAGCTCGGTATCCGTGGTTGGCTTAAGCAGTTCAAGTGACTCGTCATCCGTGAAGTCACCATATTCCTGCACTTCTTTGCTAAGCAGCATCTCATCCGGCTCATCGATGACTGCATCTGAATCCATCTCTGCCAGCAGATCATCTACATCATCCATACGGTCCGAGATAATATCATTATCCTCCTCATTTTCCTTAGCCTTGGAAGGGGCAACTTTTTTCCTGGGAGAAATAGCCTTTGTTTTTCGAGCCATACAGCCATTATCCTCGAAATTTCCGTTTTTGGCGAATCTTGGAAGGGATTCCTATTAAAGAGGAGCGGATTGTCCAGTAACAGTCGTGTCTGGTTTATGGGCGGGCGGTCTCCACATGAACCAGGATGGAATGCCAATAATTTCTTTCTCAGAGATCACCTGGAAACCAAATCGCTGGTAGAAAGGGTTATTCCGTGGATTGGCATTTTCAAGGTAACATCCCATTTGCTCTTCATCCGCTTTGCTGCAAAGGTGTTGTAAGAGCACTGAACCGAACGCCTTTCCTTGCAGCTCAGGTTCGACCCCCAGATATTCCAGGTAATAATGTGGCTCATTGGGGTGGGCATTATCCACCTCGTTCAGCCATTGCATCCAACCCTTTATATTATATAATCCATTCCCCAAGAAGGATTTTATCAACAGTTTCCATTGATCACTGGTTGATAAAGGGTAGGCACCAGGAGGATAAATCACCGCTACAGCGATGACCTTACCGTCTCCATTCACCTGGAGCGGATATCCCTTCCGGAGGCATATTGATATTTCAGCCGTAAAGTCGACTGTTAATGCCCTGATTCGCTTGTCTGGGGAGAAATTCTTATACACCGCCACAGACACAGGCTCATCCACAAAGGCTCTCCCAAGTACCTGTGCTGCTTGCCGGTAGGTTTGGCGTGTGATCGGCAGGACTTCTTTTTGTCTGGGGTTCTTGAAATCAAGCATAACAGTGATTAAGTCAGCTGGTTATTTGGCAGATGCCGCTCTGTTGGTAAATTTTTCACGTGCCTGGTGGAGGTTTCGAAGTGTCCGAGAGCATTTGGCGACGCCATCTTCATATTCTTTAGTACGAAAGTCACCCGCTTGGGCAGCTTCGTCTAGCTGGAAGTGCAGCTGGTTGATCACCTCAGTCACCTGCCGTCTACGGATCTCCAACAGAGCCCGCATCACATCTTCCAGCACACGGTCTTCTTTTGGGTCCAATTTTTCAGTGCGCTCTAATAGATTATCAACGATTTCCATTAGGGGCAGTGATAATCCATTTAATACGAAGTGCATTGGTTCCGATTGATCCTGCGCCAGTGATTCCTGAACCAGCTCATAGATAGCCTGGTATTCGGCGCGCTCGAAGTCCAGGCGTGATATATGGATCAGATGGGCTTCATGTAGAGCCCGGTCGACATGGAATACCATCTCTGGCCGACGGACCAGGATCCCAAGGATATGGGCTTCAAGCAATGCGCTCCCGACCAGAATGGGGATCTCAGATTTCTGCTCATCTGCCTTCGACTGTAACGTCCTCGGTCGCCTGCGTTTGGTACTGCTGGGTGATCCTCCTCCTGTCAACAGGCGCTCATCCACTTTGATCAAACGGGCTAATCTTTGCCGGTAAGTTTCACGCTCGATGGGGTCCGGGACTTCATTGATCAACGGCAGGACTTGATTTGCGATTTCAGACCTGGTTCGAGGATCATCCACATTCCGCCCAGAGGCTAAACTTTCCATCACGTGGATGACGATCGGTTTCGCATCATCCAGTATGCGTTGCCACTCTGCAGGATCAGCCTTGACCACATCGTCCGGGTCCATGCCGCTAGGCAACGTAGTAACGCGGATATCAGCCTGTAAACGCGATTCATGAGCCATCAGTCCACGTGCATCAAATACCGGCTCAGTCTCTCGATCCATCGTCTGGCGTGCGATCTGCAAGCCGCGTAGTGTGGCTTTATCACCCGCTGCGTCAGGGTCAAGTGCCAGGACGAACCGCTGCGTGAGTCGCTTGAGTGAGCGTAGTTGCTGCTCGGTAAGGGCTGTGCCCATGGGTGAGACAGTATTGGTGAAACCTGCCTGGTGCAGGGCGATCACATCCAGGTAACCCTCGACGATGACGACCTGGTCCAGGGCACGGATGGGAGTACGGGCGTGTTCCAGTCCATACAACAAGGCACTTTTGTCAAATACTGGGGTCTGTGGGGAATTCAAGAATTTGGGAATATCTTCGGCATTAAGAACTCGTCCACCGAAACCCGCCATGCGCCCACGCGCATCCCGGATGGGAAAAATAATGCGGTGCCGAAACTTGTCATAGATACTTCCATCATCACGTTCGGAAACCAAACCAACTTCCTTGAGGATGGCCTCAGAGCGACCCTTATTTTTTAGGTAATGGATGATTGCATCATGGGAATTGGGAGCATATCCCAATCCAAAGGTTTCGATGATCTCATCACTCAGACCACGCCCCTTAAGATAGGTAAGCGCTTTTTGGCCTTCGGGAGTGTTGCGTAATTGGTGGTGGAAATAGGTGGCTGCTTCCTCCAGGATTGTGCGTAATTGAGAATGCTCTTCTTCGGCAACCAGCTCCTCTGGCGTAGGCGGTTTCAGCTGGATGCCCGCCCTATCTGCCAGGTATTTCAAAGTCTCCTGAAAATCCCAGTTTTGCTTTTTCATCGTGAAGCTGAAGATATCGCCGCCTTCACTGCATTGCCCAAAACAGCGCCAGGTGCCTGTGGTCGGGAAAACGACGAAGGATGGCGTGCGCGTGTTGGGATGGAACGGGCAGAATCCGATGTAATTCTTGCCCGTCCGGCGCAGCTGGACCGTTTCTGTGACCAGGTCTACGATATCAATGCGGGATTTAATCTCATCAATCGATGACATAACCTACCCAATTTCTATCTGGGATTGACTCATCTCAACAAATTATACCAGCCTGCAAATGGGCTATATATGAAGGGCTTTCAATTCAGGTGGACATAAAACGACATCTTCAATCTCTTCGTTACGCTTGACAGTTACCACAGTTTGTGTATAATTAATTAGAAGATTATCTATTTAGTTAGATGGAATAAAGTTATCGAAGGAAGTATTTATGACTGCTATCATCCCCCCCAATGACGAACAGCTGCTTATGTTCTTCAAGGCATTGGCAGATGCAAACCGTTTGAAGATTGTCGGTCTGCTCTCCCAACAGGAATACTCAGGCGAACAGCTGGCTGCTCTGCTGAATTTACGCCCACCCACCATTTCGCACCATCTCAAGCTGCTATCCGAAGCCGGTCTGGTCAGTGCGCGGGCGGAGAGTTATTACAACCTGTACCACCTCGAATCTGGAGTCCTGGAGCAGATCGCCAGGCAGCTCGGTGAACAAGACAGACTCCCCAAGATGGCAGCTGAAGTTGACCTGGGAGCATATGACCAGAAAGTCTTACGGGATATCCTGCTTCCAGATGGTAGATTAAAGATCATACCTGCCCAGCGCAAGAAACGCGAAGTCATACTTCGGCACATCCTCAAGGAATTTAAACCTGAGGTACATTACACCGAGAAGCAAGTCAATGAGATCCTTGCCCGATTCCATGATGACACTGCCACCTTGCGAAGGGAGATGATCGCGTACAAAATGATGAA
>Ga0315283_10006682_pt1 | contig 10319 bp, 9 predicted proteins | sample YL17G09_0_MG_FD_204541 | JGI IMG/M metagenome (GOLD analysis project Ga0315283, IMG submission 204541) | Sediment microbial communities from Yellowstone Lake, YNP, Wyoming, USA - YL17G09_0 | ecosystem: Environmental > Aquatic > Freshwater > Lake > Sediment | place: USA: Wyoming | collected...
GGTCGGCGCCCTCGGCGGCGGCAGGACCTGCGCGACGGGGGAGGGCGTCCTGGCCGGGCGCGGCGGCGAGGACAGCTGCGAGGAGGCGGGAGCCTTTCGGAGCAGCTCCTCGTCGGAGCTGTCGGAGCGACGGTCGAGCGCCGCCGCGGCCAGGAGCGCCGCCGCGGCCTCGACGTTCCTCGCGGCCTCGCCGTCGTCGCCGCTGCCGGCGCTGTTGCTCCCGGCGTCGCCCGAGTCCCTCCTCCTCCCCGCGCTTCCTCCGCTTCCGCTTCCACCGCTTCCTCCGCCCTCCTCGCTCGCCGCGGTGAGGGCGGCGGCGAGCGAGGAGGTGTTCGAGAAGAGCGAGGGGCTGAGGCGCAGCGGGCCCCGGGGGGAGCGAGAGGGGGCGGCGGCCGAGGCCGCGGACGCCTCGGCGGGAGCGGCGAGCTCCTCCGGGCCGTCGTTGTCGTCACTGTCCCCCGTCCCCGGGCGCGACAGCGGCGACAGCGGCGACGAAGCGGCAGAAGGAGGGGCAGCAGCGGCAGCGGCCGCAGTCGCGGTGGGATCCTCGCCCGAGGCGGCAGCGGCGGCGCAGGCGGCGGCGGCGGCGGCCTTGACGGCGACGCCGCAGGCGGTCGAGCCGGGCGGCGGCGAGGCCACGAACGCCGCAGTGGTGAGGTGGCTGAAGTCGTCGTCGTCGTCGTCGTCGTCGACCTTCTTGGGACCAGCAACGTCGGCGGCGGCGGCGAAGGCGGCGGCAGCGGGGGCATCACCTGGCGCCCCCCCGACGCCGACCCCGACCTCCGCCCCCTCGCCCTCGCCCTCGTCGCTCTCTGTCTCTTCGTCCTCCTCCTCCTCCTGCTTCACGAGGCAGTAGAAAGCCGTCCTCCCCCTGCCCCCAAAGTCCTGCGCCGCGGCCCCATCGAACCCGTACCCCGCGGGAAAGGACAGGGAGGACAGCAGCCAGGGGCAGAAGGCCACGTCCGCGTCGACGCTCATCGCGACGGCCATGCGCCTGGGGCCGAAGATGGCGGCCGCCCGCGCGACGACGGCCGACGGGCACAGCGCGTCGGGGCAGAAGCCGCACAGCTCGAGCGACGCGTACGAGCAGGCCTCCTCCGGGGTGACGTGCACGGTCGCGAAGGCCGAGCCGTCGAGCGCGTTCATGGAGTAGCCGCAGGGGTCGAAGACGAAGTCGTCGACGAGCGCCGAGGGGAGCAGCGCGCGGAGGCCCGAGGCGGCGGTGACGGCGGCGGCGCCGACGAAGGCGGCGTCGCCGTCCCTGTCCTCGCCCCCCTCGCCCGGCGCTCCGCTCCCGCCGCTCCCGCCGCTCCCGCCGCTCCCGCGGGAGAAGAGCGCGGCCCTGGCCGGGTCGAGGCCCATCATGCAGACCTCGAGGGTGTAGGTCGGCGAGGAGGGGGGAGCGGAGGGGCAGGCGCCGGCAGCGGCGGCGGCGGCGGCGGCCGAGGCCGAGGCGCCCCGCAGCAGCGCGGGGCCGCTCCCCGCGGCGCCCCTCCTCGCGCGCCCGGCCAGGGCCGCAGCCGTGGCGTTGGCGGCCCCGCCGGCGGCCGCGCCGACGAGCCTGGAGGGGGCGCCGGAGAGCAGGAGGGCCGCGGCGGAGGAGGCGGAGGAAGGCGACGGGGGGGCCGCGGTGGCACCGTCGGCGCCGGCGTTCTCCGCGGCCAGCAACGCCGCCGCGGCCTCCGCGGCGGCCGCCGCCGCGGACGCGTCGGCCACGAACACGTGCCACTGCAGCCCCGAGAGCGCGTCGCCGAGGACGTACGCGCCGCCGCCGCCGCCGCCGTCGAGCCCGCCCTTGCCGCAGCCTCCTCTCCCGTTCCCGCTCGCCGTCAAGTGCCCAAAGTGCCGGCGCAGCGTCGCCGTCTCGGCGCCGAAGTCGTGGTGCGGCGCCGGCTGCGCGTCCGGGAACAGGAACGATGCCCTGCTGTACTTCACGCGGCACGGCAGCAGGCCCGAGCTCGAGCGGGCCGAGGCCAGCAGTCGCGGGATCGCCTCGAGCAGCCTCGTGGTGCCGCAGGTCTTGAGCACCGCGCGGCGGCTCGAGACGAACAGCGACGACTCGGAGAGGACGTAGCTGTCAGTGCGGTCGTTGGAGGTGACGGAGACGACGCAGCACGAGGCCTGGCGTGAAGGAGAGGGAAGGGGGGCGGAGGGAGGGGAGACGGGAAAAAAGTGAGACGGAGGGGAAGAGAAGCGAGGGGAAGAGGGGGGGAGCAAGAAGAAGCGGGAGAGCCGCGGGGGCGAGCGCGCGAGCGAGGGAGAGAGGGGGGGAACTCACGTCGGCCAGGAGCGCGTCGAGCTCTGCCCTGGGGATCGCCCGCAGGCCCCTCGCCGGCGCCGAGGCCGGGTCCGGCGCGTAAAAGTCGATCTCGAGCCTCTTCTCGGAGCCCTCGAAGACGGGTGGCGGGAAGTGGAGGTCGTTGGTGTTGTTGGAGGAGGAGGTGGAGTCGTTGTCGGCGGCGGCGGCGGCGGCATGAGCGGCGGCGGCGGCGACGGCCGAAGAAGGAGAAGTCGCCATCGCGGCGATGATTTTCTGCTCTAGTTTTTCCGCTCTAGGGGGAAAAAAGGACGAAACTGAAGAATGCGCGCGGCCACGTTCAACTTACGATCGCTGATTTCCTCAGCGAAACGAGTCAGAAAGAAACGCGGCGGGCAGCAGGCACCCTCCCGAAGAAAACGATTTCGCGAGCGAAGTGGCGCTACAAGCGAGGGGGGGCGGGACGATGGGCGAGCAAAAAGAAAGGCTTCGCCTTTCTCCTCTTGCTCTACCTCTTCTATCTAATTTCCCCGCGGCCTGTTAAGAAGGCGCGCTCTGGCACTGTTCGGAGGGGAAAGGGGGTGAAGAAAAGGATGAGAAAGTCGAAGATAAAGGTGAGCAAAGATGCGAGAAGAAGCGACGACGGCTACGGGCTGACGACTCTGTCAACAAGAAGATGAACAACCGAAAATATTGGTTCTCCCTTCTTCGCCCCTCTTTGACTCACCGGGCCAACTGCAGGGTCACGAAAGCGGATCAATTGGCCCCAGGGACGGAGTTCGGGTTCGCAAAGATCGTCGGTGCGATTTCTCGAGGGCATCCCGGTGTTGTCGTTCGGTGTCTGAATTTCTTTTTTTGGTTCGGCCGACGCGGCGTGCAAAGGGGGCTCTCGATCGGGAGCTCTCTGTGTGTCAGGCGGCGTCGGTTTTGGTTTTTGGGCCGGGCGCAGGTGGGGTGGCAGGCGCGACGGAAGATGCTGCGGTGGAGGCGGAGGCTGGGAAGGTGGACGGCGGCGGAGAGGCGGCGAAAGAAAAGGAGGCTACGAAAGAAGTGAGACAGCGAGTTCGTTCGTTGACCGCCAAGAAAACCTTTTGTGTGCCTCTTTTTGCCTCCAGCTGCCCCCCCGCTCCCCCTACCGCGGCAGAGAACCCGCTCGCGCGTTTCCCTCAGATAAAAAGTGGATGTACTATCTATTTTCTCGTTGTTTACAGCTATGATATGAATGAATTCCAGTTTTCCGATTTTTGAACAAAGGGCAAGAGACGACGAAAGAGAGAAAAGAAGCAAAAGAGAGGGAAAGCCTGCTCGTTCTCTTTTCTTCTTCTGCGCTTCGTTCTTCCTCCTCCCTCTTCCGTTACGCCGCGAGCCTCCTCGGCAGGGCGAAGTAGAACGCGTCGACGCCGACGCGCGTCAGGGCCGGGCCGTCGGCGGGAGGCGGGGCGAGTAAGACCTTGTAGAGGAAGAGGTGATTGAAGCTTTTTTTTTTTGGTGGAAGGGTGGGTCGAGAGGGCGGGCTCGAGGTGAGACGACAAGGGAGAAATAGAAGGAGGAACGCAGCCAAAGCCCCTCTCCTGAATGAAATATCTACCTATAGAGCCCCTTCCACGTCGAGTCCCCCTCAGGCTCGCAGCCTCCGGGGCCGGGAAAGCGCCTGCAGAGGTTGCGCCAGAGATTGTCGTCCTTGGCCGCCTCCCTGATGATTTGTTTGTTGAGGTTGAAAGAGCGTCGCGGAAAAAGAGGTCGCGTTGGGTGAGTTTTCGTTCGGCGCTTTGACCATCGATTCGACCGCTTCTTCGGCTCTTTTCGCTTCTTTGTCTTCGCAGGGAACAAGCACACAATCTCCCTGGGCGACTCAGCGAAAAAAGATCTTAATAAGAGGCCCAGAGACGTGGCACGACAGCGGAAAAGTTCGAGTCCGATGTCGCAACGACGACGAGGACCACGGCGTTCATCAAGGGCAACACTTGTCAGTCCCCTCTCCCCCTCATTCGACTCATAATTCCTCACCGCGTCGACCTGCACACGGCCTCGAAGGAGCAGAGGTCGCGTCCGGTCACCAAATGCCCCGCGACCAAGTGGAGAACGTCAATCGGAAGCGATTCGAAGACCGGGGGCGGAGGAGCCGACTGCGGAGGAAGAGGAAAGGATTCGTGAACGACGAGGGCGCGCTCGAGGCTCGGCTCTCGCGAAGCGGACGGAGAAGAAGGGGAGGGGCTGTTCATAGCGAGAGGAGAAAGAGGGCAGGGAGCGGCGAAAAGCGGGGTGTCGGAGTTTTTTGAAAAGAAAAAAAAGGAGCGGAAAAAAACAGGAAGAAAATGAGCTTTTGCCCTTGATTTTTTCACTTTCTCCCAGAAACGAAGAGGGGGTTTCTAGTAGATTAAAAAAATAAAAAAGGAACCATGTGCGACGACTCCCCTAGCTCCCTGGTCCCCCGCTCGGCCTTCTTCGACGTCGAGGCGCCGGTCCAGCAGTGTTCCCCGCGCAAGGGAGCTAGAATTGCGAACGGGGAAGGAGGGGCAGGAGGGTCCTCTGAAACCGCGAGGGACGCAGATGCGACGGCGGGAGGAGTTGGAGGGGGGACGACACCGGCCACCGCGACCAAGAAGCCCCCTCCTCCGAAGCGCGTCTCTTTCGCGAGCCACGTCCAGGTCTCGAGCTCTTCGTCGTCTTCATTGACGTTGACGTCTCCATCGAGATCGAGGAGAGAGCAGCCCAAAAAGACAAAGGGCGGAGACGAAGAGGAAGGCGGCGAAGTTGAGGAAGAAGACTCTGGGCGAATGAGGTCTTTGGTTTTTTCTGCCTTGCTCCTCATCGCCGTCTGTGCGGGGCTTTTCGCAGCGGGATGGAGTGCGAGGGGGAAAACGTCGTCGAAACCTACGATTGTCGAGGGCGATCTCTGGCAGGCGGCGCCGTCGAGAGGCGAAACCGTCCTGGGTGAGTTGTTGGGAAAAAAGGGCGTCCCCCAGAATTGAGATGGGAGAGCTGGCCGTTCCTCCCCCCCGTTTCTCGTCGGAAAAAAAACTCGCCCCTCTCACTTGGTTTCTCTCTCTCCCCCTAACCTTTCAAAAAAAACGACAGGCACGGGCCCCTCCCGCGGATTCTTGCTCCCGGGAGCCAAGCAGGGAATCCATGACCAGCGGTGGTGGGACGCGCACGGCCTCTCTGCGGCGATGGCAGACGGAGCAGCTTCGAGCTCCTCCGTAGCTTCGAGCTCGGGCTCGGCGGCATCAACGGCGAGCAGCGCTCTCTCGAGCGCGCTCCTTTACCCCAACCCGCCGCTCGACCGGCTTCCCGCCGCGGCCCGGGACCGCTACGCGGCCTACGACCTGATTTCCCCGGGCGTCAAGAGGTATAACGTTTGGTGGGCATCACACGAGACAGTTTACCCGCCTCCTACTTCCTCCTCCTCTCCTTCCTCCTCTCCCTCTTCTTCTTCCTCTTCTTCTTCTCCTTCTTCTTCTGCAGCCGCTCCCGCTCGCGGCGGCGGCAGCGGCAGCAGGAACGTCGCCGTCGCCTCCGTGGCCGTCTCCTATTCCTCCCCGTTGCCCCAGGCCGAGAGCGGGACTGCTCTGGCAGCAGACGCCGCGAGGGAAGAGGAGAGAGGAGCGAGACCAGCGGCGGCGGCGGCGGCGGCGGCGGCGGCGCAGACGACGACGTGCCCGGCCGGCTCCTTCCTCTGGCCCGCGTCCGAGGGCCACCGCCGCGCGGTCAACGCCTCGCGCTTCCACTGCTACGATTCCCGACAAGACGCGATCCTCCAGGGCTACCTGGCGCTCGACGCGGCGCACGGCATCCAGAGTGTCGCCACCATATGGAAGGCGCCCAGGGCTGCGAGACACCCCGGGTGCGCCGGCTTCGACAACGGCAACGGCGGCGGCGGCGGCGAGGAAGGCCGCGACGCGTCTTCTTCTGCTGCCGCCGCCGCCGCTGCTCAGCCTCCTCCTCCGACCCTGGAGTTTGGCGGCTGCGCCCCCAACTGGGACCCGCAGGCCATGGCGGACTTTGCCGACTTCGTCGCCTACCTCGCCGACCGTCACAGGCTCAGCGGCGGCGGCTTCCTCGCGAAGCAGCAGATGCGGAAGGCGACGGCCTCGCCCTCCTCGAGCGGCAACGGCGCCGGCGGCGGCTTTGCGGGGTACATCATCTGGAACGAGGCCGCGAGCGCCCTCTGGTTCGACACGAGCCCGTTCATCGCGCCCACCTCAGGAGCGCTGACCAACCAGACCCAGGCCGAGAAGTGGGCAGACGCGTACGCGGCGCTGCTCGAAGCCGCCGAGAGGAGCCTGCGGAGCGTCGGCGCGAGGCCGGCGCTGGTGCTGGCGAGCCTCGACACGCTGTGGGCCTCCCCGGGGAACAAGGGCCCGATCTACTCGGGCTCGGCGGCGTTTCCGCTCGGCGGGATCCACGCGAACAGGGCGCACCTGGGCTCGGGGAACCTGCTCGAGGGGCTGTGGAGGCGGCTGGGGACCAGGGTCGACTGGAGCCTCGTGAGTTCCTTTCCCTCGAGTTTTTCTGGAGTTTTCGTTCGTTCGTTCCGCTCTTTCTCTCTGATGCGCCCGCGGTCCCCTGCTTCTTCTCTTTTTTTCCGTCTTCCTCCGTCTCCAAAAAGCTCACGCATAACGCGGCCTCGATCCCTCCCCACAAAAAAAACAAAACTCGAAAAATTCGAAACCCCAAAAAACAGGCCGTCCATCCCTACTCGACCCCGATCGCGCCGAGCCGGGTCCCCAGCGCGGCGGCCTCCTCCTCGCCGTCCTCGACCACGCCGCGCCTCCCCGCGGTCCTCCACTTCTCGGACCTGCGGCGCCTCTCGGAGCTGCAGGCGGAGCGGGCCGCCGAGGCGCCCAGCAAGATCGGAGGCGTCCGCGTCGGCGCGGACAAGGGGCGGCGGTCCCCGCAGGGGGTCGTGGCGGCGACCGAGCAGGGCTGGGACGGCGCCGGCGCCAGGGCGCCCTCGGCGGCGGCCGCCGTCTGCGAGGCGCACTCGGCCGTGGCCCCCGCCTCCGAGGCCGCCGCCGCCGCCGCCGCCCCCGACCGCGGGGCCGTCGGCGTCGCCTTCGCGACGCACAACGACTTCCAGGGCGTCTCGCAGGGCGACCCGACGGGCCTCGTGCCTGCGGCGGCCGGCGCGGCGCTGCGGTCGCTCGAGCCCGGGGCGTCCCCGACGCTGGCGGCGTACGAGGCGACGCGGGTGGGGGTCTGGAACGTCGAGTCGGGGCACTACTGCTGCGCAGTGGTGGGTGTGGGGTGCGGCGGGGGGAACGGCGGAGGCTCGGCGCGCTGATGCTCCTGTAAACTTTTTGAAACAACAGAAAAAACTTGGCTTTTTTTTTCCCTGCCTTGGGAGTCTTCTCAAAAAACGCCAACTAAACTTTGTCGACCAGGTCCCAGGCGAACCCGTCGACGTCGAGGATCGCACCGCCGCGTCGACACGTTCCATGAGCTACATTCTGTCTCTCAACCCGGTCGTAGCCTTCGACGCCCTCGGTGACGTGAGTTTCTGAACGGAACGGGTCTTTTGAACGGGGTCATGAGCGGGGAAGCGAAGCGGGGAAATTCGCCGTCACCCCGTCACTTCAATGCAAGCCGTCGTCGTCTCCCATGCTCGACCTCTCTTCGCCAACTCTCTCTCTCTTTCTCTCCTCGAACCCCGTCTCCTCTTCAACAGGCCACCAACGACCTCGCCCGCCGCCTCTCCTTCTCGATCGCCCTCTCGCTCGCCTCGCTCCTCTCGTCCGTGGGCGTCTTCGTCGACGCCCCGGCGGCGGCGCTCGTAGACCTGGCCCAGAGGAGGCCAGCGCGGCTGCGGAGCCTGCTGATAGCGTGAGCAAGAATAGAAGAGAGAGAAGAGAGAGAGATGACGGCCCCGTCTCGGCTGGCCTCGGCGATCTCCTCCTCCTCCTCCTCCTCCTCTCCCTCGGCCGAGCGCGCCCTGTCGCTCTACCGGTCCCTGCTCCGGGCTGCCCGCTCCCTGCCCGCGCAGCAGGACCGCGAGTCCCTGGAGGAGGAGACGAAGCGGCGCTTCCGGGCCGAGCGGGTGAAGAGAGGAGGGGAGAGCGGAGGAGGGGGAGGAGGCGACGGCGGCGGCGGCGGCGGCGGCGGAAAGGGCGGCGACGAGCTCGCCCTCCCGGCGCTGCTCGACGAGGCCGAGGCCCGTCTCCACGACGCCAGGCACCACGGCATCCCCTTCGCCCGTCTCGAGCACGCGGCGCAGATCCCGCGGGCGGTGCTGGAGAGCGCGAGGAGGCTTTTGAGAAGCGACGACGAAGAAGGGGGAGGCGTGAGCCTGCCGAGGGACAAGGGCGCGAGGGCCAAGCTCGAGGCCGCGATCGAGAGGAGGAGGGTCAAGAGGCGGCAGCAGCAGCAGCAGCAGCAGCAGCAGCTCGAAGGAGGAGAAGAGAAGCAATGATTGTGTAAAACTACAGAGTTTATAAGAGAAAGAAGAAGAAGAGGCCAACCCGCCGCCGCCGCCGCCGCCCCTCCTCTTTTTCGTTTCTTGAGAGAAAGAAACGAACAACGCCAAAGCGAGAGGGAGAAAGAGGAGAGGGAGAAAAAGGAGAGGGAGAAAGAGGAGAGAGCAGGAGAGGAAGAGGAGAGAGAAAGAGAGGAAGAGGCGAGAGAGAAAAACCACGTTTTCAACCTCCTCCTCCTCCTCTTCTCCTCCTTCCCCTTTCTCCCTCCTCCCTCTTCCCTTCAGTCTTCTCACTTCACCACCAGCACGGGGCACCCGCAGTGGTGGCAGCAGTAGTTGGTCACGCTGCCCAGGAAGAACTCCTGCAGCTTCGACTTCGTGTGCGAGGCCATCACCAGCGCCGCCGCGCCCAGCTCGGCCGCCCGGCGGCAGACGACGCCGCCGATCGAGTCGGCGTCGACCTCGGCCTTCACCAGGTGCACCACGGGGTCGGGGCTGACAGACAGCAGGCGCGGGAGGAAGCGCTGGGAGACGAAGTGCTCCGCGTTCTTGATGAGCTGCTCGTAGGCGGCGGGGTCCTGTTTTGGTTTTTTATATTGTTGTTATGAGGTCAGGAAGCGGGGAGGGTTCTTCTCGAGGGGCAGACAGAGGTCGGAGAGGAGTGGAGAGGGAAAAAAACATGACTTTTTCTCCCTCTTCCGTTTCCACTCACCTGTTGCGGCAAAAAGTCCACGGGCGGCGCCCCGAAGACCGCAGCGAGCTGCAGGCGAGGGATGACGTGGATGAGGTGGATGTGGTCTCCCGGCCTGGGAAGGGAAGGGAGGAAACCGAGACGGGGAGAGAAGGAGAGAGTAGGGATCGAGGACGAGGTCGAGAAGAGGGGGCGTGAGACACGATGCGGCAATGGTTTGAGTTCCCACTCCCTCTCCCTCTCCTGTTAAGCGCGCCTCTCTCCGACCCGCACTTGTAAAAGTTTTCCAGGGTCCAGACGAGCGCCTTCTCTGCCTCTACAGAGTCGTCTATTGCGATGAGGATGGTTCGCGTCATCGCGAAAAGAGGGGGGGGGAAACCAATAGAGGCGACGAAGAAGGAAAAAAGAAACGCAAGAGCAGGGACCCAGCGAAATGAGAAAGGCAGCCCTCGACTCTTTTTTTCCCTCTTTTCACACACAAGAAAAAACGAAAGAAAGAGAGAAAGAAAAGAAAGAAACCGACCCGATGGCCTCTTCTCCTCTCTCGGGCAGCCGCTGGAACGCCTCCAAGCGCCGCGAAGAGGGCTCGCCGACGTCTGTCCTGAGCTTTCGACGACTGAGTGTGGTGGCGAGTGCGGCGGAGGCGGCGGAGGCAGCGGAGGCGACGACTTCTTCAGGCGAGCCGACTTTGATGACGCTGACGGCGACGATGACGAATCCCCGAAACGTTTTTGACCTTCTCGATAGCTCCTGGTAGGTCCCTTCGCTTCTCTTTCTTTCTCGTTGGGAAGGATGCGTCCCTGTTCTCGCTGATGTGCATTTTTGGGGGTCATTTAAGGCCCGGAATCGTCGCGGAAGCAGCGCAGCGATCTCTTACGAAAGCGAAAGCGCCTAACCACAAGCATTCTATCTCCTCTCTCTCTCTCTCTCTCTCTCTCTCTCTCTCTCTCTCTCTCTCT
>Ga0315283_10006684_pt1 | contig 10318 bp, 9 predicted proteins | sample YL17G09_0_MG_FD_204541 | JGI IMG/M metagenome (GOLD analysis project Ga0315283, IMG submission 204541) | Sediment microbial communities from Yellowstone Lake, YNP, Wyoming, USA - YL17G09_0 | ecosystem: Environmental > Aquatic > Freshwater > Lake > Sediment | place: USA: Wyoming | collected...
GCGCGATGCGCTCCCCCGCCCGCCCCAGTGGATCGCGAGTGGATCAGTCGCCCTCAGCCAGCAGTGAATAGACGCGCTTGCGCGCGTCGCTCAGGATCTGCAGGGCCTCGTCGACCTGTGCCGGCGTGCCGCTCATGCCGACCTGCTTGACCGCCGCGCCGAGCTGGAAGATGCCGCGACGCAACTTGAAGCGCGGATCGTCGCCGCCGGGGTCGGTCTCCCACGGGGCGCCGCCCGAGCGCTCCTTGATGCCAGCGGCTTCGGTGCGGCCTTCGTCGGTGAGCGAGAAGATGCGCTTGCCTTCGACCTCGTCGCCCTTGATCAGGCCCTGGTCTTCGAGCAACTGCAGCGCGGGATAGACCGAGCCTGGGCTGGGCCGCCACATGCCGCCGCTGCGCTCCTGGAGCTGTTGCATGATCTGGTAACCGTGCATCGGCTCCTCGGTAAGGATGGTCAGCACCGCGGCGCGCACATTGCCGCGCTTGGCGCGCCCGAAGGGGCCGAAGCCGTGGCCGTGGGGGCCGTGATGTCCGTGACCGCCGAACGGGCCTTGGCGGAGCTTCATGAAGTGCCTGTGCGCACGACCGCGGGGAGGACAACAGGAGCCGCCCTGCCCGGGATCGTCGTTGCCGTGCGGGGATGTGGATGGTGACATGGGAACCTCCAGTTACGTTGTAACGCGATATATCGTAACACATCTTTTCCCATGGTCAACATGGTCAAACCAATCCGCTGGTTCAGACGCGAGCGGGGGCGGGGGGGGGGGGGGGGGCCCCCCCCACCAGTCTTTCCGTTTCCTATTTCATCGCTCTATTTTATTTATCTAGCACGCTGTTTTTGAGAGGGGGCGGGTGCGTGCGAATTGCGTGAATTGTTGTGTCGTCGTTGTTGATTGAAGGTGGTATAAAAAACAGAGGCGCTGCTGCACACCCACGAAGCGCCGCAGCATACCCACGAATTGCTTTCTTTCGTCACCCACGCCCTCCTGTCCTTTCATCCCCGCACGCGTTCGCCTCACACGACGGCTCGCCCCGCCTTTCACACCACCGCCCGCCTGCTGATGAACTTGCGCCTCGCGGGCGGTGTGGGGTGCGCACCCGGGCGGGCGACGCAACGCCCATCGGCTAGCGCCGCCGCCGCGGCCGTCAGCTCGCTCGCTCTGCCTGCCCGCCATCACCTCCTCACCTCCACCCGGGCCACCTCCTTGTCCACGGCGGCGGATGCGGCGCCCGTGGCGGGCGAGGGAGGCGAAGCCGGGGTCGCGAAGCGGTGAGTGTGTGGAGAGGGATTGGAGGAGGAGAGCGAGTGCCACCACCAGTCCCCCCCCTTCTCATCATTTCCCTTTTCCTCATTCAGCCTCCGCGTCCTCTCCGGCGTCCAGCCGACGGGCGACCTCCACCTGGGCAACTACCTGGGCGCCATCCGGCCCTGGGTCTCCCTGCAGGCCGACCACGACGCCTTCTTCTGCGTGGTCGACCTGCACGCCATCACGGTCCAACCCCACGACCCGGCCGCCCTGCACGCGTCCACCCGCTCGGCGGCCGCGCTCTACCTCGCGGCGGGCGTCGACCCGGCCACCGCCACCATCTTCACCCAGTCCCACGTCCCCGCCCACGCGGAGCTGGCTTGGCTGCTGCAGTGCGTGACGCCCCTGGGCTGGCTGCACCGGATGACGCAGTACAAGGAGAAAGCGCGGGCGGCGCGCGGGGGGGATGGGGAGGAGGAGGACGGGGAGGCCGAGGAGAGCGGCGGCGAGTCCTCTTCCGCCTCTGCCTCCTCCTCCTCCTCCCGGGAAGTCGGCGCCGGCCTCCTCACCTACCCCGTCCTCATGGCCTCCGACATCCTGCTCTACCGGGCCGCCCTCGTCCCCGTCGGCGCGGACCAGAAGCAGCACATCGAGCTGGCCCGGGACCTGGCCGGGCGGGTCAACTCGCGCTTTGGCGGGCGGGGCTGGAAGAAGCTGGGTGGGCGGGGCGGGCGCCTGCTGGCCGTGCCGGAACCGCTCATCCAGGCGTCCGGCGCCCGGGTGATGAGCCTGACGGACGGGACCTCCAAGATGAGCAAGTCCAACCCGGCGCCCGGGTCGAGGATCAACCTCCTGGACAGCCCGGACACGATTGCGGCCAAGATCAAGCGCGCCAAGACGGACGGGGAGGCCGGGATTGCCGCCCTCGCGCCCGACGGGGCCACCCCTCGCCCGGAGGCCGCCAACCTGCTGACCATCTACTCGGCGGTGACGGGCATGGCGCCGGAGGCGGCGGCGGCGGACGTGGCGGGCCTGAGCTGGGGCGATTTCAAGCCCCGCCTGGCGGACGCGGTGGTCGCGCACCTGGCACCCCTGCAGGCCGCGTACGCGGGCTTCGCCGCCGATCCGGCCGGCCTGGACGCGGTGCTGGGGGCGGGCGCGGAGAAGGCGGGCGCGGTGGCGGAGGCCACACTGGCCGACGTGCGGCAGGCGATGGGCTTTGTGGCCCGGCCGTCGGCGCGGCCGCCGAGGAAGGCGTGAATGTAAATGTGAATTTGATTTTGTTGTTTTTTGGGGGGTCCCCGGCTGTCGCGGGGGAACCCACACGCTCGCTTTACCAACGCACGCACGCACACACGCACACACACACACACACACACACACGCACACACACACACACACACACACACACACACGCCCCTCGCGCATCCCTCCATTTCTCCATCCGATTCACTTGAACTTGGCCGCCACCGCGTCGTACCGGGGCACCGCCGCAATGTCGCCCAGGGTGGCCATGGTCAGGGGCGTCGCCAGGCACGCCTTCACGGCGGCCTGCAGCCCGCCCGGGCTCAGCGCGCGGATCGCGCCCACAAACTCGGCCACCGGCTTGCGGTGGCCGTACGTCAGCACCTGGCGGCCGATGTCCTCGGCCACGACCGCCCGGGACTCCAGGTTCATGAGGACGGACGAGATCGCAGCGGCCTTGGCGCGCTCCAGGTCGGCGGCCGGGACGGGGGCTGAGGCCAGGGCCGCGAGCTCCGCGGCGACCACGCTGACCACGTCCGCGGCCTTGGCCGACTCGGCCGTCGCGAACACGCCCACCAGGCCGGTGTCATTGTAGAGCGAGGAGAAGGCGGTGCAGTTGTGGACCCAGGCGTGGCGGTTGAGGACGCGGGTGTAAAGGCGGGAGTGCATGCCTTTGCCCGGCCCGCCCGCGGAGAACGACCCGCCCCCGCCCAGCAGGAACTGGGCGACCGTCAGCGCGACGGCGGCCTCCACGGCCCGCCACCCGCCGGGGGCTTCAAAGGCCAGCATGGTGTGCGTCAGCCCGGCCGCGCTGTACTGGCGGAAGTCGCCGCCGACGTACGCGGAGGCGGGCGAGGCCGGGCGCGGGGCGCCGGCGGGCAGGGCGGCCGCCAGCAGGGGCGACCCCAGGCCGCTCAGTTCGGCGTGGCCGATGCCGGCGCCGGCCAGCACCATGCGGGGCGCCGTGTAGTTGGCCGCCACAAAGGCGCGCAGGGCGTCCGGGGTCAGCTTGGGCGACGCCCCCGGCGGCGCGATGAGCGGGCGGGCCAGGCCGCCAGTGAAGGCGACCTCGTGCAGGCCCTCCAACAGGACGGCCTGCGGGGACGCCTCGCCCGCCGCCGCCCGGTCCGCCTCCAGCCTGGCCGCCGCCTCTGCGACCTCGTGCGCCTCGAACCGCGGGTTGAGCACCGCGTCCGCGAGGACTTCCAGGGCCTCGGCCGCCAGCGGGCGGGGCACGTCCACCGCGTACGCCATCTGCTCCCGGGACGCGGCCGCCAGGACGTGGCCGCCCATGGCCTCCACCTCCCGGGTCAGGCGAAAGTGGGTGCGGTGGGTGGTCGCCTTGAAGGCCAGGTACTCCAGGAGGTGGGAGGCGCCTGGCGACGGGGGAAGGGAGAGAGAGAGTGGGAGGGTGGGGTGAGAGGGTGAGAGAGGTTGAAGGGTTTAGAGGGTCGCGATCCCCCACTCTCTCTCTTCCTTTCTCCACCGGCGTGTGGGCAGACCTCGATTGGCCAGCCCGGTGCGGGCCGGCCAAGCACGTCAAGGGTGCGCGGATTGCAAGAAGTGAAAAGAACCACGGTTTGCCCCATCGCGCGCCCTCACTGGCGTTCTCCTTCTCACGCCTCTCCTTTCAAATCCAACTCACCCGTGAACTCGGGCGTCTCGTAGACGGACCCGGAGTCGACGTAGATGCCCAGCGTCGTGGTGGGGCCCTGAACGGAGGGAGGGGTGGGTGTAGGAGAGGGCGTGTGTGAGGGCAGCGCAGGGACGAGAGCAGCGGGTCGGCGCCGGCGCGCCGCTACCCTGGGGACGCGCGCCCGCCACGGGTCTCCGGGTCTCCCTTCCCCTCGCCCGACACGCCCAGGCCAAGCCAGGCTGGCAGCGCCTACACTCCAGCCGATATGCGCGGCTCCAAGGTCCGCCCCAATTCCCCTTACCGGCGTGTCTTCCGCCGCGATCGTCGCGCCGTTGGGCAAGCTGCTCGACTGCGTGGCGGGCGGGGCCGCGGGGGCCGCCGCGGGGACGACCACGGGCGCGCCCGGCAGCGGCTCCGTCATGGGGACACCCCCGGGACCGCCCCCGCCGGCAAAGAGGTTGGCGAAGAAGCCGCCCCCGCCGGGGCGTGAGTCGGCTTCGACCGCCGCAAGCGAGGACGCGGGGCGGACCGACAGCGACGCGGAGGACGCCAAATGGGCGACCGCCCGGCGGCTGGAGCGGAGGGTGGCCAGCATTGCCATGGTGCGAGGAGAGAAAGTGCGTGTGCGCAGAGTGTTGTGCCTCGCCTTACGTGCGTGTGTGGCTCCGCCTTATGCGCGCGGCCTGGAAAGGAAAGAGTGGGGAACAAAAGCTTTCGCAACCTTCTTCGACCATCATTCACACGACCGCCTCCTCCTGTGCCGCCTCCTGTGCCCCGAGCAGTCCCACCCCGCCCGCCACCAGCCCGTCCAGCTGGTCCCACGTCGCCAGGCTGGACGCCCCATCCTCCCAGCTCAGCTGGGCCCCGTACGCGCCGACCGGCTGCAAGGACGCGACTTTCAGCGAGTCGGGCACGCCCTCAGCCGCCGCTGGCGCGCCCGTCCACTCGTCGATCGCCCGGGCGGACGCGTCCACCCGGCGCACGGCCGCGGGGAGGAGGCGGTGGGGCGCCGTCGCCGGGGCGGTGGCTACCTGGCCACCACCCGCACTGACAGGCCTCGGCCAGTACAGCAGCACGCTGCCGCCCGCCACGCTCTCCAGGCGGGCGCGCGGCGCGCCCGCGGCCTTCGCCACTTCCTGCACCACCGCCGCGCCCAGCTCCATGAACGTGGCCGCCACGGCGCCCGCCGGGTCTGACACGACCAGCGGCAAGCCGCCATCCCCCGCCGCGGAGATCCCGGCCGTGATGGGGAAGGAGAAGACGTGCGGGATGCCGAAATCGGCCGCCACCTGGCCGCCCGCGCCGCTCCCAAACGGGCGGTAGCGCACGCCGCTGTCGGGCGCGTCGAAAAAGGCCATGTTCTCCGCGACCGCCGCGCTCGGCACGCCCAGGCGGCTGAACATGCGCACGCCCTTGGCGACATCCACGTACGCCAGGCGCTGGGGCGTGGTGACGATGACGGCCGCGTCGAAGCGGGCGGCCTGGAGGAGGGTGAGCTGGATGTCGCCCGTCCCCGGCGGGAAGTCGACGAGCAAGTAGTCCAGGTCGCCCCAGGCGGGGCTGGTCAGCAACTGTTCGATGAGGCCGGAGACCATGGCGCCCCGCATGATGGCCGCCCCCTGGCCCGCCCACCCGAAGGAGACGCAGGCGACGCCGGCGATGGAGAGCGGGGTGAGGGCGCGGGTGGTGGGGTCCATCTCCAGGACGCGGCGGCGCTGGGCGGGCGGCGCCGCCCCCCCTGGCTCGTGCGGGGGGGGTCCTCCCTCTCCATCCAGGGGCGTGCCCGCGGTCATGGTGGGCAGGGAAGGGCCGTACACGTCTGCGTCCAGCAGGCCGACCCGGGCGCCCATCTGGGCGAGCGTCCAGGCGAGGCCGACGGAGACGGTCGACTTGCCGACCCCGCCCTTGCAGGAGGACACAGCGATGAGGTGGCGCACGCGGGCCAGGCCGCCCGGGCGGCCGCCGGGGGTGGGGGTGGGCGAGGAGGCGCCACCGCCGCCGCCGCCGCCCTCCTCCTTCAAAGGCTGGGCGGAGAAGGCCACGTCGACGGAGGTGACCCAGGGCAAGGCCGAGACGGCGGCGACCGCCTGGGAGCGGAAGGTTTCCTTGACCGGGCAGGCTGGGGTCGTCAGTTCCAGGGTGAAGGAGACGGCGCCCGGGGTGGTGGTGCCGCCTGCGTCCGTGTTTAACTTTTTGACGAAGCCACAGGTGACGATGTCGGTCCCCAGGTCCGGGTCCTGGATGGTGGAGAGGGCGGCGAGGACGGCGGCGGCGCGGGAGGCGGAAGGGTCCTGGAGAGTGGAGGTCGGGGACGGAGGATGAGAGAGAGGATGAGGCATGCGGCGGGGAGTGCTGTTTTTTTAGAGGGGCGCGCGCGCGCACGCGCGGGGGGAGGGTCTCCTTTGATATCAATGTGCGCGCACGCATCCATGCATCCCTCACCTCGGCTGTGGCAGGCGGGGGAGCAGCCGTGGCGGCCAGGGGGCGGCAGGCCCGCGCCCGCGGGGGCGGGGGCGGCGGGCTGCTAGCCGTCGTCGGTGGTGCCGGTTGCAGGCCCTGCGCCAGGCGCACGCCTGCCGCGCTCCCACCAGTGCCTCGCCGGCGGGTAAGGGCAGGTCCACCGCCACAGGGGCGGGTGAGAGGTCGGGCAGCAGTGGGAGGCATGACCAATGGAAAGAGCGGGCCTGAAGCTGTGCCTGTGCTCATGCTCACACCGCAATCTCATACTTTCAAAACAAAACTTAACCAGTCCCTCGCGTCGCCCACCCCCGCTCCCACCACCCCCTCCCGCCCACCCCACACCCCATACCCTGGCTGCCTGGTCCGGTTGACAAGGCCTGCCTGCACCTTTGAGGGATAAAGCCAGGGCCTTTCACGCCCTGAAAACAAGAATTAAAAAACTGGAGCGGCGCTGGTCTCGCAAAACTCGCTCACTCCTCAAAAATCGCCACCCGCCGCACCTCGCCCGGCCGCGCCCGGCCACCGTCCCTCGCCTCGCCCGTCGCCCTGGCCTCCATGGGCATCCTCAGCGAGCATGAGCGGGCGACCCTGCTGCCCGCTTCGGGCGGGCCGGCCGGCGCGCCTCGCGGGGCACAAAACGCGGTCGCAGCCGCGAAAGCCGCCCACGCGAAAGCCGTCCACCTGGCCGCGACCGCGGCCGTCTGCATCACGTGGATGGCCATCTCGTCGGCCCTCATCCTGCTGAACAAGGACCTGATGAGCAGCGGGTAAGTGAGGTTGGGAGGGAGAGGAAAAGAGAGCGGCGCCGCGCATTTTGTTTGCCTTGTCCGTCCCACCTCCCTCAACCCTCTCACCAAAACCTTTCCTGCTCTCTCTTTTTCACTCTTTTCAGGTTCCACTACCCCATGGCCCTCTCCGCCTTTGGCATGGTCGCCTCCTCCGCCCTGGCCACCCTGGCCGTCAAAGGCTGCGGCTGGTGCCTGCCCGACGCGGCGACCGCGGCCAAGCGCCCCAGGATGACGCCCCGCTATTACGCGACCCACATCGCGCCCGTCGGGCTGGCCATGGCGCTCACCCTCCACTTTGGCAACGTCGTCTACCTCCACCTGTCCGTGTCCTTCATCCAAATGCTGAAAGCCTTCACGCCGATCGTCACCATGGCCGCCCTGGCGGTGGCCGGGCTGGAGAAGCCGAGGCGGGCGCTGGTGGGCGCGGTCGCCCTGATCGGAGTGGGCACCGCGGTCGCGTCCTACGGGGAGGGCCACCTCTCCTTCCTGGGCCTGGCCTGCATGCTGCTGAGCGAGGTGTTCGAGGCGACCCGCCTGGTGATGACGCAGGTGGGTTGCGTGGAGAGTGAGAGGGAATGGGAGGAGAGCGGAACGCCTCTCTCTCTCAGAAACCAGACCCTCTGTTCTTCTTCACACCACACACACACAAAACCTTTCCCCGCACCCCTCCTCCCATTTCCCCATTCCCATAGTCCCTCCTCACCGGCCTCAAGTTCCACCCCATCGAGGGCCTCATGTACCTCGCCCCCGCCTGCGCCGCCTGGCTGCTGGCCGGGTCGGCCTGCCTGGAGCTGAAGGCGATGCGGGCGGAAGGGGCGGCCGCCCTCGTCCTCTCCCGCCCGGGCGCGTTTGCTGCGGCCGCCTGCATGGGATTCGGCGTCAACTCCCTAGCCTACGCCGTCATCCAGCTGGCGGGCGCCCTCACACTGAAAGTCATTGGCACCGTGAAGAACGCGCTCGTCGTCGGCGCGGGCGTCGGCCTGTACGGAGACGCCGTCTCGCCCTTGCAGGGCGGCGGCTACGCGCTCTCCCTGGCCGGCTTTGGCTGGTACAATGCTTTAAAGATGAAGGGGGCGGGGGCGGGGACTGGCAACCAGGGGTCCGGGATTGGGGGCGGGGGTGGTGCGGGGGAGGGTGGGGAGGGCGGGGAGGGCGGGGGGAAGGGCGAGGGCGGGCCCCTGCTGCCGGTCGTGAGCGGGGCGAGGGGGGAGGGGGGCGGGAGTGGTGGGGAGAGGGATTGAAGAGAAAGAGCTAGTAAACTGTTTTTTTTTTTCTTACCTTTGTGGCACACGCCTGCCGGACGCGCGGCTGCCTGGGCGGGCGCGCGTGGCGTGGAAGGGAAATTCCTTTTGGCGTGCGTGCGTACGTGCACACAGCGGCGGGGACCGTAAACTAACTTTTACTAGGGTTTGTCATTCCATGCCTCTGCGTCAACCACCTCTACCAGCGTGTGCCACCACCCGGCGCGCACGCTCACCGCCCCGCCCGCCACGAGCGTGACGGGACCGATGCCACCGTCCTCGCCCTCGTCCCGGCCGAGCACCGCCGCCCGCGCCGCCTCGCCCAGCCCGCCCTGCCGGGCACACCCCCACCCGACCACCGCGCCCGCCACGGTGAGTGCGACGCTGTGGCGGGCGCCCGCCGCGATGGCGGCTACGTCACCACCCGGGCCCGCGCCATCCAGTAGCCCGCCCGTGACAAGGGTCGGGGTCGCGGTGTCGTGCCCTCCCCGTGCCCCTCCCGGTGAACAAGGCGAAGCCCACCCAGCGCCAACCCAGTAAGCCCCGCCGCCGGCCAGAAACAGGGAGTGCGCCGCGCCCGCCGCCATGGCCGTGACGGGTGCGTGCAGCTCCCCCAAGCCGCCGATGGCAGTCGGCACGCGGAGGCAGGGCGTGGACAGGCCCGGCCCGCACTGGCCGCGCCCCGCCCACCCCCACGCAAAGACACAGGGCGGGTGAGAGGAGGGCGGCGGGCGCGGTTGCTGGGGGCGGCGGGCAGCAGACGTAGAAGGAGGAGCGGCCGCCCTCGCCAGGGCCAGAGAATGCCTCCCACCCGCCGCGATGGCTGCGCAAGCGGGACCGCCCCGCAGGGACCCGGGCCCCAGGACGCAGGCGGGCGAGGAAGGGGAAGGAGGTGAGGCTGGTTGGGTGGTGGCGGGTGTGCCACCCACCACCAACCCCACCTGCCCCTCCGCGTCCGACCCCCACGCCCACACCCGGCCATGGCTGTCCAAGACCAGGGCGTGTGACTGGCCGACCGAGATGGAGGTCAGGGTGAGGGTGGGCGGGAGAGGGAGGGGGACGCGCGCCCAGGCGTTGTCGGGGGGGAGGAGGTTGGTCGGCCCACACCGCCTACCGTCCTCTCCACAGCCGCCGCTGACGAGGCCGTCTCCGTCCCATCCATGGGCATAGACGACCGTGGGCGTGAGGAGCATGACCGTGTCCTGGGCGGCGGCGATGGCCAGCGGTGTCGGGGTTGTCTCCCCACCCTCCCCGGCGACGGGCGGCCAGGGGGTGGGAAGCGCCGGCGCGGCCGCACCCCACGCGGCGGGCCCGCCGTCCCGTAGGCCGACCGCGAAGCCAAAGCCGCCACTGCCCAGGGCGACTAAACCAGCAGGTGCATCGCCATGCGTGTGGCTTTGGGCCTCACGCGTGAGGCCAAAGACCAGGACACGCATTTGAGAACGAACACTTTTTCTTCACTCGCTCGAAAAACCTGCACACTCCATCACTCCATCACTCCATCCCCATCCCCAGCATCTCACGTCCCCTCGCACACCGCCGTCCATCACCCTCCCTCCCCTCCTTCTACCTCCCCCTCGGCACCAGTAGCGCGACCAGGACGGCAAACAGCCAGGCCGCGCAGGACGCGGCCGCGTACGCCCAGGCCGCGCCCGGGTGTTGGTCGGCGGTCACGTCGGCCTTGACGATGCCGCCCAGGAAG
>Ga0315283_10006685_pt1 | contig 10317 bp, 12 predicted proteins | sample YL17G09_0_MG_FD_204541 | JGI IMG/M metagenome (GOLD analysis project Ga0315283, IMG submission 204541) | Sediment microbial communities from Yellowstone Lake, YNP, Wyoming, USA - YL17G09_0 | ecosystem: Environmental > Aquatic > Freshwater > Lake > Sediment | place: USA: Wyoming | collected...
GATCGGCGGCGCCGTGGCGCTGGCCCTGCACACCGGCGACGACGGGACTCCGGCAAACGGAACTCAGGCCGACGGGACTCAGGCCGGCGGGAACCCTTCGACTCCGACCTCGCGCTGAACGCCGAGGGCATTGAGCATGCCGGCGATCATCACGTAGTGACCCACGAGCAGGGTCAGCTCGACGAGATGCCGAGCGTCGAGACGATCCGCGAGGCGAGCCCACGTCGCGTCGCTGATGGTATGGGTCGCGCACAACTCGTCGCAGGCCGTCAGCACCAGCGCATCGTCGGGTGACCAGCCGTCGGCATCGGGCCCGACGGTCACCTGGGTGATCTCGGCCTCGGTGAGCCCGGACTGTCGCCCGATGCGGGCGTGCTGGCCCCACTCGTACTCGCACCGGCAGTTCCAGCCGGTGCGCAGGATCAGCAGCTCGCGGACGCGAGGGTCGATGACCCCGCCGTTGAGGAGCTTGCCCCCGAACGGCAGGTACCGCCGCAAGAGCCCAGGGTGGTTGGCCATCGTGGCGAAGATGTTCATGGCGCCGCCGGTGCTGTCGGTGGCCGACGCCAGGAACTCGGCGATGTCGTCGGGCGCCGTCGTCGGGTCGATCGGGGCGAGGCGGGGCGCATCCAACGGGTTGGTCATGACGGTGTGCTTACCACGCCGGCCCGGCTGGCACCGGGCCGCAGGCAGTACGTGCGGCCCGCGCCCCCGGCTTGTAGGTTCTCGGTGCTCTCAGGGGGAACCATGACCATCACACCCGTCTCACCACGCCTCGACCACCCACCCGACACGTCGGGCATCGACCTCGACGTCCTGCGGTGGGACGACCCGGAGATGTGGATCGGCCTCGACCGCGAGGCGGTGTTCGCCACGATGCGCGCCGACCGCAATGTGCTGTGGTGCGAGGAGCCCGAGATCCCTGGTTTCGGCCAGGGCCCGGGTTTCTGGTCGCTCAGTCGCCATGCCGACGTCATGGAGGTCAGCCGCAACCCGCAACGGTTCATCTCCGGCCAGGGCACGAACATCCCCGACATGCCGCTCGAGATAGCCGAGTTCTTCGGTTCGATGATCAACATGGATGCTCCCCGACACACCCGGCTGCGCATGATCGTCAACCGGGCGTTCACACCGCGCCAGGTCGCCCGCATCGACACCGACGTGCAGCGCAAGGCCGAAGCGATCGTCGACGCGGTCGCGGCGCGGGGCGAGTGCGACTTCGTCACCGAGATCGCCGCCCGCCTTCCGCTCGAGGTCATCTGCGAGATGATGGGCGTACCGCCGTCGCAGTACCAACGGATGTTCGAGCTCACGAACACGATCCTCGGCGCGGGCGACCCCGAGTACACCCCCGACTTCCTGGCGCTCATGAACGCGGCGGTCGAGTTGTCACAGATGGCCCAGGAACTCGGACGCGACCGGCTCGAGAACCCGACCGACGACCTCACCTCGGCGCTCATGCACGCCGAGGTCGAGGGCGAGGACGGCACGGTCCAACGGCTCTCGACCGACGAGCTCGGCTCGTTCTTCATCCTGCTCGCCGCGGCCGGCAACGAGACCACCCGCAACGCCATCAGCCATGGCATGTACGCCCTCAGCACCCACCCCGATCAACGCAGGCACCTGACCGACGACTTCGAGACGGTGATTCCCACCGCCGTCGAGGAGATCGTGCGGTGGGCCACCCCGGTCATCCACTTCCGCCGCACAGCGACCGAGGACTGCGAGTTGAGCGGCCAGTCGATCAAGGCCGGCGACAAGGTCGTGATGTGGTTCAACTCCGCCGATCGCGACGAAGCCGTCTTCGACGACCCCTACCGCTTCGACGTCGCCCGCACCCCGAACGACCACGTCGGCTTCGGCGCCGGCGGCCCGCACTTCTGCCTCGGGGCCAACCTGGCCCGGCGCGAGATCACCGTGATGTTCCGGGAGCTGTTCCGCCGACTCCCCGACATCGAGATCACCGGCGAACCCGACTACCTGCAGTCGATCTTCATCCACGGCATCAAGCGCATGCCCTGCGCCTTCACGCCGCGCTGAGAGCTCACCTGCAGAGAGACAGGTGAAGCGGTGAGCGGCGGCGGGCGACGGGGCCACCGGCGGAGGCCCGGGGGGTGCCGCCTGGGCGGCGGGCGGGGGCGACCACTGCGGAGGCGGCCCGCCGACACCGGGTGCGGCCGCGCCGGGCGCCACTGCCGCGCCACCCTTCTTGCGGCTCTTCAGCACCAGCACGAGGATGATGATCAACACCACGACGACGACGACCACCACCACCACCGCGATGATCCCCACCGAGCTGCTGCTGCTGTCGCTTTCGCTCGAGGCGGGGCGGCCGACTGCTTCTCGGTGGCCTTCTGCTTGAACTGCTGGGCCCACAGGTGCGACGGTTCGAGGCCCAGCACCTCGTCGAACTTGGCGATGGCGTCCTTGAACTTGCCGGCGTAGTAGGCGTCGAGGCCGGCCCGGTAGATGACGTCGATGTTGCCATCGAGCATCACGGTGGGACCACCACTCATGCCCGGCGACACGGCGGCGCTGATCTCATACACCGGCACCCGCACGCCCTCGCGGGTGGTCTTGGAGTTGATCTGGCCGTCCTTGAACGTCGGGCTCAGCGTCGGGTCGACCACCTTGTCACTCGCCGCCGGGTAGCCGACGGCCAGCACGTTGGTGCCGACGCTCACATCGCTGTCGGACCCGAGCAGCAGCACGGGCGAGTTCTTGGCCTCGATCTTGATGAGGGCCACGTCGCCGTCGACGAAGCTCTTGACCTCGACGATTCGGGCCGGCAGGCCGTCACCGGCCGACTTCCCGGACACGCCGTACGCGTGATAGGCGCTGACCGAGAGCAGGCCGGGTGAGCCCGCCGCCTTTCCTTCGACCTTCCAGAAGCCCAGGGCCTCGGCCAGCACGGCCTCGCCGTCGGCGGCGGTGATGTTCCCGTTGTCGACCTCGCCCTGGATCGCCAGGCGAATGGCGGCGTTCCACATGAAGCTGCCGGGCGAGACGTCTACGCAGTGACCGGCGGTGCTGATGTAGCCGTCCGAGCTCACGAACGAGCCGGTGCACGAGCCGTTCAGGCTGAAGGGCCCGACGTAGCCGAGGCCGCTCTGACCGGTGTCGAGGTAGTAGTCGAGCGTGTAGGAGAGGTAGACGATTGTCGGCTCGACGACCGCCACCGCCTTTTCTTGCGGTGTCGCCGCGACCGTGGGAGGTGGGGTGGCGGCGAGACTCGCCGGTGTCGCCATCAGACCGGCCAGCGGCACGGTGAAAAGGGTGGCGACGATGGGCAGGAGGATCCGAGGCCAGCTCGAATCAGGCGGCCCCGAACAGCTCGGAGCCGAGGTGGTCGACGATGTCGGCGAAGAAGGCGCCGTGGTCGTCGATGACGTTCTGGAGGTGCCCGAACAAGATGAGGCTGATCGTTCCGATGAGGCTGCTCCATGCGTGGAGCCCCACGAAGAGCAAGCGCTCATCGATGGGCCTGTCGAGCTGTCGGACGAGCGCCCGGAGGTCACGGGTCGTCCGCTTCGAGAGAGGCAGCAACGACGACGGCGGCATCTCGACGCCGGCCGACGATGCGTCGACCAGGATGGCCACGAGTACGCCGGTGAATCGGGTCGCCGGGCCGATGGTGTCGGGCGGCGCGATGTAGCCGGGCACCGGTGTGCCGAAGATGAGGGCGTACTCGGCGGTGTTCTCGTCGGCCCAGCGGAACGCGGCATGACCGACGGCGCGCCATCGCCCCATCAGGTCGTCCCGGTCGACGGGGGCGTCGGCCTGTTCGGCGATCATGCCGATCGTGTCGTAGGCGTCGACGATGAGGGCGGTGAGCAGCTCGTCGCGGCCGGGGAAGTACCGGTAGATCGCCGAGCTGGCCATGCCGAGCTCCCGGGCGATGCCCCGCAGCGACAGACTCGACGCGCCCTCGGACGCGATCTGGCGTCGGGCGATGGCCTTGATCTCGGCGGTGAGCTCGGCCCGCACCCGCGCCCGAACGCCGGTCATCTGGTCGTCTCGTGGTGGTCGGTTCGAGTCATGGCCTCGACTCTAGCGACTGGTGATTGTATTCGAGAGCACCGCTCTTGATTCTTGAGATCGGATGTGTCAATGTGAGCACTGCTCTCGAATGAGAGCATCCGTTCCAGAATTCGGGAGACCTCATGCACGTGATCTTCGGTGCCGGCCCGGTCGGCACCACCCTCGCCCTCGAACTGGCCGACCACGGCGAGGCCGTCCGGGTGCTCAGCCGGTCGGGCTCGGGGCCGGTCCACCCCGCCGTCACCCGACAGCGGGTCGACGCCACCGACGCCGACGCCGCGCGCCGGGCCACCGCCGACGCCACGGTGATCTACAACGCCCTCAATCCCCCCTACACGAGCTGGGACCGGGACTGGCCTCCCCTGCACCACAACCTCATGGACGCAGCGGCCGCATCGGGCGCCGTGCTCGTGCTGATGGACAACCTCTACGGCTACGGCGACACGAACGGCGCGCCGATCACCACCTCGTCCCCGCTCTCCGCCACCGGCGCCAAGGGCGCAACCCGGGCCCGGATGAGCGTCGAGCTGCTCGACGCCCACGCCGCCGGCCACCTGCGGGCGACGATCGCCCGGGCGAGCGACTTCTTCGGGCCACGCGTGATCGATGCCAGCTTCGGCGAGCGGGTCGTGCCCAATGTGCTCGCCGGCAAGACGGTGCGGGTGCTCGGTGCGCTCGATCAGCCCCACTCGCTGGCCTACATGCCCGACGTGGCTCGCACGCTCGCGGTGATCGGCCGTGACGAGCGGGCGTGGGGCCGGGCCTGGCACGTGCCGAGCGCGCCGGCGATGACACAGGCGGAGATCGTGCAGATGCTCGCCGACGCGGCGGGCACGACCGTCAAGACCGCTGCCGTCCCGTCGTGGATGCTCCGCGGCATGGGCATCGTGTCGCCCATGATGCGATCGCTGCGCGAGGTCGAGTACCAGTTCGCCAAACCGTTCGTCGTCGACGCGTCCGATACCAAGACCACGTTCGCCCTCTCGGCCACCCCCCTGGCCGAGGCCTGCGCCGAGACCGTCGCCTGGTGGCGCGAACGCACCACCACGACGGCTGGTGCGGCCGCGACCGATCCGCGCGCCGCATGACCGCGGTGGTCGGCTCCACCCGTGCCGCCGGCGCCGCGGTCGAGTCTGCGCTGATCGGCCGCACGTTCTTCCGCCGGAACCTGGCGTGCGGTCAGATCGCCTTCGGTGGGTTCTGGACGGGGCGCGCCATCCTGGCCGGCGACGTCACCGGCGCGGCGCTCATCGTGGCCCTCAGCGCCGTCCTGGTGGCCACGATGGTCGTCATCCTCGGTGGCCTTCGCCGGGTCGGCCAGGTGGCCCGACCCGACTTCTCGCATCCGACCGTTCGACGATCGATCCGGCGACTGACGTGGGCGACCGTGGCGCAGTTGCTCGGGAGCCTGGCCCTGGCCACGCTCATCGCCCGCCTGGGATGGGATGCCTGGACACTGCCCTCGCTCGTCACCACGATCGGACTGTTCCTCGTGATCGCGGGCATCGACCTCGCGGTGATCATCACCGCGCGTCTCGGCGGTGTCATGGTGGTCGGCTCGATGCTGGCCCCCGTCGCCCTCGACGCATCGATCTCGCCGGGGGTCCTCGCCGCGGGCACCGCGGCCCTGCTCGTCGCGTCCGGTCTGGCTTGCTTCGCCGCGGCGCGGGATACGGCCGGCTGAGCGCACCGTTTCTGCGGGTTGCCCAACAAGTTCAGGCCGCGGTTCAGGTCAGGCCCGGTGCGGGTCGGCCCGGCGTACCGGCATGAACGTGGCTTCGGCGTCGGTCGTGAGGAACGCCGCGATCAGCTCGTTGCAGAGCTCGGGCTTCTCGAGGTTCAGCAGATGCGATGTGCCCGGCACGATGACCAGTTCACTGTCGGGAATGCCGCGGTACATGGTGATCGTGTGCTCCAGGAAGATGACGTCGTCGTCGCCGGCCATGACGAGCGTGCGGGCGGCGATCTGCCCGAGGTCGTCGCCCGTGAGCGTCGGTTCCTCGGCGATCATCCGATCCAGCTTGGCGGCGACGACCGGAAGGTGGTCACGGCCGTCGGGCGACACCTCGGCGTAGCCATCGGCGACGAACGGTATGAGCCCCTCGAAATCGATCGTGCCGGGGATCAGGCCGTCGAAGCGGAAGTTGCCGCTGATGAGCACCATCCGGTCGACCAGATCGGGGCGGGCGAGACCGACGAGCAGCGCCACGTTGGCACCGTCGCTGTGCCCCACGAGATGCGCCCGTCCACCAACCACCTGGTCGAGGAACGCGATGGTGTCGGCGGCCATGAGGTCATAGGTGATCGGTCCGTCGACGTCGGCGGTGTGGCCGTGGCCGCGTCGCTCGGGCATCAGCACCCGGAAGCGCTCGGCCAGTGCCGGCGCGTTGGCGACGAACGAGCGGGCATCGGTCATGCCGCCGTGCAGCAGTACCAGTGGCGGGCCCGACCCGAGCTCGTCGTACCAGTTCGGGTTTCCCTCGATGTCGACGTACATCGGCCTGCCTCCCGCTCGCGATCGGCCAGAAACTAGTCGGCCACGACCAGCGGCCGGCAGCTTCCCGCGACGAGCAGACCGATGGCCAGCACGCCGGACGCCCGCAGCACCGGCACGCGTCCCCAGCGATCCAACGCGAGCGGACCGAACCAGCGACCGACGGTCATGGCCGTCATGAACAACGCGAAGCTGAGCGCGCCGATCGCCGTCGACGCGCCGTAGCCGTCGATCACCGCGACGCCGAGCCAGTCGTTGCCGGTCCCCTCGGAGAACGCGGCGGCGAGAACGACCACGCCGATGAGCAACGTGCGGCGAAGGGAACGGCGAACGCGATGACCAGGGCGACCATCAGCAGGCTCGCGGTCACGGAGACGTGCGCGGCGACAAGCGCAGCGCTGATCAGTGCCCCGATCACGGTGCCGACGCTGAACCCGGCGGGGAAGCGGGACATGATCGACCGGTCCATTCCCTGCTCGATCGCCGCGCCCTCGACGTTCATGGCGACGTCCCACACGCCGAACCCGAGACCCACGGCGAACAGACCCACGGCGACCGGGGGCGGGCCGTGCTCGTAGCCGACGGCCCCGAGCGCCAGCCCGGTGGCGGTGAGCCGCGACATGACGGTGATCGTGCGACGCGTGCCCAACCGGTTGACGATCAATCCGGCGAGCGGAAGCCCCAGAACGGCCCCGAACGACAGCGAGAGCAGCAGCACACCGAGCCCGCTCGGGGTGAGGTGCAGCCGGTCGCGGACCTGCGGCATCCGTGCCGCCCACGAGGCGAACACGAGCCCGCCGGCGAAGAAGACGGCATAGACGCGGTGCATGGCGCGCGGCATGTCGAGGCCCGGGTCGGCGGTCGCGAGGGTCATTGGGCCGAGATCCGGTCGGTCATCCGAAACGCGGTCGTCAGGCCTGGGCCCGCAGCACCGTGCGCCCCTGGGCGTCGCCGCCACGGTGCTCGACGATCTCGAGGGACCAGCCCGGATAGAGACGAGCGGCCGTGAGCAGTTCGACCTCGGCGGAGCCATCCGACCCGACCCGGAACGTGCCGGCCGACTGGGCGCCCTCGCCGGAGGTCCAGACACACTCGAAGTAGGTGCCGGCGCCGCTCGCCAAACCCGACACGGCGAGGCGCACGATCGTGCCGGCATCGGTGGCCCTCAGCGCGGCGGTGCCGGCGGCGGATCCCGAGCCGGCGCTGTTGCCGGCGCCGTCCGCGGTCGCGTCGCTCTCCGCCTGGAGCGCGAGCGGTGCCGAGAACGACGGCTCGCTCGGACGCCCGATCACCACGCCCACGACCAGGGCGGCGGCCACCGCGACGACCACGGCCAGGCCGACCAGGGCCCGACGGGGCCGAACGGCCGACCGGACGGCCGACGGAACGGCGGACGGGACGACGGACGGGATGGCGGTTCGGGCTGTCGGGCGGGCCGGCTCACCACCCCGCTCGTCGGTCACCGGGGCGACCGCGGTCGCGAGGTCGAGCAGCACGGGAAGCGGCTCGAGCTCGGCGAGCTCGAGGCGGCAGTCGGCACAGGTCGCCACGTGAGCCTCGACCGCCCCCTGCTCGTCGGGGGTGAGGCCGCCGAGCACGTAGCCGGCCAGGTCGATCCGAGCCTGATCGTGGCCGCCGGGTCCGGGATCGGCCGGACGCGCTCGCGTGGGCTCACTCATGTCGTCACCCCGTTGGTCACCAGCGCGGCGCGGAGCGCCTTCATGGCCGCATGGGTGCGGGTCTTCACCGTGCCGAGCGGAATGCCGAGCCGTTCGGCGATCTCGGTCTGGGTGAGCTGCGCGTAGTACGCCAGGTCGATGACTTCCCGTTGGGCACCGCTGAGCGTGTCGAGGACCTCGGCCACCGCCCACCCGGCGGCCACGGCGTCGAGGTGGTCCTCGGGCGATCCCGACCCGGTCGTCACCGCCCCGGCGATCTCCGGGAGTCGCGACAGCGGCCTATCGGTCGACGACCGCCGACCCCGTCTCCATTGATCGACCGCGGCCCGCCGCGCCACGGTGAACACGAAGGTCGCCTCGGTACCCCGAGCCGCGTCGAAGCCGCCGGCACCGCGCCAGAGCTTGACGAACGTCTCCTGCACCAGGTCGTCGGCAAACCCGCTGTCGAACCCGGACAGTCGCATTCCCATGGCTCTGACCCGTCCGGCATAGCGGTTCCACAACTCGGCGGTCGACTGCTCGTCGCCCACCGCCACGCCCGGCAGCACCGGTGATGGGACGGCCGGCATCGCCGCCGCCGATGGCACGGCCGGTGGGACCGCGCCCGCGCCCGTCGGCATCGATGCCGACGGGGATCGGGCTGACCGATCGGGCGAGGTGGACACGAACGTGACGGTAGCCGTGCCCCTCGACTCGAGCCGGAGAGGCGAACCGGTCACGACACGGGCTGACCATCTGGGCCGGCCGCGGACCAGACGCCACCGATGCCTTGACCGCTCACGTCGCCCGGCTTGGTGTCGCCGGAGTACCGGTACAGCGGGTGACCGCCCAGGCCCTCTCCGGCGGTCGCCGGGCCCAAGACGAGCTGGGTCGAACCGTCGGGCCGCGTGGTGGCGGTGAGCGTTCCGGTCACTCCGGTGCCGGCCGTGGGCGTGCCCGAGGCCGTCGCGGGCGGCCACGCCGTCGCGCAGGCTCCGACGCACGTGCTCGTCGCGGTGGAGTCGTTCTTGTAGAAGTAGAGCGTGAAGCCCTTGTCGTCGACGACGACGACGCCGAGGCTCGTCGTGGCGACGTTGGCGCTGGCCGATGTCGAACCGCCCGATGTCGTGGTCGTGGTCGAGCTCGACCCCGCGGCGGCGGTCGTGGTGGTCGCGGCGGTGGACTTCTTCGAGCTCGAACAGGCAGCACCGGCCAGCGCCAGCACCGCGACCATGGCCACCACGGCGACCCGGCGGCTGGTTCCCCCGAAGCGGCTCGGCGCGGGTGGCTCGGCCGGGCGGTCGACCCGCGGTCGGGTCGGTAGATCGCGTTGCGGATGGACGTCGCTGGTCATGACGGTCTCCCTCACGGGGCACCGGGCGGCGCCGCTCGGCCACAGATACGTCGTCGCCGTCCGATCGGTTCACCCAGGTCAGATCACCGGATCGCCTGGGTCGGTTCACTCAGATCACCGGATCGCCCGGGTCGGTTCACTCGGGCGGATCACTCCGGGTCGCGAACACGAGGTGCGGAACCAGACCGGCGCCGGTGACGTCAGACTGGTCACCAGGTGCTGGGAGTGCCGGGTGAGGAGGTAGACACGCATGAAGGTTCGACCGATCACGGTGATGGCGGGGCTCGCCGCAGTGGCGGCCCTCGCGGCGGTGACGCTCGCCTGGCTGCCCGGGGACGACTCGACGATGGTCGGTCAGCCGTCGGCCCTGCCGATCGTGCTCGGTGGTGGCATCCGGGCCGAGGCGGCCACGGCGAGCACGATCTCGGGCTCCACGACCTACGAGCGCGGCCCCGGCCTCGCCGATCTGACGGGCACCCAGGCGGCGTGGACGTTCCCGGCCAAGCCGGTCGATCCCTGGGCGATCCGCCGGCTGGCCGATGCGCTCGGCGTGGCCGGCGAGGTGCGCACGGTCCCCGGCGGTTGGCAGGTCGGCGCCGACGACGCCGCCCGCCTGTTCGTCGCGTCCGCCCCCGGAGCGGCCTGGTACTTCTCCGCCGGCGGGGACACCGCGGTGGCCTACTCGTGCGCGGCGGCCGGTGAGGTCACGACGATCCCCGATGGCGAGGTCCCCCCGCCCGATAGGCCGTCGCCTCCTGACGTGAGCACCC
>Ga0315283_10006686_pt1 | contig 10315 bp, 9 predicted proteins | sample YL17G09_0_MG_FD_204541 | JGI IMG/M metagenome (GOLD analysis project Ga0315283, IMG submission 204541) | Sediment microbial communities from Yellowstone Lake, YNP, Wyoming, USA - YL17G09_0 | ecosystem: Environmental > Aquatic > Freshwater > Lake > Sediment | place: USA: Wyoming | collected...
GGTGTCAAGAACGCCGCGGTCTTTGCGGCGGAAATCCTCGCGCTCAAGTATCCCGCGGTGAAATCGGCCCTCGTCGCCTACCGCAAGGAACTCTCCCGCGGCTAGGACGGGCTGCCTTGCGCTTCAAAGGCGGCACGTAACGTCCAGGCAAGAGCTACTTTGTTTTAAAGCGGCCCAATTCCGCTTTCAGCAGTTCGGCTTGCGCCGCGAGTATGTTCACCATCTGATCGAGACGTTTGACCCCGGCGGCGTTGGTGTTCGAGATTTCCTGGATCGAACCAACTGACCTGACGACCAAATCGCTTGCCTTGGCCTCCTCGCGCGCGGCATCGAGGACCTGCTGCGAGAGGCGGGCGGACTCCTCGCTCGCGCGACTGGTGAGACGAATCCCCTTTGTCTGCTCCGACATCGCCTTCTTCACCTGGTGCGCGAGTTCGCGCATCGACTCGGCAGCCTTGACGATCTGGACGCTGCCGGCCGACTGCTCGCGCGTGGCCCGCGCGATCTCCTGGGACATCTCGTTGATATTCTGTGAAGAGGCCGCGATCTGACGGATCCCCTTGTACTGCTCGGTCGTCGCCTGGGCAATCCCGCGCGAGGCGCCCGAGGCCTTCTCGGAGTTTTCGGCGGCGCGGCGGATGGTTTCGCCGAGCTCTTCGACCGTGCGCACGCCCTCCTCGACCCTGAGCGTGCCGTTATCCATCGCCTCGACCGCATCCGTCGACTCTTTCCTGACGCTCGCGATGAGTTTGGTGATCTCCTTCGTCGATGAAGCGGTCCGCGCCGAGAGTTCGCGGATTTCCTCCGCGACGACGGCAAAGCCGCGCCCGTGCTCGCCGGCCTGGGCGGCGAGGATGGCGGCGTTGAGCGCCAGAAGGTTGGTCTGGTCGTTGACCTCGTTGATCACGCCGAGGATACTGCCGATTTCGTGCGACCGGGCCTCGAGACCGCGGACGACCGTCGCGGCCTGCCCGACCGAGCTGCGGATCGCGACCATGCCCTCCGCCGTCCGGCGCAGCGCCGTGAGTCCCTCGTCGCCCATCATGCGGGCCACTTCGCGGGTGAGTTCGTGCCCCTGCGCAGCGTTGCGCTCGATCTCGCGAACGACGGAGTCGATCTCCGTGATCGAGGTGGAGGTGTCCGTGACCAGGTCGGCAAGCCGCCCGACGTTCTCGGCGACGTTGCGGATCGACAGGGTCATCTCCGTGATCGAGGAGGAGGTGCTCTCGACGGCGGCGGAAAGACCCTCGGCATTGCCCGCGACCTGCTCGACCGAGGCCGACATCTCGAGCATCGAGGAAGAGCTCTCGCCGGCGAGGGAAAAGAGATGTTCAACGCTCTGGACGACGGATTTTATGCTGACGTTCATCTGCTCGATCGACGAGGAGACCGTCGTGACGGCGCCGGTCTGCCCGGAGGTGCCCTCGGCGATCCGGTGGGAGACCTCGGCGATGTCGCGCGAGACGACTTCGAGGTCGCCGAATGCGGTGCTGACTTTCTCGAACATCGCCCTCAGGTTTTCGGTCATCCGGTTCAGGGTCGTCGCCAGGGTTCCGAATTCGTCGTTCGAGGCGATCGTGATCGCCGCGGTCAAATCGCCGGCCGCGGTGACTTCGGCGTGGCGCACCAGCAGCCCGAGCGGGCGGCTCACGAAACGCATGACGAAGAGGGAGAGCATCGCAACAAGACCGACGAGGGTCAATCCCGATCCGACCAGGAGTCGGGTGACGAGCGCGGAGAGCTTGTTCTCGACACTGGCGGTCGCGTAGTGGATGGTGACGGCGGCGATCGTCTTGGTGTCGTCCTTGATCTCGACATCGAAAGGGCGGAACGGACCGGCGGCGACCGCGCCGGCCTCGCGCCGCTCCTTGAGACCATCGCCGAAGGCGACGCTGGCATACAGGAGATTGGGGTCGTCGGACAACCGCTTCTTGAGAGCGCCCTCGATGGTCTTGTAGTCGAAATAGGCAATGGACTCTTTCGCCTGGTTGCCCATCGTGAACGCGAGGTTCTTCGCGCTGGCGTCGAACCAGCGGTAGGTCTCGGCGCGCAGGTCGCGAAAGGAAGAGATGAAAAAAGCCCCGACGAGCAGGGCGCTCACCGTGAGCAGCCCGACGACCGCCAGGTTGATCTTGTAGAGCAGTTTCATGACGCCCTCTCTGTTACCCGTCCCCGCGCGCCCGCCGTGCCGCTGGACCTAGAATTTGAAATCGAAGGTCTTGGCGTTGATGTTCGCCTTTTCGAAGATCTCGAAGGTGTGGGTGAAATCAGCGTTCGTGGTCGGGATGAAGCCCTTGATCCCGAAGAGTTTCTTCACCTCCACGGCTTGTACTCCGGTGTCTGCCTCGAGCTTGAGCAGCAGGCGCTTGATATCCTCTCCGTGCTTGCCGGCAGCGGCATTCGACATGATCAGCGTGTTGTTCGGGTTCTCGCCCTTGTCCTCGCCAACGAGGGCCAGGCCCGGGAACTTGGCCGGGTCCCAGACCATGTTCTTCACGACGGCGTAATCGGCCGCACCGCTCTGCACCGCGTTGATCGCAATCAGGTGGCTCGCCGCGGGAACCGGGGTGTAGACATTTTCGGGCTTCTCGCCGGCAGGCAACAATCCGCGCACGAATGCTTCGCCTGAAGAAGCCAGCAGCGTGTAGGCGACTTTCTTGCCACGGAAGTCGCCGATTCCCGCAAAGGGTTTCGTCCCTTCCTTCGCGATAATGACCGCCTTGTACGTCGTCGCGCCGCTGGTGAGCACCGGCCGGGCAATCGGTTTGGCAACCTCTTTCTTAATAAAGATCCCGGCGACGAACGAACCAGAGAACATCCCGTCGACCTCGGCGCCCTGGAAGAGTTTGGCGGCTTCGGTGTAATCTTTGGCGACGCGCAGTTGAATGTCGCCGATGCCGGTACTGCCGGCCTTGAGATACTCGGCGAGGGCGGCATACTTCGGGCCTTCCTTCTTCGGGTCCTCGGAGGACATGATCACGAAGTTCAGGGTGTCGGCGGCCAGGGTGAAAGATACCGTGGTGAAGATGAGAGCCAGGCAGACCAGGGAGACGATCTTCTTCATGCGGCTACCTCTTCTTTCCTGCCGCTCGTGCGGCAATTGCTTCTCGCGACGCATGCTTCGATAGTAACATAATCAGTAAAGCTGCTCAAAAAGGCCTAAGCGCAAGAGATGGGCCTTTTTCATTTGACCATCCCTCGAGGGCAGACCAAGTCCTCACGGATCAATTCTTCCGTTTCCCGGCCCGTCAAATCCCCCTTTTCCCCCTTTGACAAAGGGGGATTGAGGGGGATTTGACGGACGAGTTCCATCAAAGCTGCCTGCTAGGGGATGTTCGGGTAGGCAATCACGATCTCCGGTCCCGTGAGTCCCTCGACGAGGAACGCCCGCAACGCCAGTTTCTCTTCCGCGGTCAAGCCGAGCGGTTTGAGCGCGGTGTTCCCTTCCCCGCCGCCGCGGTCGACGAAGGCGATGACCTCCTCGAGCGTCGCGAAAATGCCGTTGTGCATGTAGGGTGCGGTGCGCGCGATCTCGCGCAGGGTCGGCGTGCGAAAGGCCTTCCAGTCGCGCTTGTCCTTGGTCACGAGAAAGCGGCCCGGGTCTTCGGCCAGGTTGCGAAAATCCTCGTAGCCGGAGACCTTGGCCACGAATCGCCTTGTCGCGGCCACGCGCGGATCGCGCTCGAACTCCGGGCTCTCGGGGACGTGCAGCGCATGGAAGCCGTCGCCCGCGAGGTTCCCGCCGGCGTGGCAGGTGCTGCAGCGCCCCTTGCCGGTGAAGATCGCCAGGCCGGCCTTCGCCGCGCTCGAGAGCGCCTTTTCGTCGCCGGCGAGATAGCGGTCGAGCGGCGCATCGCGGCTGACGATGGTGCGCTCAAAGGCGGCGATGGCCATGGCGACCTGCTCGCGCGTGATGTCGGGGGAGCCGAAAACACGGGTGAACGCCGCGACGTACTCGGGAACAGAGCGCAGTTCCTCTTCGACGAAATCCAGGTTCTGATTCATCTCGAACGCCGACATCAGCGGAAAAAGCGCCTGCTCCTCGAGACTCCCGGAGCGACCGTCGTGAAAGAGACTCTTCTGGTAGGCGACGTTGATCAGCGTCTGGGAGTTGCGCCAATTGCGGGTGGTCGGGTAATTCAGCGCGATTGCCTGGCCGTCGGCGAACCCCTGCTCGGGGATGTGGCAGCTCGCGCAGCTCATGGTGCCGTCGCCGGAGAGGCGCCGGTCGAAGAAGAGTATTCGGCCCAATTCGACCTTTTCCGGAGTCTGCGGGTTGGCCGCGGGCACCGGCACCTCGCCAAGTCGCTCCAGCCCCGCTGCGTCGACCGGGAGGGCCGAAAACAGCGTCGCCAGCGTCAATGCAGCAATCAGCGGCAGGTTATTTTTTCGCACGCGCCAGCTCCTCATCGATCACGTTCTTGAGATACTCGAACTCCCGGTTGCCGACCACCTTGCGACCGTTGATGAAGTATGTCGGGGTCTCGTAGAGGTTGATCGACACGGCGAGCGCCTTGTCGCGCTCGAGCAGGTCCTTGTGCTTCATCGTGTCGATGTCGGCGGCAAAACGTTTGACGTCGAGCCCGAGCTTCGCGGCCATCTGCACGAGCCCGTCGCGGTCGAGTTTCGCGCCGCGCTCCAGCAGCAGATCGTGCATCTCCCAGTACTTCCCCTGGTCGCCGGCGGCCAGGCTGGCTTCGGCGGCGATGTGCGAGTAGTCCCGGTACTTGTACGGCATGTTCTTGATCACGAGGCGGATCTTCCCCTTGTAGACTTCCAGGATTTTCTTGACGACCGGACCGGCCGCCTGGCAGTGCGGTCACTGGAAGTCGAGAAACTCGAATACCGTGACCGGCGCGTCGGCCGGTCCGATGCTCGGGGAGTTCTCGAGCGGGATCTGGTAGCGCTTTTCCTCGGTGCCTTGCGCGCCGGCGGCGGCGGGCAACACGAGAACCGCGATCAGGAGCAACAACGCGAAACGGTGCATGCTCTTCCCTCCTCGGTGAGTTGTTTTGACATCGATTATATCTTACCAGCGAATCATTGAGCTCGGCGGGGTTTGGGGAGCTTGCTTTGTGAAATCCCCCTCATTCCCCCTTTGGCAAAGGGGGAGATGGGAAATTGCCGGGCCAGTGGCTCAAGTGCATATCCGTATCAACGATTGCCGGCAGTTGGCCGATGCAGCCCAGGTGCCACGGCCGAGGAGGCGATTGCGGCACAGAAAGCATCGCCGACCACTCCCGCGAATGGGGCAGGACTCCCCCCTCCGCCGGTGGACTCGAATTGGCACCAGGCCGGCTGATAACTCAGACCATCCCCTCCCGTGTGGGCGAGCACAGCCGCGCACTGCAGGGACCATTGCGATTCGCGATCGAGCGCAATCGCGTACGGCAGGAATTTCTCGTAAACCTCTGGGGTCAACTCCGGCCCGAAACGGCTCATCCCGTCGGCTTCAGCCGCGGCCAGCCAGACCGCGAAGCCTTCGATCCGATCAAGGAGTCGGCGGCCCGCGGACGCTGGCGCCTTGAAGAGGTAGTGGAAATGTACGTTCAGAAACGCGACGCCCAGCAGGACCACGCCGTAGCTGTATGAACCCAGCCAGATGATCAGGCCAAGTCCCACGATCTCCGCGACGAAAAACGGGATCGCGAAGACAGAAATCGACGCGGCGTGGAACAGGGTGTCTCTGCGATGTCCCCGACGCAGGAACACGTCATGCCAGCGGTATTCGATCTGGACGGTCAGCAGCGAAACCCCGAGCGTCCAGAAAAAAAGCAACAGTGCGGTCAGACCTCTCGTGAACGACCGAAGTCCCGGCTCGAGCGTCAGCGTGGAGCCAAGCACGATCACGGAAAGCGCCACGCCGGGAAGAAGAAACTCGCGATTGCGGAGCACGTAAAACCTCTCGAGCGACGCCCGGAGGAAGTTTTTCAAGCCGTTGACCGCGGCGCCGACCTGCACATGGTTCGCGCTCTCGATCCCGATCTGCTCGACCCGCTCCAGATGCAGGTCATTCGCCACAAGGGCTTCTTCCGGAGTGAGCACCGCGCTGCCCGCCTGCCCCCGGTACAGGGTGAACTTCCCGCCCCGTTCTTCGATGACGAGATAGCCCTTGATGGCCATGTGCACCACGGTCGCCACCAGCGCGCGTTCGTCGTACTTCCCGGTGCGCACGACGCGGATGGCGGCCGGGGAGAGCCCCTCCGCCACCTCGCCGCGCGGCACGATGACACCGCGCTGCGGGTCCCGGCCGACCTGGCGCCCGACGAGGACGTAGTAGGTCAGCACCAGGAGCAGCCCCGCCATCCCGGCAATCGCGCTGCGGTTGCTGCCGAGGAAGTACCACCACCAGAGTTGCGGCTCGGCGGGCTCCTGCACGAAGCCCTTGGGCCACTTCACGATTACCGCGAACCCTTCTCCCGGCTGGAAAGGCCGCGTCGCGCGGAAAGAGGCTCCGGCCTCTCCGCCCCAGGAGAACTCCGCTTCCCGTTCCTTCGATCCCCGCGCACCGGTGGTGACCTCCAGGCTCACCCCGGAGATGCCGTGCGGCAGAAGAACGCGGGCCTCGACCACGTCGATGGGGAGCGTCCATTCGTACCCGGTCACATTCCACACCAGCTCGACGTGATCATTGAAGAACCCGAGTTGGCGATCGGTCTTGTACGCGATGGTGTAGGTGTGCTCCCCCGGCTCGAGCAGGAGATCGGCATTGCCGACATAGGCCCTGAGGCCGTTCTCCAACTCCTTGGTCTGCCAGGGCTCAGGCTTCCCGTCGCGAAGGACCTCGGTCAAGATGAAGGGGACATTGAACCAGATTCCTTCCGAGCTGCGAAAGCGCGTGGGAAAATCTCTATAGATCCCGTGCTTGATCCCGCGCTGCGCCGCACGCACACGGATCGTCTCATGGACGGCAAGCGAGGCATCCGGCAGAACCGTGATCTCGCTGCGGAAGGAAAGGATTCGCTCGTCGCCGGTGTCGCTCGCGACGGGCTCATCCGCGCCGCGGCCGGGACCAACGGCGAGAAACAGCAACGCGGCGACAAGTGGAAGGAACCAGAGCGCTCTTTTCATCGACCCTCTCATGGTGTCCGGTATACCTGTACCATGTTTTCCGGTGCCGATGCACTATTTCATCGCTCGCCCTCGTCGGCGCTGCGACGGACATAAAAAGGTGGCGAGAGGGGAACCTCCCCCCTCGCCACCGCGAGGCACTCGATTACTCGCCCGGGTCTCAAACGCCCGAGTTCGGTAACGGTTGGACGCGGATGTTACAGAATCAGAACCCGCCGCCGCCGCCGCTACCCATACAGGTCGTACACTTGCTGAAGGGTTTGACGTGTGCGACCGCCATCACCATGCCGCTCTCGAAGACCAGGCAACCGACAAAGAATACGGCCACGACGAACGCTGCAATCTTCTCACTCGTTTTCATGGATCCCCTCCTTGTGGGATGTTTTCTATCGCAAATAGTTAGCAACAAGCGTGCCAAAGGGAGACAAGACTTATTAATGAATATAATCAATATGTTGAAATGTAGCAGCGTTATCGAACAGCGCTTAACCGCTCGCGTAGTACACATTAAATATACTTTTTAACGAATCGCCATGGCTAATTGAGTTACATTATCTACATATTCAATTACTTACGTAACACAAGCGAGATATATTATAATTATACAACAGTCAACGATTTGTTAATTTGCCTTCATTCCCAGTAACTGCTCAGGTGGTTCCGCGAAAACAGTCGTCATTGCGAGCGAAGCGTGGCAACTGACTGGGTCGGGCCGCAACCATCAGATTGCCACTTCGCTTCGCTCCTCGCAATGACGTGCCAGTGCGTTCGTGCGGGATCTCAGGGAGCAGTTGAATCAAGTGCATAGCCCTGTTTATGATTGCCTGTTCCCACGCTGGAATCAGCCTGGCCGGTGATAGACGGTGAAAAAAGTGGCGAGAGGGGGCAACTCCCCTCCCGCCCGGGTCAAGGACCTCTGTACTGAGGACAGTTCGATGCGGTTAAGACGGAATCAGAACCCGCCGCCGCCGCCGGTGCCCATACAGGTCGTGCACTTGCTGAAGGGTTTCACGTGCGCAACCGCCATCACCATGCTGCTCTCGAAAACGAGGCAACCGACGAAAAACAAGGCTACGACAAACGCGGCGATCTTCTCACTGGTCTTCATGCTATCCCTCCTTGTGGGATGTTGTTTGGCGGCAATATAACACATTGCAGGAAAATATGTGAATATTATTTTATGAAACATTATCAGTATGTTGACTCAATATCTAGGGATTGGTCAGAGGTTTCCATATGCCAGAATCATACATCGCGATGTTTTCAGGATGCAGGCCGGCAGCGTACATTTCACCTTCGATTGTCATCCTTTAGATTCTCTGAACGAAGAGATCTCGCCTCAGCTGGATATATTTCTATAGACTCGACAGCTTGATAGAAGACGTATGTCGACAGGACTTCGGGAAGAAGCTTGATGAATAAAAGCGACGGGGCGCTGTCTCAATGGCGCCCCGTCGTCCTGACTGTTGAGCGTCTATCCCGCCCTCCCCTAATGCTTGGCCTCGGTGCCTGAGTCCAGAAGCGGCAGATGCTTCGCGGCCATCTTGAAGCAGAAGATCGCAAACGATACCAACGCGATGGAGAGAACGAACTCCACGAGCGATGGGAAGTACTTCGCCCCCCCCGAGGCCTGATCCCGGTAGAGGCCGAAGATGCTGACGTTCAGGCGGTTGAGCATGACCCCGGAAATCACCAGGATGTTCACGATGCGAATCGTGCCCATCCTTTCCCGGGCCCCCTTGCCGATGAGCAGCACGAAGGGCAGGACCACCCCGATGATCATCTCGAGCAGATACATGTTGGCTTCCGTGCTGCCGGCGAAGGCGGCCCCGATGCCGGGCCCGGCAACAAGGGCATAGAGCTTGTAGATGAAGTAGAAGCCGATCACCCACAGGGACATCCGGGCCAGGCCGGAGAAGATGCCGGGGTCCACTTCGTGCTCGAAGGCGCGGGAGCTGATCATTGTCTCGAGGCTCACCATCGACAACCCCATCATCATCGCGGAGACCAGGAAGAGCTTGGGGATCTCCGGACTGTACCAGAGCGGCGACATCCGGCCCTCGGAGATCAGGAAGACGGCCCCGAGCGAGGATTGGTGCAGCACTGAGAGCAGGGCGCCGAAAATGACCACGGGGACCATGATCCGGTACACCGCGCGAGACGCCCCGGTCATCCCCAGCCGCTCGAAGAGCATCGGGCTGAATTCCAGGGCCAGCGTCGTGGTGTAGAGAATGACGTGGATGCCGACCACCCACATCACCGAGTGGACCTGCCACATGATCGCGGGGTGCCAGAGCCGGTGCGGCTGCCCGATGTCCAGGAGCAGCGCGACGATCGCCAGCAGGTAGCCGAGAAAGGCCGTGAGAATCGCCGGCCTGACGACCGGCCGGTATTTCTCCAGGTGAAAGACGTACACCAGGCTGGCGATCATAAACCCGCCCGCGGCCATCGCGACGCCCCCGAGGACATCCACGCCGAGCCACATCCCCCAAGGGAAGGAATCGCCGAGATTCGTGGTCGCCCCGAGCCCGGCGCCGAGTCGGTAGAGGGCCGCGGCGCCGCCGAGCAGCATGAACACCGCGAGCAGGATCGTCCCGGGTGTCCAGGTCTTGATATCGCTCTGCTTCATCGCGGACCCTCCTTCTCCTGAACTTCTTTCCGGCGCGTCACGTACCAGCTGCCGACGCCGAAGGCAAACACACCCGGGATGATGTAGGGGATCTGGCTGATGTAATTCCAGGTCAGCGGCGGCAGGGCGTGCAGCGGCACCTGCATCCGGAAGCCCAGGTCGGCAAAAGGCACCGCCGAGACGTAGATCCAGGAGGTGCCACCGGCCTCCTTCTCGCCGTAGATGTGCGGGACGTACTTCCCCTTGCCTTTCTCGACGCGCGCTTTGGCCATGGCCAGGATGTCCTCGCGCTCACCATAGACCAGCGTCCCGGTCGGGCAGGTCTTGATGCACGCCGGTGTCACCCCGTCCTTGATCCGCTCGGCGCAGAAGGTGCACTTCTGAACGATCGGCAGCAGTTTCTCCCACTCGTACTTTGGAATCTGGAATGGACAGGCCAGCATGCAGTACCGACAGCCGATGCAGCGCTCCGCCTCGTAGGTCACGGGTCCCTCGGGAGTCTTGCGCAGAGCAGCGACCGGACAGACGGAGACGCAGGCCGGGTCATGGCAGTGCAGGCACTGCGACTTCACGAAACTCCAGACCGGCTTGTTTCCCTGCGTGGTCTCCACGAAA
>Ga0315283_10006688_pt1 | contig 10313 bp, 7 predicted proteins | sample YL17G09_0_MG_FD_204541 | JGI IMG/M metagenome (GOLD analysis project Ga0315283, IMG submission 204541) | Sediment microbial communities from Yellowstone Lake, YNP, Wyoming, USA - YL17G09_0 | ecosystem: Environmental > Aquatic > Freshwater > Lake > Sediment | place: USA: Wyoming | collected...
TTCATGTGGCCGCTGATAATCCTGGCGCTGTTGCTGATCTGCGGGTTAGGCGGCAGCGGAGCGTATGTTTTCTTAAAAGATCCTTTTGGCTGGTTCGCGGCAGCTAAAGCAAGTCCGACCGCGCCGGTTCCTAGCCAAACGCTTGAGCTGGCGGCGACCGCATCGGCAACGGAAGTCGCAATCTCAACCCAGAACCCACCCGCGCCGACCTTTACGGCGGCAGTTGTTCCAGCCGCTACTGCAACCCCGACTACGACCCTGACTGCCGCACTAGAGATTTCACCGACGATCGCGTTTACACCTGCTGTACCGGTCACCGGTACTACGCCGTCTGCCACCCCAGCAATCTTACTGGACGATGAATTCAATGGTCCATTGAACATCAATTGGAAAGCCTGGGGCAGCCCGCGACCGATACTACGCAGTGGGCCTGGAGATAGCTGGTTGGAATTGACGGCCACGGAAAACCCTGCCATGGCTGGGGTCACCACCAGGATTCAGATCGCCAATGCCCCAGGGAATGTGATCGAGTTTGAGGGACAGCTAAACCCCAATTATGCGAATTTCCCACTGTTCTTGGATTGGGACCCGCTTCAATTTGATCGAGGGCCCGAGAATACCACCCTCACGGTATTGCATCTGGCAATTCAAAATAATCGGATTGTTTTGCAGGCGCCGGCGGCGAACAATACTTGCCAGAAAGAATTTGAAGGCGCCAAACAACATAGTTATGTGCTCAAATTCATCGGTGACAAGCAAGTAGCGCTATATATTGATGGCCGCGACCAGGCGATCTGCCAGTTGGATTTAGGTATCATGGCGATCCCCGGGCGGATTTCATTCACCGGCACTGGCTGGGTGACGCATGTCCTTGTAACCGGTGCGGAACTGCCATAACAGTGCTGAGAGGAGGCACAAAAATGCCTTTACAAACAGGTCAGGTTTTTAATAATCGTTACCGTATCGTCAAATTGCTGGGACAGGGTGGATTTGGAGCTGTCTACCGGGCCTGGGATTCTAACCTTAACAAACCTTGTGCCTTGAAGGAAAATCTGGATGTTTCCCCTGAAGCTCAGCGCCAGTTCACTCGTGAAGCGACAGTTCTGGCAAACCTGTCTCATCCGAACTTGCCGCGAGTGACTGACCATTTTATTCTGCCCGGACAGGGGCAATACCTGGTGATGGATTTTGTGGAAGGCGATGATCTGGCCAGCATTTTGAAACAGCGTGGACCGGTCCCCCCTGAACAGGCTATCGCCTGGATATTACAGGTAGCGGATGCGCTTTCATATTTGCACACTCGCCAGCCCCCGGTAGTACACCGGGATATCAAGCCGGCGAATATCCGCCTCACACCCGATGGGCGCTCTATGTTAGTAGATTTCGGCCTGGTGAAAATCTATAACGCGCAACTGCGCACTACCATGGGCGCGCGCGCGGTCACCCCGGGCTATGCTCCGCCGGAACAGTATGGTCATGGCAGCACCGACGCGCGTTCGGACCTGTATGCACTGGGAGCAACTCTATTTAACATCCTGACCGGACAGGACCCTTTGGAAAGTGTGCAGCGCATGTCCGGAGCTCAAATGCGACTGGTCAACCAGATCAATCCGCGTATCGACCCATCGGTTGGCGCGGCGATCGAACGGGCGATGCGTTTGGACCCTAACCAGCGATTCCAGACCGTTGCCGAATTCAAGGCGGCTTTATCCGCACCACCAGCGCCTGCGGCGCCAGTTTTTGTCAAGCCTGTTCCAGAGGCCTATGCTCAACCGGTCGTCCGAGCGCCAGTAACTCCAACCGCTGCGGTTCGGCCGGCAATGCCAGCGCCGGCGCCGGTGGCATATCCAATATCTGCTCCAAAGCGCGAACGCAAAGTGGGCATTTGGATTGGGGTTGGGGCGGTGATCTTACTTTGCCTGGTTGGAAGTCTGATTGTGGCGGGCATGATCGCCTCCTCACAGACCCAATCCTCCCAAGCGACATCCGACGCACAGGTAGAAGCGACGCTGGTCCAAAGAGTGATGTTGACCTCAACTTCTCTGGCGCGGTTGACAGCTACAGCACAATCCCAGACTACTAAAGCTGCAGTGCTTGCCAATATCGAAGCCTCGCGTAAGCTTGTCTATGGTCCAACTTCAGGAGCGTTGGAGCATAACAGCAATGACCTGATCTCTGCCCAGGATGCCGGGGTGAACCTGAGGGATTTCGTCGTTGAAGCGCGTTTCTTTAACCCCTATTCTACCTCCCAGGGAACCTGGGATTACGGGTTCATCTTGCGTCACGCAGAGAAGAACACGCATTTCCGGTTTGTGATCAAATCCGAGAAGAGCTGGGCGTTGGTAAACAATAATGGCGACCCGGATGGTGTGATCATCGCTCAAGGTAAGCTACCTTCTCTGGATGTGAGTGAGAATGGCTCAAATATGGTGAAGTTGATTTTCCAGGGAGAGCGAGGTTGGTTCTTCTTGAATAACGAAATGATCTCCGAGCTCGATCTATCCTCGCGCATGAACCCGGGATCGATCTTCATCGCCACGGGTATTTTCCAGGGTGATGGAATGGCAGGCTCCTCCACCCGCTACTCTGATTTTTCGATTTGGTCTATCCCATAGGCAGAGAGGTCGGGATGCCCCTTTCCGATGGCCAGGTTATCAATAATCGATATCGTATTCGCGCGACGCTCAGTCAGAGTGGCCAGGAGATAGGCTATTCGGCTTTAGATATCAGCCTGAATTCACCGGTCGTAGTCCAGGAAATTCTTAATACCTCTCCAGAATGTATCCAGGAGTTCGGTTATGAAGCCCGGCGGCTGGCCAACTTGCGTCATCCGGGTCTGCCTTATGTGGTGGACCATTTTCTTGTGCCGGGTCAGGGGCAATACTTAGTCCTTGAATATGTAGATGGGAAGGATTTGCAAAGCCTGATTAGCCAATCTGGCAAGGGCTTGCCTTGGGCGCGTGTGGTAAGTTGGTTTGGACAGGTGGGCGAGGCGCTGGCGTACCTGCACTCACAAACCCCTCCGATTATCCACCGTGAGCTCAAACCAGCTAATATCAGGATAACCCCACGCGGCCAGGCGATGCTGGTTGGAAATGGCATCGCTCGCAGCGCTGACCCAAGCCAGCGAGCGACCTTTGTACCGGGTTCAGGCTCGGTCGCTTTCATAAGCCCTGAATTTTATGCCAATGATGCCGATGTTCGCAGTGACATCTACTCGCTTGGGGCGACTCTCTACGCCACCTTGACCGGGCGCATGCCATTGGAAAGCCTGAAGCGCCAGTCTGGGCAGCCGCTGACACCACCACGGCAGATCAATCCGGCTATTCCACCCGGCATCGAGCAAGCGGTGCTGAGAGCCATGCAGTTGGCGCCGGAACAAAGGTTCCACAGCGTCCGGGAAATGCTGGCGGCGCTTGGGATTGCAGCTGGCGCCGGATATCCGGTGGCGCCAACTGTACAGATCGCTCAACCCGAGGCGCTCGCCCTGCCTGCCCAGGAGAAGAAACCGCCAGGCTGGGTGCTTGGGGCGATCATCGCGCTGTTGGCTCTCTGTTTAATCGGCGGGATGCTCGGGGGTTTGGGGATTTACACCTATATCTACCGACCATCCCAGACTGCCGCGAAACAGACTGATACGGATTTGGTCAAAACCGCCACCGCGCTTTTCCTGTCTCAGCTTGTCTCACCAACTCAGACATCCCCAGCCACTGAAAAACTACCTGAAACTGCAACTCCCAGCCTGACGCTAAATCCAACGCGGACCTCCAGCCCGATCCAACCTCCCAGCCCAACTTATTCTCCGAGCGCTACTCAATATCCTTCGCCTACTCCTATTCTCAGCCCTACCTTTGTCTTGCCTGCCAACCCGACCTGGGTGCCATGCCCGGGTACTTATCCCTCCCGGCTTCAAGTTGGTATCCAAGCCTTTGTGAGCTACGATCCACCTCTGGCGAATCGGGTGCGCACCCAACCAAACGGAGTCGCTCCGGTAGTTGGTTTCATCCAACCCGGCGAGCAAGTGGCCATCATCGGAGGCCCAATTTGCTCGAACGAATGGATTTGGTGGCAGATTCGTTCGATCCAGACTGGAATGACCGGCTGGACCGCTGAAGGCGATAAACAAGGTTACTGGTTAGTGCCTGCGCAATAATCCTGGTTCCCTAGCAAGAAAGGATTGAGCAACCTGATGAGCACTGCTCAGATTTTAAATGATGGACCTGGGAGGAAGAAAACAATTCTGGAGCGCCTGTCCAGCCGCCGAGCGATGTTGGTTTTGGGTGCTGTTTCCTTATTTCTTTTGATAGTGGCGATCGGTGGGGTGGTTTACTATCTTGGCAAGCGCTCATCGCAACCGCCTTTAAAGCAACCGCCCGCCTCACTAAGCGGGCTGGCTACCCAGTTCCCTGAGATCAGCAGTGTCTTGCAAGACGAAAAACTGGATTCGGTGTATAAGCAGTTTTTAGTGGAATACCAAAAAGGCGGCGAAAAGGCGGCTTTCGAGCTGGCCAGGAAACGTGGGATTTTGAATGCAAACAATGAAATCCGCCTGACTCTGGAGCTAGACACAATCGATACAAGCGCTTTGCAGGCCAGTCTGGAGGCGCATGGTGTCAAGGTGACCGCCGTAAGCGGGAATTTGATGGATATTGTGATCCCGCTGGAATTGGTGCAGGCATCACTGGCGTCCGACCAGCCTGGCGGTTTATTTACCCAGCTTTCAGGTCTGCAGCATATCATACGTTTGCGTTTGCCCGAGACCGGGATGCAAGATAGCGGTTACCTGGATACAGACATCGAGAGTCTTTCTATGATCAATTGTGGTTTCGCTTTGCGACCTGCTGCAAAATTCTGCCCAAGTGTGGGCACAAAATAGGATGAATGTATGAGCGATCAGGTTCCAGATAGTCCAAACCAGCAGCCAAGAACCGGTCTGATCCACTGGATATCCAGCCGCAAGGGGATAGTGATTCTGGCGCTCGGTTCTATGTTTCTATTGCTAGCGGCGGTTGGCGGCGTATTGTATTATTCGAGCAAACGTCCATTGCCGCCTGCTCCTGTGGAACCGCCACCTTCCATCAGCGAGTTGGCAACGCAGTTCCCTGAAATCAGCCAGATTCTGCAAGATGAGAAGTTAGACTCGGTTTACAAAGAATTTCTGATGGTTTACCAGCAAGGCGGGCAGGAGGCTGCTTATGAGCTGGCGCGTAAGCGCGGGATTTTGAACGACAATAATGAAGTGCGCATGACGTTAGAGCTGGATACGACAGACACAAACGAGCTTGTAACAAGCCTCGAAGAGCATGGGATTAACGTTACAACAGTGAGCGGGAACATGGTCGATATCAGCGTTCCAATGGCAGTTATCGAGGCTTCAATGGCCTCCGATCAGCCGGGTCGGATATTTATGGATATCTCGGGTTTGGAGCATATCATTCGTCTACGCCTGCCTCAGGTTGGTATGCATGATGTGGGTTCCGTTGAGACGGAGGGGGTGGCGGTTATTGGGGCGGATGTCTGGCAGGCGGCAGGCATCACCGGCAAAGGGGTCAAAGTCGGTGTGTTGGATGTCGGCTTTGATAAATATAAAAGCTTATTGGGCAGCGACTTGCCAGCCAATGTTTTGGCTCGCTCATTCATCGCCGACACAGAAATAGACCAGACCGGTACTGAACACGGCAGCGCTGTAGCGGAAATTATCCATGATATCGCGCCAGATGCCGAGTTGGTCTTTGCGGCGTACCAAACTCTGGCAGAGAAGCAGGTAGCGGTGGACTGGTTGATGTCACAGGGCGTGGATATGATCTCCAGCTCCACCGGAATGATTTTCGGTCCGCGGGATGATACAAGTCCGGCCGCTCAGATGGTGGATCAGGTCGTGGCGCGAGGTGTGTTATGGGTCAATTCGTCCGGCAATACCGGCACTTCCCATTACCGCGCAAAATTTACCGACACGGATGGAAATGGCTATCACGAATTTGCGCCTGGAGATGAATACATGGGTTTCTCTCCGGATGGCAACGCCACGCTGGCATTGAATTGGGATGATTGGAAGAACGGGACGCAGGATTTCGACCTTTATGTATTGGATCAGAATGGAAAAGAGGTGGTCAGCTCAACCGACCGGCAGACAGGCCCTGGTTCTGATGCGGGTGAATTTATTTATTATGAATTCTCGGATGAGGGACCATATTATCTTCAGATTTATGCTGTAAATGCTACTCGCCAGGTCACTTTTGATTTCTTTCTACGGGATGGAGCCATCGAATACTACAGTCCGGAATACAGCGTCAACACACCGGGAGATGCCATCAGCAGCCTGACGGTAGGGGCAACGAACTGGGAAACCGGCGAGCTGGAAGATTACAGTTCGCGTGGACCCACCGAAGATGGGCGCATCAAACCAGATCTAGTCGCGCCTTCCGGGGTGAGTAGTGCTGCTTTCGGCGAGTCTTGGAACGGCACCTCAGCCTCTTGCCCGCATGTCAGTGGCGCTGCGGCGCTGATTCTGCAAGCTTTTCCAGAGTATTCGCCGCAGCAGGTAACTGATTTCCTGACCAGCCGGGCGGAGGATATTGGGGCCAGTGGACCGGATGGCGAATCGGGATACGGGCGCCTCTGGTTAGGCGACCCACCTGATTTGCCCAATGTCGAGCCAGGCCCAACCCCAACCCAACCGGTAGTTGCGCTTGTTCCGACCAAAACGACTGCCAAGAACACACCCAAGCCTACGTCGACGCCTAAACTGGAGAAGAAGCCTGCGAATACTGAAGATGAATTTGCCTGGATCGCGAATCTGATCCTGGTAGTGTGTGTGATCCTGCCGGGCTGCTTGGGATTAGCCGGCATCGGGTTGCTCGGGGTAATAGTTTACCGGCGCCGCTCGCAATCACGTCTTGTTACACCCCCTTATCTACCAGCGCCGCCAGCCCAGCCCGTTGTTCCTCCGCCTGCCGAACCGGCTGCTCAAGCTGAGAACCTGTGTCCCCGCTGTGGCGCGCTGAATCGACCCGGGGTGCGTTTCTGCATCAGTTGCGGCTTTGAGATGCAGTTGAATATCCCGCCAGCGGTGGTCAGCCCGAGTTTTTGCAAGCATTGCGGCTCCGCTTTGCGATCGGAAAGCAAGTTCTGCCCAAACTGCGGACAATTGGTGAAATGAAATCCGCTTTGCCGGGTAATCCTCAGGCGGATGGTGCAAACGCCTGGCGATCGCCGCCGGATACTCCGTTATTGCATGCTGGCCAGGTGCATGTCTGGCGCATCAGCCTGGATACACCTCCGGCATTCCTTAAAAGCCTGTGGCAGACGCTTTCAGCGGATGAAAAAGAACGTGCCGGTCGTTATCGCTTTGCCCGTGACCGGCAGGCTTTCATTACTCGCCGAGGCCGGTTGCGCTTCATCCTGGGAAGTTACCTGGGGCTTGACCCTGCCAGCCTGCGGTTTTCTTACAACCCTTATGGAAAGCCAGCCCTCCATCCAGAGGTGGCAGAGCCGATCTATTTCAACCTGTCACACTCCCAAGGGCTGGCTTTGTTTGCGTTTGCCCGTCAGATTGATATTGGGGTGGATCTTGAGCATCTGCGTGTGGATTTCGATCATTTGGAGCTGGCAAAACGCTTCTTTTCTGCCGGGGAGTGGGCAGAATTAAACGCTCTACCAATGGTCATCCGCCCCCAGGCTTTCTTCTTGTGCTGGACGCGCAAGGAAGCTTTTATTAAAGCGCATGGAGAAGGATTATCTTTGGCTCTGGATGGCTTCGACGTCAGCCTGACTCCGGGGGAGCCTGCTCGTTTGGAAGCTACCCGTGCGGGACTGGAAGCGCCCGACCAGTGGAGTATGTACAATCTCGAACCAGCGCCGGATTATCTGGCTGCACTGGCCGTTCGGGGACAGGGCTGTGAAGTGCATTGCTGGGCTGATTAAATTATTGGATAACTGGTGTAGTTGGGGTAAAATCGATTGTCCCCAGTGAAAAATCAGGAGCCAAAATGACGAGAGAAACACTTGGTTATATAAAACTGGAATGGACCTGCCCAAAATGTAACAATCGCAATCCTGGACCTGAAAAAACCTGCCTGAGCTGCGGCGCGCCGCAGCCCCAGGATGTGCAGTTCATCCAGGCTGAACAGCAGGAATTGAGCCAGGATGAAGCGCTGAAGAAAACCGCCCAGGCTGGCGCGGATATCCATTGCGCTTTTTGCGGTACGCGTAACCCCTCTGGTGCGGCTGTTTGCTCGCAATGCGGCGCCGATTTGAAATCTGGGACGCGCCGGGAAGCTGGAAAAGTTATCGGCGCCTTCAAATCCGGGCCTGGCAAACAGATCGCCTGCCCCAGCTGCGCTACGATGAACCCGGAAACGGCGCTAAAATGCACCCAATGTGGCGCCCAGCTGCAGCTTCAGCCTGTTGCCGAAGCGACACCGCCGCCCGCGGTCGCTTCGCTCAAATCGAATAAGTTAGCTTGGATCGCCGGGGCGACCATCGTGTTGTTATGTGTCTGTGCGATCATTTCATATGTCTTATTATCCGCCCCGCGTGTCAGCCAGAAGGGTATTGTCGAAGACGTTGAATGGCAGACCAGCGTCGCGATCGAAGAGCTGGGTCCAGTCACCCATGCTGACTGGCAGGATGAAATCCCACAAGATGCCCAGCTGGGGAGTTGCGCTGATAAAGTGCGTAACACCGTGAACAGTCAACCGGGTGGGGGCAACTACAATAAGGTCTGCGGGACGCCTTACACGCTAGATACAGGTTCAGGGGTCGGTCAGGTTGTCCAGGATTGCCAGTTTGAAATCCTGGCGCCATACTGTGAGTATACCGTCCAGGAATGGCAGGAGGTTGATGAAGCGAAACAAAGCGGCAGTGATCTCGCTCCAGTTTTTGCCAGCCCCCAGCTTTCCAGTAACCAGCGCCTGGGCAGCCAGCAGGCCAGTTTTGTGATCATCTTTGAAACCGATAAGGGTCAGTATTCCTATCACGTAGCCAATTTGGACGAATTCCAACAGTTCCAGATCGGCAGTCCGTGGATTTTAAAGATCAATTCCCTTGGATCTATCGTTTCGGTAGAACCTGCCCCCTAAGCATGTACCTGATATTTTAATCTCTTGGAAACTCGGTTTCTGCCAGAAACCGAGTTTCTGGTTTATTATTTGCCAAACCAGTCATGTACAGTGGTAAGATGGATGGGTAAATCCCCCTGCCTTGACGGAGGTCTTGTTTGAACACTGCTATAAAAAAACCACGGACGGTCTCGCGGTTGACCCGCGGTTACCTCATCTGCGTCACAGCCACCGTCTTTTGGTCCACCACAGCCATCTTCATCCGTTACCTGACCGAAACCTACCACCTGCCGCCGCTGGTGCTGGCCTTCTGGCGCGACCTTTCCCTGGCGATCGCCTTGGGGTTGGTGTTCGCTTTATTCAATCCGCTTCGCCTGCATCTTGAAAAACGCCACTGGGGCTTCATGGTGCTGTATGGGCTAGTGCTTTCGTTTTTCAATTCTTTATGGACGGTATCGGTTGCATTGAACGGCGCGGCAGTCTCGACCGTGCTGGCTTACAGCTCCGCTGCTTTCACGGCGGTCTTGGGCTGGTGGTTCTTGAGCGAATCTCTGGGACCGATGAAGATCCTGGCGGTGACTTTGAGCCTGCTGGGCTGCATCTTCGTTTCCGGCGCATACGACCTGGCAGCCTGGGGCGTCAATCCGTTGGGGATCATTACCGGTCTGGCTTCTGGGATGTTGTTTGCGGTTTACAACCTGATGGGCAAGACCTCCTCGGAGCGCAAAATCAATCCCTGGACGGTGTTGGTATATGCCTTCGGGATCGCGGCGATTTTTCTATTCTGCTTTACGCGAATATCAGCCTGGCTGCCGGCGGGCGTCGGCTCTACCAACCTGTTCTGGTTGGGTGACGCCTGGCTTGGTTGGATCGTCCTGATCACCCTGGCGGTCGGACCGACGGTGGGGGGGTTCGGACTATATACCGTCAGCCTGGGTTACCTGCCTGCCAGCGTCGCCAATGTTATCGCCACGCTCGAGCCGGTCATGACCGCCATCCTGGCTTTTTTCTTGCTTGGGGAGCATTTCACACCTCCGCAGTGGATTGGCAGCCTGTTGATCATTGCGGGTGTGATCGTCTTGCGCATAAGCGAAGGCCGCGCCAAAGTTCTCGAGCCTGCCTGACCAATGTCCGCAGATTCCCTTCGTTTGGTACGGTACCAGGGAGCAATTATCCGGGAGCATCAAATCTTGCTGATCCGGCATCAGGAACGCGCCAGCGGGCGCAACTATTGGGTGATACCGGGCGGGGGCA
>Ga0315283_10006689_pt1 | contig 10313 bp, 7 predicted proteins | sample YL17G09_0_MG_FD_204541 | JGI IMG/M metagenome (GOLD analysis project Ga0315283, IMG submission 204541) | Sediment microbial communities from Yellowstone Lake, YNP, Wyoming, USA - YL17G09_0 | ecosystem: Environmental > Aquatic > Freshwater > Lake > Sediment | place: USA: Wyoming | collected...
CTGGCCCTGGGCGTGGAGACCGTCCAGTTCTGCACCATCGTCATGAAGGAAGGCGTCGGCATCATCGACGACCTGGAAGCCGGCCTCAGCCACCTGATGGAGGCCCGGGGCATCGGAAGTGTCAAGGAACTCATCGGCCACGCCCTGCCTGGTCCCATCACCGGCTTCATGGAGCTCACCCCCCTGAAGAAGGTCAGCGCCGTGGTGGCGGATCTCTGCGAGCACTGCGGCAACTGCACGCGCTGTCCGTACCTGGCCATCACCCTCAACGAGGACAAGGTGCCCGTGACGGATGCCTCCAAGTGCATCGGCTGCTCCATCTGCGCCCAGAAGTGCTTCTCCGGCGCCCTCTACATGAAGACACGGACGCCCGAGGAGCAGCTGGTAGCCGGGAGCCGATAGCCGATAGCCATCAGCCGTCAGGGCGAGACCTTCATGCCCATCGCCGAGGCGTTGGCGCGGATGCGCTCGTCGAGCGAAAGCACCACCACACCGCCCACTGCCTCGTCGAAGACCGCCGCGGAAGCGAGGTGCAGCGCGTCCAGCGTGTGCACCGGCTCTGCCGGGAGCCGCCGGGCGGCGCGGTCCAGTACGGCGCCGCTCATCTCGAGCAACGCCCAACCGCGGGATGCCTCGTCGAGGAGGCGCCGCGCGATGAGATCGTCGCCGTCCTTCACCCGGCCGGTCGCGACGCCCGTCGCCAGGGACCGTGCGCACTCGAGCGGCGTCAGGGTGGAGGCCACCACCCGCTCGGCTTCGGCGAGGAGCCGGCGCACCGGCTTGCCGTCCACTTCTCCCAGGAGCCACGCCAACACAGCGCTGCTCTCGGCGTAGACGATCACCGCTCCTCGCGCTCCTCGGCGAGCAGGGCCCGCGCCGTGCCCCGCGCCACGCGCACAGGAGAGACGCGGTACGCCGCGGGGTCGTGCGCCTCGCCGACGACGAGCGGCGTGCGCTCTGCGAGTCGGCGCAGCCGGCGGTCCAGATCGGTCTCCTGCCATCCCGTCTCGCCGGGCGCGCGCAATTCCGCCACCACGCGACCGCGGTCCGTCACCAGCAGCACTTCGCCCGCGCCCACCTCGCGGAGGTAGCGGCTGAGGTTGGCCTTGAGGTCGCGGACGCCGATGGCTTTCATTGGCGGCAATGTAGTTACGTGAGACTACATTGGCAAGATGGAGGGGACCGATCCACCGGACCAGCGATCGCGGCGGGCCGCCCGCCTACTCCAGCAGTTTCCCCAACGGGATGGCAAACACCCGCTCGCCCAGTGTCCGTGTACCCGATGTCGAGATGGCTCCCGGGCATGATGAAGATGGTGTCGATGCCTGCAGGCGCGCGCGGATCGTCCGGTGACACGCCCCGGCCCTGTGCCGCCGCCTCGGATGCGTTCGTCCCCACGACTGCGGCAGCGACGAGGCAGCCCAACAGCCAGCGGTGCCTGTGACAGCGCTTGCTGCGGCGACGATCTTGCGTCGCGGCGCAGGAGCATCGCGCCACCATCACGGAGGCCATGGATGGTCGGAATCGGCCCCCGACCAGCGCTCGCGGCTTGTCCGATTAGGCTTCGGACACGAGTCGGGGCCGCCTCGCTCCTGCGCTCATCGTCGTGCGCGCCGCTATCGGGATGACATCGGGAAGCGGCCGCTGGCGCGCCGAGTGCTGGATTCGCGGCATCGTCTCGACCGTCGCCTGGGGATGGCGGCTGCGGAAGCGGCCGTGCACCTCGAAGGCAAAGTTGTCGATGATCTCGGGGTCGAGGGGATCGCCGTTGAACGGTAGGCTGAGCGAGAGTAACCCCTCGCGCTCGGCGACGTGGAAGAACTGTGCCTCCGCAACCTTGGCGGGCATACACTCGAGCGGGCCGACCGAGACGACGCCGTCGATGTGGCCTTCGCGCCACTCGTAGACCGGCCCACCGACGGTGAGGATCGCCTCGCCACGCAAGTCCGGCCGGATATAGTCCTGTGCGGCCCGAATCGTGTCCCGAACCGTCGTGCGCCGCGGCCAGCCGAGAGGCCGGGCCACTTGAGCATAGGACATTCTCTGGATGCGCCCCTGGACCAGCCCCGAGAGCCTTGCACCCAGGCGGAGCTTGCCGTCGCGCGCGTTGAGCCAGTTGGTGTACTCGAGCCACTCGTTGAACGCGGCGAAGCGGGCGCGAATGCCCCGCTGCTCCAGCTTCTCGATGATGAAGTCGTTCGCGAACGGATCGCAACGGACGTAGATCTCGCCGACCACCAGCACCGTCGGCAGCGCCTTGTCCCCCTTGACCGCGGCGAACTCGCGCGCCGCCCGCTCGAGCAATCTCATGCAGCCGAACAGCCGCCCGCTCGCGACCTCGAGCAGCACCCCGGGAATCGAGAGGTTGCCCGAGCCGGCGCGCTCGAGGGTCGCCCGCAGCTCCGCGGTGTAGCGCGCGTAGATCTCCTCAGCCGCTCCACTCCGCTTCTCCACGGGACGCACGTCGTAGAGCGCCTCGAGGAGCAGATCCTCGGCCATGACACCAGCAAACACGATTGCGGCCAGGCCCGCAGGCGCCCCCTCGAAGTAGCGGCGCGGCGACGGCGACCAGACGCTGACGCGGTCCTTCCAGCCGAGCCGCTCGAGCGTGATCTTGTACAGCATGTTGTAGGTGCCGAAGCGGCAGGGGCCGTCGGCGCGGGGAATCAAGAGAGTGAACCGCTCGTCGGTATCGCGCTCGGATTCGAGGCGCTCGAGGACGCTGCCGAGCGTGATGGTCATCGGCACGCACTCTTTGCCCGAGGTGTGACGCCGTCCGACGCGCACCGTGTCGCGGGTGGGCATGGGCAGGCTCTCGGCGCGATAGCCGACGCCACGCAGCGCCGCGGCCAGCGCCTCGGCACCCGGCCCCACGCGTGCAATGAGGCACACCTCGTCGCGGCGCTTGATGTCCGGCAGCCGCGCCTTGGCGAGCTCGATCAGCTTGTACTGGTTGGCCCGCTTGCGCGCGCGGTCCGCGTCGGCCGCGAGGTCCTCCGCCACGCAGTGGAGGAACGCCTCGATGCGCGTCTTGGTGCCCGCGTCCCCCGAGTGGCCGTCGGTCTCGATGACGGCGAACGGCTTGCCGTCCATGATGTAGGCGTAGAAGTGCAGGTTGAAGCTGTCCGGCCCGCACGAATAGTTGCTACAGTAGAGGCTGTAGACCCCCGGCATCCGGCGGACCTGATGCGCCGCCCGCAGATTGCGCTGTCCGAAACTCCAGAACATGTCATCGAACACCGGCACCGTACTGTCGACCGGGAAGCAGTCGACGGGGATCGCCACCGTGCCCTGTTCGCGCAACAGCGCCGGGACGTTGGAGTTGAGCACCGTGTTGTAGATCGTGTACGGCCGGCCGAGCACGATCACGGGGGTGATGTCTCGCTCCTTGCAGAAGGCGAGCGCCTCGCGCCCGATCTCGAAGCAGCGGTCGTCGAAGCGCTCCTGCGCGGCGAGCGCTGCATCGAACGCGGCCTGCCAGCGGTGGACCGGCGCGCCCAGCTCGGCGGCCAACTCGAAGCAGCTCGCGACGAACTCCCGCGACCGCAGGTTTCCCGGGCCGATGTCGACGACGGGCGAGATCAGCCGCGCCTGGGTCCGTCCCTGCAGGTCGAGCTTCAGCATGTCCGGGCTCGCCTGGACGATGGGGCAGGCGACCGCATGGGGTTCGCTGGCGACCCGCGGCAGCTCGCGCAGCATCGGCGCGAAGAGGAACTCCGGATGGTCCGCGACCATCTCGCTCATCAAGCCCCGGTACTGCTGCATCGGCGCGCAGAACGGGACGTTGGCCTCCTCGATGCCGCGCTTGAGCGCCGTGCGGTCGGCACCGGTATGCACCGTCACGACGAAGCCCAACCGGTGCACGAAGGTCGCATAGAAGGGGAGCAACCCCTTGAGCGTGAACTCGTCGGTCATCGCCACGCGGCGCCGCGCCGGCCCGGGACTGGCGACCTCATCGACCAGCGCGCGCACCATCGCTTCGCGCTCGCGGAACGGATCGGGCGCGCGATCGGGCAGCTTGCGCTTGCGCACGCCCTTGTCGTAGAGCGAACAGCCGCCGCCCCAGGTGAACTTCTGCCGTTCGGCATCGACGATGGTGGCGATGCGATCGATGCGGCACTTGTTGCCCGCCCCGCCGCACCCCTCGGTCGACTTGCACACGAAGACGTCCTTCGTCTCGACCTTGGCCTCGAGGAACCGCTCGGGCTTCAGCGGCACGTGCTGCGCCGGGGTGAGCTGCTTCTTGGCCAGCAGCGCGATCCCGAGCGCCCCGACGGTGCCGGGGTTGGGCGGCACGATCACCTGGCTGCCGGTCTGCCGCGCCACCGCGGCGGCCAACGCGTCGGCGGCGAACGGCATCCCCTGACAGAAGACGACCTGCCCGACCGAGCGGCTGCCCTTCACGCGGTTGAGGTAGTTCTGGATGATCGAGTCGTAGATGCCCGCGATGATCGCGCGCTGCGGGACGCCCGTGGCCACCGCTTCGTCGATGATCTCGGCCATGAAGACCGAGCAGTGCTGTCCGAGCGAGACGCCCGACTCGGCCGCGAGCGCCTCCTTGCCGAGCTGGGCGATATCGGTCACGCCGGAGAACTTCCTGCCCTGCTCCTCGATGAACGAGCCGGTGCCGGCCGAGCAGGCCTCGTTCATGGCCGCGTCGACGACGCGCCCCTCGGCGAGCCGGATGTACTTGGCGTCCTGCCCACCGATCTCGAAGATGGTGTCCACGCGCGGGTCGTAGTGCAACGCGCCCTCGGCGTGTGCGGCGATCTCGTTGAGGACGAAGACGTTGTCCGTCCCGTAGCAGGTCGCCATGAGCGAGCCCACGATCTCGCGGCCCGAGCCCGTGGCGCCGAGCCCGACCACCCGGTGGCTTCCGGCCGTCGATCCCGCGAATTGCCGCATCAGCATCTGGGCCGCGCCCACGGGGTCGCCGCTCGTCTTGACGTAGCCCTCCCACCGCATGTCACTCGTGCGGGCATCGACCGCGACCAACTTGGACCCGGTGGAGCCAATGTCGAAGCCGAGCACGACGTCGTGCGCACGGCCGTTCGCGCCGATTGGCGCGGCGCGCGCCATGCGCGTCACCTTGTGCAGGTGGAAGGCGAGCGCCGGCACCATCTCGAGCGTCGTGGCGGGCGCCGGCTGAATCAATTGGTCCAGCGCCGGCACCCACGCCGGCCGCTCGGCCGCCACCGAGGCCGCGCCGAGCGCCTCGACGAACAGCCCGGCGTCACCGTCCAGCATCTCCAGCGACATCGCGTGACGCGCCAGGAACTTCCGCACGTGGTTGCGGACGCGCTCGCTCCGGCTCACGCCGCCGAGCAAGGTCACCTGCGGCGGACTGATGCTCGGCTTGACCAGCACGAGCACGTTCTCCGCGACCGCATCGAACAGGCCGGCGAGGATGCGCGCCTGGTCCCCGCCCTTGTTGGCGAGGTGGGTCATGTCCGTCTTGAGGATGACCGGGCAGCGCCCCGACAGCGGCGCGGGATCGACGATGTCCGCCGACAGCGCGCAGGCCTCCTCCAGGGACATGTCGAAGCGCTCGACGAGTTGGCGCAGGAAGTTGCCGGTGCCCTGCGAGCAGCGGCTGTTCTCGCGGAAGACCTCGGCGCCCGACTCCCGCAACTCCAGGACGGAGAACCCGTGGCCGCCGATCGACACCAACGTCGCAGGCCCGTTGCCGCGGAGGAAACGGAAGCCGGCTGCCTGGGCTTGCTTGGTCGGCACGCGCGGGAGGTTCACCTGGCGCGTGAGACGACCGCTCACCGCCGCCGCGTCGATCCCCTCCCACTGCCAGCCCGCGAGAATCTCGAGCAGACGGGGTCCGGGCTCCTTGTGGTGCTCCACGATCTGCCGGCGACTCCAACGGAGCGCGCCCGGCTCACCTGTGAGCTCGACCGCCTTGATCGTTTCCGCGCCGACGTCAATTCCGACGAACCGCCTCATCCTGACCTCGCCTCCGAATGCCGCCCGCCGCCGCACCGCTCGCGTTCTTGAGCTGACTGTCCGGTCGTTTCCTGAGCGTGCGACGAGTCTCGGCAGAGACGACATCGCCCTTGATTGCGGCGACGAAGAAGCTCCTGGCGGCCCAATGGAGTCTCTGAATTCGCTGCCATAGCTTGCTCCACTCGATCGAGCAACGTCCGCGCCTGCTTCACGGTCCGGCGGCGAGCGGACAGGGTCATCGCCGCGAACCTCGTTGCATCGCCCCGGCGGCCAACGCGCATCGCGTGACCAACGGTACCGGCGGTCATCCGGTCCAGTTCGCTGGTTAGCTTCAGCGTCCAGTGCTGAAGCTGCATCGGCCTGAAGTGGCTGTGCGTGAAGTGCACGCGCAGGTGGCCGGGGAGGAAGTGATTGGTCGACACAGGTTCTTCTCCCAGCCACCAGTCTTCCGTCACGGTGCCTTGGGAGAGCATCTGCTCGTAGAGCGGAGAGCCCGGATAGAAGCGGAGTATGCGGAGGTCGTACAGAGAGCAGGGGATCTTCTCCAGGTAGCGCTGGGTGTGCGCGAGCCGTTCCGGTGTGTCGTGAGGAAGGCCCACCATGAGGAGGGCGGCCACCTGGATTCCCAGCTCGTTTGCCCGGCCCACTGCCTCCGGGAATGGTAGGCCCACGTTGTGGTCCTTGCCCATGGAGATGCAGTTTTGGTCGTCTACGGATTCGACCCCTACCGCCACGCCCAGGCAGCCAGAACGGGCCATTTCCTGCATGAGAACGCCGTCACAGAACTGACCGAGAGTCACCATCGTGACGAAGCGACGCCTCTTACGGCGCAGCAGAGCGAGCACCTCAGCGCCGTAGTCCCGGTCTGCAAGGAGGTTGTCGTCGGTGAACTGCAAGAAGGCTGCCGGGTAGAGAACCTGCAGCTGGTCGATCTCCTGTTCGAGTACGTCCAGCGGCTTGGTGCGGAACGGTCCCATGTAGCGTGAACTGACGCAGAAAGAGCACCGGTTATTGCAGCCTCGCGTGGCAAAGAGAGAGGCAGGCGTCAAGTACGGCCGGTCCGCAAAGAAGCGGTAGTCGATTGGCGCCATCCGCGATGGGGGCGTGGGCGAGCCGGTGTATCGCTCTTCAAGTCTTCCCGCCAGGAGGTCCGCGCAGACCGTCGGCCAGAGGGTTTCGGCTTCACCGGTCACGATGGCGTCCGCGTGGCGCATTGCCTCCTCCGGACGGACGGTAACATGAATGCCGCCCAGGATGACCTTCTTCCCAGCCGCACGCAGGTCATCGGCGTACCGGTACACCTTTCCTGCGAACTGGGTCGCCAGGGTGAATGCGAACACGTCGCCGTCAAATCGGACCTCGTCCGTCTGCTCGTCCACCAAGGCCGTCTCGATGGCTCTTGGCGTGGCGGCGTTCAGAATGGCCAGCGGCACCGGCGGCTGGGAGATGCCAGCCGTCGAATCGAGTTTGTACAGATCATGCATGATGTTGACAAACACGAGTTTCATCGGAACCTCCTCTCTTCCGTTGGGCGGAGTTGGTGACCGGGTCATCCCCCAGCCAGTCTTCTCTCGATGATTGCCTCCTTTCGTTTCACCCAGTGAAATCAGTGTGGCATGGATCGCCGGAATGCGCAAACGGTTTCTGCCAGCGCACAGATTCGAGAGGGATTCAGCCGTCCAGGCCTACTCTCCGCACTTCACTGAGGCGATATCGCGCCAAGGACGCGGTCCGTCTCGCGGAGCGAGAACTGCTCCATCTGACGCACCAGGCGCTTGAGCTGCTTATGGTTGCGGAGCCACTCCCAAGGTGGAAACGGACACCCGCCCACCGCCGGGCGCGGGCATCGCGACATCTATCGTCCGGCGTCATGTGACTCTGAACCTATGCCACCACGACCAGGCGTCGCTGTGGGCGGGAAAGCTGCACGCCGTCCTGAGCCGCAGATGGGTCAAGGGCCGCGACCTTTACGACCTCGGTTGGTATCTGGCCGACCGTACCTGGCCGGTGCCCAACTTGGCATTCCTCAATGCCGCCTTGGCGCAAACCGGATGGGAAGGTCCAGCCATGACGGCAAGCAACTGGCGGGACGAGATTCGTCAACGGATCGAAGCGCTGGACTGGGAACGCGCACGGGCGGACGTTCGGCCCTTCCTGGAGCGGGAGTGCGACATCGCCCTGGTGACCGCGGAAGCGCTCGGCAGTTTGTTGGACGCCGGGGCCCAGCGGCGGGATGGATACTAGTCGAGGCGTTCTGCTTGAAATCTAGTAGCCTATGCACTAGTCTTCACACATGACACTCATCGACCGAAGAAGCTATCGGCGGCAAATCCAGGACTCCCTGGCCCATTTCCGGGTCACTTCCCTGCTCGGTCCCCGCCAGTGCGGCAAGACCACCTTGGCCAGGGCGCTTGCCACCTGGCCGGAAGCCTACTTCGATCTCGAGGATCCTCTGGACCTGGCCCGCCTGGAAGCGCCTCAGCAAACGCTCGGCAAACTCACGGGACTCGTGGTCATTGACGAGATTCAGCGCCGGCCGGACCTGTTCCCGCTGTTGCGCGTGCTGGCGGATCGCCCGGGCACGCCGGCCCGTTTTCTCATTCTGGGCAGCGCCTCGCTGGACCTGGTCAAAGGCGTGTCCGAATCGCTGGCCGGCCGGGTGGGCTATGTGGACCTGAGCGGATTCGACGGCACAGAAGTCGGGTTCGATCGACTGGACACCCTGTGGCTGCGCGGCGGATTCCCAGAGTCGTTTCTGAGCGATTCCGATGAGGCGAGCTGGCACTGGCGGCAACAGTTCATCCGCACCTTTCTCACCCGCGACATTCCGCAACTGGGCATCACCATCCCCTCGGAACGACTGCGCCGCTTCTGGCTCATGATCGCCCACTATCACGGCCAGACCTGGAACGCCTCGGAGATCGCCGGCTCCCTCGGGATCAACTACAAGACGGCCCAGCACTACCTCGACATCCTCACCGGCGCCTTCATGATCCGGTCGTTGCCGGCCTGGACCGAGAACCTCGGCAAGCGCGTGCGCAAGGCGCCGAAGATCTACCTGCGCGACAGCGGCCTGTGGCACGCGCTGCAGCGGGTCCAGTCGCTGTCCGAACTCCAGGCACACCCCAAGCTCGGCGCGTCGTGGGAAGGGTTGGCGCTCGAACACACCCTGCGCGTCCTGCGGGTCGAGCCGGGCGAGGCGTTCCACTGGAGCACCCACGGGGGCGCCGCATTGGACTTGCTGCTGGTTCGCGGCGGTCAGCGCTGGGGCTTCGAGTTCAAGTACGCTGACGCGCCGCGCACGACCAAGTCCATGCGTGTGGCGCTGGACGATCTGAAACTGGAGCGGTTGTACGTGATCTATCCAGGGGAAAGAGACTACGCGCTGGACGATCGGATCGAAGTGCTGGCGTTGCGGAACGTGGCGAGGCTGGGCGATAGGCGGGACCTGTGACCCCCGAGGGATTGGCGGGCGCGTTCGACGCTCCGGTACAGGAGCCGCCTGCGTTCCACCGCGCTACGCGATCTTCCGCGCCTCCATGTAGAAGCGCTTCTCGCGGGCCTCGCCCATGGAGAAGGCCTTGCGCGGCAGAGCGCCGTCGAGAATGGCGGTCTTGAACAGATCGCCGATTTGCTCGGCTTGTGAATTGGGAGTAGGAATTCCCTTCGTACCGGTCGTAGTAGCGCGTCATCACCTGACCCGGGAGAGCAACTCGAGCGGGTCCAGGGCCGCGGTGCCGGCCGTGGGCCCATCAGGCGGAGCACGAAGGGACGGTCAGCCGCGGCGGACGAAGAGCCGGAGCACGCTGCGTCCGATCCCGCGTCATACGGCCAGTCGCTCCGGGCCGACCGGGCTGACGATCGAGGCGACGGCCAGGTCACGCTCCGGCATCGCCGGGGTCCATGCCGCCTGCCACGACAGGCGATTCGGCAGTGCCAGACGTAGACCACGACAGCAAGCGGGCGTAGAGTCCGGCACATGCTGGAGCCGATGTCCATCGAGACCCCGCTGAGCTGGGCGATCCGCCTCCTCTTCGTGGCCATCCTGGTCGCCGGGGTGGTGCTGGGCTTCGCCTGGATGCGGCGACTGATGGAGGTCGAGCCGGAGGCGCACGTCTTCCGGGCGACGGCGTCCGGAGGTCGGCAGTGGCCGGCGATCGCCATCGGTTCGCCCGGGGATAGCGTCGGGGACCGCATGGGCGCAGCATCTGGATACGGCAGTTCGGACGATGACCCGGTCTGGCGAGACAGAGGCCAGCGGCGAACCGTGAGGCCGCTGGTCAGTCCAGCACGATGCTGGTGCCCGTCTCCCCCGCCAGGGCCAGCTCCAGCTTCTCCGGGCTGGAGATGACGGCGGTCTG
>Ga0315283_10006691_pt1 | contig 10313 bp, 12 predicted proteins | sample YL17G09_0_MG_FD_204541 | JGI IMG/M metagenome (GOLD analysis project Ga0315283, IMG submission 204541) | Sediment microbial communities from Yellowstone Lake, YNP, Wyoming, USA - YL17G09_0 | ecosystem: Environmental > Aquatic > Freshwater > Lake > Sediment | place: USA: Wyoming | collected...
GGCTATTGGATTGCATCGACCGGAAGGTTTGCAGGGGGCCGGGCGAACATCGGGACGCACTTGCTGTTCAGGTCGGGGTACTGACACTGCAGCCACTCACCGCCCCTCTTGACGACCCACAGTCGCGGTAGCTTTTGCGTTCCATAGGTCGATGCACGGCAACTGCTTGGACGCGCATACGCTTCCGTGCACTCGACCAATCCAGCTTCCGTCTCGACCATTCGCCAGGACGAGGCGTGGCACTTCGCCTCAGCGCCGCAAAGCTTACCCACGGAAGCGGGCACGGGCGGCGTCTCGACCTTCTTTCCCGCAGCGGTCACGGTGACCGCTTCATTGCCCTTGACGAACTGCGCGTGTGCCGCAGTGCCGAGCAGGGTGAACGACGCAACGACGAGCGTCGCGAGAGTGCTGATGAACTTCATGGAACGATCCTTTCCGGGTTGGCCTTGCGCTCGCGGATCGCGGAGAGCAGCAACGGAAGCCAGGCTTCAGGATCGTCGCCAACACGTGCGCGGATGCCATCGAGCAACGCCACGTTATCCGTCGTTCCGGACAACACGGTAACGAAGTCCTCGAGGCTGGTAAGGTCGAGTTCGCAGATCGCGCTGCTGCGGCCCTGCTTGACGAGGAAGTTGCGGCCGCCGCGCGAGCCCAGGCTCCTGACGATGTCGAATTCGGCGTCGCTGAGTCCGAAGCCTTCGACGTACTCTTCCCGCAGCGCCTCGGGGTTGGCGAGGAATATCTTGGTCACGCTCTGCTCGACCATCGTGCGGCCGATGGGGTGTCGCAGCACGTCGGATGGGCTCTGGGTGTCGAAGATGCCCAGCCCGTTTTGCTTGCGGATCGTCTTCTGCTTCTGCTTGGCGAAGTCGCTGAAGATGTCGTTGTCCAGCGCCTTCCAGAATTCCGAGATCACGTAGATCAGACGCTCGCCGTTGACCAGCTCGCCCATCACGTCGAGCAGGTACAGCATGATCGGCGTGCGGACCTCGGGCAGGTCGAGAAACTCGGTCGTGTCGAAGCCGATGGCAGGCGCGTTGTGCAGATCGGTCAAACGGTCATCCGCTTCGTCGAACACCCAGCCGAGCGCGCCGCCCCGGCACCAGCGGCCCAGGCGCTCGTACAGGCTGTTCTCGCCGGTCTTGGGCAGGTTCTGCCGCACCGTCGAGAGGCGCCGCAGCTGCTTCGGCATCGAGGCCACCGAGCGCACCGCATCGGCGATGGCGCGCTCGTCGGCCGGCAGCAGCGGCAGCGACGGTGCCTCGATGCAAGTGCGGATGAGCTGCTCCCATAACTGGATGCGTGCCGGCGTCGGCTCGCGCTGCAGCGGGTTGCAGCCGGTGGGCTTGCCGGCTTCAAGCGTGAAGTAGCGCCCGCCGAGTGCGCGCAGCGCGATCTCACTGCCACGGTCCAGGTCGAACAGCACCAGACGCGGTGCCGGGTTCCACTTGCGCGTCAGCGCCAGCAGCAACATCACCAGCGTTGTCTTGCCGACACCGGTGGAGCCGATGATCAGCGTGTTGCCTGGGTGCTTCTTGTCCTCGGAGTCTTCGCCGTCCGGGCTCTTGTGCAGGTTCAAGTAGAAGGGCTGACCACTGGGCGTGCGCAAGAGGGCCAGTGCCTCGCCCCAGGGGTTGCCGTCACGTTTGCCGCGCGCAAAGTTGTGGCCGCTGGCCAGCGCAGCGAAAGCGCGAGACGACAGCTTGGCTTCGCGCGGCCGCCACTGCCAATTGGCCGGCATCTGGGCGAACCACGCGGCGTCGGCCACCAGATCGACGGGCCGCATCTGCAGGCTGCACGCTTCACCGACCGCGCCGACGGCTTGTGCGGCGCGCCGGCCGGCGTCAGCCACGCTGTCGCCGAAGACGAGCAGGCTGTAGTGGTACTCGCCCATGCAGAACTGGCCATCGCCGAGTTCGTTGAGCGCCACATCCATCTCGGCCACCTGGCTGGCGACCACGTCGTCGCTGGCGATCAACTGGTCGCGCTGCAGTTCGAGGGCGCGCATCGCGTCGCGCCGGGGCAGGATCGAAAAGCTCTGCGTCTCGATGAACTCGCTGCCCTCGTACAGCAGCGGGTTCAGCACGCCAGGCTCCACCGCGTCGGCGTACTCGTGGATGTCGATGAAGGCTGCGTAGCGCCGCGCATCGCCATGGCGCAGTTCCAGCTTGTCGGCGCCGAACGACAGCCGCGCAGTGGGCAGCGTGCGGTAGAGCGGGCCGGCATGCACCGGCACCGACTGCCACAGGCCGTTGACCAGGTAGCCCAGGAACTCCGCAACCTCGGAGTAGTCGCGTCCTGCGCGGGTCTGGACGCCGAGCAGCGTCGGGTCGAATGCCCTCAGCACGCGCTCGACTAGGGCCGTCTTCTCTGCCATCACGCGCAACGCCTCGGCCTGCGCCGTAGCAATGTCGTCGCGAGTCCGGCGGTTCGACTGAAGCGCCCGCCCGATACGTGACGCGTTCGGCCGATAGACGAGGGTCAGATACAACTCGTTGCTCATCATTCGCCGCTCGCGCAGCGAGGCACCGTAGGCCTGGGCGATGTCGCGTGCGAAGCCCGGCTCACGGGGTTGCGACATCGTGTCTTCGACCGCACGGTGCAGGCGATGCTCCCAGATGGCGAACTGGCCACCGGCGAGGTTGCGCAGCAGGCTGCACTTGGCTTCATGCCGCTCGGAAATGGTGTGCTCGTCGGCGCACTCGAAGGGCACGCCGTCGAGGCGCCACACCCGCAGGTAATCGCCCCCTCGGGTGATCACATCGTTTGCCGACACGAGAGACGAAAACGGCACGAACCGCGTCAGCGGGTTCTCCGACTGCGCGCGTTTCCAGTGCCGTGGCCGCGCCACGAATCGCGCCCAGGGCGGCCCCGCTGGCGCCTTGGTCTTGCCAGCGAGTTCTCTACCGGTGCCAAGCATCACGTGTCCCCCGATAGAGGTAGGGCGCATAGCTGCGCGAGTGCCACAGCCGGCCGTTGCGGTCGTTGAACCACAGCTTGGTGGCGACGAAGATCTGCCGAAACCGCTGGTCGTCCTTGCGCGTCACGAAGCGCATCCACCCGAGCGCCGGGCCGATGGCCACCAGCACCACCGGCACGATCCACCAAGTCACCAGTGAGCCGACCCACATGATCAGCAGCATCCCGGTGCCGAACAGCACGACCAGCGGCACGAGCGGGATGCCCAGCTTCATGGCCGGGCGCGTGGCGCCCTTGTAGATGGCTTCGGCTTGCACGATGAGCCTGTCAGGCGACGATGAAGCTCGCGAACGCTGCCGCGCCGCCGACCAGCGTGCCGCCGATCAGCACGTTGGCCACGTCGGCCAGCCGGGCGCCCTGAAAGATCATCTTGAAGCCAGCCCAGATGATGGCGATCGTGACCACCGCGATCGAGATCGTGATCAGGATCGCGTTGACGTTGGTGACCGTGGTGTTGATCTTGTCGAAGCCCTGGGCCAAGGCAAGTTGCGGAGCGAGGACGAACAGCGCTGCAAGCAGTGTCGTGGTCCAGGCGGGCGCGCAGCGTGAAGAGATCGATGGCATGGTGGTTCCTCGGTTGGTTGTCGGATGGGTCATCGAGCTGCACGGGTCAGGGAGGTTGGCTGACCGGGTTGGGTTTGTCCCGAGCGGCTGACACCACCCGTGCCACGTAGCCGTGGTTGAAACCGGTGACGAAGTTGCCGCTGTAGTAGCAGGAGAGCGCCTGGCGAATCGCGACCTTCGTTGGCGATCGCATGCCCGCGCGCTCGAAGCACTCGCCGAGCACCGCCTGCATCGCCCGCAGGTTCTCGCAGGGTTCGAAGGCGGAGGCGGCGGTCAGCCCCAGCCGGTCGAAGTTGCGCTGGTTGATCTGCGCCAGCCCGACGCTGAAGTTCCACCCCTGCTGTTTCAGGGCTACCGCCGTGGCGCGCGCTTCACCGGCCGTCCGGGGTTGCCGCTCCAGCACGCCGCCGACCACGCCGATGGCGTGTGGGTTGAAGCCGCTCTCTACAGCGACCAGCGCACGCGCGGTGCTCGCATGCACCAGTGGCGCACACGTCGCTGCCAGGGTTGAGAAGGCCATGTCGTCCACAGCGAACCTCATCAGCACGTGGGGCAAGGCGGCGCCGGTGGCGGCAGCGACGCGAGCCAGGTGGCGTAGTCGTTGTCGAACTGGCTGTCCCAGGTGCCGAGCTTGGCCTTCGCGGCCGGCGTGAACTCGGTGACGGTGTCACCGGCCATGCTCCACCAGGTGCGGGCCCACAAGGCGCCTTCGATGTTGATGGCGACGGCGCCGGTGTAGTCGCAGCTGTAGATCGGGCCGCTTTCCCCTTCGAAGACTCGCGTGTACTGCGCAGGGCAGTTCGTCGGCGCGCTGGCCCATTGGTGGCTGGCGCTGTTCGCCGGGCCTGACATCGCGCAAGTCGGGAACGCGCGGCCGCGGGCCAGATCGCGAAGAACCTGGCGAATCGGCGGTACGCACTGCGGGATGGCGCGCCAGCTCGGGGCCGCAAAGCACAGAAGCACCAGGCAGCCGTCGACGGCGCGTGCCGGTGCGCTGAACGCGGCTGCGACGACGAGCACACCCAGCGCCATAACAACCTGCACCCCCGCGCTGCGCCGCTTGCCACGGGTGGCGAGAGGGACTACCTTTTGGGATTTCTGCACCTGGTGCCTCCGTTTTCAGGGATCGGGTGGGCTTTCTTGCCGCTGTGTGATCCACATCGCGGTATGGATTCACTCTAGGCTTGGACAGGAGACTGCTTCGCGATGGATTCCGACCAAAATCCTTCGAAGACGCAACCGTTCGTTGCGGAATCGCACCCCTTGGAAACGGTGGCGGGGCTGGTTCATCCGCACCAGCTCGAGGTGCAGGACTTCAGCGCCTACGCACTGATCGTCGATGCGCGTCCGGCTCAGGACTTTGCCGACGATCACATTCCGGCGGCGGTCAATTGGCCTGTCCTGAGTGACTCCGAACAGTCCGAGTTCGAGCGGCACCTTCAGGCTGACCGGAGTCATGCCCTGCTGTTCGGCGCCGCCCTTGCGCGCACGAACATGAACTCGAACGCGTTGACCGCCGCGGCCGACCTCAATCCGGCTTCGCGTGTGCTTGTCTACGGTGCCGGCGGCGACCTCCGAGGGTGGCTGTGTGCGGGCGCCTTGCGCGAACACGGCTTTGACGTCGATGAGCTGCTGGGCGGATACAAGAACTACCGCCGTTGGGTCGGCGCCGGGCTGGCGCTGCTGCCGCGCCTGTTCCTGTTTCGCGTGCTGGGTGGGCCGAGCGGCTGCGGGCAGTCAAGCCTTCTCCGCGAGCTTGCCCGGCAAGGTCAGCAGGTGCTCGACCTGGCACAGCTCGCGGCCCTTGACGGCTTGCCCTTTGGCGCCCAGCCCGGCAAATCGCAACCGCCTCAGTTGCTGTTCGAGTCGGTGCTTCTCGACACCCTGCGCCATCGCGATGCGTGGCGCCCTCTGTGGGTCATGGCTTCGACTTCAACCCTCGGCAGCTTGCAACTGCCTGGTGAGCTGAACACGGCCCTTCAGCGTGCGCCGACCTTCGAGGTGGTGGCACCGATGGCCGAGAGGTTCAACCTCTGGTGCCAGCGGCATCCGCAGGACGCCGCCGATCCAGTCGCGTGGGTTGAACGCCTGGTGCAGCAGTCAGCGCATGTCGAACCCGCGCACTTGATCGACTGGCGCCGGTTGGCCCTGGCGGGGGAGATCGAAGTGCTGGTCGAACAGTTCTTGATCTATGGGGATGAGCTGGAGTCGAAAGACTCAACTGCCGATGGCCGCAGCCACCCCCCGCCCCTTGCGACGATCAACTTGGAATCGCTTGAGAGTTCGGCGATTGCCGAGGCCGCAGCCAAGCTGATTGGGTCGCTCGGCGGCTGAGCGCGGCTCCATGCCGTTTTGTGTGGAACGCGACAGTGTCATTTGGGGATCGCTGGGGCGAACGGGTGAGCGGGCAGATGCTTGAGCCGAGACAGCCGAGCGCGTCGCTCACCGCGTTGATCAGCGCTCGGGTTTGGCAACGTGAACACGTCGAGCGCCGATCCTCGGGGAGCAACCGCTTTCGACGAGCGCAGTCACTTGGGGAGACTCGCCGGATGACGGGAACAGACTGTCTGCAGCCGCTCAGGGTCGGCAGGTGAACGGCAGCCCGAGCCGAAACCGGGCGCACGATCGGCAACAAGGCGGATGACCGCCGCACCTCCCTGACCGGTCACTCGCGTAGCGCAGCCGACGCGTCGGGCCGCGAATGATTCCTACTGCCCCTGACGACCGGCGGAACCCGACCCATGGCTGAAGTTGACCTGCGGCCAACAGAAGCGTCGAAGGCTGGTGGAGCCCTTCACAATCAAGACTTGACCCCCGTTTGTTCGAGATGCCTACCTTTCATCATGGATAAATTCGTGCTGCGGCAGCAGGTGCTGGAACGGCTCGCCGAAGACCTGCTGCAAGCCGAACAGGCGGCGCGGGCGGCCCATGAAGCGGCGACTCACGAAGAGAACATCGCCGAAAACAAATACGACACCTTGGGACTTGAAGCCGCCTACCTGGCCACCGGCCAAGCTCGTCGCGCCGAAGCCATCCGCCAAGCGATGGCCAATTGGCGGCAATTCCGCCCGAGCCCCTACGACGCCAGCAAAGGTATACAGCTCGGCGCGCTGGTCTGCCTGGTCGATTCCGACGACAAGCAGCAACAGCTCTTTCTTGGCCCGGATGGGGGCAGCATGAAATTGGTCAGCGGCTCTGAGCTCGTTCAGGTCATCAGCAGCGAAGCTCCTTTGGGCAGGGCCATGTTGGGTAAATGCGAGGGTGATGAGGTGTCGATACAAGTCGCTCTAATCCGACAGCAGTTTGAGGTGCTGCGGGTTCTTTGAGCCGCAAGCAAGTTCACGCCGAATTGATCAGAGATTACTCGCCCCGTTCCCGTCAGGACGCTCTGCACAACTCCTGGCGAGCTATGCGGATTTCGTTCGCGCTCCCTTGGTCACCAGCGCTGTGGGCGGACTACGAGGCGACCACGGCACAGGGGCCGAACGTCAGCTCCCGCCGCAAGCGAACTGGGGCTGCCGACCCGATCCAGTCCGTCGAAGAGCCGATAAGCGGTCGTTGCGAGCGCCACGGCTCCGCCCCCCCTCGATGCCTACAGCGTCGAGCGCACGGTCGGCTGTCGATCTCAAGCCGCACCTGACGCAACGCGGTGCTCGCGCTCACCTCGTGCAGGTCGTCTTCCCGATACTCTTGCGAGGATTGGCGGCCGACAATTACCTTGAGCGCGACAGCTCAAGATAGTTGACGCCGGGCACGAGGATTGACCGTGGGCCGCCTGGTGCCTCGCATCGTGAAGGCTTGGAGCCGCAACTTCGCCCGTGCTGCGAGTAAGCAATACTTTGCTTCGCAATCGAACGCCCCCACCTCTTGAGAAAAACGATTCGCCCTCAAGTGATCCGCCCACGCATCCGCCTGGGCGAGAGCGTTCTCATCGGCCCCGGCAAGGTCGAGTTGCTGCGCGCGGTGGCGGAGCACGGGTCGATCTCTGCCGCCGCGCGCGCCCTTGGCATGGGCTACAAGCGCGCCTGGTCGCTGCTGGATGAACTGCAGCGCTCGATCCCGGTGCCCATCGTCGAGACCGCTGCGGGCGGCAGCAAGGGCGGCGGTGCGCAGGTCACGGCTGCGGGCCATGCCCTGCTGAAGCACTACGACGAACTGGACACGGCGTGCCGCCTGGCCGCTGAGCCCGCACTCAAAAAGCTGGATCGCCTGCTGCGTCGCTAGGGTGCTCGCTATGTCAAACTCGACATAGCGAAGCCGCTAGAGACCATGTTCTTCCCGCACCTCCCACCCGACACTAGGCCTGCCTGGATGCTGGCCGCCTTGACCGGCGCGGGCGTCGCCGTCCTCGGCGGCTTGATCGGCCTGGGTGGCGCAGAGTTCCGGCTGCCGCTGCTCATCGCGCTGTTCGGATTCGTCGCGCTTGAAGCAGTGATCGTCAACAAGGCCATCAGCCTGGTCGTGGTGGCTTCGGCACTGCTCTTCCGTTTGCACGCAGTACCCGCGGAGGAGCTGCTGGCAAATTGGCCCATCGCGGCCAATCTGCTGGCCGGCAGTCTCGCAGGCGCCTGGTGCGGCGCCACGTGGGCGACGAAGGCACCGCCCCAGACGCTTCACCGCTGGATGGCCGTGCTGTTGCTGGGGATCGCCGTCGCCCTGCTGCTGAACCACAGCCTGCCGACCGACGGCGCGCCGGGTCTGGACGGTCCCGCGCGCTGGGTCGCCGGTATGGCTGCCGGTTTCGGTATCGGCGTCGTGGCTTCCCTGCTGGGCGTGGCCGGTGGGGAACTGTTGATCCCCACCATCGTCCTGCTATTCGGAACCGACATCAAACTGGCGGGGAGCCTGTCGCTCGCCGTCAGCCTGCCGACCATGGTGGTCGGGATCGCGCGATACAGCCGCGACGGGAGTTTCCGGGTGCTAAGCGCTCGACGCTCGTTCGTCGCCGCTATGGCGACGGGATCCATGATCGGAGCCCTCATCGGCGCCGCCCTCCTGGGCGTTGTTCCGAGCGGATTCCTGCTCCCCCTGCTCGCCGCCGTCCTCGTAGTCTCGGCCTGGAAGATCTGGCGCCACGCTTGAAGAAGCACCCGACCAGCTGACACTGCCTGCACGCCCTAGCCATGACGCGCCCCCGCCTGACCCGCCGATCGTTCACGTTGTCCGCCTTGGCGGCCGCGGTCGGCACTGCCGGCACCGCCACACAGGCCCAGCCGATACCGACCATCGCCGCTGCAGCCGACCTGAAGTTCGCCCTCGAAGAGGTCGTGGCGCAATTCGAGAAGGAGACCGGCCAGAAGCTCCGGCTTGTCTTCGGCTCGTCGGGTACCTTCCTCGCGCAGCTTTTACAAGGCGCGCCGTTTCACCTGTTCATGTCGGCAGACGAGGCATTCGTCTTCAAGCTGGCCGAGGCGGGCAAGACGCGCGACCGCGGACGGCTGTACGCGGTGGGCCGCATCGGCATCGTCGTGCCGCACGGCTCGGTCCTGAAAGCAGACCCGGAGGGCAAGGACCTGGCCGCCGCGCTGCAGGACGGCAGGCTGCAGCGCTTTGCAATCGCGAACCCCGAGCATGCACCCTACGGTGCCAGGGCCCGTGAGGCGCTCACGGCGCTGGGTCTGTGGGACACCATCCGGCCGAAGCTGGTCTATGGCGAGAACATTGCCCAGACCGCGCAGTTCGCTACCTCGGGTTCGGCTCAGGGCGGCATCATCGCGTTGTCGCTGGCCAAGGCGCCAGCGGTCGCGGCCCTGGGCACCTTCGCCCTGCTGCCCGAGCGGCTGCATCTACCCCTGGCGCAGCGCATGGTGCTGCTGAATGACACCCCTGCAGCCGCCGTCGCGTTCTACGACTACCTGGCCACACCGCCTGCACAGGCCATCATGACCCGCTACGGCTTCACCCTGCCGAAGGTCTGACGAACGATGGACTGGCAGGCGCTCTGGCTTTCGATCGAACTGGCGGCGGTCACGCTGCTGGTGCTGTTGCCCATGGGGCTGGCGCTCGGCCGTTGGCTGGCCACCACCACCGTCGCCTGGCGTGCCTGGATCGAGGCGCTGGTGATGCTGCCGCTGGTGCTGCCACCCACGGTGCTCGGCTACTACATGCTGGTGTCTCTGGGCGGTAGCTCGCCGGTCGGGCGTTGGCTGGCAGAGAACGTGGGCCTGCAACTCACCTTCAACTTCGCGGGCCTGGTGCTGGCCTCGGTGGTGTTCAACATCCCGTTCATCGTTCAGCCCATCCAGCGCGCCTTCGAGGCCATCCCGCGCGATCTCGGCGAGGCTGCGGCCGTCAGCGGACTCGGCTTCTGGCAGCAGCTGCGCCGCGTCGAGTTGCCGCTGGCCTGGCCGGGCATCCTGTCGGCAATGGTGCTGACCTTCGTGCACACGCTGGGGGAGTTCGGCGTGGTGCTGATGATGGGCGGCAACATCCCGGGCGAGACCAAGACGATCGCCATCGCGATCTACGACCGCACCCAGGCCTTCGACCTGGCCGGCGCCAACCGCATGGCGCTGTTCCTCGTCTTGCTGTCGCTGTGCGCGGTTGCGGCTTCGTTCTTTGCCTCAGGCCGGCTCGAGAGGCGGCGGTGACGCAAGACTCCCAGGACCACGCGCTGGAGCTGACGGTCGAGCAGACGACGCCGATGCCGCTGAGCGGGTCGCTGCGCTGTGAGGCCGGCGAGTTGACGGCCCTCGTCGGGCCGTCGGGTGCGGGCAAGACCTCGATGCTGCGGGTGATGGCGGGCTTGATGCGCCCGCGGCAAGGCCGGG
>Ga0315283_10006692_pt1 | contig 10312 bp, 13 predicted proteins | sample YL17G09_0_MG_FD_204541 | JGI IMG/M metagenome (GOLD analysis project Ga0315283, IMG submission 204541) | Sediment microbial communities from Yellowstone Lake, YNP, Wyoming, USA - YL17G09_0 | ecosystem: Environmental > Aquatic > Freshwater > Lake > Sediment | place: USA: Wyoming | collected...
CTCCCATAGAAAACATAAGTTTAAGCTTATTGTCCGCAAATGCATTCACGCCCTCATCAAATCCGGCATAATACGTTAGCAAGAGTTTTTTCTGCGCGATTAGCTTTTGCTTGACCTGCTCAAACTCGGCATCGGAAAGATTGTAAGGATCGGGCATGCCCAGGACCAAGGCTCCGAGCACAATGGAGTTATTTGCGTCATCAAGCGCAATCATCTGTTGGGAATATTGCGAATCCCACATCACGGCCCAAGTGTCTGGAGCTTGTGGAAACGCACTCGCATCGTAGATTAGTGGAAGGGAACCCCACGCAAAGGGTACACCATATTGCTTGTCTTCCCTCATAATCGGGTCGACCTTTTTGAACTCAGGAATCACGTTTCCGGCATTTGCCACTTTAGTCATGTCTATTGGCTGAAGAAGATTGGCATTGATATATCGCGCAAAAGCCGATGTATCAAAGGCCACAACATCAAAGTCGGCACCCTTGGAGCCCTGCATCTTGGCAAACATTTCGTCAACGGACCCTGTGTAGACAACATTTACTCCCGCACCCGTTGCTGATTTAAAGGGCTCAACCCAATCCGGTTCTGCATAGCCCTCCCATGTGAGTACGCGAAGCTCTTTGGACTCTGCCCGCAGAATTGCCGGGGCCGCAACGAGCGCGCTTAAAGTTGCTGCAGTACCTAAGTTGAAGTTTCTTCTGCTAATCGGAATCTGCTTTTTCATGATACACTCTCCTCCTGTTATTGTTCTTCAAGAACTACGTGCCGGTTGATGACGAGTATGCTTTTTCTGCTAGTGCCTTACTATCAAATGGCCCTATGACGTGACGAGCGACAGTGGCGGCAATTTCCGCTGTTGAACCATTGATCAAAGTTTCGCCAAGTTCCACATGCTCATCAATGATCTGTTTGAAGTCATTGTGCCTGTAAATCACGAGGCCAAACATTATCATGACGTGCCGAGCCATTGCATTCCAAAGTGTCTGGAGCAGTGGACTGTCCGACATTTGGTATATTGCCGTATGGAACGCGAGATCAGCCCGATTGATAGCCGCCCTATCGCCTATCTTACACGCTGAGCGAATGGCTGCTATGTTGGCATCAACAATTGCCATCGCCTCATCATTTGTTCTGATAACTTTCGCCGCTCTCTGAAAACAAATCGTCTCAAGAGCGGTGCGGGCCTCATAGGTTTCTCGTGCCCAGGTTTCATCCAAATCAATTATATGAGAGCCGCGACGAGGAGTGGTCCTCATAACGCCCTGACTCTGTAAAACCAAGAACGCTTCGCGTACAGGAACCCTACTGACTGATAGTTGTTGCGCCAGATCTGTTTCGAAAAGTCGTTGTCCAGACAATATGCGTTTACTGCCGATTGCTTCAACAATCTGATCGGCCACTGCCTCTGACAAGTTGGCAGTCTGAATCGGTCGAAATCGGCGATTTGAAGGCGTGCCTAGTTCGAAAATATGACGTTTGCTATTCTTGGCAAGCAGCATAATAGAGATGCTTGTATACATAATACATGGTGTCAAGAATTTTGTAGTTTCGCGTGAAAATTTACTCAAAGCTCAGGCTGATAGAGTACCAGAACACCCCTGGCGGCGAGGCGCGCTGATGTCGCAGAGGCGCGGAAAATCCGTACTCAGGGTTGCAAAGATACTTTACCAACACTACCGGCCGAGGCTGTATAAAAACGTCTGCGAACCGTTAGAATTTTGATTTTTGTGTAGCTCTATCAAATTCGGCCTCTATGAGATCAACTCGTTAGCGAATTGCAGATTTCCAAAATCAGGCAAATCGTGGGGAGATTCTCATTTGAACGGCGTTTTTACACAGCCTCGGCCAGTAGCGGACATTCAAATTAAACCGCCGAAGATCTGCTACTCACCCTATCGCGTCTAACAAGACATGCGAGCGATCCGCGCCCACTCACGATTGCAGAGCCCTGCAGCGGGTTGCGCGTGTTGCCCAAGGGCGAAGATCGCTCAGTTCGATCGGTCCGAGGCCAGTACTTCGCCTAACAGCATCTGTGGCATACGATTATAAAAATTGGCGATGTCGGCAACTGCCGGTCCGATCGCCGTGACCGCAGCGTCGATAGCTGCTTTGCCAGCGAAAATGAGTGTCGCTACGACGTGAAAGCCCGGCGGAACGTTTAACCCGCAGGCGAGCCCTCTGGCGATAGTCGTTTCGTCCATGTGCTGGCCGAAGGATCTCCCGACTATGTTCACAGGCTTTATTGCAAAATAATGATGATCAAGTGTCGTGCCGTCGTCGGACGGGTAGAATAGCTGCATTGAAAGTGACATTGCATTTCCTCTCGTATTCAGGCGCACCACGCGGCCGGTAAATGGTTTGGTCTGCCAGGCGCGCGCTGCCGATGCCGCACCACCCGCCATCAGACGGATGCAAGTTGGCCGATGTTGATTTGTCTCCGCTCGCGAAAACCGATTGCCTTGCATGGCGCCAAGGCACGCGTGTTGCTCTGATAGACACGCAAGTAGGCTTGTTCGCCCCGGCTCGTGATCCTATCCAAGACCAACAGGCAAAGCTCCCGCCCAAACCCCCGGCCCTGAAAGTCGGGATGGGTGCAAACACCGCTGATCTCGGAAAAGCCGGGCTGCTTCAAACGTTCGCCGGCCATTGCGACCAATCGCCCCCCTGCTTGATGCCCCAATACTCGCCAAGCAAGTGCGTCCGGTCCACAGAAGAACCTGGCTTGGTTAGCGCAGCGCGTGCCATCATCGCCGGCGCATCATTTTCGCCAAGCTGTTCAACTGCATGACCCCGTCGATATTGGGACTTAGAATCGTCAAACAGCATCTGCCAGTCAGTTATCATTGTTGTTGCGCGCGTGTCCGGTGGACAGATGATGCGATTTTCCTGACCGATGATGATGCCGTCGGTGGACCTGATGAGATTTCCCAACTCTGTCAAGCTCTCCAGGCCTTCGTCCCGGGCAGCACCGAGCGGGCTGATGTCACTTTGAAACCGGCGTGCGTTTTGTGAGCCAAGGGAAAATCGGGCGTGCACAGTGGCAAGCGCGCTCCAAACCGGCCCGTCAAGAATATGATCAGCCATTGTCCCGGCCTCCGCTCCATTCCGAGGCGCGTTGTGAAAATGAGGCCTGCCTGAGAGCATCTTCTAGATGATCCAGCTGTTTAAGGAGCGGGCCGGACTGCCCCGAAAGGATGTCCGCAAGGCAATGTTCGATTTGCGGCCAAACAGTCGTGCGACCGTGGCGGACCAGTTCCCTGCCATGATCGGTGAGATCGACCAGCCTAGTCCGTTGGTCGCTCTCTATTCGACTGACAGCCACCACTCCTCGCTTGGCCAATTGTCCGACGCTTCGGGTAACACCTGGCTGGCTCACACCAAGCGCAACTGACAGGTCGCCGATCGAAAGCGGCCCATTTTCGTCGATGGCACTAAGCATCGGATACTGGTTTGCCTGAATGGACACATTGTGATCCGCCATGAGTTTTTGCGTTTCCGCCTGTAGCCGTTCGCCGATCCGGCGCAATCGGCTGCCCAAAGTTAAGTATCCCTTCCGGCGGACAATATCTTCAGTCATGTCAAGCTCGATTCATTAAATGTTATATATCATGATATATATCAATGCATGAAAAGTCATTGGACTTGTCGTGACGCTGCTTCTGGCAGTGCTCGCGCACTGACTTGGCGTGAAGTGGCAGGGTCTTTAGGAAGACGTTCCATGCGGATCATCTCAAAACGTCCGCTTCAACCGCTGACTGGCCCTTTCCCAGTATCCGGCTCATGGTCTGCTCCGGGTTCAAGTCCTGTGAAAACGCTGTCTAGATCGGCATACCTAAAACATTTTTGTGTGGTCTTTGAAATTTGCAATTTTCTAAGGCTTTGATTTCATTAATGCCAAAATTGGTGATGTTGCGTCAAAATCAAAAATTCGACGTTCACCGACGTTTTCACACAGCCTCCACCATAAGCCCACATCGAAGCTGTGAAATGAGCGGTTGGCAGTGGGATGCCATTTGACAAATTTTGGCTGGATTCTCTGGTGCAAGGAACGTAGCATCAGTTTGAATGGGGAGTGACCCGTGGACACTGCATCTTGGTTAGCTAGTCTGGGGCTCGAGCAATACAAACAGCTGTTCCATAAGAATGATCTCAACCGCGAGTTGCTGCATCATTTGATTGGTGATGATCTCAAGGAGATTGGGGTTACCTTACTTGGCCATCTGCAAGCAGCCATGTCCTTGTGAAAGTTGTGTCATGACCTCTCACTCTCGTGTCATGCCCCCAGCTTTGAGCCTTGCTATTGTCATTGGCTCGGTGGCTGTCATCGGAATCAACAGTGGAATGCTCACGCCACTCGTGGCACTTAAAGCAGAGTTGGCAGGCGTCTCAACGACCTGGAACGGCACACTTGCTGCGGCCCCATCCGTCGCTATCCTCCTCTTCGGCTCCACCTTTCCTGCGATCATACGAAGGTTAGGCACATTGCAAAGTTTTTATCTCGGCACCGCGGTTGCGGTTGTCAGTTGCCTTCTGTTTCCTCTCTCCGGCAGTTACTGGATATGGCTCTTGCTGAAATTTGCCATGGGCGCTTCCCTCGGGCTCCAATGGGTGGTCAGCGAATCGTGGATCAACAACTTGGCCGCAGGGCCCAAGAGGGGCACGATCTTGGGTATATTCGTTTCGGTCTTTTCGGGCGGTTTGGCGCTTGGACCATTTGCTCTCAGTTTCGTAGGTTCCGAGGGCTACCTCCCCTTCGCCATCTGCGCTGCATTGCTGACTGTGTGCGGCCTACCACTGCCCTTGGCAGAAAGGCCGCAGGCTGACGAAGATGGCCATGTGGCACAATCTATAATGTCCACACTGAGGGTCGCACCTGCCGAAAACTTCGCGGGGTTGATTAATGGCGCAAGCTGGGGAATTCTACTTTCGCTGCTGCCACTCTACGCCATTCACTCCGGTTCCGAGCCGGGCCGCGCCTTGCAGCTCTTGACCGGCATGTGCGTGGGAAGCCTGGTCTGTCAACCGGTGCTCGGGCGGCTCATCGACCGTTTTTCGCCTGCTCATGTGCTGGCTGTCTGTGGCGCTGCACAACTGGCAATCTGCGCAGTGCTTGCCCAATCAATTTCCTTGGACGTGGTGATCTGGCCTCTGGTGTTCGCCTGGGGTGCTGCTGTTGGTGGCATGTACACGGCCGGACTTTCTGGTCTGGGCTCGAAGTTTGCCGCTGGAGACCTGCCTGCTGCAAGCACCGGTTTCACCATGGTGTGGGAGGTGGGAGCACTGTTTGGTCCGGTAATTGCAGGTGCTGCCATGCAGATTTGGGATCCAAATGGCATGGCAGCAATACTGGGTGTGGTCGGAGCATTCCTGCTGCTTGCGTCGTTCTTGCCTAAGCGGGCCATCACGGTGACGTGACGTCGATGCCAAATCATCCGCTTCTTAACAGCTCAGCATTGTTGGTTAGATGAGACTGACCCCACAGGCTCCGCCGACGTCACTCACCTAGAGGTACCCGCATTGGCCCCAACAACGAACAGAATGCGTTATACCAGCCTAAGCGACTGATGACTCTTGGAGTGCGGATAACATCCTCTTCTTGGCTTGCCAGGACGCCTGGTGCAAGCTACTCCAAGAAATCGACCGCATCGCATCCATTGCAACCCGGCAGTGGGCCATCATCGGTCAATCTCAATGAAGGCTGGTATTCCGTGGCGGACATCACTGATTGGAAGTCTGCTTCGCCTTCAAACGGACATTTCGTAACTCAACTCAGATGTCTGCTAAGGGCCAGGGCTGTATGAAGTCGCTTAAATCGGGAGACCTACGAGATTTGTGTAATCTTTGAAGGTTTCAATTCGCTAGAGCTTTGATTTCATTAAGGCGGAAATTCGCAATCTACTACAAAATCAAAATTTTGACGTTCGCCGACGCATTCACACAGCCTCGGCCATGCGCAGTAATCGAAACTTGGAAGTCCCGTCGCAAGCAATCAAATCCGGCCTTGCCCACTTGCGCCTCCATGATCTTCTACCACTGATCGTTGAGTGTAAGGCGCAACTCCTTCTTAACGTCATTGCGCCCCGCTCGCCGCATCAAAAAAACTGTAAGTTAGCTCTAATTCGCTCCTAATTCTTTACTGCAATAACAGCAGCATTGACGAAAGCCGTCAGGCCAGCCAAGCAAACCGTGAGGTATGCACTATGAAAAGTACAATCCTGCTCGCAGGGTTCACGACCATGATTTCGGTGTCTGTCGCCCTTGCCGCGACAGCCGCAACACCGCCTACCACGACTGCTGCTGCAACAAAGGCGCCTATTCCCTGTGGAGAACTGTCCAAGCAGGTTGCTGAAGCAATGAAGGAACAAAGGCTGAGCCCAGCGAAACTTAAGATTGCCATTCAACATGAAAAGGCTGGCAACGCGCTTTGCACAGTCAAGAAAGATGCCGCAGCGGATACACAATTCGAAATTGTCCTAGATCTGCTGAAGTAGTTCCAACATCACAAACTCAGCATCAACTCTGAAACTAAAATGGAGACTTCCATCCAGAGAATTTTCTTCGCCCATCGCCGTGCTGCGACGGCCGCACTCGCGGCATAGAGGTAAATTACAACTACCGCATCGCGCACAAGATTCTAAAGCACAAGGCGGCTTGGATAAAAGACGTAAGTTGTGCAAACAGGAATGACTTTGAACCCACCCGTGCACAGTTGAAGTGCGACTTGAGCCCAGCTCTAAGTGCCACACATGTTTTTGTCGAGAATTTTGCCAAAACAGATCTTTGACAGCCATAACCCTCCTGAACCGCAGTTACGCCGCCCTCCAGGTTACCTTTATGTAACGTTGCTCTAATTCGCTGCTAATTCTACCCGTCTAATTTCATCATCAGCGGTAACAAAAACCGTCATTCACAACAAGGAGTTCCCATCATGAAGAAGACCATTCTATTTTTGAGCATCGCCACCTTTGTGTCAACCACATCGGCCTTCGCCGCCACCGAATATTGGGTTGCCAAGAACGCCGGAACCAAGAAATGTGAGATCGTCGAAGCGAAACCCGATGGCAAGACCCTCATGGAAATTGGCAAGGCAGCCCATAAGACTAAGGCTGAAGCCGAAACGGCTATGAAGGCAGCGGCTGACTGCAAGTAACAGTTCGATCTCCCGCACCTCGACCTGTTCCACGCCGAGGTGCCAACAGAGAGGCTATCGTGCACACTTTGGCGGGTGATTTTTTCGCCCGCCAAATTTATCTTGTCGGATTGCGCGCCAATGGCCAAATCAAAAAGGATTCTGCAGGACGCAGATAATGGCTGTTGCGGGTCAATATGAGGCCAAGTGCAGACGTACAGCGCATATCGGCTGTACCCTCTATAGCAGGCCAAATTTCTGGAAAAGCGGCAATTGCGTGCTTAAGGACTAGCTTTGCGGGGATGAGCGGATATCCCGCAAACCTACCGCCAGGTCTCAAAAGGGCCGGTAGTGTTGCAAAAGTTTTTGCGTCACCGGGTATAAATTTTCCGGACCGTGGGGATGGTACACGAAAAATTATGTGGGGGGACTACATCATTGTGAATTGTGAGCGGAATTCGCAGGCGACTTCGGCAACGTGCCTGTGGGCACAGCGACCAATGATTACTGCTTGCTACGCTTTTTGGCGGGAAATTTGTCGCACGTCATTTCGTGACTTTTGCAACAGTATTGGCCAACAACAGAGGCCGTAAGCGGTCCTTGCCTCACCAACCCAAGAACAAAGCTGCAGGCCATGAAAAGTGATCTGTCGAGTTCATACGCAGCAAGGTGACTGGTGAGACGGAGCCAGATCCGAGGGTTACAACCGTAATCCGCCTGAACTCAGCCGCGCCATCCTCCAGGTTACATCTTTGTAAGGTTGCTCTAATTCACTGCTAATTCTGCCCGCCTAATTTCATCATCAGCGGCAATAAAAACCGTCATTCACAACAAGGAGTTTCCACCATGAAGAAGACCATTCTGTTCTTGAGCATTGCCACCTTTGTTTCAACCACATCGGCCTTCGCCGCCACCGAATATTGGGTTGCCAAGAACGCCGGAACCAAGAAATGTGAGATCGTCTCGAAGAAACCTGACGGCAAGACCCTCATGGAAATCGGCAAGACAGCCTACAAGACCAAGTCTCATGCCGAAACGGCCATGAAGAATTCAGCTCACTGCAAATAACACCCCTATCTCTAGCGCCTCGACGTGATCTTCGTCGAGATGCGAATAGCGGGACCATTGCAAGCAATTTGGCGGGCGAGTAAGTCACTCGCCAAATTTCCCTTGCTGTACTGCGTGCTTGTTGACCCCTGATGAGTACTTCAGGCATTGGCCCCATGATATCCACAGTCGAGTTGGCAGCTATCGGCACGGGCGAAGCCTTTGAACGTGGCCGTGACTTTCGAGCCTGGCTGGGACCAGTAGCTCGCCAATACAGCACGGGCGGCAAGCCAGTCCTTGGGCGCATCTCGAAACTTAATAGCAAATACCCGCGAACCCTGTTCGTCCGCCTCGGCAGCAAGCAGCGCGTTCAGGGTCTCCTCCACCGCCCCCCTCCCGCACCATCTCGCCAAGGGGGTCCCTGATCCGAGCCTCGTCGATCTTGATCACCTGGTCCATCGGTCTTCCCTCGTTCTCTTCCTTCATCGCTCTCTCCTTCCCTCAGATTGGAAGAAGTCCACGTCCTTGAAAAGTGCGAAAGATTCTGTACGTTATCACTGAGATGACTGCATGGAACGGGCCAAAAAACGCACCCAAAATCTGATGGCCCTAATAGTTCCTGTGAACTTGTCCGAGAATGAGACCAGTGGCGCGTGCATATTCCCATCAGGGCCACGGCCCGCCTACCAATCAAACAGGCCGAATGGGTATCTGCGACTTCCGATACCCTGCCAAATTCCTCTTGCGAAAAGCATCCGGTCCATACATCAGGGTCATAAGTGGAAATCAGGGATCCCAAAACGGCAACAGCAAATTCCTGGGGTAGTGTTATTGAGGGCCAGCTTGGGAAAGTGCGCCATATAGCGATCTTAAATAAGATACGCTGGTAAGAGTTGCACCGGATATAATGTCCACACCTATATCTTGCGAACTGATTACCTCCGACTCTAGTTCCGGAAGGGCCTGCCTGTTGATAGCACGGCTGGTCCTTTGATCGTTTGGGTATTCTAGAACATCTATTGAGGCGATTTGTCCACTCTTGATATTTGCCTGTACCCGAACCAGACCATAATAGGCGTCAAAGGATTTTCCAGTAAAACTGCCATCAAGGTATCTGGGCGCATTGGCTGCCACCTGTATTGCGGGTCTATAGTCAGCTGGCGGGCCGTTTTCCATGATGACTGCGGGGTCTGTGGCACGCAGAACAAACCAATGAGAAGCTGTGGTAGACCCAACCGCTACCGCAGCAGAAAGGGCCGCAGCCGAAAGTGCAATTAGTGAAGAGTGAACATATAGTTTCATAGCTTACCTTCCTAGGAAGGCGGCACCAGTGCAGCGGACTGCATGAACTTGAGCCGTCAATCAAGTTCAGTCATGTAGTAATTATATAGGCTGGTAAGACTGACAACTCACTGATAATGAAGGCCATTAAGGAAATTTAATCTGGCTGATTGCACGTTCTGTTCGTCAAGCTCCAGCAAGGCCGGTGAAGCCAACGCTGCCGTACTGCAGCATTGGCCTCAGAGACACATTACTTGGTAACTTCGAGTAACGTCCACATGCCATCCATGTAGTGGTTCGGGATATTGCAAAACAGGGCATACATTCCGGGCTTGAGATTGATGGTCAAAGCACCCGTCGCGCCGGGCTCAAGCTCGGATACTTCACCAAGATGCGAGCCATGTTCTTCATCCACACGGTTTTCGTTGTTGAGATAGGGTAGCGTCTCGTCGGCATTGTTGATCGGAGATACAATCAATTCGTGAACAGTGTCCTTCGAGATGTTCTTCACTGCGAATGTCACCTTGCCCGCCTTGACTTTCTTCTTGTCCACGTCAATACCCATGATGGCTGTCTTCATGTCTCCATGCATGCCTATTCCAAGACCCATGCCCTTGCTCATGTCCATGGTGCCACCCTTATCCCATAGCTTCACGTTGACCGTGGTCGCTGCAATACTGGGGGTTGCCAAAGCAAACGCAAAAAGGGGCAGGTAGAACAATTTATTCATCTTCATCATATTCTCCTAAACAGCTTCTCTCAGGGCCCATTGAAACCAACCCCTTAGCGAAACAATATGTCCCTTCATACTCGACTGTCGTTGACGCGGATCAAGTTGCCGTAACTCTAATT
>Ga0315283_10006695_pt1 | contig 10310 bp, 6 predicted proteins | sample YL17G09_0_MG_FD_204541 | JGI IMG/M metagenome (GOLD analysis project Ga0315283, IMG submission 204541) | Sediment microbial communities from Yellowstone Lake, YNP, Wyoming, USA - YL17G09_0 | ecosystem: Environmental > Aquatic > Freshwater > Lake > Sediment | place: USA: Wyoming | collected...
TCGGCACGTTCTACGGACCGGGCGTCGCCGCGGCCGACGTCAGCTGGGTCGACATGGTCACCAACGTCTGGAAGTTCATCATCCGGCCGATCGCCGTCGGCGGCATGCTCGTCGGCGCCGGCTACACCCTCTATCGGATGCGGAAGAATCTGGCCGCCGGCTTCAAGAGGTCGATCGGCGACGTGAAGAAGGCGGCCGGACAGGGCGAAGTCGTCTCGAGGCTCGAAAAGGACCTGAACATGAAGCTCGTCCTCATCCTCATGGGCCTGACCTTCCTCCTGATGGTCTTCGTCTACAACACCTTTTCCAAGTCCCTCGGCTCGGCCGTCGTGGCCGCCGTCGTCATGGCCATCGCCGGCTTCTTCTTCGCCGCGGTCTCGGGCAACCTCGTCGGGACGATCGGCTCGTCCAATAACCCCATCTCCGGCCTGACCCTGTCGACCCTCATCATCGCCGCCCTGCTCATGGTTCTCGTCGGGGCCACCGGGACGAGCGGCGTCGCGGCCGTCCTCGGCGTCGCGGCCGTCGTCTGCGTCTCCTCGGCTGTGGCCGGCGAGATGCTCCAGGACCTCAAAGTCGGGCACATCCTCGGCGGCACGCCCTGGAAGATGCAGGCCGGAAACATCCTCGGAATCCTTGTCGCTTCCCTGGTCATGTACTTCCCGCTGATGCTCCTCCACGGCGCCTTCACCTTTGGCAGCAAGGACCTGCCCGCGCCCCAGGCCGGCCTCATGGCCGCCCTGTCCCAAGGCATCATCGGGGGGGAGATGGCTTGGCCGCTCGTCATCGTCGGCATGCTCATGGGCTTCGCCCTGATCCTCGTCCAGGTCAGGTCGCCGATGCTCGTCGCCGTCGGCATGTACCTGCCGCTCGAGACGACTTTCGCCATCTTCGTCGGCGGCATGATCAAGGGCATCGTCGACAAGTCCATGACCAAGAGGAAATTCAACGCCGCGCAGATCGCTCGGGCGACCAACGTCGGCATCCTGCTCGCGGCCGGGCTTATCGCCGGAGAGGCGCTGACCGGCCTGCTCCGGGCCGCCTGGAAGTTCTTCTTCCTCCAGAACATCATCCATTTCGACATCCCGGCGCTCTTCAAGAGCGGCAAGTACTTCGGCGTGGTCGACCTCTACATCGGCGGCCTGGCCGTGCTCGTCCTCATCGGGCTTTATCTCATCAAGGTGCCGCTCAAGAACGCCGGCGCCGCCGACGAACCGGCGCCGCCTTCGGCTGTCATCTAAGGGCAAAGGGGACACGTACCTGAGGTGCGTGTCCCCTTTCTTTCTTGCACGCTTTTTCTTTGCTCGAACCCAAGATTCAATTCAGATATTTCCTAAAAGCGCGACTCCGAGTTGCTCCGTCGCGCTTTTATCGGTCGCTCCGAAGACTCCGCTCCCTGCCGCTCCCTGCCGCTCCTTGACAAGTAGCGGCTCGGCCCCCTATTATTGGCGGCAGGTATCACTCCGATGATCGGCCGCTCCCTCGCCCACTACTCCATCATCGAGAAGCTGGGCGAAGGCGGGATGGGAGCGGTCTATAAGGCGCGCGACGAACGTCTGGACCGCTTCGTCGCGTTGAAAGTCCTCCCGGCCGAGAAGATGTCCGACCCGGAACGGCGGCGCCGGTTCACCCAGGAGGCAAAATCGGCTTCCGCCCTGAACCATCCGAACATCGTCACCATCTACGACATCAGCCAGGCCGAGGGAGTGCACTTCATCGCCATGGAGTGCGTCGCGGGCCAGACGCTCGACGCGCTGATCGGCCGAAAGGGTCTGCCGCTCAAGGACGCGCTGAATTTCGCTGTCCAGATCGCCGACGGCCTCTGCAAGGCTCACGCCGCCGGGATCATTCACCGCGACTTGAAGCCGTCCAACATCATGGTCACCCCGGACGGCCTGGTCAAGATCCTCGATTTCGGGCTGGCCAAACTCGTCGAAAACGTCGAACCGGCGGGAGGTCTCGGTGCGACCATGACCATGGCCCGGACGCCGGCCACCGAGGAGGGCGTGATCCTCGGGACGGTGGCCTACATGTCTCCGGAACAGGCCGCCGGCAAGCCGGTGAACGCCCGTTCGGACATCTTCTCTTTCGGGTCGGTCCTTTACGAGATGCTGACCGGCCGCCGAGCTTTCGAGGGAGAAACCAAAGCGTCCACGCTGGCGGCGGTGATCGCTCTGGACCCGGCGCCGCCGGGCGTAAGCACAAACCGTCTTCCGGCGGAGGTGGAGCGAACGGTCATGCGGTGCCTGCGAAAAGACCCGCAGCGGCGCTGGCAAAACATGACGGACCTGAAGGTCGCGCTCCAGGACCTGAAAGAGGAGTCCGATTCGGGTCAGCTGTCCGCCGCGGCAATCGCGCCGATGCCGGCCCGCCGGAGAATCTGGCTCCCGGCCGCGTTGGCCGCGCTGGTCGTCTTGACGGCGGCAGGGATCGTCGCTTTCCTGGTTTTGAAACCTTCTTCGGAGCCGGTGATGGTCCAGCCGGAACGGATCACGTTCGAGTCGGGGGTCGCGTTTTGGCCAACAGTCTCTCCGGACGGCAAGATGATCGCGTACTCGTCCGACCGCGACGGCAACATGGATCTTTACGTCCGGCAACTGAGCGGGCAACAGTCGATCCGGAGGACGCAAAATCCCGCGCCCGACTGGTATGCGTGCTTCTCGCCTGACGGGTCGAAAATCGTCTTTCGCTCCGAGCGTGACGGAGGCGGGCTTTATGTGATGGAAACGCTCGGCGGCGGCGAGCGGAAGATCGCCGACGGCGGGCGGTTGCCCGCGTTCTCTCCCGACGGCTCGACGATCGTCTATCTGGTCGCTTCCGCGTTAACGCGACAGGCGAAGCTTTTTCTCGTTCCGGCAGGCGGCAGCGTTCCCCGCCCCTTCCAGCCGGAATTCGTCATTTCCGCCTGGGGGCCGTCGTATTCATCGCCGCTGTGGTCGGAGGACGGTAAGAGCATTTTCTTCGACGGGGTGCGGCCCGGCGACCCGGACGGCCCAGGCTGGTGGCTGGCGCCTGCGGCCGGGGGGCCCGCCGTACGCATAAAGCCCCCTTTCCTCGATCCCCGCCCGATGCGGATCGTCATGGCTCTGTGGAATAATGATGTCTACTATACGGAAGGCATGTCGATCGGCGGCATGAGCCTCTATCGGGTTCCTCTCTCCGCAGGATCCAATCCCAAAGCCGGTCCGCCGCAGCTCCTCACTTCAGCTAGTGGAATGCAGTATGGAGCCTCCATTTCGTCGGATGGCCGGATGGTCTTCAGCACGATGTCTCCAACTCCCAACATTTGGTCGGTGGCCCTGAAATCGAGCGACGGCACGGCTGCGGGCCCGCCCGAGCCGGCCACATCCGATTCGATGGGCAAAATGGACGTCAGCGCGTCCGCGGATGGCACAAAACTCGCTTGGACGGCCTACTCCATGCAACAGACCGAGATCCGGGTCCGCGATACGGCGACCGGACACGTGGAATCGATCATCTGCTCCAACAACACGCTTATCCTTTTTCCGAGACTGAGTCCGGACGGCTCGCGGCTGGCTTACTCTGATATCGTGGACGGCAAACGGACCGCTTTCATGGCCGCAAACGGCGCTGCCCCCCAGCCGGTTGCCGCGAACGGGATCATCGTCGGTTTCTTCTCTAAAACGGGGGAAATCCTAGTGGCGGTGGGCAACCAGTTGTTTCGACAGGATGCGGCCGGGGGCCGGCGAAGCCTCGTCTTGGACACGGCGGGCCAGGGGAAGCTGTACGAATCTGCCGTTGCCCCGTCGGACCGCTGGGTGGCCTTCACGCTCGCCCGGCCCGACGGGACGGCGGGCCTGTACCTGGCGAAAGTGGGCGACACGCCGGCAGCCGCCGAAACTTGGACCAAGCTGGATGAGGACAGCAACTACATCGGCTCGCCCACGTGGTCGGGCGACGGTAAAATCCTATACTACGGCTCTGGCCGCGACGGGTTTATCTGCGTCTGGGCCCAGCGTATCGCCGGTGAAGGGAAATCCTTGGGTGAGCCCTTCGCGGCCTTCCACAATCACACGTCTCCCGACATGAAGTTTTATGGCATCAGCCGCGTGACAGCGGCGCCCGGCCGGTTATACATGATGCTCGGCGAGTTCAAGGGGGACCTCTGGTCCCTGAAGCTTCGCCGCTGAGGCCGGGGGGTCACACAATCTGCCGGAATCCGGATCCACGGGCCAAGCCACCGTCAAGTGTCCGCGCTGCAAATCTGACACTCCCCGGACGTGTTCTTCACGAAATCTGCGGACACTTTTGCCTCGATGGCCGGTTTTCGGGTAAAATGAAGGCGGAAAGGAAACCATGGCTCTGCGCGAAATCCTCATCATCGGGCACCCGACCCTCGTCAAGAAGGCGGAGCCGGTCGACCGCGTTAACGCGGACATCGTCCGTCTCGCCGGGGATATGATCGAAACCGTCCACGCCGCACCTGGCATCGGGCTGGCCGCGCCTCAGGTCGGCATCAGCAAGCGCCTAATCGTCGTCGACCTCTCGGTCGGCGAGAACAAGGACGACCTGATCGTCCTCATCAACCCGGAGATCGTCAGGAAAGAGGGCAAGGTTACCTGCGAGGAAGGCTGCTTGTCGGTCCCGGACATCCGCGAAAAAGTCGCCCGGCCCTACCGGGTGACCGTTAGCGGCCTCGACCTCGAGGGCCAGCCGGTTGAAGTCGACGCCGAAGACCTGCTGGCCCGTGTCCTCTGCCACGAGGTCGACCATCTCGACGGCATCCTCTTTGTCGAGAAGCTCTCTCCCTTAAAGAGGAAGCTCATCCGGAAAAAATTAAAAAAAGACGCCGCGGCCCTCAAAAAAACATGAAGATCGTCTTTTTCGGGAGCCCGGCGGCGGCCCTCCCTTCCCTCCGCGCCCTCCTCGGGGCGGGGCATGAAGTCGATCTCGTCGTCACCCAGCCCGACAAGCCAGCGGGACGCGGCCGGAAGCTCCTACCGTCGGCCGTCAAGTCCTTCGCCGTCGAGCAGGGAATCCCCGTGATCGAACCGGCGAAGATCCGGACGGACGGATCGGCCCTCGAACGGGTCCGGTCGGCCGCACCCGACATCAACGTCGTCGTCGCTTATGGGCAGATCATTCCGAACGCCGTCCATTATTTCCCCCTTTACCATTCCCTCAACGTTCACTTCTCCCTCCTCCCAAAATACCGCGGGGCGGCCCCCGTCCAATGGACGATCCTCAACGGCGACGCGGAATCCGGAGTGACAATCATCGAACTCGACGACCGAATGGACGAGGGCGACATCCTGGCCGTGACGCGTGTTCCCGTCGGGCCGCGCGAAACGGCTCGGGAACTCGAAGAACGGCTGGCCGGACTGGGCGCGTCACTCCTCCTCGAGACGATCGAACACATCGACGGCGCCAGCCGCACCGTCCAGGACCACGGGCTGGCCTCCCTGGCCCCCAAGATAAAGAAAGAGGACGGCCGGATTCGCTGGGAGGACGCAGCCCCGGCCGTAGACCGAAGGGTCCGCTCCCTGGCCCACAGGCCCGGCGCTTACGCCTTTTTCCGGGGCAAGAGGCTTAATGTCCTCCGCGGCCGCGCCCTCGAAGCGATGCAAGCTGCGGGCGAACCGGGGAGGATCATCGCCGTCGGGAAAGCCGGGATCACGGTCGCCTGCGGCGACGAAACGGCCTTCCTCGTCGAGGAGCTCCAACCGGAGGGCAAAGGCCCGATGGCGGCCCATGTCTTTTCCCTGGGGACAAGGATCGACCCCGACGATTCCTTGGGGTGAGTGGCCGCCGGCGGCCGGCTATTCTTCGAGGAGATAAAACTTGGGATCGACGCGCTTGCCGTCCCGCCAGACTTCGTAATGGACGTGAGGGCCGACGGACTTCCCCGTCTGGCCGATGTAGCCGATAATGTCCCGCCTTTTCACCTTTTGCCCCGCCTTCACGGCGAAGTTGCTCATGTGGCCATAGACGGTCGTGAAGCCGTTGCCGTGGCTGATGGTGACGTTCTTCCCTAGGTACTTGTCCGTCTGGACCTTGATGACGATGCCGTCGGCCGTGGCCATGATGGGGTTGCCGACGTTGGTCGAGATGTCGACCCCGAAGTGCATCGTCCACTCCCCCGTGAAGGGATCGTTCCTGTGGCCGTACACCGAGGCCAGCCAGCCCACGGTTGGCACGATCGACGGAGTCGAAGCCAGGCGGAGGCTGTCGCTCTCGAAGAAATTGAGCAGGCTGTTGAGGTTGCTCTCGATGCTCGAGGCCTTCTGGCTCAGGTTCTGGATCATCCCCTGAGAAAGCGTCTGGGGGCCGCTCGGAGCGGGCGCCTGTTCGGGCTCGGGTTCCTCGTCCTTCCCCGGGTCGCCGCCGCCGATGCCGGCCGGGGCGGTCAGGACGTCGGGCGATTTCAGCCCGGCCATGACGTTGAGCTTCTTGGTATAGCTTTCGAAGTGAGCGATGGTCGCCTGGAGCTCGCCGATGGATTTCTCGTAGTTGGCGATCGTCGTCTTCTGCTCTGCCGTTTCCGCCCGGAGGGCCTTGTATTTGCCGCGGATGAGGCTCATGCGGACGTAATCGACGAACATGGCCGCGAAGGCCAAGCCGAGTACCGCGCCAGCCACGGCCAGGATCTTCAGGGCCCGCTGGGAAAAAGACAGGGTTCGGGTGCTGGTTTTCGTGTGCGGGACGAAGATGACAGACAGGTGATTTTTAGCCATTGTCTTTCTCTTTTTACCACATGAGCACAAAAAGTGTCAAGCCCTTTTAAGGGTAAATTACCCTCCCCCCGATCGGCTAGCCCAAATACAGTCAGGGAGGATGTCTCTCCTCAGGGCAACGGGTTACCCGCCGCAGAGGACGGACCCGCCGTTTACGTCCAAGATCTCGCCGGTGACATGCCGAGCCAGGTCCGAGGCCAGAAACAGGATCGGCCCCGCAATGTCTTCGGCCGGGGGGATCCTCTTCAGGGGGATGGTCTGGCGGACCTTTTCCTTGAAGCCGGGCTCGCTGAAGGAGGGAGCGCTCATGTCCGTGTCCACCCAGCCCGGGGCCACGGCGTTGACCCGAATACCGAACGGGGCCAGCTCGACGGCCAGGGACTTGGTCAGGGCATGGAGGGCACCCTTGCTCGCCGCATAATGGGAATGGAACGCCTCTCCCCTGACGCCGGCAGTGGAAGTGACGTTGATGATCGAGCCCCGCCCGTGCTCTTTCATGGCCGGGACGACGGCGTTGATGGCGTAGAATACCCCGTCGACGTTGATGCCGATCGTTTCGTGGTAGACGGCCTCGTCCATCCGGCCCATCTCGAGATAGGTCCAGACGCCGGCGTTGTTGACCAGGGTGTCGAGCTCCCCCCATTTGGCCAGGACGTCTCCGACCATCCTGTCCACGTCGGCCCGAGAAGCGATCTCCGTCTTGTAGACGAGACACCGGCGGCCGAGCTTTTCCACGCTCATTAATACTTCCTCGGCCGCCCTTTGGTTGCTGACGTAGTTCAGGGCAACGTCGGCGCCCGCTTGGGCGAAAAGAAGCGCTGTCGCCCTGCCGATGCCCCGAGACCCCCCTGTCACCAGAACCTTGCGGCCGTCGAGCCGGATCATCGGACATATCCCAAGCTGAAGTCGCCCATCTTGTGGAATTCGAGAGTGCGGTAGATCTCGTCGGCCTTGGGCAGGACTTTTTCTCTCATGACGGCCATGTATTCATCGACATTGGGGATCTTACCCTTAAGGGCAGTCAGGGCCGCGAGCTCCGCCGAGCCCAGGTAGACGCGGGTATTATCGCCCAGCCTGTGGTCAAAATTCCGGGTCGACGTGGCGAAGACGGTCGTCCCCGCGCCGACCCGGGCCTGGTTACCCATGCACAGCGAACAGCCGGGCATTTCGATCCGGCCGCCGAGAGCGGCGAAGATGGCGTAATACCCTTCGCGCATGAGCTGGGCGGCGTCCATCTTGGTCGGCGGCGTGATCCAGACCCTGGCCGGGGGGATTCCGGCCTTGTCAAGGATGCGGCCGGCGGCGCGGAACTGCCCGATGTTGGTCATGCACGAGCCGATGAAGACCTCCTGGACCGGGTCGCCGGCGATGGCCGAGAGCGGCCTGACGTCGTCGGGGTCGTTGGGGCAAGCGACCAGGGGTTCGGTGATCTCCGCCAGGTCGATCTCGAGGACGGCCTTATACTCGGCCTGGGCGTCCCGCTTGATGAGGACGGGATCCTTCAGCCATTCGCGGCAGGCCGCTATCCGCCTGCGGAGCGTGTCTGCGGTCTCGTAGCCCTCCTCGATCATCTTCTCCATGAGGGCGATATCGCTCTTGAGGTATTCGGCGACGCGCTCCTCCTTGAGGGAGATCACGGCGGCCGCGGCCGACCGCTCCGCGGAGGCGTCGGTCAGCTCGTAGGCCTGGTCCACGGTCAGGTCCTCGAGTCCCTCCATTTCCAGGACGCAGCCGTTGAAGGCGTTCTTCTTGTTCTTCTTTTCGACCGTCAGCAGCCCTTTCTTGACGGCGAAGTACGGGATGGCGTTGACGGCGTCCCGCAGGGTGATCCCGGGATTCATCTTCCCCTTGAACCTGACGAGGATGGATTCCGGCATGTCGAGAGGCATGAAGCCGAGCGCCCCGGCGAAGGCGACCAGGCCCGAGCCGGCCGGAAAACTGATGCCGATGGGGAAACGCGTGTGCGAATCGCCGCCCGTGCCCACGGTGTCGGGCAGGATGAGCCGGTTCAGCCAGGAATGGATGACCCCATCGCCGGGCTTGAGGGAGACGCCCTTGCGGGCGACCATGAACGGAGGGAGCGTTCTGTGCATCTTGGCGTCGGTCGGCTTCGGATAAGCGGCCGTGTGGCAGAACGACTGCATGAAGAGGTCGGCCTGGAATTCGAGGCAGGCCAGCTCCTTGAGCTCGTCGGCGGTCATGGGCCCGGTCGTGTCCTGCGAACCGACCGTGGTCATGTGCGGCTCGCAGGCGGTGCCGGGGAGGATGCCCGCGACGCCGCAGGCCCGGCCGACGATCTTCTGAGCGAGCGTGTAACCCTGTTTCGGCATGGGCTTGGGATTCTCGACGACGGTGAAGAACTCCGCTTCGCCCAGGCCGAGGGCCTCGCGGGCCTTGGCCGTGAGCTGGCGGCCGATGATGAGGGTCAGGCGGCCGCCGGCCCGGAATTCGTCCTTGAGGGTGGGGGGCTTGGTCTCGAGCTTCGAGATCTCCTGGCCGCCCGGGCCGAGGATGACGCCGGCCTTGAAGTCGAGGGTTATGACGTCCCCCGTTTTCATCCGGGTCACGTCGGCCATGAGAGGCAGGCCGCCGGAGTCCTCAGCCGTATTGAAAAAGATCGGGGCGACGAGGCCGCCGATGACGACGCCGTACCGCCTCTTGTTGGGGACGAAGGGGATGTCCTCCCCGATGTGCCACATCAAGGAGTTGCAGGCGGACTTGCGGCTCGATCCCGTGCCGACGACGTCGCCGACGAAGGCCACCCGGTGGCCCTCTTCGCGGAATTTCTTGATGACGTCGTTCCCGCCGGGGAACCGGGTCTGGCCCATCGACTGGGCGTGAAGGGGGATGTCGGGCCGGGTCGGCGCGTGGCCCGCTGGCGAGAAGTCGTCGGTGTTGATCTCGCCGTCGACCTTGAAGACCTTGAGGACGACCTTCGCCGGGAATTCCGGGCGGGACAGGAACCACTCCCCTTTCGCCCAGGATTCCAGAACGGCCCTGGCCCGGGGGTTCGTCCCGGCGAGCTCGACGATCGTCCCGAGATGGCCGTAGACGAGGACGATCCTCTTCAGGGCTTCGGCGGCGGCCGGGGCAATGTCATTGTCGGAGAGCGCCTCGGCTAGGGGCTCGACGTTATAGCCGCCGAGCATCGTCCCCAGCATCCGGACGGCGTCGTCGCGCGAAACGGCCGGCGACTTGACCTTTCCCTTGGCCACCGAAGCCAGCCAGACGGCCTTGACCTTGGCCGAGGGGTCGACGCCCGGCGAGACCCGGTTTTCGAGGAGGCCGCGGAGAAGGCCGGCCTGACCCGGGTCGGGCTTTTCGAGGTTCCGGCAGACTTCTTCGACTTCCGCCGGCGTCAAGGCGAGCGGCGGCAGGCCGATCTTTGCGCGTTCTTTCTCCTGCTCAAAATATGAGTCCAACATGGCGAATCTCCTGGTGTGCGTTTTTCGGGCCGATGCGGCGCCCCCTAGATATAGAGTTTTTAGCGCCGTTTGTCAAAGCCGACGGCTCGAGAATCCAGTTGCATTTGCCCGGGAATACCGATACAATCAAATTCAAGTTTTTTTATCTAAAAACCCCATATAAGGAGACTGACATGCGCAAGAAGATCGC
>Ga0315283_10006699_pt1 | contig 10309 bp, 8 predicted proteins | sample YL17G09_0_MG_FD_204541 | JGI IMG/M metagenome (GOLD analysis project Ga0315283, IMG submission 204541) | Sediment microbial communities from Yellowstone Lake, YNP, Wyoming, USA - YL17G09_0 | ecosystem: Environmental > Aquatic > Freshwater > Lake > Sediment | place: USA: Wyoming | collected...
AGGGAAATGATGTATAAAATTGATAATATCCATCCAAAAATCGGGAACAGCAATAGTTCCCTGTCCTTGTTGATAACTCCAAAACTCAACTTAATGATTGTCCAACTCCTTGAAAATGCGCCCATTGTAACCTCCTTTGATACCACAACTGGAGCATTATTGCCGCGTTAATAAACTCCAGTTTGAGGCGGCATTGGGATTCCAGATTGCTCCAGTCTCGGCAATTGATGCCTGTCGGTTGGAAGTCACTTCCACTGAATTGAAAACAGGAGCTCCGCACTTTGCACAGAACTTCACTTCAGAATGTAGACTTGCCCCGCATTTTGTACAAAACATGATTTTTCTTCCTTATGAGTTCGTTCTTTTTTCGGGTCCATTATTTCTTTTTCTGTTCATCAGCGGCGATATTTTTTGCCCGGCCCAGCCACTTGTCGGCTTCTTCCAGATCCTGGAGCAGACCCCAAGGGATATGACATCTGCTTCTCGTCTCTTCCTGCTGCATGCGGTAATCCTGTTTTCCAGCTTCTGTGAACCATTTCAGGGCCTCGGCATCGTCTTTTCTTACCCCCCATCCGTTCCGATATAGAATGGCCAGGTTGACCTGAGCCTTGGCGTAACCCTGACGAGCGCTCTTTTCATACCAGGTTGCGGCCGTCTCGTAGTCCTGCTTCACACCCTGTCCGGATTCATACATGGCGCCCAGATTGTTCTGCCCCAGGGCATGGCCCTTTTCGGCGGCGTAGGCGTACCATCGGGCTGCCTTTTCATAGTTTCGAGGCCCTTTGTCGCCCAGAAAATAAATCTCGGCGAGCTGCACCGCTGCCTTGAGATCGCCCTGCATCGCCGCTCTTTCGAGAGTATCCGTAAATACATAGGCCACTTTCGCTACGGAAAGGAAGCGACCGAGTCTGTCGGCAGCAAAGATTCTTGCCGCATCGTCGTCGGAGACCGTCACGTCCGTGGTCGTCGTTGTGCCGATCGCCTTGACGATCAGGGGATTCTTCACCCCGTCGCCGGCCAGAAGCTTTTTCGCGTCTTCGAGGGTATTGGCATAGACTCCGCTTCCCCGCTTGAGGAAGATTTCCTTTGCCAACTTGGAAGGGTCGTAAAGCAGGGCCTTTGCTTCCGTAAATATTCGGTTAAAAAGGGCCGGGCGGAAATGCCGATCGGCGGCATCAATGATCAATCCGTCATAGGACTCTTCAAGAACCGGCGCAGCGGAAGGATGATAGGCCGTCTTGCCGTCCAGCTTTTCCGTAACCTCCTTCGTCTTAAACAGGGAAGCATAGTTTCCGGCCAGAAGGCCTTGCGCTCCGAACAGGTCGAGCTTCATGATGCAAACCGCGGCGTCATCGTCATCACCGTATCTTTCAAACAGTTTTTTCTCCCCCGGCAGCCATCCGCCCGTAATGGAATCAAGGTAAACCGTCTGCTTCTGATCGCTGACGACCGGTATCTTCTGTATTTTCAGAAAATCGCTGGATGCCACACTCTGGGCGGCCCTGAGCGCCTGCTGCTTCTTGAGGGCCGCCCTGGTCTCTCTTGCCGCCGGATAGCCGTATTGCTGAACGATCATGGAACCTTTGATCAGCGCCCCCTCGGGATTATGGGACAGGTCAATATTGTTTTCCTTCCGCCATTTGTCCGCCGCCTCTTTCATGGCCAGGGGCGCTCCGAGACCATTCCGATACAGGGCGGCGAGTTTCTCCATAGCCGTTTTGTTATTTGCGTTCGCGGCTTTACGCAACCATTGGCCTGCCTGCCGGTAGTCCGGAGACACACCGTCGCCGGACAAATAAGTCAGGCCCACTCTGGTTTGCGCCTTATCGCTGCCGAGAATCGCCGCTCTCCGGAGCCACTTGTCGGCCTCTGCTCTATTCAGTTGTTCCGTTTCAAGAATCACGGCCAGCTTGTACGAGGCATCGGCGCTGCCCTTTTCTGCGGCCTTGCAATACCAATTCACGGCCTGCGGGATATCTTTGGCGATATCTTTTCCCTCGCTGTATAGATCGCCAAGGGCTTCCAAGGCATCCGAACCTTCACTTTTTTCCAGGGCCATCTGATAATATGCCAATGCTTTTTTTATATCCACGGGGACGCCCTGGCCAAACCGGTAGATGTCGGCTACCCGAACATAATGGTCGGGGTCCATTTCTGCCAGCTTTACATGCCATTTCAGCGCCTCGACCATATCCCTCGGCACATCCTTTCCCGCATGGTAAAACCTTGCAATTTTCACGCCGTATTCGCCGTCCTGCTCGGCAAGTTTCCCGTACCATCGGATGGCCTCAGCCGCATCCTTCGGGATGCCTTCCCCTTTTTCATAAATCACCGCCAGGGTCTTAACGGCGGTCATGCTGCCTTTGTCTGCAGCCAACCGGTACCACGTCAACATCTCGGTGTAATTTTTTTTGCCGCGCTGGATGTCGCCGATTTCCTCATAGGCGTTTACATAACCGTTCTCGCCGGCCCGCTGATACCATACGATTTTCTCGTCTTCCTGGTCCAGTAATTGCGCCACGGTGAACTGGGCATAGGCACAGTTGCCCTCTGCCGCCAGACGATACCATTTGACGGCTTCATCTTGAACTTGCGGGATAGTATAAAGGGAGCCCAAAAAAAGCTGTAGAGCCGTATCTCCTTTCTCTGCTTTCAGTCGGTAACGATTAACCGCGTCCGAGCTCTCCCTGGGCAATTTTTTCGTTTTACCTATGGCCAATTTGATGATGTCCATCCGCAGAGGATCAATCAGCTCCTCACCTTTTTTAAACCACTTTTCAGCCTCCTCACGGTTCTTTCCCACGCCCGAGCCACTGTCGTACATCAAACCGATGCGGAAACAAGCCACGGCGTCTCCCTTTCCGGCCGCCTTTGTCAAACTCTCGAGGGTGCCGGCATAAAGGCAGGCCAGGGGAAAAAGCATTTGCAGGAAAAATCCGGATACCATCACCGTCGCAAAGAGTACGGCCTTTACACCTCCTGTCATCGTGATGCGTCGCAAATTCATTGTTTATCCTCCGTTTTGACATAGGATCGCTATTCCGGCCAGGCATCTATTTGTCTTCAGGAATGTACTCAAATTTCCAGAATCCTTCTTTTGTGTTCACCTTCATCGGGTCGCCAATTTTCATTTTCGCAAATTCTTCAGGATGAACATCAATTAAAATTATGTCCATGTCCGTCCGCCATGAGCGAACACAGATATCGTAAGAATGGCGCCCTTTACTGCTTACAGCTTCTTTCTTGTCAACGATGACCGTTTCTCTTACACGCGTTAATGACTTATCAAGATAAACATTTGTCAAAAGGATAAAAGAGATCGCAAACAGAGGGAATAGAGCCAGTGTGCCAAACCCGGCCTTCCAATATTCTCTTGTAAAGGGAAGCCGGTTATACTTTCGAACACTTGCGAGTCCAACCCCCACAAAAATTAAAAGAGCTAACATTGCTGCCGCTCCGGCCGCCGGGTACATGAAGGACAAGTCAATGGTCTTGAAGTCGCTGTACCACGCAAAAAAAATGATTCCACACGCAGGAATGGTCAGGATAGAGTCAATGGTTTCATATCTCTCTACAATCACGTTGGGTGGGTCTTCATCCACAGATAATGCCGTCTTTTGTTGATTATTGCGTTTAGAGAAAATCATCCCCAAGCATCCCCTCATTAGTTAAAGTCCTCTCACCAACTCCCTTCCCGGTTCACGGCATTTTTCCTTCGCTTCTTCGCTTATTGGCCTCGGCGCTGCAACCGTTTCGCCGACCTTCTGAATAAATCGTCCGGCAGGGGCGGGAAAAGGTTGTATCGCTTTGCCACCGTTCTGTTTCAATCAACAGGGCCTTAACTTATCATTTCCGATCCCGATAATAGATTTCCTCCAATGACTTCTTCTTTGCTTTCTTTGGCAAGGTCAGTGCATATGACCTTCCGATATCAAGCCACCGGGCCATTTCAGCCTTTTTTCCCCAGGACCATTTTTCGACCATGACCCAGCCCTTCATGGGTCTGCCGGTAATATCGAACTCCCGCACGTGCTCTACCGTCAGCTTTTCTGCCGCCAGGTCCGCGGCCATTCTCACGATGAGATAATCCTTGAAGATTCCAAAGCACATATTCCCGTTGATCAGATAGCAGATGCCGCCGAACATCTTTTTCTTCTCAAGACCGTCCCATTGAAAGGCAATGTCCTCGATCTGCTTTTCTAAATCCGTGTTGTATGCCATTTTTTCCTCCCTCCCCGTGCCTTTATGCTTTTATGCAGTTCGCTGCCCGTGCTCCCTTTTCTCTTGAGCGGCTTGGGGCTTTCTTCGGAAGGCGAGCAGTCCGAACAGCGAAAGCGTGGCGAAGGCCGCCCCCGTCAAGAAGGTAGCGGGCGCACCGAAAGCGCTCCAAAGCGCACCCGCAACGACGCTCGCCAGCAAGAGCGCGCCGCCGCTGACGAGATTGAAGATGCCGAAGGCGGCGCCGCGAAGCTCTGCAGGGGCGGTATCGGCCACCAGTTTGGCGAACAGTCCCTGCGTGAGCCCCATGTGCATTCCCCAAAGCGCAGCCCCGATGAGCGCCGGCAGAGGCGATGCGGCTGCAGCCAGCACGACATCGGCGGCAATCAGCATCGCGAGCCCCAGGACAAGCAGCGTCCGGCCGCTGAGACGATCGGCGGCGACCCCCGCCGGATAGGCAATCACCGCGTAAACGACATTCATGACGATCAGCACCATCGGCACGTAACCGAGGGCCAGCCCGACATCCTGGGCACGGAGCACCAGAAAGGCTTCGCTGAAGCGGGACAGGGTGAAAACCGCGCCAAGCAGCACGACGAGCCAATAACGAAAAGACAACCGTTTAGCGTCAGTGAGGGTAAGAGGGCTGCGAAGGTCTGATCGACTCTCCGCACGCTCGGGTTCGTGAACGCCGAAGACGAGCAGCGCAACGGCGATGAACGCGGGGACGACCGCAACCCACAGCACCGTTCTGATATCGTTTGCGAGCCATGCCATGAAGGCCAAAGCGAGAAACGGACCCACGAATGCCCCGGCGGAATCCAGCGACTGACGGAGCCCGTAGGCCGCCCCGCGCAGCTCCTGAGGCGCTATGTCCGCCACCAGTGCGTCACGCGGCGCTCCGCGAATGCCCTTGCCGATACGGTCGATGAACCGCGCGGCAAAGACCCAACCGATGGTGTTCGCCAGCGGGAAGATCGGCTTCGTAACCGCCGCGAGCCCATAACCAAGCACGGCGAGCAGTTTGCGCTTCCCGAAGTAATCGCTGATCACGCCCGAAAATACTTTCGTGATCGCCGCGGTTGCCTCGGCGATACCCTCGATAAAACCAATGGTGATCATGGAGGCCCCGAGGACAGTGACCATGAACACCGGCAGCAAGCTGTGAATAAGCTCGGAGGAGATGTCCATGAGCAGCGAGACAAAACCCAAGGCCCAGATGCCCGACGGCAAAGCCCGAAATCTCCCCGACAGGGCAGTAGAAGGTCGGCTGTTATGCGATGAAGTCTTCATTTTCTTTTTTAGTGAAGGCGATCACAATGACGCCGGCGCGCCTCGCGGCGTTATCATGCTTTTTTATGTTGTATCGCTTTGACTTAGGAATTCCGGGTAAGACAATCCCGGCCTTACGGGAATAACCCCCATTGGTTGATAATAGCAGGCATAACGCATTAAAAAACCTTTGCAAGCACAAGGGGGAATCTCAACGGGCGGAAGAGCCGTCCCGCAGCAGGTTGCTGGCCCGAAGGCCGATCAACCGCACCATCTTCCTGAGCTCGATACGCTTCAGGCAGGCAAAGGCTGCCCGACGGATCTCCTCCGGGTTGTCTGTTGCCCCGGCGAGGGTCTTGGCCCTGGTGAGGGTCTCGAAATCGCTGAACCGGATCTTGAGGGTGAAGGTGCGGGCCGCACATCCTCCGTCCCGAAGATCGGCAGCGACGGCCCGGGCAAGATCGGCAAGGTTTCTCGCCACGGACTGCCAGTCACGCAGGTCTTTCTGAAAGGTCACTTCCCTGCTCATGGACTTCGGTTCCCATGACGTTATCAGAGGACTGTCGTCAATACCCCGCGAGGCCTGGTAAAGGTAGGTTCCATAGGACCGTCCGAATCTCTCCGTAAGCCCTTCCAGGGAAAGGGTGGCAAGATCTCCTATCGATTCGACGCCCAGGGCCTTGAGGGCCGCTTCGGTCTTTGGCCCGATACCCCAGAGCTTCCGGACCGGCAGCGGCCAGATCCGCCGCCCGATATCCTCTGGGGCGATTACTGTGAGGCCATCGGGCTTTATCATGTCCGAGGCTATCTTGGCCAACAGCTTGTTCGGTGCGATGCCGATCGAGCAGGTCAGTCCCGTCTCATTAGCGATCCGGGCCTTGATCTGCGCGGCGATATTGCCGGGCTCGCCGTCAAGGGCGGAAATATCGAGGAAGGCTTCATCGATGCCCACATCTTCGATGAGGGGGGTCAGCGACGAAAGAATTCCCTTGATCTGATTAGACATCCCCGCATAGGCCGCCATATCGACGGGCAGGAAGACGGCCTGGGGGCAGAGACGATGGGCGGTCCGCAACGGCATGGCGGAATGGATGCCGAAAGGGCGGGCCTCGTAGGAAGCGGTAGAAACGACGCCCCGCTTCCTCGGATCGCCGTCGCCCCCGATGACGACGGGTTTACCCCGCAGCCCCGGATTGCGCTTCTGTTCCACTGCGGCAAAGAAGGCATCCATGTCGATGTGGAGGATACGTCTCATGGCGACCTTTGACGGCGACGGCGGTCCGGCGTCCCCTTAACGGTCCGGGGAAGGCTTCTTGAACTGATCGCCCAGCATATGCTGGAGACTCGTCAGGGTCTGCAGGTTCGAAGACCCCTCGATGGTCTTTACGGCCACATCCTCGATCTTCTGGTAGGCCTTGTCCAGTTGCCCGGTCAGCCGTGTTATCTGCTCGCTCTGATCCTTCGTCATCTTTTCCAGAGCCTGGATGCGCGTGTTCAGGACGTTCTTTTCGCCCTCGAACTCCTTTTTCATCAGTTCTTCTTTACTCTTGGACGTGTAGGTCAGCCTGTCCGTCGCGTCCTTGACGGCCTGGCTGACGGTCGTCTCCATTTCCTTGGGAAAGGCGGCTGCCTTCTTGCGCAGATCGCCCAGTTCCGCCTCCCGTTCGGCAATGACCTTTTCCCGCTCCTCCAGTGCCCTTTCCGCCTGCTCTTTGCTGAGCTGGATCTCCTTTTCCAGCTTCGCCTTCTCGTCGGCAAACTTGTCCATGACGAGTGTCCGTTCCCTCTCGAAGGCGTAACCGAACTCCTCTTTCTCCCGTTCCCGCCTCTTCTTTTCTGCAGCGGCCCATTCTTTGCCCTCGGCGTCCCGCTGCTGCTTGTCGCTTTCCCACTGGGAGCGGAGAACCTCGATCTCCTGTTCCAGCTCACCTTTTTTGGCCGCCATCTCCTCTTCAAAATCCTGACGGCGGATGTTCTGGGCCTCGATGAGTGCCGCCAGGGTTTCCGCCGTTCGGTCGATCTGGTAGAGTTCCTGAATCTCCTTCTCCCGGAAGGCGATGGCCCTTTTCATCCCCTCCAACTTATCCACTTCCGTCCCCAGGGTCTCGGCAATCTGGGAAAGCATCTTGCCGATATCCAACTTCAACGTACCGATCCTCTGGACGATCCCTTCTGCCGTGAGGGCATCAGCCGCAACAAGGGCTTCTTTTGCCTTAATTTCCTCCCGTTTCTCCTGGGGCTTCAATTCGTCCTCCTTTCGCTCCTGCAGATCCTGCAAGTGCGAGTTATAGGACTCCATCATCTCCTTCCTGGTACCGGCCGCGCTGACCTTGCGCGTCGTGGTTTTCCTCTCCGCCATAATTCCTCCTTCCCGGTTCTCGGCACTCATTCTCGTGATGTCTACTGTAGGTCATGGATTGCAGCCCTGTCAAGTAAAAGGCGGACGTCATCCGGACAACGACGGTCTCCGTGAAGTTTAAAGGGATCCGATAGCGCTTGACGGGGACGCCCCGGACTGCTATAGGGGAATGGCACTTCAAGACGGAATGCCTATCCGTCAAATCCCCAACAAAAGAAGGATCTTCGAAATCATGGACAGCAACGGAACACCGGCAGCGTCATCAAGCGGAAACACCCCCCGGGATGCGGCCACGGTTATCATTACGCGCAACAGCAACGAGGGGCAGTACGAAATCCTTCTGATGCGCCGGCACAGCAACCAGTCCTTCATGGGAGGGGCCTACGTTTTTCCCGGTGGCCGGCTGGACGAGGCGGACTGCGATCCGGGCTTGTATCCCTATATACAGGGTCTCACCGCCGGCAGCGCCGGCCGGCTTCTACAGGAGCCGGACATCCCGGAGGATAGAGCCCTGGGGCTCTTCGTGGCGGCCGTCCGTGAAACCTTCGAGGAGGCGGGCGTGCTGCTCACCTGCGGCAGTTCGGGGGAGACCATCGATTTTACCGACGCCGAGACGGCCGACCGCTTCCGGGCCTGTCGCCGGGCTCTCAATCAGCGAGAAGTGACCCTCATGGAGATCGCCCGGCGGGAAAATATCCGCTTCGCCATGGACCGCCTGGTCCCTTTCGCCCACTGGATCACGCCCGATATCGATTCGAAGCGGTTCAACACCCGTTTTTTCCTGGCCTGGCTGCCCGATGGCCAGGTGCCTGTCCATGACAGCAGGGAACTTGTGGAATCGCGTTGGATCGCCCCGGAGACAGCACTGAAGCTTCATCAGGCGGGAGAGATCCTTCTCATGCCGCCGACCCTCAAAAACATGGAGGATCTGAGCGCCTTCCGGACGGCCGATGAACTATTCGCGACGACGAAACGCCGCGAGATCCGTACCATTCTCCCCCAGCCCTTCGCTGAGAACGGCAGTTTCGGCATCAAGCTGCCTCACGACAGTGAGTACACCATCGCCGGCTATAAGCAACCCCCCCGGCAGGGCGAGTCATCAAGAATCGTCATGGACAACGGCACCTGGAAAACTTTGTGCGTCTGAATGCAATCCCGCCCTCAAATCTACAGGGGCAAGGGTTTCTCAACTGAACGATCACAACGCAAGCATCATAGAGGCTTCAGATGTCCATGCGCGACCACCGGCATCTCGCCGGCAGCGATCCGGTCGCTTACCCGGGTGCGGGACCACACTCGATCCCCGCTTCCACAGTCATCGGAAAGGCACCCCACATTTTGAGGTCATTATTTCCTTGACACACAAAACCGCTTCTTTTATGCTTCTCACGTCAAAAAGCAATGTCTTATCAAATCAAAATATTACATGAGCGAATCAATGCAAAAGACGATTGATTATTGGCTTGAAGAGGCTGACGAAGCCTTGAAAGTGGCGGATCATCATTTCGAAAAGAAGGATTATTCCTATTCGCTGTTCTTTGGTCATCTTGCTGTGGAAAAAATGCTCAAGGCCATTTATGTTAGGAAAAAAGGAGAACATGCCCCTCAAATCAATAATCTTGTTAGACTCGCAGAACATGCGGGTATTCCGCTAACTCCGGATCAAAAAGACACGTTGATAAAGATTACCGCCTTCACTCTGGAATCAAAATATCCGGATGAAAAACGGGGTTTCAGAAATAAAGCTAATGAACAGTTTACGTCATCAGAATTGACTCAAATCAGGGAGATTATCAGCTGGCTCAGATCAATTCTCCTGTCATAGATGTCACTTCCGAAATCAGATAAGCCGGTTTTCCCTACATTTCTATCCGAGTTACGACCCCATGAAGCTTCTTCGAGGGTAGCCGGTAAAATTGCACAAAATTGTGAGAGATGCGCTTTATGAGGCTGAACACCTTCCATAGGGGATTTTTGGTGATAATATCTTCAATTCCATAAAAGTGGATGTCAAATACAACAGGTCGACAACCGCCACCAGGGCCGCAATGGGAACCTTCCATTTTTCCTGATGATAAAAGACCATCATCATCACGATGCCCGTGATGGTCATGGAACCGGTAACGGCCATTCCATAAGCCGCCGCGAGATTGGATGATTTCTGGAAGATCTGCATCATCATGATGGGGCCGAACATCCAGGCAATCTTGTCCGTTCCGCGTGATTGAAACAGAAAGAGGATGATCGTAATGACCATAGCGACGGCAAGCAGAAGCTTGCCGCTCGTCTGCTCCATCCCCGGAATAATCACGATGCCTTCTGCGGCGGAAAGGATGCTGATGGCGGGGGTGATGACGCCGTCGCCGAGAAGCAGGGAAACGCCGATCAGCGTGAGAACGGTCACAAAGGCAGCGACGCGACCGGACTTCAGAAGAGGCAGCACGATTTCCCTAAGGACGA